>Ga0134128_10011140_pt1 | contig 10761 bp, 10 predicted proteins | sample KB31754_FD_96462 | JGI IMG/M metagenome (GOLD analysis project Ga0134128, IMG submission 96462) | Terrestrial soil microbial communities with excess Nitrogen fertilizer from Kellogg Biological Station, Michigan, USA - KB3-175-4 | ecosystem: Environmental > Terrestrial > Soil > Unclassified ...
CCGCTCAGATAAATGACTTTCCGCCCGCTCTTGGCCAATTCGGCAAGCGGATGCGCGGCTGCCGAGTCGGCCGGGAGGCCGATGCCGGTGATGACGAGGTCGATCGGGCTGGCGCCTTCGAGCGCGCCCAAGGCCGAGGCCATGCCGTCCGCGGCCACGACCTCGAAGCCCGCCGCTTCGACCATGCCCTTGATCATGCCGCGCGCCGGCGCGTCGCCTTCGACCACCAGGACACGCTTTGTCGAACCATCGCCCATCGCCGCCTCCATTCCCGCCTCCATCCATGACGCGGTTTGGTAAACGGACGGTAAACGCGGCCGAGTCCCGGTCGACTATCGACCGAAATAAATATTATAATTTCATATAATTAAGGATAAATCTTAAGGTAAATAGCGAATTCGCTGGGATGCGGCCAATCAGGCGACCGAGAACGAGTTGCCGCAACCGCAGGAGGAAGCGGCATTGGGGTTCCGCACCTGGAAGGAGGCGCCCATCATGTCCTCGACGAAATCGATCTCGGCGCCTTTGACCAACTCGAGCGAGACCTCGTCGATGACCAGCGCAACGCCGTCGCGCTCGAAGATTCGGTCTTCCGCGGCCTTGGCGGTATCGAAGCTGAAGCCATATTGAAAGCCCGAGCAACCGCCGCCCGACACGGCGAGGCGCAGAAAGGCGTCCGGCGTGTTCTCCTGAATTTTGAGCGCGGCGACGCGCTTGGCCGCGCTGGCGGTCAAGGTGACTTGGGGCTCGGTGTTGGCGGCGCCGTCCGGCATCGTGCAAATCCTGGAGTTTCGCAGCCTATTCTATGTGGGGAGGGTGAAGCCTTTGTCAAACCTTGGCGATGCGCCGGCTTTGCGTCAACGCGCCAGCGGCAAGGCGCGTTTCAGCCCAAGCTCGACCAGCTTCCCGTCCTCGAAAAAGAGCTCGCCGATCCCGGGATAGGACCATTTCTCGCGGGTGCCGCCGCCGGGCGAGGGCTCGGGCGCGATGGCCGCCGGCGCGCCCCAGCTTGATTTGATCTCCTCCGTCGTCATCCCGAGACGCGCGACACGGCCGAGACGGGCCGGGACGGGGCGCTGGCGCAGAAAATCGTCATAGCTCATCCAACCCGATTTTCCGTCCTCGAAGACGAGATGCAGGATGGTGCGGTGATCGCTCGGCTGCTGGGCGGCGCTGTCGACGGTGAAATAGCCGTTGGCGCGCACGATGCAGCCTTCGACCGATTTCGGAATCGGCCGCGGGCAGGCATAGACGCGGCGCGGCGGCTGGATGCCAAAGCTCTTTCCGACCTCGCCGCCGGCATAGTAGAGGCTGGCATCCTGCCCCGCGGGCACGCAGCTCGCGAGCAACGCCGCCAGCGAAAACGCGAGCGGCAGGGCGGGGATGTGGCCTCGCGTCCGAACAGCGGGCCGAGCGTGCGAGGCCGCCATCACACATTCACCGGGGCGAGGGTGGGCCGGCCGCGGATGATGTCGGCCATCTTCTCGGCGATCATGATCACCGTCGCGTTGATATTGGCGCCGACGAGATCGGGCATGACCGCCGCATCGACGACGCGCAAACCGTCGATCCCGCGTACCCTGCATTCGGGGTCGACCACCGCCATCGGATCGGCATCGATCCCCATTTTGCAGCTGCCGAGCGGGTGATGCGCGGTCGCCCCGACCTTGCGCACATGCGCGTCGATCTCCTCATCGCTCTCCTTGCCCGGTCCCGGAGCGAGCTCGGCGGCGGCGAAGTCCTGCACCGGCTTTTGCCGGCAGATCTCGCGCACCATGCGGACGCCCTCGCGGATAAGTTTGATATCGGCGTCGGTCCCGAGAAAATTCTGGTGGATGCGCAGCTTCGCCTTGGGATCGGTCGAAGCAAGCTTCACCGCGCCGCGGCTCGTCGGCCGCAAGAGCACGGCGCGCGGGCCGAAACTGTCATTGGCCGGCTGCTGCAGGAGCGGCCAATAGGGTTGCAAGCCGGTCGGCGCCATGCGGAAGAGGATCTGAATATCGGGCATGGTCTTCGCCTGGGCGGTCTTGATGAAGCCCATCACACCGCCGGGGAGGTCGGTCGCGGGACCGGTGCCGAAGAGATAGGCCTGTACCATCTCGCGCGCGATATTGTCCATGCGCAGCCGGCCGGGGAAGGGCCCGCGGCCGCGCCGCGCATATTCGACGCCGACCGAGAGATGGTCCTGCAGATTCTTGCCGACGCCCGGGAGCGCGACCTTCACTGGAATGCCGTGCTGGCCGAGCTCCTCGGGATCGCCGATGCCCGACAGCATCAAGAGCTGCGGCGAATTGATGACGCCGCCGCAAAGCAGCACCTCGCGCTCGGCCTTGAGGGTCGCGGTCTGGCCATCCTTCTCATATTCGACGCCGACCGCGCGATTGCCCTCGAAGAGGAGACGCGTCACCAGCGCCTGGGTCTCGACCTGGAGATTCTTGCGCGCCAGGGCCGGACGCAGATAGGCCGTCGCCGTGCTGGCGCGCCGGCCCTTCACGATATTGGCCTGGGTCCGGCCGAAGCCGTGCTGCTCGGCGCCGTTGTAATCCTCGGTCGAGGGATGACCGAGCCGCTTGCCGGCATCGCGGAAGGCCTCGATCAGCGGGTCTTCATAGCGCGTGAAACGCGTCGCGATCGGGCCATCGCCGCCGCGATATTCGCTGGCGCCGCCTTCCCAGCTTTCCTGGCGCTTGAAATAGGGCAGGGCGTGCGCATAGGACCATTGCGTCAGCCCGCTCTCGGCCCAGCGGTCGTAATCGCCGCGATTGCCGCGGACATAGCCCATGACATTGATCGAGGAGGAGCCGCCGATCACCTTGCCGCGCGCGCATTCGATGCTGCGGCCGTCGAGCCCGGGCTCCGCCTCGGTGAAATACATCCAGTCATGCAGCCGGTCCGCGAAGATCTTGCCCCAGCCGAGCGGGATGTGGATCAGCGGATCGCGGTCCCAGCCGCCCGCTTCGAGCAGCATCACGCGCACATCCGTGTCTTCGGTCAGGCGATGGGCGAGGCAGCATCCGGCCGAGCCGGCGCCGATGATGATGTAGTCATAGCTCAACGCGCTCGCCATTCCGCCGGCCCCTCCCTGCGTGGTCTTGGCCGGCGATCATCCCCGAGCCGAGCGCCGCTTGCAACCCGAGAGGGGCGTGGATTTTGCGTTTGTCGATGCCATCATCCCCGTCCCCTCATCCCGAGCCTGTCGAGGGACGCACAACCGGATTGCAGCGAGAACCACAATGGGCGCCTTCGTTTATATCCTGCGCTGCTCTGATGGTTCTTACTACACGGGAATCACGCGAGCGTCGCTTGAGGAGCGGGTAGCGCAGCACGGCGCCGGAAGCTATGACGGCTACACGGCGCGCCGACGGCCGGTCGAGCTCGTCTTTCATCAGGAATTCGATCGTATTACGGACGCCATCGCAGCCGAACGCCAGGTCAAGAATTGGAGCCGCGCTAAGAAGGAGGCGCTGATCCGGGGCGATTTCGAGTCACTTCGCCGTCTCGCCAAAGGCAAGAACTGACGCTGCAGTAGCGCTTTGCGTCCCTCGACAAGCTCGGGATGAGGGTAGAGCGGAATCGGCACATCAGCCCCGATTCCCCGATTCTTCACCATTCGACCACATTGCACCTGAGGCTGCCTCGGATTAGGTTTCGGCCCATGAGCAACCCGGCGCTTGCCGCCTATGCCTGTCACCCCAAGGACAGTCGCGGCCGGCTCTATCCCGAGCCGGAAAGCCCGACGCGCACGGTGTTTCAGCGCGACCGCGACCGGATCATTCATTCCTCGGCCTTCCGCCGCCTGCAGTACAAGACCCAGGTTTTCGTCTATCACGAGGGCGATCACTATCGCACGCGGCTGACGCATAGCCTCGAAGTGGCGCAGATCGCGCGCAGCATCGCGCGCCAGTTGCGGCTCGAGGAGGATCTCGCCGAGGCGCTGGCCTTGGCGCATGATTTGGGCCACACGCCCTTCGGCCATGCCGGCGAGGACGCGCTCAATGAAGCGATGCGGCCTTTCGGCGGCTTCTCGCACAACGACCAGACCTTGCGCATCTTGACGAAGCTCGAGCATCGCTATGCCGCGTTCGACGGGCTCAACCTCACCTGGGAAGCGCTCGAGGGGACGGTCAAGCATAACGGACCGGTGATGCCGCCCTTGCCGCCGACGCTTGCCGATTACGTCGCGCGCCACGATCTGGAGCTCGAAACCTATGCTTCGGCCGAGGCGCAGGTCGCCTCGCTCGCCGACGACATCGCCTATGACAATCACGACATCGACGACGGGTTGCGCGCCGGGCTGTTTGCGATCGCGGATCTGCGCGGCGTGCCCCTCGTCGGGCCCGCTTTTGCCGAAGTCGAGCGGCTTTATCATGGGCTCGACGAAGCGCGGCTCATTCACGAGGCGATCCGGCGCCTTATCGACCGCATGGTGAGCGACGTGGTCGAGGAATCGCGTCGCCGCATCGACACGGCGGGCGTCAATAGCGCGGCGGGCCTGCGCCGCCTCGGCCACGCGGTGATCGGCTTCTCTCCGGAAATGCGCGAGGAAGAGCGCGGCTTGCGCGGCTTTCTCTTCGAGCGCATGTACCGGCATTACCGCGTCAATCGCATGGCGTCGAAAGCGCATCGCATCGTGCGCGAGCTGTTCGAGCTGCTCGTCAGCGAGCCCGAATGCCTGCCGACCGAGTGGCGGTCGCAGGCGCCGGCGTCGGGCGAGCGGAAGACCGCACGGGTGGTCGCCGATTACATCGCCGGCATGACCGACCGCTTCGCGCTCGACGAGCATTACCGTCTCTTCGACAGGTACGCGACGACGTGAGAGATCTCTTCGCCCATTTCCGCTCGGTCGTCATTGCCGAGCTCGGTGCGCTCGCGCGCGAGGGGGTGCTGCCCGAGGGCCTCGATCTCGGCCGCGTCGCGGTCGAGCCGCCGCGCGATCCGGCGCATGGCGATATTTCGACCAATGCCGCGATGGTGCTGGCGAAGGCCGCGAAGCTCGCGCCGCGCGCGCTGGCGGAGCAGCTCGTATCGCGGCTTCAAGGCGACGACGACATCACAGCGGCCGAGGTCGCGGGGCCGGGCTTCATCAATTTGCGCATCGCCGATCCGTTCTGGCATGCGCGGCTCGGCGATATCCTCGCGGCGGGCGCCAATTACGGCGAGAGCGAGTTGGGGCAGGGGCGGCGCGTCAATGTCGAATATGTCTCGGCCAACCCGACCGGCCCGATGCATGTGGGGCATGGGCGCGGCGCGATCGTCGGCGACGCCCTCGCATCGCTGCTCGAAAAGGCCGGCTACCAAGTGTGCCGCGAATACTACATCAACGATGCCGGCGCGCAGGTGGATGTGCTCGCGCGCTCGCTCCATCTGCGCTATCGCGAGGCGAATGGCGAGGCGATCGGCGAAATTCCGGAAGGGCTCTATCCCGGCGAATATCTGAAGGATACGGGCTGGCTTCTCGCCAAGCGCGATGGCCGCAAATGGATGGAGGCGCCGGAAGCCGCCTGGCTCGGCGAGTTCCGCGACTTCGCCATTGCCACGATGATGGCGATGATCCGCGCCGACCTCCAAGCCGTCGGCGTCGAGCACGAGGTTATCACCTCGGAGCGCGAGATCGTCGCCGCTGGCGGTATCGAGAAGGCGGTCGCCGCGCTCGACAAGCTGGGCCTCATCTATGTCGGCACGCTGGAGCCGCCCAAAGGCAAGCTGCCCGAGGATTGGGAGGCGCGGCCGCAGACGCTCTTCCGCTCGACCAATTTCGGCGATGATGTCGACCGGCCCTTGAAGAAATCCGACGGCAGCTGGACCTATTTCGCCGCCGATATCGCTTATCATTTCGACAAGGTGCAGCGCGGCTTCGCCGAGATGATCGATATCTGGGGCGCTGATCACGGCGGCTATGTGAAGCGCATGCAGGCGGCGGTGACGGCCCTGACGCAAGGCGAGGCCGCGCTCGACGTGAAGCTCTGCCAGCTGGTCAATCTCTTCGATCAGGGCCAGCCGGTGCGCATGTCGAAGCGCGCCGGCACCTTCATCACCCTGCGTGAGGTGGTGGACAAGGTCGGCAAGGACGTCTTCCGCTTCGTCATGCTGACGCGGCGCAACGACCAGGCGCTGGATTTCGACTTCGCCAAGGTGGTCGAGCAGTCGAAGGACAATCCGGTCTTCTACGTGCAATACGCGCATGCGCGCGCCTCCTCGGTGATGCGCCACGCCGCCGAGGAGTTCGCACCGGAGGAGCTCGCGCCCTCGGCGTTGGCGCGCGGGCAGATGGCGCTCCTCGAGGACCGCGACGAGATCGCGCTGATCCGCCTCCTCGCGCAATGGCCGCGCGTGGTCGAGGGCGCGGCCGAGGCGCATGAGCCGCATCGCATCGCCTTCTATCTGCAAGAGGTCGCCGCCGCCTTCCACGGCCTGTGGAACAAGGGCAAGGACGAAGCGCGCTTGCGCTTTATCCAAACTGGCGCCAAGGATTTGACCGTGGCGCGGCTCGCTCTCGTCAAGGCGGTCGCCTTCGTCGTCGCCTCCGGCCTTCAGGTGTTCGGCGTCGCGCCTGCCGAGGAGATGCGCGCATGACCGAGCGTATCCAGTTCGACCCCGAGGAAGATCGGCCGCATTATCCCGATCCGCCGCCGCGGCTGCGCGACCGCTTGCGCCTGCGCATCACGCTGCCATGCCTTCTCGCTGTCGTCGTCGCGCTTGGCGCGGGCTGGGTCTATAAAGCGAACAAGCCGCCGGCGACGCTGGCGATGGTGCCGGAGATTCATCCCGATGCCGCGCCGGTGAAGGAAGCGCCGGCCAATCCCGGCGGCATGGTCGTCCCCGATCAGGATTCGGCGCTGCTCAACCGCGAGGGCAAGCCCGCGGCGAAAGTCGAGCAGCTTTTGCCGCCGCCCGAGCCGGTGCTGCCGCGCCCGATCGCACCGCCGCCGCAAGCGCAGGAAACGGCATTGGCTCCGCCGCCGCGCCCGGCTGCGCCTACGCAACCGCCCGTCACGCAAGCTGCTCCAGCGCCGCCGCCCAGCACGACGCATAGCGCTGCCGCCGCGGCGGCAGCGCATGCGGCACCGGCCGCCGCGCCCAAAGCCGCGAGCGCCGCGCCGCAACCGGTTCCGGCCGCAGCCGCCTCGGGCTGGCGGCTGCAGCTTGGCGCGGTGCGCAGCGAAGCCGCGGCGCGCGAGGCCTGGCAGCGCCTCAAGACGGAGCAGCCCGATATTCTCGGCAAGCTCGCCCTCGCGACGCCGCGGGTCGATCTCGGCGCCAAGGGGATTTTCTATCGCGTTCAGGCGGGTCCGATCGCCGACGGCAACGTGGCGGAGCGCAGTTGCGCCGCGCTCAAGGCGCGACATGTGGGGTGTCTCGTTGTCAAGCCGTGAGGAAATTTTCGGCTGCGAAAATTTCGCTGCAATAGCATCCTGCGCCCTTCGACTGCGCGCTTTGCGCGCGCTCAGGGTGAGGGAAAATGGTTGATGGCATGAAGGAAAGCGCCTCATCCCGAGCGAAGTCGAGGGACGCACGGCCTTGATCCAGCCTGTCATCTTTGGCCTCTCCGGCACCACGCTCACCGACGAAGAGCGCGGCTTCTTCCGCGATGCCGATCCTGCGGGGTTCATTCTCTTCGCGCGCAATTGCGAGGACCCGGCGCAGGTCGCGGCGCTCGTCGCCGCGCTGCGCGAAACCGTGGGCCGCGGCGATGCGCCGGTGCTGATCGATCAGGAAGGCGGACGTGTGGCGCGGTTGAAGCCGCCGCATTGGCGCGCCTATCCGCCGCCCGCGACCCTCGCGGCGCTGCCGGGCAACGCCGCGCGCGAGGCGGTGTGGCTCGGTGCGCGGCTCATCGCCGACGATCTCGCGCTCCTCGGCATCACGGTCGATTGCACGCCTGTGCTCGATATTCCGGTCGCCGGCGCCGATCCGATCATCGGCGACCGCGCGCTCGGCGCGACTCCGGCGCGGGTGGCGGAACTGGGACTCGCGGTGTGCGACGGGCTGATGGCGGGCGGCGTGCTGCCGGTCATCAAGCACATTCCGGGACATGGGCGCGGCAATGTCGACAGCCACAAAGGCCTGCCCGTGGTCGCAACCCCGCGCGCGACGCTCGACTCGACGGATTTCGCCGCTTTTCGCGCGCTCGCCGGCATGCCTTGGGCGATGACCGCCCATATTCTCTACAGCGCCGTTGATCCCGACCGCCCAGCGACGCTCTCGCCGTTGGCGGTGGGCGAGGTGATTAGGACTAGCATCGGCTTCGAGGGCGTGCTTGTCTCCGATGATCTTTCAATGCAGGCCTTGGGCGGGAGCCTGCCGGACCGGGCGCGCGGCGCGCTCGCAGCGGGTTGCGATCTGGTGCTTCACTGCAACGGCGACATGACGGAAATGCGCGGCATCGCCGCCGCCATTGGCGGGATCAGTGCCGCCGCAAGCCGCCGCCTCGATGCCGGCGAGGCGCGGCGCTGGGCGCCCGGCTTTTTCGACCGGTTCGCGGCGGAGCGGCGCTTTGATGCGCTGATCGAAGGCAAGGAATGATGCCGCCGGAGATCGCGGCATTCGCGAAGGGCATTTCGGTTTTCGCGCTGCCGGTGATTTTTGCCGTGACGCTGCACGAGGCGGCGCACGGCTTCGTTGCCTACAAGCTCGGCGACGACACTGCGTGGCGCATGGGCCGCGTCACCTTCAATCCGATCAAGCACATCGATCTCTTCGGCACCATCATTCTGCCGCTCCTGTTGCTGCTCGCGTCCTTCACGGCGGGCGGCCTCTTCATGTTCGGCTATGCGAAGCCGGTGCCGGTGCGCTTCGACCGGCTCAACCATCCGCGCCGCGACATGGTGTGGGTCGCCCTCGCCGGGCCGGCGACGAATCTCGCGCTCGCCATCCTCTCGGCGCTTCTGCTCTACGCCGTGCCGTTTCTACCGGGATTGCTGCAGAGCTGGACGCTCTACAATCTCAAATACTCGATCGAGTTCAATATCCTCATCGGCCTCTTCAATATGATCCCGCTGCCGCCCTTGGATGGCGGCCGCGTCGCGGTCGGACTGCTGCCCGACGTCCTCGCCATTCCGCTCGCGCGCACCGAGCGCTATGGCATGCTGATTCTGATCACGCTGCTGTTCTTTCTGCCCCTGGTCGGACAGCAACTGCATATGAACTTGAACGTCATCACCTTTTTGCTCGAGGCGCCTTATACTTGGCTCCAGCATCTGGTGTTCGCGATCACGGGACTGTCGGCATGAGCGAGACCGAGCCCTTCGAGATGGAAAAGCCCGAGGCGAAGCCGAGCGCCGAGCTCGTCGTCGATCTCGAAGGCTATGAGGGGCCCATCGACGTGCTCCTGACCCTGGCGCGCGACCAGAAAGTCGACATCACCAAAATCTCGATCCTGCGCCTCGCCGACCAATATCTCGCCTTCATCGCCGCCGCGCGCCGCCTCAGCCTCGAGATCGCCGCCGATTATCTCGTCATGGCCGCCTGGCTCGCCTATCTCAAATCGCGCTTGCTGCTGCCGCAGCCGGCCGAAGCCGAAGAGCCCACGGGCGAGGAGATGGCGGCGGCGCTCGCCTATCAGCTGCAGCGCCTCGAAGCGATGCAGAAGGCGGGGCAGAGCCTCTTCGCGCGCGATCTCCTCGGCCGCGACGTCTTCGGCCGCGGCGCGCCCGAAGGACTGCCGCGCGTCCTCGTGCCGGTCTATGAGGCGACGCTCTACGATCTCCTGAAAGCCTATGGCGAGGGCCGCGCGCGCAAGGAATCGGGCGTGCTCCACATCGAGGCGCCCGAGCTCTATTCGATGGACGACGCGCTGCAGCGCTTCGAGCGCTTGCTCGGACGGATGCCCGATTGGCGCACCTTGGCGAGCTTCCTGCCGCGCGGCCTCGCGCCCGGCCTCGTCCAGCGCTCGGCGGTCGCCGCGACCTTCGCCGCCACCCTCGAATTGGTGCGCTCCGGCAAGCTGCAACTGCGCCAGGATGCGCCTTTCGGCCCGATCTATTTGCGCAGCCCATCACACGAGACGCCATGAGCGACAGTGACACACCCGACATGACCGACGAATTGCGCCTGTTGGAAGCGCTGCTCTTCGCCGCTTCATCGCCGCTCGACGAGGCCGCGATCAAGCAGCGCCTGCCCGAGGGCATCGATCCGGCGCCGCTCTTGGCCGAGCTCGCGGCCTTCTATGCGCCGCGCGGCGTCAACATCGTGCAGGTCGCGGGGGGCTGGACCTTGCGCACCGCGCCCGATCTCGCACCGCGCCTGAAGCTCACCCAGAAGGTCGGGCGCAAATTGTCGCGCGCCGCGATCGAGACGCTGGCAATCATCGCCTATCATCAGCCGGTGACGCGCGCCGAGATCGAGGAAATTCGCGGCGTCGTCATCAGCCGCGGCACGCTCGACACGCTGATGGAGGCGGGCTGGATTCTGCCGCGCGGCCGCAAGCAGACGGTCGGCCGGCCCGCGACCTGGGTGACGACCGACGCTTTTCTCGAGCATTTCGGTCTTGCCGGGCTCGGCGATCTGCCGGGGATGGAGGAGTTGCGCGCGGCGGGCCTCGTTGGACCGCGGCCGGTCGCAACCTTGCGCGAGACGATCGGCGGCGACCGCTTGCCCGATCTGCCCCGCGCCGAGGGCGAGGACGAGGCGCCGGAGGATGTCGTGGTGGAAGAGCTGGACCAAGAAACGGCGGACCGCGCCGTGGCAGAGGCCGAAGCCGCGGCGGATCGCGCCGCCGAGGAGGCCGAGGGCGAGGCCGAGCCCGCCGAGGCAGAGCACGCC
>Ga0134128_10011141_pt1 | contig 10761 bp, 8 predicted proteins | sample KB31754_FD_96462 | JGI IMG/M metagenome (GOLD analysis project Ga0134128, IMG submission 96462) | Terrestrial soil microbial communities with excess Nitrogen fertilizer from Kellogg Biological Station, Michigan, USA - KB3-175-4 | ecosystem: Environmental > Terrestrial > Soil > Unclassified ...
CCGGAGCCGGCGGCCCGAAACGATGTAACGAACACCGATTACCCACTTATTTCGAAAGGGATTGTAGTGCGCATTGGTGTGATCCCCGACATGACCAGACGACAATGCCTTCGGCTCTGACCAATGAATCCCATCCGCGGAATCGCAGTAGTGGAGGTGCCACAGGGTTGTCTGGTCGCTCGGCTCCTGCCCCGATCGTGCCGTATAGAAGATCTTATAGCGTCGTGCTGCCTCGTCATTGTAGTCAATCCAAACGCTGTTGGTGTCCAACGCCCTTCTTTCGTTCCCTGGTCGAGGTCGCCAGCCGTTGGTATGGTCAATCACGATGTTCGTGCCCGGCACAATATCGAGATTAGGTTTTTCCCAGTGAATCCCGTCCTTTGATGTTGCATAGCAGGTGTATCTCGAGTAGCCGCCCGTGTACCACAGCTTGAACAAGTTGGATCGGCTATCGTACCAGACTCCACCGCTGAAGGGTCCGGCAGCGGGTCCGGGGCCCTTGATCTCCCATGGTTTGTCGGGCTCAATAACGGGATTGACCTTAGAATATTCCGGCTGATGATAGGTACGTTTGAGCGTAGTTTGCTCAATCAGGAAATCATCTACGAATAATTGTCTGCCTATGTCGATCTGTATGACTGCTGGCGGAGTACTCAGATAAGGCACATCCATTGGTTCGGGTGAGAGTGCAGTGTCACGCGGCGGCCAATTGGACTGAAGCCGAATTCCGTTATATAGCTTCTCCCGCGCCGATGCTTCTTGACCAAGTGCGGCGGCTTTCCATTGTGATAGGAGCAGCGGTGCAGCCACCATGCCTTCTAGAAAGTTCCTTCTTTTCATCCAACGTCCACCTTTCCTTTGGCAACAAGGGGTACATAAACATAAATAGGTCGCATATTATCGGCCGTAGCTTGGAAAATGTGGTCATCCAGACTTCAGGCGACTTCTTGATCCAGCCGTGGAGAGGTGATCTTCCTATGCTCGAAAGTCAAATCCATAGAGGAACGTGCGCTTTAGGTAAAACCTGGCCATCCTCGCTCCGGTCGGGGCCTTTACACCACCGCTCCACCTTGCCAGCAAGGCGTGTTGATCGCCGCTTAGAGGCTGGCAATCTTCTCGCCCGAAGCCGCGCAGCGGTTGCCCTCCTGAATCAAGGAGCTCTACCTGGAGCTGTCCTTCGTCAAAGTCTGGCGGCGCATTCTTCTTTGCCGGACGCGTTTTGATGTCAACCCAAAGTGTTTTGCCTGCTAAGTCTTGCGACTTTGTAGTTGCAACACCGATCGTTGGACCTCCCGCTGACGATGCGAGAGCGTAAAGGCGATTCACCTGCCAATAGCTTCGGCACAATGCGGCATTGAAAGGCAAGAGGCCCGAAGCTTCACTGATGACTGTCTGTTCGTAGCCAATCACCTTGGATGGGGCTCGGGTTTCGGAGAGTTGCCGGTGCGCACCTTCCGTCGCGCCATAGTAAATGTAGAGAGTGTCGTTCTCAACAATCAGGCTATGACTTTGCCAAAGCATCCCGCCTCCGTACTCTCCCAGCGGGGCATTGGCGAGAATGGGCTTCCGGTCGGGGAACCACCAATGGCTCCCGTCCCGCGACGCAGCAAGGCGAAGATCCTGAGTCTGGGTAAGAGGATGATAGACGCTGACCATTCCCAGATATCCACCTTCTACCTTATGCGGCACCAGTTCGTTGTATTGGGTGTCGCGATGGTCGAGGTCGTCTCCCGTTACAAGCATCGACTCATCTCTTGTCCACACATTACCATCGAGGCTCGTTGCTCGATATAAACTGCGAGCCGCACCGGTCTCGTAGGTGGGCAGTTGACCTTTCGGGGGTTTCGCACCCGGCACACGGAAATAGGACACATATCCGCCGTCAGGCTTTCGATAAAAAAAGGCGATATCCTCTCTCATCGGCTTGGTAATGGGCCCGTAGAAAAGTTCCCAACCCTTCCCGTCGTGTGAGTGGTATCGGTAGTAAGCCATCTTACCAGGGTAGTTGAGGGGAGGCGTTCCCTCAGTTGAGCGCTCGCGCAAGACGAACATCTCATAGGGCCACTTATGGTTGGAAGGATCGATGAGCACGGAGCCGTAGGCTGAGACTCCATGCGCCAGATCAAACAAAATATTTGTGGTTTTGTAGTTTCCAAAACCAAGGCAAGAAAATGCCGGCCTGATCCAATGGACGCCATCGTTGCTCTCGAAGAGGCATAACCGTCGCTTGCGAGCGTTGTCAGAGACCCAAGGCCGAGGCCAACCGTCAGAGGTTTCTTCCGGCGGCGTGCAGACGACATAGGCCTTCCATTTGCCATCCAGCGGATCTATCAATACTGTCCCGTGGATGCCCACACCACCTGAATCCCAAGGCATGTGTCCTTCGATGAGCGGGTTGTTTACATCCGGCGTGCCTGGTTCCACCCTCCACGCTGTCAAATGGAGATCGCTGAAATCGTCGGGCATGAGTAACGGCATCCGCCGGAGTTGCGATGCCGCCGGGCTATTTGCCTGGAGTTCGCCGAGTGCGGGCCGCATTGCGCCTATAGCGGCCATTGCGCCAGCAGACTTGAGAAAACCCCTTCGTCCGACCCTCATTTGCTCTCCTTTTTCTCGAAAGTTGTTTCTGGTGTCCTTGTGACCAACCGGAGAACTAGAAGTTCAACGTCAGACCGAATTGCAGCTGGCGACCCGGCTGCCGAGCGGCACTAATTTTTCCGAATTGGGATGTGCCGAACTGGCTTCCAGGAGCAGAAAAGGCGTGCGCATTGGCTGTGTTGAAGAAATCTGTCCGGAATTCAATGAATTGGGGTTTCTCGAACACCTGCCAGGACTTGGAGATTGAACTGTCCCAATTGAGCTGATGTTGACTGTAATACGCATGCCTCCCGAGATTTCCGGCCGTTCCCTTAGGCGGCAGAGCGAAAGCGCTGGTATTGAACCACTTTGTGACGCTCCGGTTTTTGAGCGCGGGATTGGAGACGATGTTGGGAAATTGTCCGCTCTTTGTCCCAATGTTTTCGTTATCGGTCGTCAAAACCACGTAATAGGGAAGTCCGCTGTCTACGGTGATAATTCCACTATGCCCCCAGTCGCCCACTATGGCATTGAGAAGCCGGTGGGTCGTGAATGACGGCAGAGCGAGAACATATCCTGCGCTGGCTTTGTGGCGGAGGTCGAATCCAGCAGCACCCCTGAAGGATGGAAGATCAAATCGCGTCGGACGGAATTTCGACGCACCCGTAGCGTTGATGGCGTTTTGGAGTGTGTCCATGGTGTCAATTGCTTTGGAGTAGGTGTAGGCGGCCAGAACAGAGAAATTGTGGGAGTACCGTTTGTCAAGCTGCACAGACAAGCCATCGTAGAAGCTGACGTTTTCGTTGTAGCCGTTGCTGGTGTAAGGGGGGATCTGGGGCCACTTCTGCCGCGTCTGGTAAGGAGTAGTGCCGGGCGTGACCGCGGTGTTGTCAATGATTTGGCCTGACAGGTGAATTCCATGAGACCCGAAATAGGCCGTCTGCAGCATAAGGGAAGGAGCCAATTGGCGTTGGATCGAGAATGTCCATTCCTGAACGTAGGGCGTGCGCGTAGCGGCTTTCCCCACTTCTAAGCATTGGGCGCAACCGAGCGGAGTTGGCGAACCTGTAAGCGGCCCCGGAAACGGGTTAGGCAGGAAGGTATCGGGTAATCCCTGATTGACATCCGACACTGTTTGGGGAAATGCAAAGGGCCAATTGCCACGATTGCCCTGCTGGCTCTGGGCGTAGTTGATACCAAAGGTGTCATAGAAGATCCCATAAGAGGAGCGAATGACCGTCTTGGGATCCAGGGCGTAAGCAATGCCGACGCGCGGCACCACATTGGTGTAGTCTGGAGGGAACATGCCTCTTGGCGCGTTAGCAGCTTCACCTGTAATTGGGTTTTTCTTATTGAAAAGATACTGTCCTGTTTCCCATACGAATGTGCCGCTGCCTGAGTCGTTGATCAGCGGGCTTGCATAATCCCAGCGAACGCCGAGGTTCAGCGTTAGTTTCCTGGTCAAATGGAGCATGTCCTGCAGGTACAGACTGTAGGTGTTTCCGTGCATATAGGCAGACGTATCCCCACCTACGCGATCCGCACTGTTCGGCAATCCCAAGAGGAAACTGGCAAGCGAAGATCCGGCATTCCCGGCAAGATCTCCGGTTTGAGCTGAAGTGAACCCGATGTCGGAGCTTGCTGAGGAGTTTGTAAAAAATTGAGATTTCATGATGCGGCCGCCGAAAGCGAACTGGTTCATGCCAACGATTTTCTGGATATCCTCAGTCCACTGCATATAGTATTCCGGGCCATTAATAGCATCATTGGTGTCAATGCCGACAATGCCAGGAATGCTGATGGACGGAGTAAGGTCATAATTCTGGCTGTGCCCCTGGAACTGCCCGAAGGCATCAAGCAAGCCCGAATCCTTTAGAGTATTTTGCGGCCCAATTCCTCCCCCCGGTCCACCGGTCAATGCTTGCGTGTTGACCCTCTGCATGCCAAAACGTGTTGTGAAGAGAAACGTTGCGGAAGCAGCGTGAGTTTCACTAACAACCACGTTCATATAGCGATTTCGGCTGTTAGTGGGCAACGTAGGCAGAGTTTGAGTTGAGGATGTAATGAGCGAATCACTGTAGCGGGCGTAGAAATCGTCTTTGTTACCGAACTGATGGTCAATTCGCGCGCTCCACTGGTCCCCGTCCTGGATTGAAGGTGCGGTATCAATATAGTTGGCTCCCGGCACAGACCCGGCGGGAAGGTTCGGTGCTGGATATATTTGATTTAGAATCGTTAGCGCCGAAGCGTTGACACAGGTTGATTGCGGAGCACAGAGGTCGGTCGACCCCATGGGAATTTGGTTACCTGGAAATGGTTGGCGCACCTGGATCCCACCCGGACCAGTAGTCGTCGTATATGGGTTATAGATCGTTGGGTCCGCTGAAAAATCTCCTCCTCTTTCCGCCGTGGTGGGAACAAGGGAAATGGCATTCGATGCGCTATGGAGGCGGATGCCCTCGTAATAGCCAAAGATGTACCAGGACTTTGATTTGGGCAGCACATGAGGAAGGGCGAGTGGGCCTCCGAAAGTGCCTCCAAATTGATTCCATCTGTAGAGTCCAACTTTTGGAATAAAGTAGGTCGTGGCGTTTGTCGAACTGTCACGGAAGTACTCCCAGGCATTCCCGTGATAGTTATTCGTGCCAGATTTTGTGACGATATTGATATTGGCGCCAGATGCCCAGCCGACCGCTCCCGAATCACTTCCTGACTCGACCTTCATTTCCGCGATCGCTTCAGGCGGAGGATAAATCCCAATCGTACTGAATAGCGGCTCATTGTTTACGACTCCATCCAGTGTGTAGTCGTTGTCGCGTTGCCGTTGACCATACATGGACGGGTTCAGGGCAACTTTAGCCACGCTTGAGTTGTCGCCGTGATTGTCAGCGACAGAACCCGCGCCCGGAAGAATTGCAATGAGCGACGTGAAATTCCTGCCCAACAAGGGCGCCTTCGTCATCTCAGTCGGGCTGACTTCAGCGCCGAGCGAGGCAGTCCCTGTCTGCAACAGCGGAGCCGTGGCCTTTACCTCGACCGTCTGCGATTGTGCTCCGATGGCCAATGCGACATTCAGGGTGGTCGACTGCCCCGACCGGAGCGAGATGCCCGTCAGGCTCTTCGTGGAGAACCCGGACGCAGTTACGGTAAGTTGATAGACCCCCGGTTCGATCGCGGGTATCACGTAAAGTCCCGCGGCGTTCGAGACTGTTACGCGATGTGACTTCGTCTCAACACCATCCAGGGCGACGCTGGCATTCGGAACCGCCGCATTTGCGGGGTCGGTAACGGTCCCCGTGAGCGTTGCCGTTCCTACCTGAGCATACGCAGGAGTAAACGAACTCTGGGTTGTGATAAATGCGGTGCAAATTGCAATAAGGAAACACATGCGACGGTTCATAAAATTCCCTCCGAGAGAGCTCCAGCTAGTTGCCAGGCTCTCGTTCCCACGTTCCGATCTGGCCTCGAAAAACTGCTACCTTCAGAAACTGTCAAACAATCAAACCGCGTCTGTGACGTTTCAGTGTGGCTCATGGTATTTCACATATTTGTGGGATGTCAAGAAGTTTCTGATTGCATCCTGAAATATCAGAAGCTTATGCAAAATGCCGAGAACTGAAATCCCGCTAGAGGTTCACATGGCAGTGCACTGTTTGCTAACCATTGAGAAGAATGATCAGAGCGTATTTTGTTCCCCGCACAGCCGTCGCAGTTTGAGATCGAAGTCTCTTGCTATCAGCGTTAGGATGGGAAGTTTCCACCACGAGAACTTAATTCTGGTTCTTCTTAATAATGGGCCCGAGAGTTCTGTGCTAGTAGAACGAAGGACAAGAGCCGATTACACGAAAGGCCAGACCTGTGGGGATTTTTGAAGGAATCAGAAGCGAGGATTGAGACGGGGAAGCTCTGATGGAAGACGGGGATCAGCGGCCGGCGGTCGTTCTATCGCTGAAAAGCGAAATATGGTGGCCTGGAGATCAGCGCGGCCCAGTGGCTATGGCATCTGGGAGAGGAAACCGTCGGCTACAGTTATTGGCTGAACAAGCGCCGGGCATCTTCGGCTTCAAGGCGGTGCTTTCAAAAAAAAATGCTAAGCCCACAGAGCAAGAGGCTGTCCGAGTAACTTTGGGAAGAGTCTTACTGTTTTGGAGAGAGGCATCAAAGATAGCCATTGCTCCAATTGGAGTATCTTTCCCGCCGTTTCAATACCTCCTCGATGCCGTAGCGCGTATGTTCACGCATTGCCCTATCGGCAACATCGACGCTTCCACTACTCAAAGCCTCCATGAGTTTTGAGTGCCAATATCCAGGATTTGGCTGCGGTTGAAACGTATTGTCATAGAGCCAGTTCAATACTAGGATCTGGTTTCTTCTGATGGCTGCGCATAGGGCCTGACATCCGGTACACTCGGCAATTCGCATATGAAACTGTGAGTGCATGGTATGGACTTCGAACCAGTAATTCTCCGAGGATTCCGCGTTGGAGAGGTCGGGCTCGCCGGCGTCGTATAGTGCGTCGAGACGCCTCGCCATTGCAGCGAGTTCTTCGCGCTCTCTATTGCTGGATTTCTCGGCAAACAGCCGGGCGGATTGCGACTCAAGCGCCTCGCGAACAATATAGTGCCCACGGATGTCCTGCTCTGACGGCAATCTCACCCGTGTCCCCACTCGCGGCAGACTTTCGATGAGACCTTCAGACTCAAGTCGCTGCAGAGCCTCTGTTACTGGCCGCACTCCCATATTCAATGTGCCGGCCAAACCTCGACGTGAGATGGCCGATCCTGGTGGTAGTCGACCTCGGAGAATCTGGTCCAGAATTAATTCATAGGCATGTTCGAACTGGCTGGCTCTTAAGCCAACAGCGGCGCTTGGCGTTGACATGTCAGGATGTTATCAGGAATATCTTGACATTTCAATATTTATCAAAATAATATGGCCAAACACTGAAGGGTGGCGAGTTTCCATCCCAGGATTTCAGGAGAAGGGATTTCCCTGGGGTACACCATCGAGTGCGTATATGCGCACCCTGCATAATGTGACTCCTCTCTTGACCTTCCCTCAAGGAACACATACGAGAACTCTAAATCCATAGGCCGGGCTTTGAAGCGGGAATCTACACCGAAAACTCAGTGCGAGGATTCTAACGCTCCTCAATAAAAGAAAAGCCCCACAAATAAAGAAAAAGCTTCACGAAGAGGGATGCCATAAAAACCTCGAAGAGTCCCAGCCATTACAGCTCCTTATCTACCGATCGAGCGGCCACCTCCAACGTGCGATGGAAAGTCATCGGGTTACTTGGCCTGATTTCGGCTCTGACTTTTGTCGACCGCGTAAACCTTAGCATCGCTGGGAAATATATCCAGGACGAATTCGCGTTCAAAACGGAGACCATGGGATGGATCTTGAGCGCGTTCAGCGTGGGATACGCGCTCTGCCAGGTACCGGCCGGATGGATAGGTGATCGTTTTGGTCCCAAGAAGGTCATCACCGTCGCGATCCTGTGGTGGTCGTTCTTTACGGTCGCGACGGCATTTGCTGCCGACATTCCCTGGGTCAGCTGGTTGGGAATTGCGTGGTCTTTTGCTGTGGTCAGATTTGCGTTGGGCATGGGAGAGGCTGCAGCATTCCCTAATTCCAACAGACTTATTGTCAATTGGATTAATCCTGAGCGGCGCGGGACTGCAAACAGCATATTCCTGGTTGGTATCGGATTGGGCGGGGCGCTGACGCCTATCGTTATTTCATGGATCATGAGGCGGTGGGGATGGCAGTCATCGTTTTACATCTGCGGCATCCTGGGCCTCGCACTAGCAGTAGGTTGGTACCTATATGTTACGGATCGACCGGAAGAACACCGCGGGGTTAATTCGTTAGAACTGCAAGTTATCAGATCGGCTTCCAGCCAGAACAGTAGTTTATTGCATCGGATGGAAGGACTGCAGCCGGAAAATATTTCCTTATTGCCCCTGCTCCGCAAACCTTCAGTGTGGTTCTTGTTCCTCAGCTATCTCTGTATAGGCTATCCAGCTTACATTTACTACACTTGGTTTTTTATATACTTGGTCAACGTGCGTCACCTTCCGATCGAAACAGGAGGGCTCTGGGGGTCAACCCCGTTCCTTGCGATCCTGGTGCTTACCCCACTAGGGGGATGGTTTTCAGATCGTGCGGTAAAGAAATGGGGACGGCGGCGGGGCCGGCAAAGTACGGTATGGCTGGGAGTGGTGCTTTCTGCCTTCCTGCTAGCCGCTGGGGCCAGGATCGGCGATAACACTTGCGCCATTGTACTGCTGGCTTTAGCGGCAGGATTCAATCTCTTTGCAACTCCTACATTTTGGGCTACCTGTAATGACCTATCCCCACATTCTTCAGGTTCACTTTCCGGATTGATGAATATGGGCGGAAATATAGGTGGATGGCTTTCACCTATTCTTACTGCAACAATTGCTGTGAAGTTCGGATGGCAGAACGCTTTATACTTTGGCTCGCTGATGACTCTTGTTGCCGGCTTCTTATGGTTTTTTATAAATGTTCAGGAAAGATGAGCGTCCGGCGAAGGTTGGTTAGCGCTCCTTTGCTCAGTTCGAGCGCGAGGTCACTGGCGAGCGAATCCGCGACAAGATCGCTGCATCGAAAAAGAAAGGCATGTGGATGGGCGGAACTGTGCCGCTTGCTACCTGTGCCGCGATCGCAGACTCTGGGTTAATGAAGCCGAAGCCGCCACAGTACGAACCATATTCAACGAGTTTCTGCGCCTGGGGACTGTTCACAATCTGCAAGACTGGTTGCGCGAGAACAACATCAAGAGCCGACTTGGCAATCACTTTTTTCATGGTCCGCTCTACCTGATGCTGCGCAATCCAATCTATCTAGGTCTGATCAAGCAGAAAAAAGAAACCTATCCTGGCGAGCATCCTGCGATCATCGACCGCGAAACCTGGGAAAAGGTGCAGATGCAACTCGGCGAGAACATCCAGGGCAAGCGGCGCAAAGCGCGCGTGACGAAAGAAAGCCTGTTTACCGGCATGCTCTTCGACTCAACCGGAACACGATATACACCGACCCACGCCAATAAATGCGGTCGCCGCTATCGCTACTACACCTCACAAGCGGTGATCAAGAAGACGAACAGAAGCGACGCCCCAGGTCGGATCCCTGCGCCGGACATCGAAAAGGAGGTAATTGATCGCATCCTCGCCTGGTTGCAGGCTCCCCCGAATTGCTTGCTGCGCTTCAAGACGATTCGTCCGCATCGGGCCCAGAGGGATTCTTTGCACAGTTCATTGAAAGCGCGGCTGATACTGCACAAAGTTGGCGCTCGCGGATCGCTCCTGACCGCGGGCAATTCCTGAAATCGATAATCGAGCGCGTCATCATTCATTCGGATCACCTCGAGATCCGCCTGCGTTTGCCCGCATTAATCTATGAAATTCCTGGTACCGGCTCGCTCCCGATCAGCGTGCCTCAGAACACCTCAATCGAATGCCCATTTCACCATGTTGAGCAAGGTCGCGCTCTGCGCCTCATAATTGCGAACACAAGTATTACGACCGATGCTAGCCGTCAGGCCATCATCAAAGCGATAGCCCGAGTGCGCACGTGGTATGAATTTATTGTCTCGGGAGAAACCAGCAGCATTGCCGAATTGGCTGCCAGGTTTGGTGTGAGCCCACGCTTTATCCGACTGCACATGAAGCTAGTGCAACACAGCCCGCGATCGATTGAAAAGCTGATGAACAGACCCGAGTCACTTCCGCATTCGCTCGATGACCTGCTCAGCAACATTCCGATGAATTGGAATGAGCAAGTATTCGGGAATACCAATCGTGCATAAGTTCCTCCGCCCATCTGGGATCTCATAACGCCGAATCTTTCCGCATCAACTACGCTGAAGTCCGGATTTGCGCCGAATATCTCCTTATGCCAGATGGCGCAATCGGCTTTGCGGCAAGTTTCTCTGGCCGATTCGCAAATTGAAAGGGAACTCGCAAAATCCCGAACAGGCTTCGGCGGAGGCTGATCTCCTGATCCGTTTCACTCAGGAAACCTGTAACTCTGCGGGAAATTTAATGGTACTGGCGGTTTGCGCTCTTGTAAGTTGTTGATTGTAAATGATAATGGCGGAGAGGGAGGGATTCGAACCCCCGATACCCTTTCGAGTATGCCGGTTTTCAAGACCGGAGC
>Ga0134128_10011142_pt1 | contig 10760 bp, 10 predicted proteins | sample KB31754_FD_96462 | JGI IMG/M metagenome (GOLD analysis project Ga0134128, IMG submission 96462) | Terrestrial soil microbial communities with excess Nitrogen fertilizer from Kellogg Biological Station, Michigan, USA - KB3-175-4 | ecosystem: Environmental > Terrestrial > Soil > Unclassified ...
CGTCGACGCGCGCGGCAAGTCCGTCGGTATCGATCTGCATCTTCGCAAGCTGCGCGCGAAGCGTCGGCAGGCTTTCTCCGAGGCTCTGACCCAGATGCTCGAAGCGAGCACTCTTGAGATGTGCTGCGGTGCCCGCCACCGCGGCCCGGCACAGACCGAGCGCGACTGCCGATGTTCCGAGGTTGAACAGCGGAAGCACTATCTCCAGCATCGCCTTGAAGCCGGCGCCGTCGTCGGTGAGTTGGTGACTGGACTCGACCTTGCAATCCTCCAGCATCATCGGCGCAGAAGCGTTGGCGCGCATCCCGAGGCCATCCCATGGGCCCGCGACCGACAATCCCGGCGTGCCACTGGCGAAAAGGTAAAGCGTCGAATCGGTTGGACCCGTCCCCTCGGGGGAGAGCGCCGAGACAACATAGCTTTGCGCGTGTCCCGCGCTCGTCACCCACGATTTCTTGGCCGTGAGATAGACGCCGGCACCGTTGCGCTTGGCGCGCGAGACAGGCGCCCAGAAATGGCTGCGTGAGCCGGCCTCACTGAAGGCCAGTGTGGTGAGGTGCCGGCCGGCCGCAATGTCCTTCAGCGTCTCCGCCATCGTGGCGCCCGGACGGGCCGCCGCAATCGTCGCGGTAGCGCAGACGTGCATCAGATAGACCATCGCGGCGGATGCGTCGGCCTCCGCGAGCGTCGCGACGACGGTAGCCAGCGTCCTTGGTCCGAGGGCAGCTCCACCCAACGCGGCAGGCAGCATGATCCCCAATAGTCCGGCCGGACCAAGTGCGGCGATGGCTTCGGACGAAAATCGAGCTTCCTTGTCGTTTTGCTTGGCCGCCGGCGCGAGGATGCGATCGGCGATGTCCCTGGCATTCGAAACTGCGGTCTCGTGATTCATGTCGGCCCTCGACTCCAAAGGCAGTGACGGTTGGAGATCATTCCCACGCAACACGATCACAGCCTGCTTTGAACCCAGCCATTCACGATGCTAGGCGATCCATCGGATCGGATCAAACACAACAAGATTCAGGCATGGCAAGGCTCGCCGTGCTCGCCCTGCGCATGCAGGGCCGCGCCCACCAATTACGCTGTCGAACGCCACCTTGTTTCATCACAAGAACATATTTTTTCCGATGTTGGTGACGCCCCCGTGGAGCCGCAGCCCGGGACGACGCTTGCCGGCCCGCGGAGAGAACGCTACCAATGATCAGTCTCGGCGCAAACGAGGTCTATCTGGTGATGGCGGTCAATGACGGTGAACTGACACCCGTCCTCGCGCAAGTATATCGAACGCAACCGCCCGCATCGGCGATCGCAGCCGATCGCCCGCCTTCCCGGATGCTGCCGTGAGCAGCGCGGCGATCGGGATCATATGCAAGGCGCCGCAGCCCGGCCGCTCCAAGACGCGGCTTGCGGCGGCCATTGGCGAAGCTGCCGCCTCCGAGCTCTCTGCCTGTTTTCTGCGCGATGTGGCAGCAAGCATCGAGGCCGTGCCGGAGGTGATCGGCAGGCGCGGCTACGGTGTCTACGCGCCGGCGGGGACCGAACACATCATGCGACAGCTGCTTCCGGCGGGGTTCGGACTGTTACTGCAGGCTGGAGATGATTTAGGGCATGTGTTGCTTGGCGCGACGCGTGCTCTGTTGGACTCGGGACATGACTGTGTCCTGCTCGTCAATGGCGACAGCCCAACCTTGCCGCCTCAGTTGCTGACGCAGGCCGTTGAAGCGCTCCGCGAACCCGGCGACCGCATGGTGCTTGGGCCGGCAAGCGACGGCGGCTACTACCTCATCGGCCTCAAGCGGGCGCATCGGCATCTGTTCACGAACATCGCATGGGGAACCGAAATCGTGGCGCGCAACACCTGCGAGCGCGCATCCGAAATCGGACTTGCCACCACCATGCTTGGCGAATGGTATGATATCGACGACGTGCAGACATTACGTTGGCTGCAGGACGAATTGGCGGGGCATTCAACCCGCTTTCGCGGCGGCGGGTTTGCAGCAGCGAGCCGGGCCTTCCTCAAGGCCCACTTGCAGATAAGCCTGTAGGGCCGATGTCGGGGGTTTTCTCAATTCAATTCGGCCGGCTGTCGCGCTTGGGCGACGAATTGCCCGCGCTTCCCTTATTGGCAGGCGTCGGTGCGGTCCTGACCGGCCTGACCCTGGTGACTCCCTTCGCGTTCGAGACTTATGGAGACAACGCCTTCATCGCGCTAAGCATCACCGCGGGTCTGGTGACGATCGCGGCAACTCGCCTGGCCGAGCGTGCGCCGCAGACCAGCGCGCTGTGGCTGATCTTTGGACTTGCGATCGCGCTGAGAGTCTACGTGGTGACGTTCGAGCCGCTCTTGTCCAGTGACATCTATCGCTATGTCTGGGACGGCAGGGTTCAGGCGGCCGGCATCAATCCTTACCGCTATTTTCCCGCCCATGAGGCGCTCGCGCCGCTACGCGATGCGGTGATCTTTCCCCACATCAATCGCGCCAACTTTGCCGTCACGATCTATCCACCGGTGGCACAATTCTTCTTTCTCATCGTCACGCGGATCGGTGAAAGTGTAACCGTGATGCGCGTGGCGCTCATGGGGTGCGAGGCCGTCACCGTAACGCTGATCATGGTCCTGCTGCGGCGCATGGGCCGTCCCGTGACGCGCGTCATCGCCTATCTCTGGCATCCGCTTCCACTATGGGAGATCGCCAACAGCGGCCATGTCGACGGGCTCATGGTTGCGCTGATGCTGATTGGGCTTTGGATTGCGCTAACCGGCCATGCTCTGCGCGGAGCAATCGTGATCGCGCTGGCGACACTGGTTAAACCCCTCGCAGCGCCGGTTTTCGCCGGAATCTGGCGTCCGTGGGATGTCAAGATGCCGCTCGTGGTGATCGCTGTGGCCGTGCTCTGCTATATTCCCTACCTCTCGGTCGGTTGGGGTGTGTTCGGCTTCCTGACGCAGGGCTATCTGACGGAAGAAGGAATCAGGGCCGGCAACGATCTCTGGCTGTTGTCGCTCTGGCGGATTGTGTTTGGCGAGCACCAGGGCGATGTCCTCGCCTACGTGTCACTTGCTGCGCTGGTCCTGCTGTTGACGGGATTCTCGGTCGCTCGCCGGTCTGATCGCAGCCTCGCGCCCACGCTGGCTGATATCAACATGCTGTTACTGCTCGCGCTCCTGTTCGTATCGCCCAACTATCCCTGGTATTTTCTCCTCATTACACCGTTTGCCGCTCTGTGTGGCTCCCCGCCGACATGGGTCGTCTCAATCGGAGCGCTCTTTCTATCGGAACAGCTCGACTGGGATTTCTACATTCCAAGAATGGTGTCAAAATCCATTCTGTTCGGCGGTCTTTTGCTGGCCTGGGCTCTCCTGGCGTGGAAGACTCGCGTGCAGCGAGCCGCAAAGGCAGGAGTATCGCCATGAGCATTTCCGGCGAGACACCAGGCACCCGCACGTCGTTCGACCCGCGCCGCTATCACGAATCGGTCGCGAGTGAGCGTGGCGCGATCGCTCCGCGTCCGCCGGTCTGCCTCTATATGGAAGTGACCAACCGCTGCAATCTTTTGTGCACTACCTGTCCACGCACCTATGAGGAGCTTGAGCCGCCGGCGGACATGAGCTTCGAGTTGTTCACGTCGATCGTCGATCAGGTTCCCGATCTCGCACGTGCTGTTCTGCACGGCGTCGGCGAGCCGATGCTGGTCGCAAACCTGCCGCGGATGGTCGCCTACTTGAAGGACCGCGGTGTCTACGTCCTGTTCAACACCAACGGAACGGTCCTCGGCGAGCGCAACGGCCGTGCCCTGATCGACGCCGGGCTCGATGAGCTGCGTGTGTCGCTCGATGCATCGAACCGCGAGACGTTCAAGGCGATCCGCGGCAGGGATTATTTCGGCCGCATCACTCGCAACGTGCGCGCGTTTCGCGAGTTGCAGGAGCGGGAGGGACACGACAAGCCGCAGGTTTCCATCTGGCTCACCGGCCTGAAAGAGACCATCGCGGAGCTTCCGGCATTCGTGAAAATTGCGGCTGAGATCGGCGTCAAGGAAGTCTATTTGCAGCGGCTCGTCTTCTTTGACGAGAAGACGGTTGGCAAGGCGCGCCCGGATCAAGCGCTGTTCGAGAAATTGACCGAGGGCGAGGCGGCCCATCTGAAAGAGGCGGAGGAACTAGCGCGTTCGCTTGGCATGACTTTCAGCGCATCGGGCGCAGCGAGCGAGCCGGGATTGAGCCTGAAGGGCAGTGACGACGGTTCGCCGTGGTCGCTGTGCCGGCGACCGTGGTCGCTGATGTACTTCACGGCCAATGGCCGCGCCTTGCCGTGCTGTATCGCGCCGTTTTCACAGCACGGCTATGACAATTACACGCTTGGCCATGCGGACCGGCAATCCCTGAAGGACATCTGGAACGGGCCTGCCTATCGGGAATTTCGCGCGGCGCTGCTGTCGGATCGGCCGCCGAAAGCCTGCGCCAATTGCGGTCTGCGCTGGAGCCTGTGAACGAGTTGACCGTCGTCTCCGCGATCATTCCGTGCCTCGACGAGGAGTCGGCGATCGGGCAGGTCGTCGCCGCGGTGCTGGCGCAGCATGTGAGCGAAGTCGTCGTTGTCGACGGGGGCTCGCGGGACCCGACTGTCGAGCGGGCGGAGGCCGCGGGAGCTCGGGTGATTGTCGAACCGCAGCGCGGCTACGGTCGCGCGATCCAGGCCGGCATCGCCAAAGTGCGCGATGACGCCGACATCCTCATCTTCCTCGATGGCGACGGCAGCGATGTCGCGGAATTCATTCCCGATCTGGTGGCGCCGATCACAGCAGGTCAGGCCGTCCTCGTTCTCGGCTCGCGCGTGCGCGGCTCACGCGAGCCCGGTAGCCTGTCGCCGCAGCAGCTCCTCGCGGCGCGGGTCGGCTCCTGGCTGCTGCGCCTCGTCTATGGCGCAAGCTTCACCGATCTGTCGCCGTTTCGCGCCATCCGGCGCGATGCGCTCGAACGTCTCGGCATGAAGGAACAGACCTATGGGTGGAATCTGGAAATGCTGATGCGCGTCGCGGCCGCCCGCTTGCCGGCGACCGAGATCGCCGTCGGACAGCGGCGCCGGATCGGCGGCGTGTCGAAGGTCTCCGGCAATCCCATCGCCGGCCTCAAGGCAGCCTGGTCCATCTCGGCGACATTTGTTCGCCTGGCGCTTGAGCTGCGAGGCGAAGCTCCGCGGCGAGGAGAGTCGTCGCGGTGATCAGCGCGTGCCGGCGTGATCCGCGCAGGCAACGATATCTCCGGGAGATTTGCGGCCCGCTTCTGACGGCGAAAACACCGCGAGATATCCGCCATCACCCGCGAGCTGATGCGTGGCGAGCTCGCGGTAGCCGACGGCGGCGAGTTCGCAGCGCAGCAGCTTGATCGGCGTGCCATGCTCCGGCGTCGGGCGCTCCTGGTCAACAATTCCGACACGCGCACCCCGCTTCAAGGCCGGCGCGAGGTTGTACAGGAAGGCGTAGGGTTGGGCGATCTCGTGATACATGTGTACGAGCATCGCCACATCCAGCGAGGCGGCCGGCAGGCGCGGATCGTGTGACTCGCCCAGCGCGAAGGTGACGTTTGTCAATCCAAGGCGCTCGGTTCGCTTCTTGAGCTCGACGAGATAGTCCCGCGTGACATCCTCGGCGATGACGGAACCACTGGGGCCGACGACGGGCGAGAGCCGGACTGTGTGATAGCCACTGCCTGCGCCGATATCACCGACCGTCATCCCCGGATTGATTTGAAGAAGGCGATAGATCTCACTGGCCTCGTTCAGGGAGTCGCGGTGCTTCTCGCTGGAGCGGGTCGGGCTGACGATTGGCGCAACGGGGCGCTGGGGTGAGGGAAATTCGCTCGCCGGGACACCCGGCGGCGCCAGATAGCCGATCTCGGCGGCGGCGCAAGGCCCGCTCAGCGCCATAACGAATATCGCTGCACGCGCCAGCGCTGTCATGTGTGTTCGCCCTTCTCGATGCGCGATGGCTAGTTAGCCCGCCATCTTGAAAAACCAGCCGAGAAAACCCTTGCCCTCGCGCACCGCCGGGACATCGCGACGCAGCCAGGCATCAAAGCCGAGGCTGCGGCCGGCGGCCTCAACCACGAACAGGAACATCAAGAGCGCGAGGAACATATACGTCCACGGCCACTCGGACGAATTGCCGTAGAGGCCAAGCCAGAGCTGCAGCGTGTAGACGGCGGCCAGTACGCCGACGAACCGTACGCTAAGACCGAGGATCATCGATCCCGCGAACACCAGCTCGGCGAGAAAGACGATCGGTCCGAAGATCGTCATGTGGGGCAGCACGACATCCTTCAGGAAGGTGCGGTGAAGCTCGAATGCCGCGCTGGTCGATTCCTGCCCGGTCCAGTACTGCAGACCGTCGGACACGGGCAGCGGCAGCTTCCACAACATGCCCTGGAACCACATGATGCCGATCAGGACCCTGACCAGCCAGATTCCCAGATGCCGTCCGGTCCGTTGCGACGGGTCCTGCTGCCAATTCCGCACGGCCATCGCAATGCTGGCGAGCAGCAGCACCCAGAACAGCGCCAGGAGCAGATAGCGCCAGCCGCCCTGATTGAGATAGTCATTCGTCGTCGCCGTCAGGAAATGCCGGATATCGGTTAAGGGGTTGGTGGGCATTGGCGCGCGCTCCGAAAGGGATTGAATAGTTGCTCTACGTATCGCTCGATCTGATCGTTACTCCGCATCCCGGTTCGCCGACAAGGCGCGCCGCCGCGCATGCAATCGGGCGGCGCGCCTGAAGCCCTTGCAATCAACAACCGCGGTTCACTGCGCGTCAATCCATTTGTCGGAGCCAGTCAGCTTCACGGACACGCCCGTCAGGAAAATCCGGAAGTTCTTTCCGTCCACGACCCCCGAGTGATCCGTTGCGAACAGGAGCGGGCCGGCCTTCTTGTAGCCCGCATAGGTCGCGTTCACGAGACGCGGCGGGTTGGGAGCGCCGCGGTGGTAAGTGATTTGCACGATGCGCTTGTCGGGCCCGATGTAGAGGTCCCAGGTGTCGCCGGGCTGATAGCCGCCTTCGGACGGGTATTTCATCGCGATCCGCTGCGCAGTCCCGTCACCGATCGGCAGTTTCTGCTGGCCCTCGTCGGTTGCAGCCGCGCCATCCCATAGCAGGTGAAACGGGAGCAGCGTCCAATACTGGTCATTGGCGAACGTCGGATCGACTTCCTTCTTGACGACATCGCTCTGGCTGTCGATCTGCGAACGCTGATAGCTCACCTTGACGGGATTGCCTTGCTTGTCCTTGCCTTCGTAAGAGACCGTATCGGTCTTCGGGCTCCATTCCCATTTGTTCGCGATGCGGTGACCACCTGGAAATTCCGCGTTCCAGGTGTAGCGGATGGCTTCGACCTGCCCGAACGAATCGAGGCCGTAAGCCTTGGCGATCTGTTCAGCTATTTGCGGACTTTGCTCACCCCTCGAAGCCGCAGGGAGGATCAACAGCGCGCTGAAGACAAGGATGGTCAGATTGAAGCGGCTCATTTCTCCGCGCGGAAGAGTCCGAGTTGTGCTCATGTCGAGCTCCTTGGGTTTGGGCCAGATGCATTGACCTGGCTGAGGCTTAGCCGTTCAGCAGTCAGATTCGGGGGAAATTGGAGCGAATATGCGTCAGGCGGGGAACACGCGTTCACGTTGCATGCGAATGGGGCGCGTGCGCTTCCGCCGCACAACCCCTTGAACCGTCGTGCAAATACAGGGAAGTTGCCAGTTATGTCTGGTGAGAGGCCGTTAGTTGTTGCGAGCAAACTGAATTCGCGAAGCACGGCCGCTTCCGCCTGGACCGATCCAAGCTATCATATCAAACGCGTCAAACGTGTGGACAGTGCCGCACGTGCGTTGCGCTGATCCCAACGCCGAGGCGTCTCCGATTTCCACCTCAAACCGAGGCCGCTTGCGGCAGTCCCGCTGTCCCAAAATTTGGAGAATCTGGAGGTCTCGGCGATTTACGACGACGCGGCCGCACACCACGTAAGAGCGGGCGCTCGTTGATGGGAGGAAGCGCAATGCGTTTTGGCTTGGCATTATGCCTATTGATCGCTCTTTGCGCTGATGCGAACGCCGCCGCAACAGGACATCATGCCAAATCGGGACATATCGTGGTTCGTCCCCGTCGGGCCGTGATCCCAAGCTATGTCACCCCCGGTGGCGTGCGGATCTATCGCGACGACTCTGTCCCGGGTGGTTTGCGGACCGACCACGACGACCCTCCCGCCTATAATGATCCATCCAAGTTCGGCGGCGCCTGATCCGCGGCAAGCAGATAACACATCCGCCAAACTTCTCGCGTCCCGAGTTAACGTCCGTCCGTTTGTGGAGGCGCCTGTTCGATGAGCCAAACGTAGTCGTCGGCGGCCTTACAGGAGGCGCCAAGCTGGTCGCCAGCCAGCGATTAGTCAGCCGTCAAAACGTCTCGGTAATCTTGCTCAGGCGAGGGGGGCGATCCGGGTCAAATCCGCAGGCGCGCGCTGTCTGCTCGATCATCCGATAGGCCGGAACGAGCATGGTGATCGGGTCGGTGGCAGGGTCATCCTCGGCCAGCCAGGACAGCGAGCCATGCGGGCCGCCGCATAGATGCAACGCAATCTTTTGCTCGCGCAATTCTTCTGCAAGCGCGTCCACCGTCGCCGCCGTTTCATCCATGAGACGCATCATGACAACCGGCGTGTGCGATGATAACGCGGCTCGCGGCCCATGCTGCAGTTCGGCGGCGCTCAGACCGATCGAAGGCAGGCGCAAAATTTCCGACAGTTTGAGCGCGATCTCCCGCGCCGAGCCGAGGCCCAGTCCCCTCGCCGCCACAAACACTGCCGACGCCCTGGCGAGATCATCGGCAATCTCGGACCAATCGAGCGCCAGCGCGCGGTGCAGGCGTTCGGGCAGCCTGTCGAGGGCTGCCCGCAGCGCATGATCTTCCGCCAGCTCAGCAACAAGTGCGGCGCCGGCGGCCATAGAGCCGATCACCGTCTTGGTCGCCGCTACGGAGTGCTCCTGGCCGGCCTCGACCGGAACGATGAACTCCGCTTCGTCAACCACCGGCGACGACGTCGCATTGACAATGGCGATGGTGCGGGCGCCCGCAGCGCGCGCCGACCTGGTCGCCGCGACAAGGTCAGGGCTGCGTCCCGATTGCGAGATCACGATGAACAGCGCGTGGCGCAGCATCAGGGGCGTGCGAAATGCCGTGATCACCGAAGGAGCGCTGGCTGAAACGGGAAGGCGAAGCCGCGTCTCGACAAGGTATCTTAGGAAAACCCCTGCATGCCCGGAGCTTCCCCGGCCGCACACGACGCACAGCGGGGCGGCGCCAATTCCAATTCGCCGAGCGATGTCGCGCGTGGCGGGGCGGTTACGAACGATTTTGGCGACAACATCCGCGCTTTGCCCGATTTCGCTCGCCATCGCGGACGCGGTCACGGCTTGACCCGCTCCGCATTGCTTGCGTCCGCGGCTAGTTTGGGATGGTCACGATCCTTCTCACGCTCCTTGGCGAGCTCGGCAAACACACGTCGAAGGTTGCCGCCACAGTTTTTCAGAATTGTCTCGGCATCGACCCTGTCGACACCCAACGTCAGAAGGACGGCCGTCTTGATGTCTCCCTCGGCCTGCTCAAGCGAGCGTGCCGCGTGCGACGGATCGCAGTGCGCGATTTGCGCCACCATGGCCTCGGCGCGCCGCTTCAGCTTGGCATTGGTCGACTGCATATTCACCATCATGCCGCGATACACCCGGCCGAGGCGCAGCATGATTCCCGAGGAGATCAGGTTGAGCACGACCTTCTGCGCGGTGCCTGCCTTCATACGCGTGGAGCCGGCGATGAGCTCGCGGCCGGTCTCGATCAGAATCGGAAACTTTGCCGATGCCAGCAGTGCGGTGCCTGGATTGTTGGCGATACCGATCGTCACTGCATCGAAGGAGCCTGCCTGTTGCAGTGCCGCGACCGTGAATGGCGTGGTCCCGCTGGCGGCAACGGCGATCACGACGTCGTGCGGAGTGAGGCGCGTGGCATTGATCTGCGCGACCGCATCATCGACATCGTCCTCCGCGCCCTCGATGCTGGTGACGAACGCGCTGTCTCCGCCGGCAACGATGAAGCGGACGCGCTCACTGGGCCAGGCGAATGTCGGCGTCAGCTCGGCGCCGTCCTGGACCGCCACGCGGCCCGAGGTGCCGGCGCCCACATATACAATACGTCCCCGATCGCCCAGCGCCGCCTTGGCCGCTTCGGTCGCCGCAGTGATCGCGGGAAGGGCATGGCCGATCGCCGCGACTGCCGCAAGCTGGCCCTCCCACATGGCTTCCATCGCTGATGCCAGCGACCATGCATCAAGATCGGCAAAGCGGGGATCGACTTCTTCGGTGGCCATATGGTTGATCCATGCGCCCTTAAACGCGGAACTTTGAAGCCTTTTCATGGTCAGGTTCTCTCCTGGGCAGCTCAAGCCGCCCTCGCGCCACCAGTAACGCGCCTGCCGCCGCGTCGGCGTCGGGGCGCCTCAGACGGGCGCGCAGGTCAGGCGTCAGCCAGGGCACAATGGCATCCGCGAGCCCGCCCACCAGCGAGAGCCGGTCAATTCCTCTCGCAAGGAACAGATCGAGCAGATCGCCAATGGCATCGGCCGCGCGCTCGACGATGCGACGGCCGATCGGATCTCCCTGGTTGGCGTGCCGCATCACGATCGGTGCGAACGCAGCATAGTCCGTGGCCCTGGCTTCTTCAGACCA
>Ga0134128_10011145_pt1 | contig 10758 bp, 11 predicted proteins | sample KB31754_FD_96462 | JGI IMG/M metagenome (GOLD analysis project Ga0134128, IMG submission 96462) | Terrestrial soil microbial communities with excess Nitrogen fertilizer from Kellogg Biological Station, Michigan, USA - KB3-175-4 | ecosystem: Environmental > Terrestrial > Soil > Unclassified ...
GCCGAGGGCGCGATCGCCAGGGCTCCCACCGCCGACACATCCTCATGGTCGAAGATCGGCCGGAAGCTGGTGCCACCGTCGGTGGTCTTCCAGATGCCTCCCGAGGCCGCCCCAAAATACGCCACCAGCGGGTTCCCCGGCTCCCCCACGACCGAAATGTCGCGGTTCCCCTGCGGCCCGACAAAGCGGAAATGCAAGTCCTGCAGGGGGTTCGGCGCCTGCGCCAGCGCCAGCCCCACACACGCTCCGATGCCCGCCATTACGCACACTGCGCGCCGTATTCTGCCCATGTTCGGTTCCCCCCTATGGAAAACAGCCCGCGCGCAGTATAGACCTTACCTACCAGTAAGGCAATCAGGTTCTGTCATCCATCACTCTCCGCCCAGGGTGCTCTTGATGAAGGCGGCGGTGTTGTCGTGCAGCTCCTTGAGCGCGGGAATGTTCACATAGATCATGTGGCCGGCGCCGTAGAACTTGAACTGGATGTGGCCCTGAATGTCCTGGGGCAGCGCCAGATGGTTCACCGAGTAGACCATGCCGTAGTAGGGCAGGTTCAGGTCGAAGTAACCCGCGTCCACCTCCACCCGCAGTTTGGGGTTGAACTTCAATGCCTGTGCCAGCGCGTCCCCTGGCGTCATCCGCCCCTGGCCGCGCCCCATGGGATTGCGCACGGTCTGCGTCCAGCCGGTGATGATGCCGTAGGCCTCGGGCCGGTAGGTCAGGTCACGCCCATACTTCAGCACGTTGTGGGCGTATTGGTTGAAGCCCGCCACGTAGGCCGCGCTGATCGCCGCCGACTGCGGATCGTACTCCGCCTGCGGGCTGTTGGGGTCCATCTGCGGACCGGTGAAGCGCGCGTCCAGCTCGCCGATCGTCGTGCCCTGATCGCCCAGCAACTGGTGCCGGAACTCGCCGATGCCCATCCGCAGGTGGTGGGCCTCGAGATACGCCGTGCTCACGCCGGTGTAATCGTGCAACTTCTGAGCGATGGCATGAGAGTCCGCAGAGCTCAGTGTGTTGCCGGCATTGAGCGCCACCGCATACTGGTTCATGGCGAACTTCTCCACCCCGGCCAGAAACGGCGCCAACTGCCCCGGCCGGTTGGCCAGCTTGTGGTGATACCACGCCGCCGCCGCCATGGTGGGCAGGTCGGTCTCAAACTCCTTGTCGCCCCCGAACGATCCTTCGCCGGTGTACGCCGACTGCAACATCACGCCGTTGGGGTTGATGTCCTCCGCCTGCTCCAGGTAGTTCGCCAGCACCTCCGAACGCACCGTGCCGTAGCTCTCTCCGTAGAGGTACTTGGGCGAGTTCCAGCGGTTGTTCTTGCTGATGTACTTCTCGATGAACTGGGCGAACGCCTCCACATCCGGCTGGATGCCGTAAAAATCCTTGCCCGTGCCCACCCCGCCCTGGTCCTTGCCGATGATGCGGCTGTAGCCGGTGGACATCATGTCAATGAAGACCTCGTCGCTCACATCCAACAGGCTGTAGTCGTTGTTGACCAGCTTGTAGGGCGCCGGCGGCGTCTGGGTGCCGTCGGTGGTGACGATGCGCTGCGGGCCGAACGCACCCATGTGCAGCCAGATGGTCGAGGAACCCGGCCCGCCGTTATAGAAGAAGGTCACCGGGCGCTCGCCCGGATTCTTCACCCCGTCCCTGGTGTAGGCGACGTAGAACATGCTGCCGGTGGGCTGGCCCTGCTGGTTGGTGAGCACGATGGTCCCCGCCGTGGCGGTGTAATCCACGCGCTGCCCCTCGACCATGACACTCCCCTGGGTCACCGACTGCGTCGCCTCCGGCGCCTTCGCCGTCTGCGCCGCCCACGCCCCCACCGCCAGCAGACACACCAACCCCACACCGTATCGGTTCATTGCCGCTCCTTTTCACTCACAAAAAGATGCTTCGAGTATAGAAACAGCCGCTACTGGCGACAAGCGAATTCGGCTATGTCGGCGGGCGAATCGGGCACAGCGCGGGGTCGCCGCGGGATTCGGAGCGGGCAGCGCTTCAGGGGATTCCCACGTCCAGCCGCCGCACCATCTCCGAGGTCACAATCACCCCGGGCCGCCGCGGCAACAGCGGCACCCCGTTTCTCACGCTCCGCCGCGGCCCCGCCTCCGTCAGGCCTTGTCGCGCCAGCTTGGAGACGACATCTCCGACCGTCCGCCGCTGGATGCCGGCCAGCTCCCGGGCGGCCGCCAGAACGTCATCATCCAGGTTCAGCGTCGTCCTACGGCTGCTCCTTCGCGGGTCGGCTTGGGGACACGCAGGCTTCGACACGGGCGCCCTCACCGCCGATGCCCCGCCAGCTTTTTCTTGCGTGTGGGTGCCGAAAATCGCGGACGCCGCATTGTCTCCAGGTCACCCTCCCAGAAGTGGCTTCCGAACAACTCCCGCAACGCCAACACTTTGTTGCGCCGCACGGCCTCGCTGAGCGACACGTTGACCGCCTCCGAACAGGTCCGCGCACCCAGGCTCTGCCGCGCCTCCTCCAACAGCTTCGCGTCGACCATGAGAGTTGTGCGCTTCATACGCATAGTGTAACCAGGCCGCCCCCGGATGGCTGCGGCCCGCTCCCGCCGCGTCTCGACCGATAAGCTAGGGCTTCGGTCAAATCAGCCTACACACCACGAACGCGCCCCATCCCGAGGGAAGCATCGCCGCCCAAGAAGCAGCTCTCCCCCACCAGGCGTAGTCGCCCCTGAAGTGCGCAATGGGATAAACCAGCAAAACGGACGGCACCATGAGGACTACATGGAATGCCAGCAGGACAATCGGGGAAACCAACATCACGATGCCCAGCTTAAAACCGGTGCGGCTCGTCTTTTCGATCGCCCAAGTCACTTCCCGCCGCTCCCAACAGCATTCGCAACGGCCGCTCCGCTAAACGGCGCGCGGGGCTCGTGCCCGAATATCGGAAACAATCGCTGCCCGGCCCCGTCGTAAGCCGCCAAAGCAAACCCCTACGGCAGCTTCGTTCCCACGCCGTCGTCCACGGTGGTCCAGTGTGTGCCGTCGCGCGAGGTTTCGATGCGGACCCGCACCTTGTCCGGTGGTGACCAATCGTAGACGATTCGCTCACCGGGCCGCTTGGCGGTGGGTGCCGCGCCGTATTCGATCCAGGTGTTGCCGGTGATGTCCATCTTGGCGGCGAAAGGATGGGCGCCGGTTTGGCCGTCGGCAAACATCTCCCAATGCCAATAGCTCTGGTCGGTGCTGTGTAGGTGTCCACCACCAGCGAACGCGCCGGCCGCCCCGCCCATATGTTGTCGAAGGTGCACTCGAGGAATAAGTGGTTCGGCGACCAGCGGCAGTCCTCTTTCCAGGTCCACTGCGTCACCTTGCCGGTGCGCGCGTTCTTGGCGGAGCCGTGGAACTCCCAGCGGCCCACCGACACATCCAGCTTCTGCAACTCCGGCGCCGGCGCGCTCTGCGCCACCGCTCCCAGCGCCAACGCCGCGCACAAAACTCCGGTCGTCGCGATTCCGATCTTCATGGCTGAGCCCTCCCGCTCGTGCCCTCCATGAAAGCACAGGAAGCCGGTTCTGGCTCGGAAAATCAGCGGAAAGAAAGGTGGGAAGGTATGGCGGGGACGACGGGGCTCGAACCCGCGACCTCCGACGTGACAGGCCGGCGTTCTAACCAACTGAACTACGTCCCCGCAACCGTGGTCCAGCCGGCCCTTGCGTGGTGGGCGATCACGGGCTCGAACCGTGGACCTTCTGCTTGTAAGGCAGACGCTCTAACCAACTGAGCTAATCGCCCCTGGTTAGATTCCCATTGTACCTCGAATCCGGCGTAGGCCTTCCTCCAACCCGGCTTCCTTTCCGGCAAAGGAAAACCGCAGGTACGGCTTGCCTGTCGGCCCGAAGCCGCCTCCCGCCACCGCCGCCACGCCGGCCTCTTCCAGCAAGCGCTCCTGCATCCGCTGGCCGTCGTCGCAGCCGTCGAACCGCGCCCAGGCGTAGAAGGCGCCCTGCGGCAGCGCGCAGTGCACGCCCGGTATCGCCCCCAGGCCGCCGGCGAACAGCGCCCGCTTGCGCCGGTAGCCGGCCAGCATCATCTGCCAGTGCGCCGCCACATGGCCGTCGCGGTCCTCCAGAGCGGCCAGCGCCGCGACCTGAATGAACTCCGGCGCGCAGGTGTAGCTGTTGATCACCAGCATCTCCAGCGCCCGCACCACCGCCGGCGGCGCAATGGCATAGCCCAGCCGCCAGCCGGTCATGGCAAAGCTCTTGGAGAACCCGTCCAGGATGACCGTCCGCTCCGCCATGCCCTCCAGCGCGGCCATCGAGGTGAAGCCGCCCTCGTACACCATGCGGGCGTAGATCTCGTCGCTCACCACCGCCAGATCGTGCCGCCGCGCCAGTTCGGCGAGCCCTTCCAGTACATCCCGGCGGTACACGGTGCCGGTGGGATTGTTGGGCGAGCACATCACCATCACCCGCGTGCGCGGCGTAATCTTGCGCTCCACCTCGGCCAAGTCAGGCTGAAAGCCGTTCTCCTCGCGCAGCGCATAGCCAACCGGCCGCGCCCCAAGCGAGCGCACCACCGACGGATATGCCGGGTAGGCCGGCTCGGGCACCAGCACCTCATCCCCGGGCTCGACCATGGCCTGCATGGCCAGGTAATAGGCGAACTTGCCGCTGGGGATCACCGCCACTTCCTCCGCCCCCACCCGCAGCCCGCGCGTGGCGTTGAGAAAATCGGCGATCGCTCCCCGCAGGTCCCGCAGTCCCAGCGGCGCGCAGTAGCGGTCCCGGCCGGCGCGCAACGCCTGCTCCGCCGCCTCGATCACAAACGGCGCGGGATGGTACTCCGGCTCGCCCGCCTCCAGATGGACAATGCTGCTTCCCTGCCGCTCCAGGTCGTAGGCGCGGGTGAATACCGCCATCGCACCCTCGCCACTCATGGCGTGCACCCGCCCAGCGATCAGCGACTCCGGCATCCTACTCCCCTTCGAGCGCCTGCTTCAGGTCGGCGATCAGGTCGCCGGCGTCCTCGATGCCGATGCTCAGCCGCAGCAAATTTTCGTGGATCCCGACCCGCTCCCGCTGCTTGGGCGCCATGTCGCGGTGGGAGGCCAGCACCGGGTACATCACCAGCGTCTGTACATCGCCCAGGCTGGTGCAGGGGAGGCAGAAGCGCAGCCGGTCCATCAGCCGCAGCATGGCCTCGCGGCGAGCGCCCTTCACCTCGAATGACACCATGCCGCCGAAGCGTCCGCCAAACTGCCGCGCCGCCACCGCGTGGTCGGGATGATCGGTGAAACCGGGATAGAAGACCCTTTCGACCCGCTCATGTCCGCGCAGAAACTCCGCCACCCGGCGCGCATTCTCGCAGTGCCGCTCCATGCGCAGCGGCAGGGTCTTGATCCCGCGCAGAATCAGCCACGCCTCGAAGGCGCCCAGGATGCCGCCCACCAGCTTGCGGAAGCCGTCCAACTGCGGCAGTTCGTCGGCCCGCGCCGCCACCACCCCGCCGGTCACATCCCCATGTCCGGACAAATATTTTGTGGCGCTGTGCACGGAGTAATCCGCGCCCCACTCGAGCGGCCGCCCCAGCGCCGGGCTGGAAAAGGTCGCATCCACCAGCAGCTTGGCGCCCGCCGCGTGGGCGCGTTCCGCCAGCGCCGCCACATCCAGCACCCGCAGCAGCGGATTGGAGATGGTCTCGACGATCACCAACCGCACCCCGCCCCCGTTCAGCGCCTGCTCCTGCCCGGCAAGTGTATTGAGATCGGCAAAGCGGATATCCATGCCCAGCGGCGCCAGCACATTCAGCAGCAGGTTCAGCGTGCCGCCATAAATCTCCTGCGAGCAGACGATGGCGTCACCCGGCGCCACGCCGCTGGCCAGTATGGCGGCATGGAGCGCCGCCATGCCCGAGCCGTACGCCAGCGCGCCGTCGGCCGCCTCCATCTCCGCCACGGCGGATTCCAGCGCCACGCCGGTGGGGTTGCGATAGCGCGCGTACATATACCCCGTCGCGCCCCCCGCCACCGCATCCAGTTCCGCCGCCTGGTCGTAGTAGAAGGTGGCGCTGGGATGGATCGGCACGCTGACCGGATACGCTCCCTCCACCTTCCCCGCACGCCCCGCATGTACCGCCCTGGTTGCCAGTTCCATAAACTCTCAGCCTACCACCGTCCCCCTGTTCCCTGTCCCCTGTACCCTTTATCATTAACCCTATGGCGGAAGTCCTCGACCTGCGCCAATTTCACGGCTCCCAACTCGACCCGCTGCTGACCGCCGAGACCGCCGAATGGAGCCGCGTCCTCGACTGGGACTACCGCCCTTCCGCCGACCTCATCCGCCAGTACGTGGACGCCCGCATCCTGCCCGGTTATGTGCTGGTGGAGCGGGCGCAGTCGCGCACCCCGCTCGGCTACGGCTTCTTCATCCACGAGAACCGCAAGGGGATGATCGGCAATCTGTTCATTGATCCCGGGCAGCGCGACGCCGATCGCAGCCACGAACGAACCCTGCTCGACCACATGCTGGCCACCCTCAGCCACACCCCCGGCCTGGATCGCATCGAGGCCCAGCTCATGCCCTTTTCCCCGGCCGCGCTGGCGCCGTATTTCGAAGGTCAGGGCTTCCAGGCGTTTCGCCGCGTCTTTCTCGAACTCGGTCTGGGGGCGCCCGCCTCGGAGGCGGAACGCGAGGCCGCGCCGGTCACCCACTTCCGCAGCCTGCGGATCGAACCCTGGGGGGGCGCCAGTTATGAGGAGGCGGCGCGCCTCATCCAGCACGCCTACGACGAACATGTGGATAGTCTGATCAACGACCAATACCGCAGCTTCTCCGGCGCCATGCGCTTCATGCACAACATCGCCCATTACCCCGGATGCGGCGCCTTTGATCCCTCCGCCAGCTTCATCGCCCGCACCAGCGACCGCGGCCTGCTGGCGGGCATGGTGCTGGCCTCGCGGGTCAAACCCGACGTGGCGCACGTCACCCAGATCTGCGTGCTGCCCGAGTTTCAGCGGGCCGGACTGGGCCGCGCCCTGCTCGCCCGCTGTCTGGCCGCCGCCCGCGGACAACGCCTGCGCGCCGCCACCCTCACCGTCACCAGCAACAACGCCCCGGCGCTGGCCCTCTACCGCCGCCTCGGCTTCGTGCTGCTCAGCGACTTCGACGCTTACGTCTGGGAGCGCGGCGGGTGACAGCATCCGCCCCGAAATTCCGGCGCTGGGCCGGCCATGCCCGCGCGCAATGGCAACTGCTGCGCGAGACCGCCCGCGTGATTGGCCCCAGCGCCCGCCTTTTCACCTCCATCGAGGCCCACACCTACGCCTATTCGGTGGCCGCCAACTTTCTTCTCGCCGCGCTTCCCTTCCTCGTCCTGCTGCTGTGGATCGCCCACCATCTGCTGCCCTCTCTCACCACCCAGCAGGCGGTGATCGCGCAACTGGCCGCCAACTACCTGCCCGCCGGCCAGCAGCGGCTGATCGGCGACGCCACCCGCCTCGCCGGCCACCATAGCGCCCAGTTTTTCTCCCTGGTGATGCTGGCCATCAGCAGCAGCGGCATCTTTCTGCCGCTGGAGGTGGCGCTCAACAGCATCTGGGGGTTCAAGCGCAACCGCGGTTACCTGGGAAACGCGGCCGTGGCGCTGGCGCTGGTGGTCGCCTGCGGGATCATTGCTTACGCGTCCATCCTCTGCGCCAGCCTGGCAACCGCTTTGGTCGGGTTCGTCTTCCCGGCGAGCTGGACGTGGATCATCTCCGCCTTCACCGACCTGTTTATCGCTCTGTTCTCGCTGCCGGCCGCTATCCTCGTCTTCTTCGTCATCTATTGGCGGCTGCCCAACGGGAAGGTCAGCCCGGCGCAGGTCTTCCCCGCCGCCCTCTACACCGGCGTGCTGGCTGAAGGCCTCAAGATATTGTTTCCCTACTTCGTCCAGTGGGTTGATTTCACAGCCGTTTACGCTTCGCTGGCGGTGGCCGTAACCCTGCTCGTCTGGGGCTACTGCGGGGCACTTCTGCTGCTCTTCGGGGCGAGCCTCTCGGCGCGCGGCGTGGCCCGCCTCCCCCGCCTGCGCATCCGCGCCCATGGTCACCACGCCGCCACAACGGCTACGGCCCTGCCAACCCCGCCCGCGGGCTGATGGTTGGGCGTACAATGGGCGCGGATGTTCTCTACCGCCCCATCGGCCGCCGCCGCTGACGCCAACCTCGGCCCGCTCGAGAGCCGCGTCATGGAGATCGTATGGCGGAACAGTGAAGCCAACGTCCGCCAGGTGGCCGCGCTGCTGCCCGAGCCGCTCGCCTACACCACGGTGATGACCACCCTGGACCGGTTCTACAAGAAGGGCCTGCTGGAGCGCCGCAAAAACAGCCGCGCCTTCATCTATGCTCCGCGCGTCAGCCGGGCGCAGTGGCTGCGCCGCCGCGCCGGCGAGTTTGTGGCCAACTTCTTTGCCACGCCGCAGCCGGAACGCGAAGCTCTGCTCTCCTGCCTGCTGGATGCGGTGGAGCAGTACGACGCCGCCCTGCTCGACGACCTATCCCAGCAAATCCGTGACAAGCGCCGTCAGATGGAGCGCGAGGCGGAGCGGTCGTGATCGAACTCCCCTACTGGGCCCGCCTGCTGTGCGCCTGCGCCGCCTCCGGCCTGGTGTGCTACGCCGCCGCCGCCGTGCTCAGCGCGCTGGGCACGCCCTGGATTCTGCGCCGCGCACAACACCGCGCCGCCGGGCAACCCGCCCGCGCCGCTCTTACCGTGCTGGTCTGGCGCGTGCTGCCGCTGCTGGCGGCGGTCTTCGCCGTCACCTTCCTCAGCCTTCCCAGCTTCCTGCTGCTCGAATCCCAGGATGGCGCCGAAGCCGTGAGCCGGCTATGCTGCCTGCTCGCCGTGGCCGGTCTGACCCTCGCCTGCGGGAGCCTGGCGCGCATGATGCGCGCCGGCTTCGCCACCTGGCGGTTTGGCCGCTGGGCCGGCCGCGAGGGGGAACGCCGGCGGGTCGGGGGCCACTGGGTGCGCGTGCTTCCCGCGCCGGCGCCCTCGATGGCGCTCTCGGGCGCATGGCGGCCGCTGCTCACCGTCTCCTATCCGGCTTTCTCGACGCTTTCCCCGCAACAGTTGGAAGCCGGCCTCGACCATGAGCGCGCCCACCTGCGTTCGGGTGACAACCTCAAGCGCCTGCTGCTGCTGGCCACGCCCGTGCCGGGCAGCGCCCACCGCTCCTTGAACCGGGCCTGGGCGCGCCTGGCGGAGTGGGCGGCCGACGACCGGGCCGCCGCCGGGGATCCGCACCGTTCGCTGCTGCTGGCTTCCACGCTGATCGCCGTGGCGCGTTTGCCCATCGCGCCGGCTTCGAGCTGCGCGTCGCTGGCGCCCCTGCTCTCCACCCTCGATGGAGAGCGCGGCCGAGATCTGGTCGAGCGTGTGCAGCGCCTGCTCTCACCCCGCGCCGCCGCGCCCGCCCGCCGTTCCTGGCTTCCGGCCCTGACCGCCGCCGCGCTCACCGCCGCCGTCCTGCTGCCCGCCACCCAGCACCTCACCCACGCGCTGCTGGAGCACCTGCTGCGTTAAGTAGCCGCGACTCGCGTCCCACCCTTTTTGTGCTATAAACGAAGAGCGGCCGCCACAAGGGGCCGAACACTCCTCAGTAGCTCAATGGTAGAGCATCCGGCTGTTAACCGGAGGGTTGTAGGTTCGAATCCTACCTGAGGAGCCATTTTTTGCCCCCGCATAAAACATCACCTGTGTGACCTGAATCACAGACCCGCACGGTCCACCGCCCGCAACCTTGGGCATGAGCGGTGAGGGCGAGCGTCCGTATGTGGCCATCTGGGAGACCACCCAAGCTTGCCAGCTCTCGTGCCTCCACTGCCGCGCCAGCGCCCGGCCTCACCGCTCGCCTCTCGAACTCTCCACCGCCGAAGCCGAGGACCTGCTGCGGCAGATTCTCGCCCTCAATGTGCCGGTATTCGTGCTTACTGGCGGGGATCCTCTCGAACGGCCGGACCTGACCCACCTGGTCCGCTACGGCTCCGACATCGGCCTGCGCGTCTCGCTGACCCCCAGCGCCACGCCTCTCCTCACCCGCGGGGCCCTGGCCGGGCTGCAACAGGCCGGGCTGGCCCGCGTAGCGGTCAGCCTCGACGGCTCCCAGGCGGCGCTCCACGACGGCTTCCGCGGGGTGCCCGGTTCCTGGGAGCGCACCCTCGCCGCCGCCACCTGGGCGCGCCAGCTCGGCTTGCCGGTGCAGATCAACTCCACCCTCAGCCGCCACAACTGGGAGGACTTCGACGCCCTGGCGGCTCTGGTCTCCTCCCTGGACATCGCGCTGTGGAGCGTCTTCTTTCTGGTGCCGACCGGACGAGCGCGGCCCCAGGACCTGCTCAGCGCGGAAGAGTGCGAGCAGGTCTTCGCCCGGCTATACGAACTCAGCGCCCGGGTGCCGTTCGCGATCAAGACCACCGAAGGGATGCACTACCGCCGCTACGCCATGATGCGCCGCGCCCAGGAGCGCCGCGAAGGCATCGCGCCGGCCGCCGCCGCCCTCCCCCGCCCAACACGCAACATCAACGACGGCAAGGGGTTCATCTTCATCTCCCACACCGGCGTGGTCTTCCCCAGCGGCTTCCTGCCGCTGCGCGCCGGCAACATTCGTTCCCAGCCGCTGGCGGAGATCTACCGGAACTCTCCCCTGTTGCAGGCTTTGCGGGATCCCAGCCGCCTGGGCGGCAAGTGCGGCGCATGCGAATTTCGCGACATCTGCGGCGGCTCCCGCGCCCGCGCCTAC
>Ga0134128_10011146_pt1 | contig 10757 bp, 6 predicted proteins | sample KB31754_FD_96462 | JGI IMG/M metagenome (GOLD analysis project Ga0134128, IMG submission 96462) | Terrestrial soil microbial communities with excess Nitrogen fertilizer from Kellogg Biological Station, Michigan, USA - KB3-175-4 | ecosystem: Environmental > Terrestrial > Soil > Unclassified ...
CCGGTGATCTTGCCGGCGAGGTCCCAGAGTGCGAGATCGAGGGGCCAGCAGCGCCCGTAATGAAAGTCGATGTGCGACAGGACGCGGTAATGGCGCTCGAGAGCGAGGGCGTCCTGACCGATGAACAGGGGTTCGTGGCCGGCAAAGCCGACCATCAGATCGCCGGAGCCGTAGCCTTCGAGTCCCGTGTCGGTAGTTACCCGCACGATGGTAGCGTCGAAATGCACCCGTGGCCGGGTGTCCCAGCTTGCGCGAAACGGTGGCTCGAGTAGCAGGCGATGATGGCTGATGCGGATCGAGGCGATCCGGTGCCCCGAGGAACGGGGCGCGGGCTGCTGAGGCAACGCGTTCATGGGACTGAGCTGCTAGGCTTCCACAATCGACACCGCCGTCCAAGCCGAGAATTTGGCTACCGGCATCGAAAAAAGGCATCGAAATGCGGTGCGCTGCGGTGCTTGGCGGCGGCTAGTATGCTCGAGCCGCCCGGGAGGCATAGATGAGCAAGAAAACGATCGATCGACGTTGGCTGCCGCTCAATGCGCTGCGCGCCTTCGAGGGGGTGGCCAAGCACGGCAGCTTCACGGCCGCCGCACACGCGCTGCTCATCTCCCAGAGCGCTCTGTCACGACATGTCATCTCACTCGAGCGCCTGATCGGGGTGCAGCTTTTCGAGCGGCGCCCGCACGCCCTGACGCTCACCAAGGCAGGGCAACATCTGCTGCCGGCCGTAGCCAAGTCCTTCGACCGATTGGAATACGCCATCGACGACATCCGCAACGAGGGTGCTCCCGCCCAGCGCACCCTGCGCGTGCGCATGCCGCCGAGCTTTGCGATGCAGCTCGCGGTGCCCATTCTCAGAGATTTCCGCCAGGCGAGTACGGAGGTCGACATCGACCTCATCAGCCCCACCGCGGCAGGTCCGCCGCTGGGTGATGTCGATGTGGCGGTGATCTATTCGAGGCCCATGGTGACCGACCTGGTCGCGGACCTTCTCTGGCCGGTGCGGCTCAGCATCCTCTGCCACCCGCAGATCGCCGGGCAGCACGCTGCCAAGGGGCTCGCCGGCTTCATCGAGGCGAACGAGCTCGTGCACGTGCGCATCGACGAGCTGCCGCGGCACGAGGCTTGGGCGCAGTTCGTGCGCCATGCCGGGCTCGGCCCGGTGAATGTCGAGCGCGGACTGGTCTTCGACACCGCCATGCTCGCCGCGCAGTACGCGTTGAGCGGACAGGGCATTGCGCTGGTCGACACCAACCTGTTCTCGGAAGAGATTCGCAGCGGGCGTCTGGTGAGGCCCTTCGATACGACCGTCGACAACGGTTACGGCTATTACCTTCTCACACATCCCGAGGGACTCGCGGACACGGCGATAGGCCTCTTCCGCTCCTGGCTGATCGGGCGTTTCGGGGCGAGCGCAATGGCCGCGAATCCGCCGGTGCAGCTGGCGGTGTCCAACGATTGGGAGAAGACGGAGCAGCAGAGCTCATGAGAGGTGCTGCACGGGTTGTGGTGGTCGGCGGCGGTGTGGTCGGCGCCAGTGTGCTGTATCACCTGACGAAGGCCGGCTGGACGGACGTGATGCTGATCGAGCGGGACGAGCTGACGTGCGGCTCGACCTGGCATGCGGCGGGAGGCATGCATACCGTCAACGGCGATCCCAACATCGCGCGGCTGCAACAGTACACCATCAACCTCTACCGCGAGATCGAGCGCATCTCCGGCCAGTCCTGCGGGGTGCACCTGACCGGCGGCCTCATGCTGGCGGGCACCCGGGAGCGTCTCGACTGGCTGCGCATGGCGCAGGCGCGCGGCCGCTATCTCGGCATGGAGCTGGAGATGCTCACGGTGGATGAGGCGGCGCGCCGCTTTCCGCTTCTCGACAAGCGGCATTTCGTCGGAGCGATATTCGATCCTGCCGAGGGTCACGTCGACCCCTACGGCGTGACGCAGGCCTATGCCAAATCGGCGCAGATCGCCGGTGCGGAGGTGGTTCGCCATACGCGTGTCGTTGATCTGAAGCCGCGGTCCGACGGCACGTGGGATGTCATCACCGATCACGGGAATGTACACGCCGAGCATGTCGTCAACGCGGGAGGGCTGTGGGCACGGGAAGTGGGCAGGATGGTGGGACTCGAGCTGCCGATCCTCGCGATGGAGCATCAGTACCTGATCACCGAGGAGGTGCCGCAGATCTCAGGTCTCCCCGAACAGCTCCACTGCATCGATTTCGAGGGCGAGCTCTACCTGCGTGAGGAGCGCGGCGGCATGTTGCTCGGCACCTACGAGCGCGCAGGCGTGCCCTGGTCGCCCGTAACGACGCCGTGGGACTTCGCCCAGAGCCTCTTGCCCAACGACCTGGATCGGATCGCCCCGAGCCTCGAGGTGGCGTTCGAGCACTTTCCTGCTCTTGGCGAAGTCGGCATACGCAAGGTGGTGAACGGACCCTTCACATTTGCCCCGGACGGCAATCCGCTCGTCGGGCCTATCAAAGGCCTGCGGAATTTCTGGGTGGCATGCGGGGTGATGGCGGGGTTCAGCCAGGGTGGCGGTGTCGGACTCGCGCTGTCACAGTGGATGGTGAACGGGGATCCGGGCTCCGACATCTGGGCGATGGATGTCGCCCGCTACGGCGACTGGACGACGCTGGCCTACACCAGTGCCAAGGTGCGCGAGAACTACTCGCGGCGATTCAGGATCCGCTTTCCGAACGAGGAGCTGCCGGCGGGCCGGCCGCTGCGCACCACGCCGATCTACGATCGGCTGCACGAGGCGCATGCGGTTTTCGGGGAATACTGTGGGCTCGAGCATCCGCTGTGGTTTGCGCCTTCCGAGGCGCAGGCGCGGGAGGATGTGACGTTCCACCGCTCGAACGCGCATACCCATGTGGCCGAGGAGTGCCGGGCCGTGCAGGAGCGGGTCGGACTGATCGAGACATCCAACTACGGCAAGATCGAGATCACCGGGCCCGGAGCCGCGGATTGGCTGTCGCGGGTGATGGCCAACCGCGTGCCCGCTGTGGGACGCATTGCGCTGACTCCGATGCTGAATGATCGGGGCAAGCTGATCGGCGACTTCACGATGTGCCGGCTCGCGGCGGATCGGGTGCTGCTCATCGGGACTCTGGCCGCGGAGACGTATTACCTGCGTTGGTTCGAGCGCCATCTGCCGCCCGCGGGAGTGCACGTGCGGGCCTGCGCGATGGAGCATGTCGGTCTGTCCGTCGCTGGACCCGCTTCGCGCGCACTGTTGCAACGCCTGGTACGCGATGACCTTTCCAACCCTGCGTTTCCCTTCCTGACCTTCCGCCGCCTCGACATCGGCATGATTCCGGCGCTGGTGGGCAGAATCTCCTTCACCGGCGAGCTCGGCTATGAGATCTGGGTGTCGCCGGACTATCAGCGCGCGCTGTACGAGCTCCTGGTCGAGGCGGGCAGCAATCGGGGTCTGAAACCCTTCGGTGCGCGTGCGCTCAACGCCATGCGGGTCGAGAAGGGCTTCGGCACCTGGGCGCGGGAGTTCCGTCCGATCTACGGTCCCTACGAGGCAGGTCTCGGACGCTTCGTTGCTCTCGAGAAGGGTGACTTCATCGGGCGGGCTGCGGCAGTCAACGAGCGCTCGAGTGGCGGGGAGCTGCGCCTCGTCGCCTTCGCGATCGATGCCGCCGATGCCGATGCGATCGGCGATGAGCCCATCTGGCACGACGGCCGGGTGGTCGGCTGGGTGACTTCCGGCGCTTATGGCCACCGGGTAGGGCGCTCGCTCGCCCTCGGCTATGTTCCGGCGGCGGTTGCCGCGGCGAGCGCCGGGTTCGAGATCGAGATCATCGGTGAGCGACGGCCGGCGGAGCGGCTTGCGGCGTGCGCGTATGACGCGAGCGGGGGGCGGATGCGCTCATGAAGTTGCAGTCGATCCGCACCTTCGTCGTCGGTAACCCGCCGCCCCACAACGGTGGGCGTTACTTCATATTCGCCAGGCTGACGACCGCCGACGGCATCGCGGGAATCGGCGAGGCTTATGGCGTTCCGTTCGAGCCGCATCACGTCGCCCGGTTGATCGAGGATGTGTTTGGTCGTTATCTCGAAGGCGAAGACCCCCACGACATCGAGCGGATCTGGCGGCGCGTCTATTCCTCTGGCTACTCGCAGCGTCCGGACCTCACGCTCATGGGCGTGCTCAGCGCGCTCGAGATGGCCTGCTGGGACATCATCGGCAAGGCGGCGGGGCAACCCGTGTACAAGCTCCTCGGCGGCCGTGTACACGAGCGGTTGCGCACCTACACCTACATTTATGCCAGGCCCGGGGATCGCACGGACGTCTATCAGGATCCGGATCTGGCGGCAGAGCGGGCGGCGGAATATCTCGCGCAGGGATTCACGGCGTTGAAGTTCGACCCGCTCGGGCCTTATTCGGCCTTTGACGGGCGGCAGCCCTCGCTCACTGCGCTCGATCGCTGCGAGCGCTTCATGCGACAACTGCGCTCCGCAGTGGGCTCGAACGCTGATCTTCTCTTCGGCACTCACGGGCAGATGACTGCGGCCGGAGCCATCCGCCTGGCGCATCGCATCGCGCCATTCGATCCGCTCTGGTTCGAGGAGCCCGTGCCGCCGGATGCGCCCGAGGAAATGGGCAAGGTCGCGCGCGCCACACGCGTGCCGATCGCTGCCGGTGAGCGTCTCGCCACCAAATATGACTTCGCGCGGCTGCTCGCCGCCGGCGGCGCGGCCATCCTGCAGCCGAACCTCGGGCGCGTGGGCGGACTCCTCGAGGCCAAGAAGATCGCGGCGCTTGCGGAGGTGCAGCACGCGCAGATCGCGCCGCACCTGTACTGCGGCCCGGTGGTGGGCGCCGCCAACATTCAACTCGCTGCGTGCAGCCCGAATTTCCTCATCCTCGAGGGCATCGAGCGCTGGCAGGGCCTGCACGCCCAACTGCTGCGCAAGCCGATCCGCTGGGAGGAGGGCTACGTCATTCCGCCGACCGAGCCGGGCCTCGGCGTCGAGCTCGACGAGGCCGTTGCCCTGGCGCATCCGTACGCATGTGCGGCACTGCACCTCGAGATGGCCGCCGAGCCTATCCTATGAGCGCTGGATCCGGGCTCCTGCCCGGACCAGCGCCGTCTCGGGCAACGCCGAAGCGGTTAAGCGTGGTTTTTGCCCGAGACTCGGCCACCCGCGGCGGCCGGGCACGTCCCTGTGCCGGAGTCGCGGCGTTGTGTCGCGTGCCGGGAATAGGAAATTATGATCGTTAGGCACATACCCGAGCCTGCTCGCTCGGTCGAGGTAGTGCACCAGACCGACGTGCTCGTGGTTGGGAGCGGACCTGGCGGCCTCGCAGCCGCGCTCGCCGCGGCGCGTGCCGGCGCGCGCACGACTCTGCTCGAGCGCTATGGCTGCTTCGGCGGCAACATCACTCAGGTCGGTGTCGAGGGGTTCGCCTGGTACCGGCATGAGCACACGGTTGATTGCGAAGGAATCGGCATCGAGCTCGAGCAGCGTGCGCGGGCCATGGGCGCGGCGACGCCGGAGCCCCAGTCGCTGAGTCACGCGCTCGATGCGGAGATGTTCAAGTACGTCGCTGACGTTCTGGTCAAAGAGGCCGGCATCACCCCGTTCCTGCACCGGCTGTGCGTTGCGCCCGTGGTGGAAGGAAGCGCAATCAGAGGCGTGATCACGGAGAGCAAATCGGGACGCGAGGCGTTCCTGGCGCAGCGCGTAATCGATGCGACCGGTGACGCCGACGTGGCGGCGCGCGCGGGAGCACCCGTCCACAAGGCTCCGCGTGAGCAGCTCATGGCCGCTTCCGTCATGTTTTCCATGACCGGTGTCAACAAGGCGCGCTTCCTCGAGCAGGTGCGCGTCGATCCGCAGACCTATCGCGACTGGGCCGGCAACGGCGAGTGGGACATCGAGACCACCGGCAAGGAGGACGACCTGTTCTCGCCGTTCCTGCGCAAGCCTTTCAAGCGGGCGGTCGAGGCGGGTGTCATTCCGCAGACACTCAACACCATCGCCGGGACCTGGGGAAGCGTGAGCGATCACGGCGATCTCACCTATCTCAATCTCATCCATCTGCCCGGCGTCGATGGCACCGATGCCAACGACCTCACGGCCGCCGAGATCGAGGGCCGCAGTCAGGCGATCCATGCAATCGAGGCGCTGCGGCGCTTCATGCCGGGCTGCGATCAGGCCAAGCTGCGCAACTTCGGCATGACGCTCGGGGTGCGGGACACCCGCAAGATAGACGCCCTCTACAACCTCACCGCGGCGGACGTGCGAGAGCAGGGCCGTTTCGAGGATGCGATCGGCATCTTTCCGGAGTTCATCGACGGCTATGGACTGCTCATCCTGCCGACCACGGGGCGTTACTTCCACGTCCCCTATCGGGCCCTGGTTCCGAAGGGCGTCGGCAACCTGCTCGTCGCCGGCCGTTCGATCGGCGGCGACCGGGTCTCGCATGCGGCCGTACGCAACATGATGTGTTGCGCAGTGAGCGGGCAGGGCGCCGGCGTCGCAGCCGCGGTGTCGCTGCGCACCGGAGAGTCGTTCGATCGTCTCGACGTGCGAGCCGTTCAACAGGAGCTCGTGCGCCAGGGAGCCCGTATCCTTTGACCGGTGGCGCGGTGTCTGGAGCAAGATCCGGGTTCGTCCAAACGGGCGCAGCGCGCTGGTGGGTGCTGGCGCTGGCGAGCCTCGCGATCGCCGGCAGCTACTACGAGTACGATGCGATCGCGCCGATCGCCGATTTCCTGCGCAGCCAGCGCGGCTTCACTCAGGCGCAGATCGGGATGCTGAATGCGATATTCAGCCTGCCCAACATCCTGCTCGCCCTGCTCGGCGGTGTGCTGATCGATCGCTACGGGCCGGCTCGCGTTGCGACCTGGACGGCGGCGCTGTGCCTCGCGGGCGCGGCGCTAACGGCTGTCGGCTCGCCCTATGCCGTCATGGTGACGGGAAGGCTCATATTCGGCGTCGCCGAGGAGGCACTCTTCATCGCGCTGCTCGCGGGACTCGCGCAGTGGTTCTCGAGCGGCGGTACGGCGCTCGCAATGGCGCTCTTTTTCAGTTTCGCGCGCATCGGCTCGTACGCCGCCGATACCTCGCCAGGGTGGGCGCATGACCTCTACGCCCACGGCTGGCAACTGCCGCTGTGGCTCGCGGCCGGCGCTACGGCCGCGAGTTTCGCCGCGGCGCTCGTCTATCGGGTATTCGACGGCCGTGCCCGTGCTTCCGGAAGGCTCCCCGCGGCATCGGCTCCGGAGCGGATCACCTGGTCCGATCTCGTGAGCTTCGATCGTTCTTACTGGTACATCCTCGCGCTCAATGTGCTGTTCGCAGCCGTGTTCTTTCCCTTCCGCAGCACCTTCGCCATCGAATACTTCCAGGACGCCAAGGACTTGACGCTGCAACAGGCTGGGCTCGCCAACAGCTGGGTGTTCTTTGCGGCGATCTTCGCGACGCCGCTCTTCGGGTTCCTGGCCGACCGGTTGGGCAGGCGCTCGCTCATGATGATGATCGCGACGCTGCTGATGCCACTGGTTTTCCTCATTCTCGGTACCACGGACTGGAGTCTTTGGATCTCGACGGCCCTGATGGGGATCAGCTTCTCCGTGGTGCCGGCGGTCATCTGGCCCGCGACGGCCATGCTGGTCGAGCCGCGGCGGCTCGGGACCGCCCTGGGACTGATCAATCTGCTGCAGAATCTCTTTCTGGCGGTCAGCAACGTCGCGGCGGGCTGGCTGGCCGACCGAGCTCATGCCGGGCCCACGAATCCGTCCGGCTACGACGCCATGCTCTGGTATTTCGGGCTGGTGAGCCTCATCGCCTTCGTGTCGGTGGCGCTGCTCTGGCGGCGCGAGTCCGGGCCCCAGGGGCATGGTCTCGAGGGCGTGGACGTATCTCGACAAGCCGATGACGCAATTCGATCAGCTGCAGCCGGCGCGGGCGAGCCATACTCCTGAGATGAGCAGTCAGAGCACGGGCGAGAGGCGGCTACCGCAGGAAGCGGCCGCGGTGATCATCGGCCAGGGAGGGATCGTCGGCGCCGCCATCGCTCACCATCTGATCGAGCGTGGCTGGAAGGACCTCGTCGGCATCGACAAGTCTGCCATTCCGACCGACATCGGCTCCACGGCCCATGCCTCGGACTTCTGCTACATGACGAGTCACGACAGGATGTCGGTCTTCACCACCGTCTACAGCCGCGAGTTCTACGAGGGCCTCGGGCACTACAGCCGGGTCGGCGGCCTCGAGGTCGCCCGGGTCGGCGACGACGAGCGCATGGAGGAGCTGAAGCGCAAGGTGGGGTCGGCCAAGGCGTTCGGCACGCGGGCGGAGCTGATCTCGGCCGGCCGGGCGAAGGAGCTGTTCCCGCTGCTGGAGGAGGGCGTGGTCCAGGGTGCGCTGTGGGATCCCGACGCCGGACTCGTGGTTCCGCGCTCGCAACGAGTTGCGGGCGTTCTGCTCGAGCGTGCGGTGGCGAGCGGCAGCCTGCAGACCTTCGCCAACACGCCGGCGCTGTCCGTCGACATTCAGGACGGGCGGGTGCGCGGTGTGGAGACCCGCAAGGGCTACATCAAGACACCCATCGTCATTCTCGCCTGCGGCATCTGGGGACCGCTGCTCGCCACGCGCATGGGATCGCCCCTGCCGCTCATGCCCTTCGAGCATCCGCTGCTTTTCTTCGGGCCTTTCAACGAATTCGCGGGTACCGGCAAGGAGATCGGGTATCCGCTGCTGCGCGACCAGGGCAATTCCGCGTACATGCGCGATACCGGGGACCCCACGACCGCCGAGGGAGGGCAGCTCGAATGGGGCTACTACGAGCAGAACGAGCCCCGGCTGGTCCCTCCACGGGATATCGCCGAGCCCGGCGAGGCCCGTCTATCGCCCTCCATGCGCGATATGGACATCGAGCAGGTGATGCAGGCCTATGAGCGCGCCACCGAGCTCGTGCCGCTGCTCGGGGAGTTGGGATGGGATGCGAAGCGCTCCTTCAACGGCCTCATGTCCATTACCGCCGACGGCTCACCGCTCGTCGGGGAGTCCCCGGAAGTCGGCGGACTCTGGTTCGCGGAGGCCGTATGGGTCAAGGATGCTCCGGGAGTCGCCAAGGTGCTGGCCGAGTGGATGACCACGGGACGCTCGGAGTGGGACACCTGCAGCATCGACATCGCGCGTTTCTACGCGGTGCAGAAGACGTCGGGGTATGTCTTCGGCCGCTGCTTCGAGACGGCCAAGAAAGTCTACAACCCGGCCGTACACCCTCGCGAGCCGTATCTCACCGGCCGCGACCTGCGCCGCGGTCCGTTCTGGCCGCGAGAGAAGGAGCTCGGCGGCTACTTCATGGAGGCCGCTGGCTGGGAGCGCGCCCACGGCTATAGCGCCAACGAGCGTCTGCTCGAGACGTATGGCGAGCGCGTCCCGGAGCGACGCAATGAATGGGATGCGCGCCACTTCTGGCCGGTCTCGAATGCCGAGCAGCTCGCGATGAGCGACAGCGTGGGCATGGTCAACCTCTCGCATTTCGCCATCTACGATGTCTCGGGCGCCGACACGGAAGCGTTCCTCGAGTACCTCTCGGTCGCGAAGGTCGGCGGAGGCACGGCATTGGGGCAGGGCGTGTACACGCACTTCCTCGATGAGGCGGGGGGAGTGCATTCGGATCTGACCATCATCCGGTTGAGCGCTTCTGAATATCGTGTCGTGTGCGGCGGCAGCACCGGACCCCGCGACCTCATGTGGATGCGCCTGATCCGCGACGCGCGTGGATTCAAGGTGCAGATCGCCGACCGCTCGGACGATCTGGTCACCCTTGGCCTCTGGGGACCGAACGCGCGACGCACCCTACAGGCGGTGGCCGACGAGCCGGAGGCTCTGACGCACGAGCGCTTCCCGTTTGCGGCCGCGCGGTCGATACGTGTGCGCGGCCTGCCGGTCTGGGCATTCCGCATTTCCTACGTGGGCGAGCAGGGATGGGAGCTCTATGTATCCCCGAGCTATGGCCTCGGGCTCTGGGATCTGCTGTACGAGCAGGGGGTCGTACCCGTCGGCATCGAGACCTATGCCAACACCCGGCGGATGGAGAAGAGCCTGCGCCTGCAGAACGCGGATCTCCTCACGGAATACAACCTCTACGAGGCGGGGCTCGCGCGCGCCAAGGTCAAGGGTGACGCCTTTCACGGCAAGGCAGCCTACGTTGCCCAGCGGGAGCGGCCGCGGCAACCTGCGTACCTCTGTACGCTCACGATGGAAAGCAACACCGATGCCCGCGGTGTGGCCCGTTATCCGGTGGGTCAGTGGCCCATACTCGATCCGGACACTCGCGAGGTGCTGGTCGACGAGCTTGGACGGCGCTCGTCCACGACCAGCATCGCCTACGGTCCGTCGGTGGGAAAGAACATCGCGCTCGGCTATCTGCCGGAGCGGTATGCGCAGGAAGGGCGTGCGCTCCTCATGGAGTACTTCGGCGAGCACTACCCGCTGCGCGTAGCGGGGGTGGGGCAGCGGGCCCTGTACGATCCCAACAGCGAGCGCCCGAAGTCCTGATACAGGCGCCGAGAGCAGCCCACGTCGGACCGTGACGCGTCCTTCGGACGCTGTGGCTGTTGACAAACACTTGACTTCCGAGTTCGTCGGGCGTAAAAAGCGCAACTCATGATCACTTCAATCAGAAAAGCACTCGATACGCGTGCCGCGGCAGGCTGCTTCAGCCCGTCGTGGTCGCATACGTTGCTCGGGCAATATCTGGCCCGAGTCAAC
>Ga0134128_10011147_pt1 | contig 10757 bp, 11 predicted proteins | sample KB31754_FD_96462 | JGI IMG/M metagenome (GOLD analysis project Ga0134128, IMG submission 96462) | Terrestrial soil microbial communities with excess Nitrogen fertilizer from Kellogg Biological Station, Michigan, USA - KB3-175-4 | ecosystem: Environmental > Terrestrial > Soil > Unclassified ...
AGAACGTCATGCTCAAGGAGACGGTGGACGGTCTCTTCACCACCACCGATGATGTGGCCGAATGCGCGCTGTTCCTCGCCTCGTTCCCGTCCAATGCGCTAACCGGCCAATCGATCGTGGTCAGTCACGGCTGGTTCATGCAGTGAGCAGGAACGCAGGTTTCCTGGGCGAGGGCAGTCCGCTTTCGGGCGAGGAGCACACCCTGCCTGCCGTGGTAGCGGAATCGATGCTGAGAGCTGAATACCCATGCCAACACTGGCAACGGGGTGACCAGAACAACCGGATTCGGAACCGCGGGCGAAACAGCGCCTTCGGCCAACTCAGGCATTAGCCCGTGGTTCGATGACTTTTCGCCGCTCGTAACCTGCGATTGGCCCTGTCGCGGATCACTCGCGCGAAGCCAGCCAGTCATAGAGCAAACGGGCGAATAGGCCTGGACAGTCGAGCATCGAAAAATGCCCGGCGTCAGGCAGCGTCTCCAGCTGCGCAGCCGGAATGAGCTTGCGTAGACGGTGCGCGGTTTCGATGTGCACCCACCGGTCCTCCTCGCCCCAAAGAACGAGCGTCGGCACAGCAATGGTGTGATAAAGCGGCTCGAGCCTTGCCGTGTAGTCGTGATCGTATTGCGCAACTTGGCGGTAATAGGCGCGCTGCCCGATCTCGCCGGTCCAGGGTTTAAGCAGCCAATCTTCCAATTCGACTGGCAGAGGTCGCGAGACGGCCGTTGCGAGATGCGCTGCCAAAGTGGCGCGATGGATGTAGCCGGGCACTTTCGAAAACACGCTCTCATAATTTCTCACGTGCAAGGAGTACGGCGTTCCCCAAGGATTGAGAACCACTCCGTCAGCGACCACGATGCTGGCGGCTGGTACCTGTTCGACCAAATGCGCGCCAAGGACAGTCGCGCCGCCGAAATCATGCCCGACGAGATGCGGCCGCTGCAGTTTCAGATGGTCCAGCCACTCCCGCAGTACACGCGCAAAACTACGCAGGCGCACTTCCTGCCCCTCGAACTTTGCCGACGCGCCATAACCGGGGAGGTCGAGGTAGTGCAGCCGATATTGCGAGCTGAGGCGTTCGATGACGCCCCGCCAGATGAGTGAGCTGGTGGGAGTGCCGTGGACCAGCACGACATCTGGCCCGGTCCCCTCGGCGCCATAAACAATCTCTCCGGCCGAGGATTGGAAGCGCCCCTCAAGGTGATGATTCCTCATCGTCATAGTGAGATCCTCTCAAGCGAACGGGACCATTTTGCTTGAGACGGGCCGGACATGAAGTGAGGATTAGTCCAGCTGGGATGACGAAATTTCATGTATGGTTGGTTATGGCCGATTACCTGCCGCCCCTCGCGACAATCCGCGCCTTTCTTGAGGTCACGGCGCAACGCCGCTTCAATCGGGCCGCAGAAGCATTGGGCCTGACTGAATCGGCAGTGAGCCATCAGCTGCGCAAGCTGGAGGATGGACTGGGGGTTCGATTGCTCGAACGAAACCCTGACGGGATCGCGCTAACCGAAGCGGGAGCGCGCTTCCGAGAAAAGGCCGAGCAAGCGATGCGGCTGTTGAACGATGCCGTCGAGGAAGTAAGGTCAATTGAGCTCGGCAAGGTAAGCATCACTCTCGCGCGTGCATTGGCAGCACATTGGCTGGTTCCGCGCTATGCGGCTTTGCATGCCGCTCATCCTGAGATCGAGCTTCAGCTCCTGCCGACCACTCGTCTGTGCGATCTGGCTCGGGAGCGGATCGATCTCGGCATCCGGTATGGAGACGGAGTTTGGCCAGGGCTCAGGGCCAGGCATCTGATCGAGGAGGTCTGTTTCCCGGTAGCGACCCCAACTCTGGCGCGAGAGTGGCGGCGGGCGGGCTGGGATGGATCAGGATCCAAGGCACGTATCATCGTCAACGGCACTCACCCCGGCGAATGGTCGGTTTGGTGCGCGCAATTTGGTTGGGCTCGGCCAGATCAGCGGCGGAGCAGCACGCTCGAGTCGTTTGATTTCGTCGTTCAAGCGGGGCTCGCGGGCGCCGGCCTGATCATGGGACGGCGTCCGATGATCGACGACTATCTCAGCCGTGGCGAATTGGAAGCACCGTTCGGAACAGCGGGGATGGCCGGCAATAACTACTTCCTGGTTTGGCCGGCGGATCGTTTGCCGAACGTGCGAACCCGCGCGGTGATGGACTGGCTGCTCGATTGCGCGGCGCGGCCCGCCAAGGCCTGAGCCGTGCGACGCAACCACCAGAATGCGAATCGTGTCTCTCAGTTACCGCTCCTTTGTGGCGTTGCTCGCCGTATGCGCAACCGACCGTGCGTCAAGGATTCCAGCGCAATTGGCTTTATTTAGAGGTTATTAATGCTCGTGACCGGAGAATACCCAGGCTCGATTATTTCGTCCGCTTGCTTCCGTTGGCGAAGCAAGGGGACCTTAGCGGAGAGTTTTACCTTGCCGGAGTTCATCGGTCCGCCGACCGTCGATCGGGAGACCAACTGGCTGAAAGCGGCCATGAGGGCGACCGGCGATGTCGCCTATCACTGGGACCTTGTCGCCGATCGCATCGCCTGGGTTGGCGGATCTTTGGAGCTGTTCGGGCCCGAGCCGCCGACGAGTCCCGATGAGTTCAGCGCACTCATCAATCCGCGCGATCTGCCGGCGCGCATGACGGTTCTCTCGGACCATTTCACCGAGGGCCGCCCCTACGAGTGCGACTACCGTTTGGCGCAAGCCGATGGCAGCACGGTGTGGGTGCATGACCGCGGCCAGGTGCAGGTCAATCGCGCCGGCAAGCCCGTTTCGATGGTGGGCACACTGCGCCGCGTCACCGATCTCAAACTGCGGCAAGAGGCTTTGGAGCAGAGCGTCGATCAGGATCGACTGACCGGCCGCGTCAGCCGTGTCCGCCTGATCGAGATGACCGAACGTGCGCTCGAATGGGCCCGGCGCACCGATGGCAAGGCTGCGTTCCTGGGAATCGGCGTCGACCGCATGTCGATGGTCAACAACGCCTTCGGCAGCGATACCGGCGATGCCATCATTGTCGGAATCGCCGATCGCCTGGCCTCCCGTTTGGGCAGCTAAAGATTTGGGCGCCTAGGGGCGGACCGTTTCGGTGTGGTCCTGCTGAATTGCGATGCCGAGGAAGCGCGCGAAACCGCGCTCGATCTTCTGGTGGCGGTGCGGTCCGAGCCTTTCCTCACGCCCTCGGGCGCGCTGCATGCGACGATCTCCATCGGCGGCGTCGTGTTCCCGCAGGCCAATATGACCGCGGCGGAGGTCATGGCGCGCGCGGAGAGCGCGCTTCACGCCGCCAAGCGCGAGGGCCGTGACCGGTACATCGCTTATGGCCCCAACGGACAGGAGCAAGCACGCCAACGGTTGGCACTCGGTATTGGCGAGCAGGTGCGCCAGGCGCTGCGGCAGGATCAGCTCGTACTCGCCTATCAGCCGGTTGTTGAAGCCGGAACCGGCCGCATCGCGCATTTTGAATGCCTGCTGCGCATTCTGGGACCTCGCGGCGAGCCGTTGCCGGCCTACCACTTCATGCCGGCGATCGAGGAGATGGGGCTTAGCCACACGATCGATCTGCATGTGCTCGATCTCGCACTGAAGCAACTTGCCGAGCATCCAACCGTGGAGCTGGCCGTGAACATCTCGGGCTTGACCGCCGGAGAAAGGCCCTGGGTCGATCGGCTCTCCGAACATCTGGAAGGCCATAGCGCACTCGGCCGACGTCTAATCGTGGAAATCACCGGGACGGCCGCGCTCAAGGACATCGAGGAGACCGCGCGTCTGATCGCCGCTGTCCGCAATTTCGGCTGCCGCGTCACCATCGACGATTTCGGCGCGGGCTATACCTCGTTCCGGCAGCTTCACATGCTGACCGTCGACGCGATCAAAATCGACGGCTCTTTCGTGCGCGCCATCGATCAGAGACCAGAGGCACAAACCATCGTTCGCACTCTGCTTGGAATTGCCGAGGCATTCAGCCTGGAAACGGTGGCGGAATGCGTGGAAACGCCGGCAGAGTCGCGAGTGCTGACGGATATCGGTGTTCCCTATCTCCAGGGCTTCCTTTACGGACGTCCTTCGCTGGAGCGTGCGTGGCTGGCGAAGAGCGGCGAGTCGCCCAATACACCGGACTGGAAGAACCAGTCCGTCGTGCCGATCGCCGAAGCGCGCGCCGCCCGCAACAACTGACGATCTATCGTCTAGTTCCCTCGTCTTGCTGTCACTGCCACCGCAATGACGACGATCGCGCAACCGAGCAACTGCTGCGGATGGAGCGACTCGCTCAGAAACAGCACGGCGCCTCCCACCCCGAACACCGGAATAAGGGCAAGGAAGAGCGCCGATGTGCTCGTGCGCAACACGCTCAAGCCCGTTAAATAGAGCCAGAACGGCAACGCGTATTGAGCAACGCCGGAGCCCAGCGCGAGCAGCACGCTTGATGGCTGAATCGTAGCCGGAAAACGCTCCCAGCCGGTAAGCAGTGTCACGGCGAACAGCAACAGCGCGAAAATAAAGCCCACGCTTTGTTGCAGGGCGGCTAGGGCCAAAGGAGCGGTTTCCGCCACATACCGGCTCGACAGAACGACATAGACTGCGGCGAAGAGGGTTCCGGCCAAAACCAGAAAATTTCCGACGAGTGGGGAGGGACCTTCGCTCGATGATGCGCCGGAGATGGTGACCAGCGCGGCCCCGATCATCGCGGCCAGAATCGCCAGCAGAACTACGGGGCGTGGTCGCTCGCCTATGAGCAACCACGCCACCGCGCAGACCAGGACCGGTTCGGCGGCGCCGATCATGGAAGCGTTCGCGGCACTGGTAAGCGCAAGGCCAGGAATCGCCACGGCGTAGGCCAAACCCGGCTCGAGCAGCCCTGACAACGCCGCGCGCCGAGACCCAGGATCCAGGCGCATGCGCTGGCGAAGCAGCAGAACGGCCACCCACAGGAATGTAATGCTGCCAGCGAGCTGAATCGTCAAAAGCGTGAAAGGCGGCAGAGTTGCGAGCGTCGCCTTGGTCATCACCGTGGCGAGTCCCCAGCTCGCTGCCGCGCCGACCAGTGACAATGCGGCCATCGCGCGGCCAAGGGCAGGCCGTGGTCCGGCGTTCAGCGCGGCGGTACTCATCACTGCGCGCCGGCGATGCTTATCGCCTTACATTCGACCGGGCAGCGTCGAGCGGGACAGGCATCCTCGTCACAGAAGCGACAGATGTGATCGGCCTGCTCGCGGCTTTGGGTCAATCCGGTGAGCATGATCGACAGGAGCTGCCCGAGCTCAGCACGCTCGTCGCGATCGAGAAGAGCCAACGCTCCGCTCAACACCGACGCGCGTGCCGCAAGAATCTTGTGACGCAGCGCGGCACCCTGTGAGGTCAACCGGAGCCTGACATAGCGTCGGTCCTTGCCTGGTTTGCGGGCCACGAGCTCCGCTTCGGCGAGGCTGTCGACCAGCCGCACGGTCACTGAATGGGAAAGCGACAGGATCTTGGCGAGCTCGCCGACGGTCATTCCGGGATAGGGACCAAGCGTAACCAAGGCGGCGCAAGCACTGGTGCCGAGGCCTGCCGCCTTCTGCGCCGCAAGCTCTTGAGCGCCGGACAGCTCCAGCGACAGCGCGCCAAGGAGGTTCCCGATCTGTGATTCGTGCATCAAGCGCAATTATATACATTCTGAATGTACATATCAACCCGAGTTGATACCGACGACCACAAGGCATAACGTCGAGGAGACTTTTTGAATTCAGAAACAAGGGTTTCAAAACAATGGACCAGCAGGAGTTCGAGGAAGCCAAGAAGAGCATGGAGCGGTGGTACTGGTGGGGTATTCCCACCTTTTTCCGCTGTCCGTGGAACGAGGACCCTGGCGCCTGCGACATCGCTCTCGTCGGCGTTCCGCATAGTTCCGGCAATGGATCGACCGAGCGCGATCAGCATCTGGGTCCGCGCGCTATCCGCCATGTCTCGGCCCTCTACCGGCGCTCGCATGGGCGGTTCGCAATCACGCCGTGGCGCATGTGCCGGATCAACGACCTCGGCGACGTTCCCTTGCCCGAAGCGATGGTGAACGACGTTTCGGTCGTGCACATCGAAGACTACTTCAAGCGCCTGGACCGCGCTGGGGCACGGCCGGTCTCGATCGGTGGCGATCACGCCATCACCGGGCCGATCGTCAGAGCGCTGGCTGGCCGGGAAGCGCGCCTGAGCGGCGGCCGAAAGGCGGCATTAGTTCACTTCGACGCCCACACCGACAGCTATCACCACTTGCCGCACTGGCTGGGTTCGCGGCGCTCGGCGGCACATTGGGCGAGCTATCTGGTGACTGAGGGGTTCGTTGACCCTGCGCGATCGACGCAGATCGGCATCCGTCCGAATGTCGGCACGGCCGGCTCGCGCGTCGCCAGCGAGGAGCTCGATTATCGCATTATCGGCATGGATGAATACGAAGAGATCGGCGCCAAAGGCGTCATCGATGTGGTACGGCGGAGGGTCGGCGACAGCCCCGTCTACATTACCTTCGACTTGGATGCGCTCGATCCCGCTGATGCCCCGGCGGTGGCCAATCTGGAGCCCGGCTATCCGGGGATCCGCTGCGGCGACGCAATTCGCATGCTGCAAGGATTGCGCGGGCTCGACATCATCGGCGGCGACGTGGTCTGCATCATGCCGACCAAGGACAACCCGAACCAGATCACGGCGATGAACGCCATGGTGCTCGCCTTCGAGATGATCTGCCTGATCGCCGATCGACACTTCAAAAGCCGCGCGTAGCGGCGAGCCTTAACACTCAGGGTGCGGGCACTGGCTCTCCGCTTGGGCTAGATCGTCATCCACCTCGATGGTCGAATGCTCGATGGCGAAACGCGCCTGCAGCATAGTCCTGACTTCGGCCAAAGCTTCGCTTGCCAGGGCGCCCTTGGCCAAGCGCAGATGCAAGGTTGCGAGCCGCCGCCCGGAGGTCAAAGACCATACATGCACGTGATGCGCTGCTTCCACTCCGGCGATCATGGCAGCGGCGCGGGCGACCTCGGCCGGATCGACGTCTTCGGGCGTTCCCTCGAGCAGGATATGGCCCGAGCGGCGCAGCAGGGTCCAGCCGCTCCTCAAGATCAAGGCCGATACGCCCAGCGACAGAATCGGGTCAATCGGCGTCCAGCCGGTCGCCAGGATCACGCCAGCGGCGGCGATTGTCGCCACCGAGCCGAGCAGATCGCCGAGAACATGCACTAAGGCGCCGGCGATGCCGATATTGTGCCGCGCTCCACCGCGCAGCAGGGCAAAGGCGGCGATATTCACCATCAGCCCGACAGCGGCGATGGCCAGCATCGGCCCGCCCAGCACCGGAATGGGCGTGAACAAGCGCCGGACTGCCTCGACCGCGATCCACAGCGTCAGCAACCAAAGCACGACGCCGTTGGCGAACGCGGCCAGCACCTCCAAGCGGCGATAACCGAAACTGCGCTGCGGATCCGCGGGCCGCCGCCCGAGCCGCATCCCGGCATGAGCAAGGCCGAGCGCGCCGAGATCTGTCACCATATGTCCGGCATCGGCGAGCAGCGCTAGCGAGCCGGAGAGGATTCCGCCAGCCACCTCGGCGATGAGGAAGCTCCCGGTGAGCACCATGGCCCAAAGCAGCCTATGCTCGGAGCTTTCGAGCGAATGAAAATGATCGTGTCCGCCCTCCCCGGCAGCGGACTCGGCCGGGGAGTGGGCGTGTGCGTGATGGCTGTGGCCGGTCATTTCCCTCGGATGCAGCCCCTTTCTGTCATCCTTCTTCTGCGCTTATTGGTTTGCCCGCAAGAGGGTTTTGCGCAACTCTTTCCTCCAGCCAAGTCCAAGGCGTGAAGAGGAGGAAGGCATGGCCGGATCGGAACTGAAACTGATCCCTGCCCGGCGCGGACGCGCCGCGCGACTGAAAGCAGGGCAATCGATCAAGATCATCAACACCCATGGCCAACAAGTGGTGGACACCTGGTGCTTCAACGCCGAGGACCTGCGCGAATTCCTGTCGATGGAGCATTTGCGGCCCACCATAGAGCGCATCTTTGCCCGCAAGGGCGATAAGCTGGTGACCAATCGCCGCCGGCCGATTCTCACTTTCCTGGAAGATACTTCGCCTGGCGTTCACGACACCTTATTCGCCGCCTGCGACACCTACCGTTACGGCTTGCTCGGCTGCACGACCTACCATGATAACTGCACCGATAATCTTTACGCCGCCATGCAGGCGCTCAGCCTGGCGCCGCACGATACCCCGAGCCCGCTTAATCTGTGGATGAACATCCCGGTCGTGGAAGACGGGGCGACGCAATGGGGCGAGCCGGTCTCCAAGCCCGGCGACTACGTGATCTTGCGCGCCGAGTTGGATTGCATCGTCGCCATGTCCGCCTGCCCGCAGGACATTCTCCCCATCAATGGACGGGAGCGGAAGCCGACCGAGGCCCATTACCAGATACTCGACTGAGGTCCCCACACCGCTGAACGAGCGCGTCGTGCATGAAGGAGTGAGTTGATGGCGCCAAAGCCGGAAACAGGAAGCGTACAAATCGGCAAGTACCGTGTCGTCACCTACAGTTATGGAACGGGGGACAATGTCCTGTTCCTCCTGAACGGCGGCCCCGGGCTGCCGTGCAATTATCTGCGCGAACCGATGCTGTGCATGGTTGAGGATGGCTACCGCGTCGTCATCTATGACCAGCTCGGCTGCGGCGCTTCCGACCGTCCGAAGGATCCTGCACTATGGACGATCTCCCGTTATGTCGAGGAGGTCGAGACCGTGCGCCAGTCGCTCGGGCTCGGCCAAGTACATCTGCTCGGCCATTCCTGGGGCGGCTGGCTGTCCATCGAATACGCGCTGACACATCCGCAGGCGCTCAAATCCTTGGTGCTGTCCAATACTTGCGCCGACATGCCCCATCTGGTCGAGGAGCTAAATCGCCTGCGCGCGTCCTTGGGGCCGGAGACGGTGGCGATGATGCAGCGCTATGAAGCCACCGGCATGCTGAAGCACCCGGCCTATGAAGCGGCCATCACGATCCTCAATTACCGGCATGTCATCAGGCTCGACGAGTGGCCGGAGGCCGCGCGTTTTTCTCTTGCCGACTGGAACATGGATGTCTACGGCACGATGCAAGGGCCGAACGAGTTCCTCTATACCGGCAATCTCAAGGACTGGAACCGTGTTCCCGACTTGCATCGGATCACCGTGCCGACGCTGATTCTCTGCGGCCATCATGACGAGCTGCCGCCGTCCTGCTCGATGCGCATGCATCAGGCGCTGCCGAACTCCGAGATCGCGGTGTTTCCCAACAGCTCGCATATGCCCTTTTATGAGGAACCCGAGGCCTACTTCGCGCGGTTGCGGCAGTTTCTCGCGGCACGCCGCTAGCTATTCGGTGATCACGGCGCTGCCGAATGGGGCAGATTGGAGCAATTGTCCGCAGCCCGGAAATACTACCCACAACACGTTTACCCATCCTCAGGCAGAGCCGTGCATTGTTTGGCGAGGCGCCTCCGGGAATGTAGGGCATGGCTGGAGATTACCTCGAGCAGTACCGCGACCACGGTTACGCGATTGTGCGCAACGTCCTCCGCATCGAGGAGATCGCCGAGCTCGCTTCCGCATGCGACCGTGTTTACGCCCAAGGCCTGAGCCACCGCGCCAGTTATCGGCACCAGAATGTCTTCTTCCGAGTTGCGGAAGATCCGCGGATCGGCCGCACCGTTCGCCTCGTGCAATGGCCATCCTATTTCGATGCGACGCTCGACCGCTTTCGGCTTGATCGGCGGCTGATGGAAATCGTCGCCCCGCTAATCGGTACCGATCTCAAGCAGATCATCAATCAGCTCCATTGGAAGCCACCGGGATCCTCCGGGGAATTCGGCTACCACCAGGACATCCGCTTCCGTCGACCACGATCGGCTTTCCGCGACCTCCCCGCCTCCTACGTGCAGACCGGAATCGCGGTCGATGCGCACGGGCCGGAGAACGGTTGCATGCGTGTCATTCCGGGCAGCCATCGCCTGGGCGAATTAGCGCTCGGCGGTGCCGGCTCCATCCTGGATCAGCGCGCGGTGGACGACGAACTCCGTCGCGTCGGCATCGACCCGACCAAGCTGGTGGATGTGGTCCTGCAGCCGGGGGACGTGGCGCTATGGCATCTCCACACCGTCCACGGCTCCGGTCCCAATCGGTCGAGCCGCGACCGGCGGTTCTACATCAACGGCTATGTCACCGCCTCGAACGCGGAACGCGGCGCCTGGGCCTTTCGCAACGGCATACCGTGCCCGCTCGGCGATCCGGTGCTGATCCACTACGAGGATCTCTATGACCGGCCCGAGCCGCATTACATCGACGCGCGCTAACGAGCCCATTATTCTCTCGGTTTTTCTAGAACCAACAGCGACGACCATTGCGGTGGCAGAAGCAGGGACCATCCACGACGTCGCCATCGTCGGCGCCGGCTCGGCCGGAATCGCGGCGGCAAAGACGGCGCGCGAACTCCAACTCGACTATGTCGTGCTCGAGGCCTCGCACCGCATCGGCGGCCGCGGCTATACCGAGGAACTCGCGCCTGGAGTGGCGTTCGATCTTGGCTGCCACTGGATGCACTCCGCCAGCCTCAATCCTTACGTAGCCATTGCCGATCGGTTCGGCTTCACTTACCGCAAGGGCACATTCCCGCGCGGCTTGTGGGTCAATGGCCGCTGGGCGAGCGCAGCCGACCTTGAATCCTATGGCGCGGCGTGGGAGCGC
>Ga0134128_10011148_pt1 | contig 10757 bp, 8 predicted proteins | sample KB31754_FD_96462 | JGI IMG/M metagenome (GOLD analysis project Ga0134128, IMG submission 96462) | Terrestrial soil microbial communities with excess Nitrogen fertilizer from Kellogg Biological Station, Michigan, USA - KB3-175-4 | ecosystem: Environmental > Terrestrial > Soil > Unclassified ...
CAACCAAGCTGTGGAACGCTGCGCGTTTTTGTCAAATGACTGGCTGCCTGCCGGACCAATCCTTCGAACCGGCAAGCGCCGATGAGACTCTCAATCGTTGGCTGGTCGCCGCCGTTCGCCGTGTCGCTGAGGATGTGACCGACGCCATCACCACCTTCCGCTTCAATGAGGCGGCGGCGGCGCTCTACCATTTTGTCTGGCATTCCTTCTGTGACTGGTATCTGGAGCTGGCGAAGCCGGTGCTCTCGGGCGACGAGACCAAGGCGAAGAGCGAGACTCGTGCCGCCGCCGCCTGGGGACTTGGGCAGATCCTGCATTTGCTGCATCCGGTGATGCCCTTTGTCACCGAAGAACTCTGGGGCGAGCTTGGATATGGCGAAATTCCGCTGATTCTTTCGCCCTGGCCGCGGCTTCAGTCTTTGCCCGTAGACAACGCTGCCGTCGATGAGATCGATTGGGTGATCCGGTTCGTGGGTGCGATTCGCAGTGCACGCTCGGAGCTGAATGTCCCGCCGAGCGCTGAATTGCAGGTGGTGGTGGAGAACGCCAATCATACGACCCGTACCCGCATTTCCCGGAATCGCTCGGCGCTGACGACTAATGCCCGATTGAAGACGATCGAGGTCCAGGCCGAGAGACTATCGGCCATGCCCAAGGGTGCGATTCAGGTCGTGGTGGACGAAGCCACCGTGGTCATTCCCTTGGCGGGAGTCATCGACCTCGACTCCGAACGCAAGCGACTCGCACGGGAAATCGAAAAACTGACCGCCGAGATCGGCAAAATCGACCGCAAGCTGGCGAATGCGGACTTTCTCGCCAAAGCGCCCGCGGAGGTAGTCGACGACCAACGCGAGCGCCGCACCGAAGCAGAGCGGGCGAAAGAGAAACTGACCCTGGCCCAAGCGCGAATCAGCGGCTGATCGGCCCCCGAATCTCATCGGATTTTGCCGTTCGGCGGGGTACAAAATCCTGCCGTCCGGGTTGTGCCGGAACGGCGAATCTGTTATATTTTTGAAGCTTTTGGCAGGCCGTCGCGGGGGCCATTTGTGGTCCCCGCGTATCATGTCCAGGCTCCCGGCCGGCTTTTCCAGGATCCGCTGATTTGACCGTCACTCCAGGCCCAAACTTCGACATCACTCCGGTCACCATCGAGGAGGAGATGAAGCGCTCATACCTCGATTACGCAATGAGCGTAATCGTGGCGAGAGCGCTGCCAGACGTGCGCGACGGTCTTAAGCCCGTGCATCGTCGAATCCTCTACACGATGAAAGAGAGCGGGTACGACTGGAACCGTCCGCTTCGGAAGTCCGCGCGCGTCGTCGGCGACGTCATGGGCAAATACCACCCCCATGGCGGCGATCCGATTTACGAAGCCATGGTGCGCATGGCGCAGGATTTTTCCATGCGCCTGCCGCTGATCCAGGGCCAAGGCAACTTCGGCTCCATGGATGGCGATCCGCCGGCGGCGATGCGGTACACGGAAGCGCGATTGGCGCGCTCTTCGACGGCACTGCTCGACGACATCGATAAGGACACCGTCGAGTTCCAGCCCAATTACGATGATTCGGCGAAGGAACCGGTCGTGCTGCCGGCGCGCTTCCCGAACCTGCTGGTGAACGGAGCGGGCGGCATTGCGGTGGGCATGGCCACCAATGTGCCCACGCATAATCTTAGCGAAGTGATCGATGCCTGTTGTGCGATGATCGATGACCCCTCGATCAGTATCGAGCGTCTGATCGAGATCATACCGGGTCCGGACTTTCCGACCGGCGGCATCATCCTGGGCCGGGCCGGAATTCGCGAAGCATATCATCTTGGCCGCGGCTCCATCGTCATGCGGGCGCGCACGCATATCGAGGAGAACCGCAAAGATCGAGCGGCCATCGTCATCACCGAAGTGCCATATCAGGTGAACAAGGCTCGGCTGCAGGAGCGTATTTCGGAATTGGTCCGCGCCAAGCTGATCGAAGGGATCAGCGACATCCGCGACGAATCCGATCGCGAAGGCGTGCGCGTCGTGATCGAGCTCAGGCGCGAAGCCATGCCGGAAATCGTGCTGAATCAGCTTTACCGGTTCACGGCACTGCAGACGACTTTCGGCGTCAATATGCTGGCCCTCAATCTGGGCCGGCCGGAGATGCTGAATCTCAAGCAGATCCTGCAGGCCTTCATCGCGTTCCGCGAGGAGGTCATCACCCGCCGCACAGTCTATGAACTCAAGAAGGCCCGCGAACGAGCACATCTTCTGGTCGGCCTCGCGATCGCCGTTGCAAACATCGACGCCGTCATCGACCTCATCCGCAAGGCCCCGGATCCGGCCACCGCTCGCGAGCGCCTGATGGCGATCGCCTGGCCGGCCCGCGAGGTCGAGCCGCTCATCCTTTTGATCGACGAGCCGGGCCGGAAGGTTGCCGCCGATGGCACCTATCGCCTCAGCGAGGCCCAGGCGCGTGGCATCCTCGATCTGCGATTGCAGCGCCTCACCGGCCTGGAGCGCGACAAGATCGGCGATGAGCTGAACGCACTCGCCGGTGAGATTAAAAATCATCTCGAAGTGCTCGGCTCGCGTACCAAGCTCTACGAAATCATGCGGCGCGAGTTGATGGAGGTTAAGGAGCAGTTCGCAACACCACGGCGCACGGCGATCGAGGATGTCGAATTCGAAGCCGATGTCGAGGACCTGATCCAGCGCGAGGACATGGTGGTGACGGTCAGCCATGCCGGCTACATCAAGCGCGTGCCGCTTTCAACCTATCGCGCCCAGCGCCGCGGCGGCCGCGGCCGTGCCGGCATGTCGACGAAAGAGGAGGATTTCGTCAGCCAGCTGTTCGTGGCGAATACGCACACGCCGGTGCTGTTCTTCTCCTCGCGGGGAATGGTGTATGAGCTGAAGGTGTACCGGCTTCCGCTCGGCACGCCGCAGGCGCGGGGGAAAGCCCTGGTCAATCTACTGCCGTTGGATGAGGGCGAAACCATTTCCACGGTCATGCCGCAACCCGATGACGAGGCCCGCGCGAGCGAGCTTTCGGTGATGTTCGCGACGCAAAGCGGCACTGTTCGCCGAAACTCCTTGTCGGACTTCTCCATTATCAAGGCAAACGGGAAGATTGCCATGAAGCTGGACGAGGGCGATCGGTTGATCGCCGTCTTGCCTTGCTCGGCCGAGGAGCACGACGTTCTGCTCGCTACGCGGCAAGGCAAGTCGATCCGCTTCCCGGTCTCCGATGTCCGCCTGTTCCAGGGGCGCACCTCCACCGGCGTGCGGGGCATAGCGCTAGGCGATGGCGATGGCGTCATTTCCATGTCGATATTGCGCCACGTCGAAGCCACGTCTGAGGAGCGAGAAAATTACCTCCGCTGGGCGGGCGCGCGCCGACGGGGAGGGGAGGGCGAACCCGCCACGTCTGAGCCCGGCTTGCCGCCGGAACGGCTGACGGAGCTGGAAAGCGCTGAGGAATTCATCCTCTCGGTCGCCGACGATGGCTTCGGCAAGCGCAGCTCCGCTTACGAATACCGCATCACCAATCGCGGCGGTAAAGGCATCGACAACCTGGATCTCGGCCGGGGGAACGGGCGTGATTCCCAAGCCGAAGTGGTCGCAGCATTTCCTGTCCAGGCTCAGGATCAGGTGATGCTGGTGACCAATGGCGGCCAACTCATTCGCTTGCCTGTGGCCGACATCCGCATCGCCGGTCGCACCACTCGTGGCGTGACCCTGTTCCGCGTGAGCGAGGATGAACGTGTGGTCTCCGTGACGCGCCTCGCCGAAGTGGCAGAGCAAAACGGAAACGGTGTGGCGGGTGGAACGGAGGCGGAGGTCGATGGCTGAGCATATTGGGGTTTATCCCGGCACATTCGACCCGGTCACCAACGGCCATATGGATATCATCCGCCGCGGAGCGCGGCTCGTCGATCGGCTGGTCATCGCGGTTGCGAAGAACGCCGGGAAAGGGCCCCTGTTCACGCTCGACGAACGCGTCGCCATCCTGGAGGGGGAAATCGCCGAACTGCCGCCGATCGATGGCTATCATATTGAAGTCCGTCCATTCGATACCTTGTTGATGCATTTTGCCCAGAGCGTCGGCGCCTCGGTGATTCTGCGCGGCCTGCGAGCAGTCTCGGATTTCGAGTACGAGTTCCAGATGGCGGGCATGAACGCCCGTCTCAATCCCGAGATCGATACTGTATTTTTGATGGCTTCCGAGCGCCACCAATTCATCTCTTCGCGATTCGTCAAGGAGATCGGCAGGCTGGGCGGAGACATCAGCGGGTTCGTCTCGTTACGGGTGGCCGAGCAACTTGTGAAAAGGTTCAACGAAGAGCGCCGGCGTAAGGGGGAGGCCAAGCGCCGGGTGCAAACCTTCGAAGAATAGCGAAGTCAAAGCGGCCCTCTTTGCAGGGCAAAGCACCGTCCAAGCACCTATACTTTTGGTTGAGCTGCCCGGAGCGGATCCGGGTGCTATATCGTTACTGGTCGGGGAACAGGGCATCTGCCGCTCGAAAACCGCCGGGGAAGATTTCCGCCGGTGGATTTCACGCGGCTTCGGTCTGGGAGATGCCCATGCCCAAGCGCCTCTGTACGATGCTTGCTGCGATTGCCTCGGCCTACTTCGTCCAACTCCATCTTGCTTCGGGAACCGATCTTGCCCGTCCCTTGGACGGGCAAGAGGTGAAGTCCGCCCTGATCGGCAATACGCTGATTGGAGCAGACGGAGAGGATGGAGTTTCCTGGGTCTACTTTCCCAGCGCAGATGTCCTCTGGGGCCAAAGCCCGACGGGCGATGTTGATATTGGTCATTGGTGGATCGAAAACGACAGCTATTGCCGGGCCTGGCGGCGTTGGCTCAAAGCGGAAACCAAGTGCTGGCAACTGGGCTCCGCTGCCGATGGTAGAATCCTCTGGTATGCGCTTGACGGCGGCCTGACTGGGCGCAGTCTGCTGTGGCACGGCAATGCGCTCAGTAACCTGTCGGATCGTTTCCTCACCCAGACTGCCGATGCCGCAGCGAACTTGAATGAACTGGAGCCTCAGTCCGGAACGATGCCTCGCCCGCGCGCGCAAGCCGATAGCGAACAGGGCTTCACACGGCAGACGCTTGGGCACGGAACGGATGCGGCGAGCCCAAGCCCGGCAATTGCCGACGGCGAAACGAACGCTTTAGGTATGCGCCCGATGTCCAGCCCCGTCACTGGCGGGGTGCTGGACGGACTTGCGGTCGGTTCACGTCGCAGTCTCGATCCCCGCCGTGAGGCTCCATCCGTCGAAGCGGCACCGGCGCCTGCTCCTGAACGTGCACCCGCCGCCGCGGCGGAGCCCGATCAAAAGAACACGGTTTCCAGCAATGCTCTCGGTTCCGCTTCCGAACGGAGCCACACCGGCTCGGGATTGGCTCACGACAGCAACGGCGATAGTGGCGGCGCAGGGAGATCAGGCAGAAGCGGTGGCACCGGGCGGGACTAACTCAGGTCGCTGAACGGCCAGTGGCATCGGACCCGCCCTTTCTGCACGACGTCACACCCGATTGGATCGGGCATACCACGAGGGGGCGGGCCAATTTCGAGGCCTGAGAGGCTAAATTTGGGGAGAACGGGTTCATATCGAGGGGAGCTTTCTCAAGCAATGGCGATCTCGTCCGTAGTTCCACATGCCGTTTCCGCGCCCGTTGCAGAGCGGACCGACTTGAACCTGTCGGTCAAGCGCGTCACCCGCGGTCTGCTCTTCGCCGTCGGTTTGCTGCTTACGTTGCACCTGTTGAGTGCCGCGGCATCCACTGTGTGGGATGTCCCCGAGCGCCTGCGCCACTTTTTTTCTTTGAATTCCGAGGCGAACCCAGGTGCCTGGTTCTCGGCGCTTCAGCTTCTGTTCTGCGCGGTGTTGCTGACAGTCATAACGCGCAGCGAGCTCGGTCGGCGCCATCCCTGGTATTGGGGGTTCCTGGCGGTTGGCTTCTATTATCTCTCGCTCGACGAAGGGGCACAGGTCCACGAACTCCTGACGCCTTTGATGCACTCGACCACGGGAACTGCGACAGGTCTTGCGCGTCAAGGTTGGGTGATACCGGGGATGGCCGTCGTCGCCATTGTTGGTCTTCTCTATCTCCGGTTTCTGCTGCTCCTGCCACGCCGTATAGCGATTCAATTCGCTATCGGCGGCATTATCTTTGTTCTCGGCGTGGTCGGGATCGAGATCCTTGGCAGCTTTTTCAAGGAGAGCATGGCAGCCGAGAATACCAGCTGCAATCTGAAGGGCGACTGCGGTTTCAGCTACAACTTGCTGGTCGCTCTCGAGGAGGGGATGGAGATGCTCGGCATCACCATCTTTGCCAATGCCTTGTTGCGGCTATGCCTCGAGGCTTGTCCCAAGCTTAGTGTGCGTTTCTCCCGCTAGCGCGCGCTATGCTTTGATTTCTCGGTTGCGCGGGACGGGCGTCTGGGGCTTGACGAAACTCGCCTGCTGCAGGCGTTCGGGCGCACTGCGGATTTCCTTGATCACCTCCGCCGGGTCGCCCCGCTCGGCAGAACTGCGCCGCCCGGGCAAGGCATAGCGCTTGCCCCGGTGCCAGAGCTGCCGGATCGAGGAAACTGCAACACCGGAGATGAAGGGCCACCGCCGCGCCGCACTCCTGGCGACGTCAGCGCAGGAGAAGTCTTGCTCCAGGACGTGTCTTGCCTGTCGCGGCCTTACCAGTTCGAACAGATCGACCTCTCGCATCTGATCGAACTGCTTCACCCTTAGGCTTTCGCCATGGTTGGCGAGGTAAACGACGGCGGGGAACGGAAAGGCTTCCGAAGCCCTGCCGAGCTGTGCCGCCATATCCTTAAACTCACGATGCAGGTCAAATTGAGAATAGAGGCAGTCCGTGTCGTCGAAGGAGAGCGGTAAGTCCTCCTTGCGAAACCAACACACGAAACAACTGCCGCAGGTCGCATAAAAGCGCGCTACGCGTTTCTCAAGAAGCTTGGTCGTGGAATCAAAGATGTAACCGGCCTCGGCGATGTAGCTGCGGCGGTTGTCATCACCCAGCACATGATCGACCAGACGCCGATGGACAAGGTCATCTGCATCCAGGAACATGACATATGCTCCCTCCTCGCCCACGCGTTCTCGCAGCCAGGAGCCGATGAGCCGCCGCTTGCGAATCTTGTCCGCGCCCCTGCGCATGAGATCGGTTTCGATGGCGAAGGGCGCCTGCAGCAACTCTAGGTCGCTGCCGTGAATGTCGGTCAGGTCGGGAAGCTCGTGGCAGGCGATCACGATGCGATAGTCACTCCGTGACATACCGCGGATAGACCTGATCGTGCGCCGTAGATTAGCTTGCGCCGTTTCCCAGTTGCTGCAGACGTCGCGAGGAATGAAGGAAATGGCGAAAGTAAAGCGGATCGGCTCTTGCATCCCTGGTAGCAGCCCCTTAGCTCGATGAGGGCAATTATTACCACAGTATTACGGGGCGTTGTGTACCCGGGTTCGTGCTTTAGCCAAAAACGATTGGTGTACTCGCTTTGGTGCTGATCCCTGGCGATGGCCGTTTCAACCCTGAATAGGCATGCCGAGGTTTCTCCCCTCGCATTTTCTTCGAAGGGCATACCGATTCCGACCGTTAGCCGGATCACAGCAGCAGACTTCGGCACGTTCCTGTTGCAGGGGCTTGCTCGTGAGTTCGAGCGGCCAGACTTCCTTCGAGCTAACCCGGCGGATCTTCGCTACGTGTTGCAGATCCCCGCTGACGTCTATCTTCAACCCCCCGAAATGAGAGCGGCCGGGGGGGCGCCGGCCGCTCTCCTTCCGTAAATCCTCCAGGACCGTGCGGTGGGAACATGGAGAATTGTGTCTTCAACGCGAGGACACCGGTTCGGGTGCCTCGCCTTTGGAATATCACGGTGTTGGCGAAATCAAGGCAGGGGGCGGTCTGCCGCGGGACAGGCACCCGCACGGTCGGAAAGAGGCAGTCAACGAACGGCTGCGGGCTCACCCCGGCGTCAATCTGGATCCAATAGCCCCTAAGCATTGCCGCGGGCTGCAACAGGGCCATTGCTTGTTCGTTGGACGCAAGGACAACAGCAGGAGGACGTTATGGCCCGAAAAGCCACTGCAAGCCGTGCATCCAAATCGAAGAGCAACTCCCGATCCAAGTCTCGATCGTCCAGCCGTAGGGCGGGGGGGCGGAGAGCCTCTGCAAATGCCTTGAGCATGCTGCGTGACGATCACGCCGCGGTCACCAAGCTTTTCGAAACCTATGACGGACGCAAGAAGCGCATGTCGCCCGATCAGAAGCGGCAGCTTGCCGAGCAAATCTGCATGGAGCTGAAGGTTCACACACGGCTCGAAGAGGAGCTGTTCTATCCGGCGTTACGGGAAGCAGCCCGTTCGGACTCCGATGCCGACCTTCTCGACGAAGCGGAGGTCGAGCATGCCAGCGCCAAGGATCTGATCGCGCAGATCGAGGGAGAATCGCCCGGGGAAGAGCTTTTTGACGCCAAGGTAAAGGTGCTTGGAGAATACGTGAAGCACCATGTCCGCGAAGAGCAGGGTGAGATCTTCAAGCTTGCGCGCAAGGTGAAGCTCGACGTCAGAGCGCTTGGCGAACAAATGGCCGAGCGCAAGCAGCAGCTCCGACAGGACGTCCAGCAGGCCGCCTAAATCCCCGCGGGAACTTGGGCGATGGCCAAAGACAACTCCGAGCTTCCACGACTGCCGAAGCATGGCGCTTTGGTGCTCCCGCGCGTGGAGGTGAAGAGTTACAACGTCGAGATCGAGGACACGACGGGCTACGTCGGAGATAAGGCGAGCAAGAGTGCGTTCTGGGAACTCCTCGACAAGTGGCGCAAACCTCTCAAGAAATTTGGAGAAGATCCGCTCGGCGACAAACCAAGCGAAGAAATCAGCAAGAAGAAGTTGGCGGAGCTTCTGATAGAGGGCGAGCCCGAAGCGGCGGGCGTGGTGCAAAGCGCGGTCGAGGAGTTCGCCCATGAATTGGCCACGGTGATCCGCCGTTTTCTCAGGCTCAAGGAATGGCGCGACATTGAATGCCTGGTCATCGGCGGCGGGTTCCGCAATAGCCGAATAGGTGAATTGGCGATCGGCCGAAGCGCGGTCCTTCTCAAGGCGGACGGGATCGCCATCGATCTCGAGCCGATCCGCCATCATCCCGACCAGGCGGGGCTGCTCGGTGCCACGCAGCTCCTGCCTGCCTGGATGCTCAAAGGGTATGAGGCAATCCTTGCGGTCGATGTGGGGGTGACCAACATCCGCGCCGGTATAGTCGAGCTGAATCTCAAGAAGTCACGAAATCTCGCCAAGGCGCGCGTTACGAAATCATTGCTTTGGCGTCATGGCGATGAGGACGTGACGCGAGAGCAGGTCGTCAAGAGCCTGGTCGGCATGCTCGACGAACTGATCGGCTATGCGGCGAAGAAAAAGACCGCCTTCGCCCCCATTATCGGGATCGGCTGCCCGGGCGTGATCGATGAGGATGGTTCGATCGAACGGGGCGCTCAAAACCTGCCCGGGAACTGGGGGAGCAGCCGCTTCAACCTGCCGAAATCCATTTGCGAGGAGATTCCCAAAATCGGCGATCATGAGACGATGGTGGTCATGCACAACGATGCCGTCGTGCAGGGTCTCAGCGAACGTCCTTTCATGGAGGAGCGGGAAAATTGTGGCGTCCTGACCATCGGCACAGGGCTTGGCAATGCCAGTTTTGCCAATCGAGAACCGTGATTCCACACTGTTTTAACCGATTGCCGACGCCCTTTCGATGATCCCGGCGACGGTGTCTGGGGCTTGATAGTGGAGCATGTGCCCACAGCCGGGGAGCAGGTAAAGCCTGCCGTTCGGAATCTCACGTGCCAATCGAACCGATTGCCGGACCGGATCTACGATGCGGTCGTCGGTCCCAGCCACGACGAAGGCGGGAACAGCAAGCCGGTTGTAACGCCGACGCAGGAGGGCCGCTGAGGGGATCATCAGTCCGGTGGCGCCGCCGCTTGCCGCAAGCTGACTGGGCCGCAACGCTAACTCGCGCGGGAAAGCGGCCAAGAAGCGCTCTGAAACTCGACCGGGCGCGAATACGCGCCTCAGGACAGCCGGGTAGATGATGCGCGCGATAACGGGCGAGACCGACCAGCGCAAGAGCGGACCGATAATCGGCAGACCCGGTGGTGAGAGGAACAGCACATCGAATCGAAAAGTCGGATTGTAGTATCCCGAGAGCAGGACCAGGCTGCGGATTTGGCGGGGTGAATTGAGGCCAAGAACCAACGCCACCAGCGTAGCCCAGGAATGCCCAACCACAACCGGTCTGACCAAACCCAACCGAGCGAATGCCTCCTCAAGTACCCGGGCGTGTCGGCGCGCTGTCCAGATGCGGCCGCGTCGCCGAGGACTGTGTCCGTACCCGGGACGGTCGAAGAGCACGACGCGATTGGAGCGCGCCAGTCGGTCGACGACGCCGCTGGCAAGGAAATCCTGGATCATCGTTCCATTGCCATGCAGTAGAACGATGCTGGGTTCGCCGCTGCCTTGCTCGATGAAATGGAGCGGGCCCTCTCGGGTTGAGACGAATTGTCCGATCGGAGGATTCTCTCGTTCAGCTTGCTTGGCGCGCCGATTTCCAGTAGACGGCGAGCCCGCCGATCACCGCGCCCGCGAACGCTGCCATGGCAACGCGTCGCCTTGAGCGAACCTCTCGTCTCTTATCGAAAACGGATCGGTGCCGCGTACGGGTAAGCATTGTTGGTGCCGGAGTTGCTGGACCGGA
>Ga0134128_10011149_pt1 | contig 10757 bp, 8 predicted proteins | sample KB31754_FD_96462 | JGI IMG/M metagenome (GOLD analysis project Ga0134128, IMG submission 96462) | Terrestrial soil microbial communities with excess Nitrogen fertilizer from Kellogg Biological Station, Michigan, USA - KB3-175-4 | ecosystem: Environmental > Terrestrial > Soil > Unclassified ...
CCGAAATCGCGCGGTGCCAGAACCCGCGCCAGGATGACCGTGCTGACCAGCCCCGTCAGCCGTATCGCCCAGCGCAGGGCGATCATCCAAAACGCACCGTCGCGGAGATGAGTACCCCACGATTTCGAGATGTCCCGGGATTGGTTCTCGGTTACTTCGCCCATGCTGCCGACAGCGTTCCACTCAAATTCTCAAACAAGCCAGCAAAACAAATGGCGGCCCGCCATCGCCTGCAACATCCGTGGCGAATATAGACCAGTCTCGTTTTCCTTAACAGAACGGGCCTTAACAAGCCGCTTACGGCACAGCCTGACGCAAGGCCGGACTATAGAGGATGTCTTTTCGGGAAGGCCTTCCGCTAAGTATCTCTATCGATGCTCCAGCGCCAGCCAATTCTATATTTTGCATGCACCTGCGGATCGAGCCAATCCAGACACCGCTTGGCTTCCTCGACCCCGTTCTTTGCCCCCATGACAAGCGCGGCACGAACCGTTTGCGGGTAATCCGATGTGAGATCGTCGCGCAGTGTATCATCCGTAGAGGGTTCGATATCGTTTGCCGCGGCGAGTTCCGACCATGTCTTGGCGACCGAAACAGAAATCACGAAACTATCTCCGGCCGCGAACGGTGTGCTGCCGTCGCGCACTGTGAAAGTCAACGCGTTCTGATCATTGTCCACATAGGCCCCGCCGATCTTCCCCCGCCCGTCCATTTTTCCGCTGGGGCGCGTGACCGTATAGGTATGAGGGTCCAGGAACTTTATCGACCACCTCCCCTGTTCGACGGAAAAATCGAACGACTTCACCGTGACTTCGCCGTCTCCCTGGTTTTTGCCTTGCGACACGCTGGAAGGCCCAGGCTTCGGAAAATACAAGGTGGGCGTCGAACGCGGCCAGCCGGATGTTCCGTTCGTGCGTGCGATGTCGCTGCGCACTTTCCATTCGAACACCGGACGCCAGGCGGAAAACCCCCGGTAAACGACAACTCCCAACACCGTGGCCAGATAGTCCTCTTGCCAGAAAGGAATTCTTCGGTCGTCCGTTCCCGATGCGAAAACCTTGTTCTTGAAATCGGTCGCATAAACATGCTCCCGCAATACGTCCTTCAAATTCTGATCCAGGTAGTATTGCCAGTATGACTTCGGCAAAAGACTTCCCGTCACTTTCTCCGGCGTCGCGTAAACCACGTCAGCCATCGTTCGCAACGACCATGCCCAGGCGCGCGTCTGCGCTTTGTCGAAAACGCCTCGCCAGCTAGGGCTGGAATTCAGAAAATATGTCGCCATGAACTGGAGCTCTTCCAAATAATACAGATCTCCGGTCAGCATGAACGGCACGAATGCCAAGGCAGGTTCGTGAGCCGAATCCACCACGACCTTACCTCTACGCGCTTTTGCGGGAGGTTTCGTATAGAGCGAAAGCTTTGGCGATGACTGGGCCTGATCGTAATATGTGGTTGCCTTGGGATAGGTGTGCCAGTTGAGCGGGCCCCAAGTCTTGGGATCTCTCATGTGCCAGATATACGACCCGGCACTTTCGGCCCATGCCAGCATGGATGCTTTCATCACATCGTCGCCCGTGGCCAAGTACGCCGCGTAATATTCGGGGACGACTCCGATGTCGAAACGCTCGCCGGTTGTCGGCATGTAGACGACGATGTTGGAGAAATCCATTATGGAATATGCAGGTGCCGGCTTGGGCAAATGCTGCGTTTCGGTAAGTTTCTTGAAACGCGGAAATACCTTCGCGGCAAACAAATCTTCGTGCGTCTTGACAAACGGGAGCGGTGCCGACTGCCAGCGCCAGCGGGACAGCCAGAAATGCTCGGGCACATCGACAGTCGCAACCGTCTTGCCATCGACCGATATGTCTACCGTGTACGCGTCCAAATTGGTTGGATCCGAGCGAAATGGGTCACCCCATTCGAAGACCACCTCCAACCTGTCGCTGGTGACGTCGGGACGGAAGAACACCGTGAACGGTATGCTGCGGTCCCGGACGACGATGTTGCGCTGAACGAAATTGGGGCCGGCGTAATTGCCCAGATCCTTGCCGGTCGCCGAATGGAACACATGCTCGCCCTGAGCAAGCGCGACCTTGACCACAATATCGGAGGCAACGGCGCCGAAAGCCGGCGAAATTCCCTCGATGCCTGCAACGGCCAATGCTCCGGCGCCCCCGATGAATACGCGACGGTCAAACGTATCCTGCATTGAGACGCCTCCGATTGGGTGGGTCCTAGGCTCGCTGCGGATTGCGGTGCGAGGCCCGTTCGGCATTGGCCACTAAAGTAGCGATTTCAGCAAGAAAACTTTCCACCGTCGTCCAGATCTCCTTCTTGCGGCCAGCGATATGATCGCGGATCACTCCGGCATCGGAATGAATGCTTTCAAGATCTGCCAGCCTCTGTTGAGGGTCGAACGGCCAATCCGGGTGACAGTATTGCGGCATTTGCATGATATCGAAAAATCCGGCGCTCTTCACGTCATAGGCAAAATGCAGAGTTGGGACATTCGCGCCGACTGCCAAGATCGCCGAATGCAACATCTGGCAAACATGCAGATCAAGCGAACCGTAGAGCGACGGCAACTCGGACGGCGATACGTCTTCGCGGCGAACCGATATTCCCCCGGCGCGAAGAAGCAACGGGATGCCGCGTTCCGTATGGCTGTGCTGGACATAGTGATAAACGACATCGTGACGCTTGGCGAACTCGCGAAGGAATTCGCAAAAGGCGGAATGCTGCCGGGAAATCCGCTCGACCGACTCCTTGCCATGCAAAGCAAGATTGAGGCCTATGTGAAGTTTGCCGTCATCGAATTGCCTGGCTTTCCCCGTGCCGCGGTAGAACAGCGCCGGGTCCCCGCATAGTACGGGCTTGCGGCCGACAAGTTCTTCGAGAAGCTGTTGTGTCGCGCGATCGCGGACGGAAACGAGGTCGAGCGCTCCGAACAGGGAACGAAGGACTTCGCGCGTCTGCTCTGTTAGCGGTCTCGCTTCGCCGAAATCGTTCGATTGCAACAGTCTGTTCCAACCGACCCCGTAGGCAATCTTGGGGCAGGTCAGAGCTTCGATGAATACGCGGTCGTCATATGCCCGCGGATCGATCTTGCCGTCCGGGTGGGAAAAAATGTATCCGCTCCCCGCGATTACGAAAAGATCGTTCTCAGTACTGACCTTCTCCGCGTTCTTGACGTCGAGATGCCCCCAGGGAATCTGCGTGAACACTACCGGGCGCGGCGCGAAGGCCAGGCGAAGCTGTTCCTTGACGGCTTCCCGAATGGCGATGTCGCCTTTGTTGGTGACGTTGTGCGTATTCCAATGGTGAAATCTAACGCCGATAGGGCCCTTCAGGAACCAGCTTGCGACATCGAGCTGGCGCCCAACGAAGCGCTTGACCCGCGCGAATGGTCCCATGGATATGGGACGGTACTCCATCTCGGGAGATACCGCGACGTAGAGACAGATGCGTACAGGTGTCTGTCCGCTCTCTTGTAGAAGTGAAGTCATTCGGGATCACACACCAACCAACGATAGATAAAGAGAGATGACAACGCAGATTACAAGCGTGAAATAGAACGCAGGGCCTGCAAGAGAGCTCTTCCCCGCATCCTTCCTGCGAAAGCGGTCTTCATCCAAGGGGTCTTCAAGCATTCGCCGGAACCCCCATGCCAAACTCCGCCCGCTCGGCGGATGGCGCACTCCGCGCTGCTACTGTGGAACGAACGATCTCCTCCAAGGGCAAAAGAAGCGCGACGACTACGAAAAACACGTCGTAATACGCCATGCTGAGCGCCGCCCCGCCGACGCAAAACGCGACCAGGCTGATCTGGAACATGGACGCCATTTCATAAGCCCATCGCAGTTCCGAGATATCGCGTGACATGTTGCGAACGCGATTACTGGAGATGAACGCAGCTGCGATAAGCATCAGATAGATTGCAAGACCGATGAACCCGTGCTCGCCCAGAACCTGAAAATAGATGCTATGCGCCGCATGTGAGGTTTCGTCCGGGCGATAGATGTGGAAGACCGCATCCAGCTGAGGTCCGTAAAAGCCGGCGCCTACCGGGAAGTGATCGATAGCGCAATAGAAAGCCACTTCCCATGCGTGTACCCGGCCCAGAAACGACGCGTCCTGGCCTGCCTGAGAAATCGTTTGTACGCGTTCGTGGAAGGCTTCCGGCATGAAATTGAAAACCGGAATGATGAGCGCCGCGCAGAGCGCGAAATACAAGACTCTCCGCCGCGTGCGCATGATGCCCGCGGCAACCACCGCAGCGAGCCCCAACAGCGCACCGCGCGAATAACTTCCGACGATGGCAACGACGGTCAGCCCCATCGCCACGAGTATTCCGTATTGCAGCCATTTCTGCCGCGTCTGCATCCGAAGATAATTTGCGAGCGGCAACGACATGAGCAGCGCGAGCGCCAGCGTGTTGTTGTCGCCAATGGGCGATTTCGGGGGACCCAGCACGTGAAATTTTCCGCCCGTCAAAAGCGTGAAGGCGCCGCCTTTGACGCCGTAATAGAAAAGCGAAATGACGAGAACCCACACAAGCGCATGCAGCCGGACCTTGCTGTTCGTCATCGCAGCGGCAAAGAGGCCGAGAAACATTGTCTTCCAGCAACGATCCCAGAACTGCCACGACCAGGAAGGCTTGAAGGCGAAGAACGAACCGAACGTCACCCACAGCAGGAAGACGATGAACAACCAATAGATCACCCGCGGCGGAGGCAGGCGGTGCTCTTTGGTGAAGAACCAGGCAAGAATCGTGACGGCAGCGACAACCAGATTAAGTGGGACCGATTGGGAGAAACCCCACGCTTCCTGATGCGGCACGGCCACCGCAACCCACGTCCATACGAGAATGCCCGCGAACGGATAGCGCATGATGATCGGGATGCTGCCGAAGATGGCAATGACGATTGCGATGTCACGCATGTGACGCCGTCTCCGCGGGTGGACACACCATGATCAAGGAACATTCTTCATGGAAAATCGCCCGCGCTTGCGCCGGTAAATCACGGCGGGGCCCTGATCGGGCGGCTTCATCGCCAGCACACCCTTGGTCTCGCCGCCGGTCATGCCATCGTTGAGGATGTACCAATGGATGACGATATAGATGGCCACGATCGCGAGGCCGTACCAGACGGAATCCAATACACAACCCTCCGGAACGCAGGAATATCAGCACATCGAGGTGCTGCCCCATGATTAGGGGAAAGCCTGTCCTTTGGGAAGGACGATATCATGAGACGGCAAACCCAATCCTTAACTGTTGCCGAGGCCGTTAACCGGGCCGCCGACGTAAGAATAGATAGCCTTCGCAAGCCCCTGGGCAAACGGCCGATTGGCAAACCGCGCCTCGACCAACCGACGGCCGCCTTGGGCCAGGCGTGTCCTCAGGGCCGTGTCTGAAGAGAGCCGCATGATCGCCTTCCGCAAGGCATTCGAGTCACCACTGGGAACGGCAAGACAGGTTTCATCGGGTACGAAGTAATCCCTCATCGCTTCGGTATCGCTCACGATAACGGCCTTTCCCATCGCGTAAGCTTCCAGGATGGTGCTGACGCCACTGGCATTCAGTGTTTCGCGCAGCGGAATGACGACGAACCGGGCGGCCGCATACAGATCGCGAAGCCCGGCATAAGATTGATATGTGAGATGCCAAGCGACCTGTGGATCGCGGCCGAGCCTGTCGGCAATCTGTTTCGTCGTCTTGATGGCTATAGGTATCGGTAAATCCCGGGCGGCCGCGAACATGGTCTCGAAATCTCGTCCGTGATCCTTGCCGACCGACAGCAAATAGCCGTTCGGCTCGTCAGGCGCGGGATGAAAGAAATTCGCATCGATGTGATGGAAGATGACATCGACGGGCCGTTTGGTGTGCCAACGCTTCTCGATATAACTTTTCTGATTGCTGCTGAGGACCATGATGCCCTCAAGGCGCGGCAGCGTCAGATCGAGAATGCGTTTTCTGATCTTCCAGCTTTCCGTCAATCCCACATCCCATAGGGCGATGGGTTTCCTAAAATTCGCAAGGCCGCGCAACAACACAAGCGGCACGGCGGGACTTTCAAAGACGCACACGACGATATCGATATTTCGCCTCGCGACGAGGACCCTGACAGCACGGGTGATATCCAATCCGTCGTACAGCGTGTTCTTTCCCGAAAACGGATTCCACGGCCATTTGTTCGGATCTATTATCTCCGACTCGATACCGTTTTCCCGCAGAACCTCATAAACTTCGTTGGGATCCGGGGCTCCGCCCGGCACAAACGCCCTGAATTCCGGAGACCACGCCAGAGGGGGAAGAAAAAGAGCGCGTAGAGGGGCTCGCGTCATCGCAGGGCGCTCATTATTACCTTACACCGGATTGTTCGCGGCGGTAGATTTCGTCCGCGCGCATTTTACGCTAAGGAAGACGGTAACTTGCTCGCCATCTTTTGTCTGTATCTTTGTTCATCATGGCTTTGACTTATTACCATAACGCTATCGACGGCGCAGTCGATCAACAAACCGGCAACCCGTGATGATGTTGCAAGGACGCCGCACCAGGATCGACGAACTGTCGGCCGGAGACATCGGCTCGTGGCGGCTGCTGCAAAGCGAGGGTTCGCTGACGCGTTCGCCCTTTCTGACATACGGCTTTTGTCGCGCGGTTCAGGACGTGCGTGGCGAGGTGTTTGCGGTCGCCTTGGAAGAAGGCGGCAAGACGGTAGGATATTTTCCCTTCCAACGCCTTGAGCGTGCCATAGGTGCCGGCGAGAAGGTCGGCGGGTACATGTCGGATATGTTCGACATCATCGGAAGCCGGAACCGCCGCTTCACTTCCGATGAAATATTGCGAGCGTCCGGACTTCACGCCTTCCGCTACGATCACCTGCCCAGCGAACTTTCGGCTTTCTGTTCCGGCGAAACCGTTTCCTCGGCGGGCATGCGTGTCAGGCTCGATGACTTCGCGTCTTACGCAGCGGACCTCGCAAAAAAGCAATCCAAATTCTCCGCCTCCATTCATCGGGGCGAACGCCAGATGAATACCGATATAGGAGACGTCAACTTCACATTTCAGACCTCAGACGTAACCGCGGAACTTGAGCGTCTTATCGCCGAAAAGCGCACGCAATATGCCCGAACCGGCACAGGCGATGCTTTGCAGCCACCGTGGACGCGGGCCTTGCTGTTTCGGTTCTTCGAAACCGAGCTACAGGATCTGAAGCCCATTCTCTCGACGCTCTATGCCGGGTCGACGTGGCTCTCCACATGTTTGTGTTTGGGGTATGCAGACACGCTTCACATCTGGTTTCCGGCCTACAATACGGAGTACAGGCGCTATAGCCCCGGCAATGTGCTGTTTTTCAAGATGTTCGAATACGGTGCTGCCGCCGGGTACAGGGTTTTCGATTTCGGCGAAGGCGTCTCGGATTACAAGCGGCGATTTCTCTCAAGCGAGTACGAAGTGTTGCAGGGTGCCAACCGCCGCAAGTCGATGCGCGGGTTTCTCGATCGTGCGTTGCAATCGATCGAATGGCGCATCCGACAAATGCGCAAGGTACAGCCAGGCAGTTAGATCGACAGAACCGTCCGTTCGCGCAAAAACAACCATGGCGCTAGCCGTTCACCCTTCACGATTCCGTTTGCCTCCGCCACATCGCCGGTCGCGATAGGAATGCGTCCGACGATATCCGACGACAGCCAACCGCCTGGGCAAGGATTGAGAACGGGATCGCTGGTGAACAGCAGCCGATAGCCGGCATCTCGCGCCGCGCGGACCGCACGGCTGTCATAACGTCCGTGCGGAAACGAAATTGTATTCTCCGTCGTGACATCGACATTGGCGGTCAGCCAATCGCGCGCGGCAACGATATCCTTCTCGGCACGGTCTACCAGCGAAAGCGGCAAGTGCGAGGAACCGTGAGCGCCGATGCCCACGCCCTTCTGGCGCATGGCCCTGAGATCCGCCGCGCTGAGCGCCATGTTGCCGTCGAGGGCTTCGCGAAGCGTCGTGGTGTAAGGATCGAGAGCCGCTTTGCGTTTTTCTTCAGGCAATGCGCCGTAACGCATAAGCAACGACAGGCTGTGCGGCGGATTGCGCGGCTCGCTGCGAACGCCGGCATCCCCCGATGCGGCAGCCCACAATTCCTCATAAGACGCTCGGCCCGAGCGCAAAGCCCAGAGCAGCGTCTCCTGCCACCACGCAGCCGGCTCCGACACCGCTTCCGTCGCTGCGAATAGCACCCACGGCACGCCCGCCTGCTCCAGCACCGGCAGCGCATGGTCAAGGTTGTCGCGCCAGCCGTCGTCGAAGGTCACGAGGACGGGATACGGCGGCAGCGGGCGGATGCGCTCACGCGACGCCAGAACGTCTTCGAGGCCCACCGGGGAATGATGGCGTTTGCAGAACTGAACCACCTCCCCCAGCAAGTCGGGCGTCACCGTATATTCGGGGTCGGCACAGAGACGCTTTGCCGGTTCGGCCGGCAGTACCCTGTGGAACATCAATACGGTCAGTGACTCGCGGTTGCGCAGCCGGTGCAACAGGCTGAAGGCGCCACTATGCAGGGCGGCCGTTTTCGCCATTCTCTTGAGATTCATCAACCCACTTTCCGGCTATTGCTAATTGTCCGGCGCGAGGCGGATTGCGCCGCGCCGGGTGTGGCCAGTCAAGGCTCAGGCACCGATGCATTACCACGTCCCCGGCCTCGGCGGCCGCCAGAGTCCGTGGCGTGAACAGTTGAAGGCCCCAGTTGCCTGCCAATTTGAACCATAACCAAGAGAATTTGCTTATAGTTAAATTTGCGCGATCAAATTTCTGCAATCAAAACAACTGAATAGCACAGATGTGGACAGGGAACACGTCCGATGAAATTGCGTGAGGCGGGCTGCAACCTGAACACCCCCCATAACCTTCTCGTTTCTGAGAGCCCTGCCTCTTCTCCTATGAGCGGCGCATGGTGAACCTCTGCAAGAAGACAATTTTGGAGATGTTTCGGATAGCGGTTTTATTACAAGTAGTTACGCCGGTTTCCGGATAGCGTTAACCATAAATAACGTGTGTCGAGTGCGTTTACACTTTCTTTACATCCGCGCCTTAACCGCCGCGAAAACCGCAGAAACCCTGGCTTGGCACGGCCCATGCTTTCAAAGGATCAGCAGCCCGATGGGGCGTGCGTTGGGTTCTGAAAGGGTAAAAAAATGGGTATCAAAAACTTCTTAGCTGCAGCAGCGATCGCCGCTGGAGCCCTGGCCGCATCGGCGTCTGCCTATGCAAGCCCTATCACTGGATTCATCACCATCACCGGTGCGGAAACGAGTGACACGTCCTCTCTGGCCACGAACCACTCGTTCCACTTCACCTTTGCCAGCGTGTCTGACTCTGGTGGAGACATGACGGTCGCGGCCGGAACGACCGTCAGCATGGCGGACCTGGTGTTCGATCCGTTCGTTGCGATTCCGAACTTCTATACTGTGACGGTTGACGCGGGCACGCTGACCTTCGATCTGACGGACATCGACATCGGCCTGCCGCGCACGGCCACCCACCTCGACTTGTCGGGCACGGGCACGCTCAAGATGGCTGGCTACGACGATACGCCGGTCGCTTGGACGTTCTCGGCAACCCGTACGGCCGCCGGGTCGACCGTCCATTTTGGCTTCGACTCGCTGACTGCACCGGTTCCGGAACCCGCCTCCATCGCCCTTCTGGGCGCCGGTCTGGCCGGTCTCGGCCTCCGTCGCAAGAAGCGCGCTGCGTAACGGGGATCCTTTCAGATCTGAGGCAAAGGGCCGGTCGCAAGACCGGCCCTTTCCTTTTGTGCCCAACGGCTTCTAACCCTCACGGGAAGCCGCAGACGGCAATCGATCACAGAAACACGCCCGCCCAGCCGCGCAGGCTTGCGTCGCCCGGCTGCCGGAGTTAGGGCAACGGCGGCAAAGCGAGGGTCGTGTTTCGTGAGCGTTCTTATCACCGGCGGAGCCGGCTATATCGGCAGCCACATGGTCCATGCCCTGACCGACCGGGGAGAACATCCGGTCGTCCTCGACAACCTCTGCACGGGCGTGCGCGGACTGGTCGCCGAGAACGCCACCTTTGTCGAAGGCGACGTGGCCGACACAAGGCTGGTGCGCGAGACGATCCAGGATCTCGAGATCGAAGCCGTGATCCACTTCGCGGGCTCCGTGGTGGTGCCGGAGTCGGTGGAGAACCCCCTCTTCTACTACGCCAACAATACAGCCGCCTCGCGCAACCTGATCGAAGCCTGTGTAGCCGAAGGCGTGCAGAACTTCGTGTTTTCGTCCACGGCCGCCGTTTACGGCACGCCGGAGACGATGCCGGTTTCCGAAGATGCACCCACCAACCCAATCAATCCCTACGGCCGGTCGAAACTGATGACGGAGTGGATGCTGCGCGATACCGCCGAAGCTCACGATTTCCGCTATGCGGCGCTACGCTATTTCAATGTCGCGGGCGCCGACGGAAAAGGGCGCACCGGACAATCGACACCGCGCGCGACGCACCTCATCAAGCGCGCCTGCCAGGCCGCGCTGGGGCGCGTGTCGCATCTGGGAATCTTCGGCACGGATTTCCCGACCGCGGACGGAACCGGCATTCGCGACTACATTCATGTGATGGACCTGATCGCGGCGCATCTTTTGGCGCTCGATCATCTGCGTGACAGCGGGTCTTCGCTGATCTGCAACGCGGGCTATGGCCACGGGTTCTCGGTGCGTGAAGTGGTCCGCGCGGTTGA
>Ga0134128_10011151_pt1 | contig 10756 bp, 16 predicted proteins | sample KB31754_FD_96462 | JGI IMG/M metagenome (GOLD analysis project Ga0134128, IMG submission 96462) | Terrestrial soil microbial communities with excess Nitrogen fertilizer from Kellogg Biological Station, Michigan, USA - KB3-175-4 | ecosystem: Environmental > Terrestrial > Soil > Unclassified ...
ACGAGTCGCACCCCCTCCTCGTCCTCCCAAATCCACAAACCCCATCTCGACGAAATGCACGGCCCGGAAACCCTGCCCTACCGCGAGGGCGGCGCGCTGCCGAAAAAGCCGTTCGGCGGCGACAGCCGGATCATCCAGCCGACCGACTCGCGGCAATCAGGCCCCGAATTCGGCCCGAGCCCGCGATCGAGCGGCGGCGCGCCGGGGCATCGCGGCGGGTGGAAGAAGAGGTGATTTTGTATCCTCCCAATGACAGAGGACGGAAGCTTAATCCGATTAGATATTGGAATTAGCAACCTCATTTACGCGAACAAGCGCTGAAAACTCCTGGAAGGAGTTTATCGAGTGGATCGGTTTTTCTACATTTTTGGAAGCACTCGAAAGAAAGCACAGGTCCTTGGACGATTGGGCCGCCTTCAAGGAAACTGCTCCACGACTCTTTTCTATCGAATATGGACTGAATTCAGCTTTACGAAAATGGAGGTCTACTAGGAAGCTATGGTATCCTAGGGAAAAATCTATTTACGACGCTTATTCGTTCGTCGGAGCTTGCGTCCAGATAAAGAGACAGCTTTCCGAGAATCAGGCTCGGATCTTCCGACGCAGAGTGATTTCCGAGATTCTACCAAATGGTCGTTTGTGCCATCTCGACCACGAATTTAGAACAGCTCAGAGCTTACTTGAGTTTGGCTGGAACATTACTCATTTTGGCTTTTGCGGCGCGCCCGGTCCTGACTTTATTGCCGAGCGCAGAGGTGTTGAAGTTGAGATAGAAAGTAAATGTTTATCGCCGGAAACTGGGCTCGGTGTATCATACGAATTTGCAGCCCGCCGTATGACTCGGTTAAGTCGCGAGTTAAAATCTCAACACCCGTTTTGTCTAACTAAGATACGGATAGAGATTCCGGGACAAGTCCAGCTAGTTGGGGGTGTCGATGCTATCGGGCGCCAGGTGTTGGAAAGCTACAGCAAAATCAGCGATTTTTATTCCGAAGCGCTGCGGGTGAGCATTGAGACTAGTTCGTTGCAGGAATTCCTTGACCGCTTTCCAGATATTCAGAGTGACGAATGGCTGCACACGACCTTTAAGGCACTCCGCACGCGCAAGGGCGATTATGGATATTTCATACGAAGAGACGAAGAGTTGATATTTTGCAATTTGGTACCAATGAGACCAAATCAGCAAGCAAAGAAAATCATGAAACTTGTCAGCACGACCTGCGAACGACAGTTCAGCAAACGGCGACCTGCGTTGCTTTGGCTTCATTTACAGGGCTTGGACCCTAACCAAATTGACAACGACCCTGATTCGATGGCGGAATTCCTCGAGGCACTAGCTCGACATGCGTTCACTAGTGAGCGCCGCAATCATCTCTCATCCCTCGTGTTCACAAGCGATACAGAACTAGACCACGAGCGCATTGGATACCGAGGAAAGGATCGACGGCGCGTGAATGCGATTGGCCATCTAAAAGGATATGACAATAAGCGCTGCCGTTTCGGGACGTTTCATATTTTGTCTCCATTGTGTTCTTGAGCACCGCTCACTTCTTGGTGTCAGCATGAAACTCGGCTTCGAAGAAACCCAGTCATCCTACACCAGCAGCTCGCAAAGCGCCCGCGTATGGACTGAAGCATGGGTCGGCACATGGGCCTATTGCCCTCACTGCGGCAACGCGAAGATTTCCTCCTTCCCCAACAACTCTCCGCTCGCTGATTTATTTTGCCCATCCTGCAAAGAAGAGTTCGAACTCAAGAGCCAGAAAGGTAAATTCGGCACGCGGGTCGTCGATGGCGCCTTCAAGACCAAGTGCGAACGCTTGGCCGCCAGCAACAATCCGAACCTGCTGCTGATGAACTACGATCTAAAGTCGCTTGCGGTCGTTAATCTGTTCATCGTGCCGAAACACTTCTTTGCGCGCGAGATCATCGAAGAACGAAAGCCCCTGGCCGCCACCGCGCGGCGGGCGGGCTGGATCGGCTCCAACATATTGCTCGATCGCGTTCCCGAGTCCGGTAAAATTCATATCGTGCAGAACAGCGTCATCCGACCGAAAGAAGCCGTTCTTGCTGAATGGCAAAAGACCCTCTTTCTTCGGAAGGCGTCGCCCGAAACACGCGGCTGGCTGCTCGATGTCATGAACTGCGTCGAGTCGCTCGGGAAGCGTGAGTTCACGCTTGACGAAGTATACGCGTTCGATCGGCACCTCGGCGATCTCTATCCGGGCAACCAGAACGTCCGGCCGAAGATACGTCAGCAACTCCAGTATCTGCGAGATCGTGGGTTCATCGAGTTCGTTTCCCGTGGAACTTATCGATTGCGATCTTAGGAGCTTCGCGTGGCCTGGTTTCTCAATTTCTATCGATGCGTCCAATGCAAGCGCATTTGGACCGACGAATGGTCCTGTACGTGCGACGACGAATGCCCGCACTGCGGTGCGCGAGACATGTCGCCGTTCGACAGCGAAAACCTGACGGACCTTGTCGCGCAGGAAGGCGATGAATTTGTCGCTATCCATTCGCCGCGATCGGCGGAAGACAAACCGAACTATCGCGAAATGGGTCACTTCAAGACGCAGGCAGAGGCCGAGGAATTTCTCGCGTCGGTCGATTGGCCCTGACGTTAGGAACGACTCACCTCACCGTCATCACCGCGAGCGCCAGCACCGCCATCATGAGCGCGGTCGTCAGCAACTGCTTCGCGTTGTCGGGCTTGGCGAGCCAGAACTGGACCTTTTGCCCGACCGGGAGCGACGCATCGAAGAACAGCGGTTCGTAATTCTTGAAAGCCTTCGGAAATTTCGGGGCGAGCCACGGGGTGACCAAACCCAGCATGCCGCAGGCCATCAGGACGAAGATCACGGCGCCGGCGGGCTGATTGATCATCCTGGCGTTGAACAGTTTCAGCAGCAGCGCCGAACCGGTGAAGGCCGGGAACGCCTGCAACGCGGTCAGGATGATGCCTTCGCATTTGTTGGCGGCGGCGGATTTGGGAGCTGTGGTGGCGTTCATGGCTTGGGCTTTCGGCAAGGATTGGCAGCGTTGAATGCAGGCTTAGCCGTTCGCGGCGCGGTTTGCCGTGACGCGCGTCACGCTCGCCGCCCGATGCGTTCCCCGGATGCTGCGCAACACGTCGCGCTCGCACTCCGGTCCGCGCCCTGCGCGGCCCGAGCACAGGCTCTGTGGTGCGCTGCTGGTCCGGGGTCCATTCGCGTGGGTGGGTCCCGGTTCCGCGAAGCCATAGCGCGTCGAAGACGCGCGTGAACGCGCTTATGCACGCTGCATCGCGCCCGGGACACGTCGTGACCAACTCCGGCGTCGCGGAATCTGATTTGCCTCCCCGCGCAAGCACAAACTGACACGACGCGGTGCGACAAGGCAGCACGACGGGCAAATCACCCAAAACCCGTCAAGCTTTCTTTGTTTCTGTTTTACAGAAAATCAGTTTGATCCCGGCCAGGGTCGCCTCTGTGTTTCGCGCATCCCGTTCCAACCAGAGGGGCGGCTCGCGATCGTCACGAAACGCGGGGCGGGATGCGGTGGACGCGGACGCGCCGATAACGAACGGCACTAACGCGGACGGCGAAGTCGTGTGGTCCTGACGCCCCAGTGCTGGCGTCAAGTCGGCGATGATGCTTACGCATCACGCCGGTGATGGTGGCACAGCGTGGACACCAGGGAGCACGTATAAGCCGTAAAACCATTGCGCAGGGAAGGCCGGACTGCCTCCGCTTCACCTGTATGCTCGTGTGCGTTTTGTTTTGTTGCCCATTGCACACGAGACCGCGGGTGCGGCGAGCACCCGGTCTTCCCCGCGCCCTCTCTTGAGGGTCGCGTGCGCCCTCGACTGTCGAGGCGCAAACGAAATTAGAAAACTCGGGCGAGAACGCGCCGCGGGAACGCGGTGGCTGTTTGACAGGGTTAATCGGGAAATGGTTGGCGCGGGAATGCGCCTGTTCGTCATTGCGCGCGCAAGCGAAGCAATCCAGGGTCACAAGCGAAGACTGGATTGCTTCGTCGCAAGTGCTCCTCGCAATGACGGATACACAATCCTCACCCCGAGCGGCGGTGGCTGGTGTTCTGGGTCAGATTGCCGTGGGCGGCCTGTTCGCGGATGTTGTGCTTCTCGTCGTCGCGGTGGCCCTTGGTGGTGTCGAGCGCGACCTGGGGCGCGCTGCCGGGGCCCTTGTGGCTCTGGTTGTCGTCGGGAACGGGCTGGATGGTTTTTGTCATTGTTGGTCTCCGTCGCTTACGGAGAGGAAACGCTGATGGCGTCAAAGACGTTCCGACGGGAAGCGGGCGTTCGTCATTGCGAGCCAACGGGTCGGGCGAATGCCCGCCCGATGACAGGCTCCGCGAAGCGATCCAGAACCACGAAACAAGACTGGATTGCTTCGTCGCAAGTGCTCCTCGCAATGACGGCTGGCCGCCGCGCCTACAGCTTGTTGTTGTCCGCGGGCGCCTGTCCGCGTTGCTCCTGCTGGTCCTGCTGGCGCGACTGTTCCTTGGCGTGGTGGCGGCCGTAGAGGCATCCGGCGGCGGCGCCGAGCACGCCGTGATGGCCGGCATAATGCCCGGCAACGCCGCCGACCACGGCGCCCTTGATGCAGCCCTTGGCCTCGGCGGAATTCGCGGCCAGCGCCAGGGCCGTGACGGCGAGCAGGGAGGCGATGGTTTTCATGGCTGGTGTTCCTTTGCACGACGCGTTCGGCGCGTGCCGGGATAATGGCCCGGCGGCGATCCGGTTCCATCGCCAGGTCAGGCGCGATGCGCCGATGCCGGCGCCGCCCACGGGGCTTGCCCACACGGCGCAAGAATCATGTACCGGCATCGCGATTCCCGCGCGGCCAAGTCAAGACCTAAATGAGTATGAGCGGAATGATACATCCGGTGATTGTGCAACCCGTTTGCGGTTTGATAGCAATAGGAGGTAACCGGCGACCGGTTGATCCCCGATCAATTCGGCCCACAATGAAGTGGCGATGCGAGTCGGGCAAAACACCGGCGGAGAACAACATGGTTGAAGATCCAAATCGGCGGCAGGTGACAAAATTCCTCGACGCCTATTATGCCGGCGACGACGCCGCCGCGACGGCGTGCTGCGACGAGGAGCTCGACAGCATCACCTATGCGCCGATCGAATTGTTTCCGCATCTCGGGCACAAGCACGGCAGAGCCTGGGTCGCGGAAGCGATCAAGACCCAGCAGAAGCGTTACTCCAGCCGCAAATACGAGATCAAGATGATGGCGGTCGACGGCGACAACGTCGCGACCTTGCAGTTCCTCTCGCTGCGCAAGCGCAACGACGACCGCGTCGTGCATCTGGAGGCCGCGGAGTTTTTCGTGCTGCGCGCCGGCCTGATCCTGATGCACCGCTCGTTCTTCGATTCCTTCGATTTCGTCCAGCAATTGCTCGGCCGCGACCTGACCGATTCGTTTGCCGAGAGCGTGCGCGACGCCATGAAGCGCTGAACGGCCCGCGCTTTCGCCGTTGCAAGGCGGCGCGAGCGGCAAAATCCGGGATTTTTCCCGGATTTATTTGCATCGCGCGCGTGAACCTTTGCGGTGGCTATGGCGACCAAACCGTGGGTTCGCTGTATCGATCGACGAAATCATTGCCATGAAGATTGCGCTGCTGGCGCTGCTGGGTCTGGTGCTGGGCGCGTTGGGCGGGGCCGCCCTCGGCATCGGGGCCGGGCTGGCGTGGACCGAAATCTTTAAAACCTCAAGTTTTGAAGGCTATAGCGGCATGCTGGTGTTCTTTACCTGCATGCCGATCGGAGCCGCGATCGGCGGGTTGGGCGGCGCGCTGCTGTTCGGCGTGATGGCCTACCGCGACACCGAGATCGCCATCGAGCGCGATCCGGCACGCCGGCGCGACAGCTAATTAGCTCTGCCGGGCGCCCGCATTTGTGCAATGCAAAATTGCGGATTGCTTTTCTGGCATACCAGACTATTTGAAGCTTCAACAATGAAGTTCAGCTTGCGGGCACGGCGTCGCCAATGACGCGAGAGTGCCCGTTTGCTTTTTTAAAATCAAATTCGGGACCTCAGCAAATGACAGAGCATAGTCTCTGGCGTTTTTCGCGCGCGTTGCATCGCGCGATCAACGAACGCCAGTACGCGGATATCGAAAGCCTGATCGACGAGGACGTCGACTGGGCGATCTTCGGCCCGATCGACATGTTTCCGTTTTTCGGGGCGCGGCGCGGCAGGAACGCCGTGCTGCAGGTGATCAAGCAGATCGCGGAGAACGTGCGGGTGCATCGCTTCGACCGCGAGTCGGTGATGCTGGGCGAGGATTCGGCGGCCTCGATGATGCGCTATTCGCTGACCGCGCTCGACGCCAACAAGCCGATCAGCCTGCGGCTGGCGCATTTTGCGAAATTCAAGGCCGGGCGGCTGGCCAGCATCCGCATCCTGGTCGACACTTTTGATCTCGTCGAGCAGGCGCTGGGGCGGCACATCCATCTGCCCAAGATCGCGGTCTAACGATCGCAGGACGATCGCGCCGTCACAGTCACATGTTAACGATCGCGTCATAGCGCCGCGATCGGCCGGGCCGCCACAATTTTGCGCGGGTTGAGACGCATGTCGGGCGCGAGACATGCGGGCGGGGTTATGATTTTCGGACGGGATTACAGGCAGAACCTGCCGCTGATTTTGGCGGCGGGCGTCGCATTGACTTTCTTGGCGCGGGCGAACGCGCAGACACCGCCCGCCCCTCCACCGGCCTATTCGCCCTGGCAGGGGATCGCGCCACCGGCGGAAGCCACGCCCGATGCGGACGAGCCCGAGGAAGACGGCAAGGACACCGAGGACGGCAAACCCAAAGACACCGAGACCAGCGACGCCTCCACCAGGGGGCTGGAGCTCGACTGGAGCCAGCTCAATGTCGACGCATCGACGTTCGGCCCCAGCCCGACGTCAAAAGCCCGTGTGAAGCCGCAAAGCGGATCCCCGACCGAGATGTCCTGGTCGTCGAGCGACAAGGGCAACGGCGCCTCCGCGGTGACGGTCAAGCAGCCGGTGTCGAATTTCCTCGATACGCGGGTCGGCGCCGACATGAATGTGACACGGCCGCCGCAAACGATCACCGAATCCCAGTTGCTGGCCAATGGCGGCAGCCTGCCGCAATCCTCCGGCACCGCATGGGCCGCGATCACCGCGCCCGGCGTCGGCTCGATCTGGGACAAGACGTCGGTCGAAGCGCGGCTCGACCCGTCGCAGGAGCAGAGCAAGCTCGGCACCAGTTTGAGCAAGTCGCTGCCGCTCAACGGGCAATATTCGCTCTCGCTGCAGAACGGCTACAATCTGGTCGAGCAAGGCATCATTCCGGTGCCGGGCATCGTCAGCCGCCCGGTACGCAACTACGAGACCGACCAGTCGGCAAAACTGAGCATTGCCGATACCGGCACCAGTTTTATGGCCGGCCAGACGCTGTCTGCCACCGACGACAAATGGCTGCGCAAGATCGGCGCCGAGCAGAAGCTGTTTGGCGGCGTCAGCATTTCAGGCTCGATCGGCGAGACCCCGCTCGGCACCACCAACAAGAGCCTCAGCGCCGGATTCAAGCAAAGCTGGTAGCGGCGAGGCTTTGCGGCACAAGATTTGGGGCCGCAAGACCCGGGGCCGCGTCCGGGGAAAGAACCAGCATTGCCGCATATTGGCCCCGATCCGGTCAAAATCGGCAGTCCAGATGGCAACGTCAACTTTCGTCGTGCGGGGGACATCCGCGCTCGCTCAAACGCGAAACAGGGGAACGGCCGATGAATGCCACCATCCGCACTGAAAAAATTGAATCAACTGAAGTGGATAGCAACCTTGCCGCGGTCTCGGAGGTCGAGGCCGGCATCCGCGATTTCGTCCGCAACGACATTGCCTATCTGCGCCGGCCCGCGCCGGGCATCCAGAACTCCGGCGATACGCCGCTCGAGCCGAAGGTCGAGGCCAAGCCGGAAATCAAACTCGAGCCCACGCAAGAGGCGACCGTGAACAACGTCAATTCGTTGATCCAGCGCGTCGCCGGGACTTCGCTCGCCGAGATCGAAAACCTGATCGCCGAACTCGAGGCGCTGCGCGACCTGCTGCATGCCGAAGGCCAGCGCGTGCAGCGTGAGATTTCCGGCTACGCCCAGCTCAGCCAGGCCGCGATGAAATCCACCCGCATGATCGCCGACAACGTCACGCAGTGGAAGCGCTCCGCCGAAGGCCTGCGCAACAGCTAAGCGGACGGTCCCGCCGCCCAAACAGCCGCCGCCTTCCCGTCAGGGAAGCGCGACGGTCTCATTTTGGGACGGCAATCCCCTTGAACTTGCGAAGTCCCTTGAACTTGCAATGCCGCCGCGGCGACTAAGGCATGGCGTCATGTCGGCGTCGGGGCGTTCGGGGATTTCATGCAGACGATCAGACCAGACAATACCGACCCTATCCCGCTGCGGGACTCACCGCCCCGCATGGGCACCATCATGATCCGCTTTGTCGGGTTGCTGGTCCTGGCCGTGGTGATTTTGGCGCTGGCCTGGAGCCGCTAATTGCTGGCTATGGTTAGCGGTCGGTAACTTCGTGGGAGCCGACCGAACTGGCTTCCAGCGTGTAGGCGCCGTCGGCATAGCCCTTCACCACCATCCCGGTGGTCAGCATCACCGCCAGCGTCACGGTTGCAAAGATAAAACCGACGAATTTCAAGCCGCTGCGGTCAGCCATCACCATCCCCTGTTATGTCCCCGTGGGTTCACTATGCGGGGCACAAGGTTCAAAATGCGTTATCACGGCGTTTGTTCCGGACGGCGCATTTTCCGTGACGCGACGCCGGATTTTGCCGGACGTCAGGCCGGGTTCCGCCGCGGCACGAAAGCGGTAGCCAGCAGCGAGAACACCAGTTCGCCGCGCTGGTTGGTGCCGGTGTTGCGGGCCTGAAGGATGCCCCATTCGGGCCGCTTCTCCGAGGTGCGCAGCGATTCGACCTCGCTGGCGTAAGTAATAGTGTCGCCCGCCAGCACCGGCTTGATCCAGCGCAAATCGCGAAAGCCCGGCGACGGCCCCCACACCGCGACCTTCTCGCCGCGCGCGGCGGCTTCCTGCATGCGGCGCTGCCCGTCGGCGACCAGAAGCTTCATGCAGACCGAGCCGACGTGCCAGCCCGACGCCGCGAGGCCGCCGAACAGCGAGTTGCGACCTGCTTCCTCGTCGAGGTGAAAGCGCTGCGGATCGAACTGCCCAGCGAACCGCTTGATGTCCTCGGCGGTGAAGGTGAACGATCCGACTTCGCGCTGTTGGCCGACCGCAATATCCTCGAAAAAGCTCATCGGCCGCCCTGCTCCGCCGCGGCGCCCGCACGCCGCGCCACCATCAGCGGCGAGACCATCTCGCACAGCGCCTGCCCCTTTGCATTGCGGGACGTGTTCCGGACGGTCACGATCCCGGTGCCGGGCCGGCTGCGCGAGACGCGCGCCTCCATGATCTCGACATCGAGCATCAAATCGTCACCCGGACGCAGCGGCGCGAGCCAGCGCAATTCGCTGACCCCGGGCGATCCCATTGACGCGGTGCGGCCGATAAAGCCGTCGAACATCATCCGCATCATGATCGAACAAAGGTGCCAGCCCGAGCCCGCCAGGCCGCCGAGCATCGATCGCCTCGCGGCTTCCTCGTCGAGATGCATCGGCTGTGGATCGAACTCGGCGGCGAACGCCAGGATCTCCTCGCGGGTGACATGGTGCGGGCCGAACGAGCCGAATGGGCCGGGCTTGAAATCTTCGAAGGTCAGCGTCATGAAATTGAGGATTTTCCGGAGGGAAGCCCGATTGTGGCCGTTATTTCCGTCAATCTCAAGCCACCCATCCGCATGGCTCGCTTCCGCCGGCGAGCGCTGTCATTCGTTGCGCTGATTTGTCCAGCGCGGGCTGTCCGGTCCTGCTGGTCCCGCTTGCCCGGTCCCGCTTGCCCAAGACGATATTCGGAGCTAGGCCCTGCGACAGAGAGCCAGATTGGACGCGAATCATATTCGACTTGCCGGGAGAACGAGCGATGTTTGATTTTCAGGATCTGTTTCAGTGGGACCGTTTTATCACGCCGACCATCATCAAGACCTTCTACTGGCTGGTGATCGCGCTGATCGTATTGTTCGGCATCTCCGGCATTTTCTCCGGCCTCGCCATGATGGCGGTGAGCCCTTTCGGCGGCTTTATCGTGCTGCTGTCGGCGCTCGCCAGCGTGATCGTGGGCATCATCTTTTCGCGCATCGCCGCCGAATTCGTCCTGATCGTTTTCCGCATCAACGAACATCTCGGCGCGATCCGCGACCAGGGACACTGAGCGAAACCAATATCCCGGCGGCTTCGACGTCAGGCCGGCATCAATTATTGAACCGGAAATGCATCACGTCGCCATCGGCGACGACGTATTCCTTGCCTTCCAGCCGCAGCTTGCCGGCGTCGCGGGCGCCGGCTTCACCGCCGAGCGCGACGTAATCGGCGTAGGCAATGGTCTCGGCGCGAATAAAGCCCTTTTCGAAATCGGTATGGATCACGCCCGCCGCGCCCGGTGCCTTGGTGCCGCGGTTGATGGTCCAGGCGCGGGCTTCCTTCGGGCCTACGGTAAAATAGGTGATGAGATCGAGCAGTTGATAGCCGGCGCGGATCAGGCGGTCGAGACCGGCTTCCTCGTGGCCCAGCGTATCGAGAAACTCGGCGCGCTCCTCGCGCGACAGCGTCGCGATCTCGGATTCGATCTTGGCGGAGATCACCACCGCCAC
>Ga0134128_10011153_pt1 | contig 10756 bp, 15 predicted proteins | sample KB31754_FD_96462 | JGI IMG/M metagenome (GOLD analysis project Ga0134128, IMG submission 96462) | Terrestrial soil microbial communities with excess Nitrogen fertilizer from Kellogg Biological Station, Michigan, USA - KB3-175-4 | ecosystem: Environmental > Terrestrial > Soil > Unclassified ...
GACGCACTGGTCGAAATCTTGATTCTAGACTTACCACCTGCGAATAGTTGCTGCTGCGTTTGGCCCCGTTCTTCAGCGATCCTGAACACCCACGTTCTCTGTGCAGTCGTGACAACCAGACCTGAGGACCGCGCAATGAAGCCAAAGGACACCCGATTTAGCGGTCGTTAGTGCTCCACAACGGGGCGCTTTCCTTGCAATGCGACCAGGCTAACCTCCAGATCGGCGACTCACCAAAATTGACGCTGCCTTCACGGATTGCGCGGTTACTTCTTCAACTCCGCCTGCCAGTTGAGGATCACGGTGATGGGCGTGGCCGCGCTTTGCTGCCCTGCCGGCACTACGGACAGCAGGAATTTCTTCCCGTCGGCGGTCACATCCCAACCGTAATCGATCGGAGGCTGGAACAGAAGCTGTGGAACTCCCGCCTCGAAGGTGGACCCATTGGTCTTCACGTCTACAGCCATCTTCTTGGTCCCGTTCGGAGGAGCCTGGAAGATGATCTCCTTCCCGTCCGCGCGCCACACGGGACCATCCCCACCGTCCTTGGAGAGTTGCCACTTGCCTTCGCCCAAAGCGGGTGCTCCCGAGGGTCCGGAAGCCGTGAACGGGCGGACATAGACTTCCTGCCTGCCGGTTTCATCTGAATTGTAGGCGATCCAGCGCATGTCGGGAGAGAAGCTGGCTCTCAATTCATTGAACTTGGTTCCCAGCAACAGCACCGGTTTACGATCGCCTTCCATCGGCAGCACCCATATGTCGGTCCCTGTCTTTGGATTATTTAAGGAGTAGTACAAGAGGAAGCGCCCGTCGCGGGACCAAGCAGTGGGCAGTTTGGACTCACCGGCCTTCTTGAACAGCTCTTGGTCGTCGCCAGCGCCGGAAGAAGCCTTCTCGTACAGGGTGTCCTGGAAAGTAGTACCGGCCGAAAATGCGATCCGGCTGCTGTCCGGCGACCAGACCGGAACGGAACCAGCGCTCTGGCGAAACGTCAGCCGGGTACGAACTCCGCGTACAAAGTCGAGTACCCAGATATCGCCCTGATCTGACAGCGTGGCATCCCGGACTGCGGCTCGCGTTCCGTCCGGCGACAGTACAACCCATTGGTCGGAACCCGGCTGCCCGAGGGCGCCCAGCGTCTTCCCTTGACGGTCATACCAAGTGAGCTGATAGTCCCTCATTTCAGCTCCGGCGCGATAGGCCAAAGCGCCACCCGGAGAAACCGAGAACTCTCCGATGGATTGCGAAGTCGCCACGCGTTCCACCACGCGAACCGCTTCTCCTTGCAACCGAAGCCTCCCTGCGTCAAACGGCTGAGCCATCAAGGTGTTTTCACGCATGAAAAACAGATAACCATCCGCGTAAGACGCCGCGTACTGAGCGGCCAGGATCCGTTCTTTCGATTGCTCCGACGGCTTGGTGTCGAGGTCACCAACGTAGATGCCCTTTACCTGATCGGATCCCTGGCGCAGATACAGGAAGTGCCGGCCATCCGGCAAAAACGTGGGTAGGGCATGGAAGGTCTCTCCGCGTACGGCGTCGATCGAGGTAATGGCGGTAGGATCGCCGCCCGCTTGCGGAACCCGCTGTATGGAGCCGGCGCCACGGCTCCCGAAGATAATCACGCCGTCCCGGTTCCAGGAGCCCGTCCCCACGGGTGCTGCCGATTCGCACAGCGTTTGCGGAGGACCTCCTGAAATATCGATTTTCTTGAGTCGGTTCTGAACCCCGAATGCCACGAAGCGGCTGTCCGGCGACCAGAAAGGACTCACTGCACCTTGTGTTTCGGGCAGGCGCCGCCAGGTCAGAGCGTCCAGGTCGCGAATCCACAAACCGGCTTGCGTCCCGAATGCGTTGAACAATAGTTTGCGCCCGTCCGGCGAAAGCGACACGTACTCGCTGAAGGTCACGTTTTCCGGCAGCGTGACCTCGAACCGCGTGACCCTGGCCGGGCCGGATCTCGGCCACAGCCACGCGCTCACGCCCAGTGCGATCGCGAGCACGGCCGCGATCGCAGGCCAGAGCCAACTCCGCCGCGCGCGCGCCGGCGCGGCCGGAGTCTCCGTCGCGATCCACTCCAACGCGTGCTTCACCTCGCGAGCCGACTGCCAACGCTTGTCGGGTTCCTTTTCAAGGCACGTCTGGACCACTCGCTCGAGCGCGGCTGGCGTCAGCGGTTGCAGCTCCTGCAAAGGACGCGCCGGCTGCATGAGGATTGACGCAATCAGGCTGGCCTGGGTCTCGCCCGCGAACGGCCGCTTGCCCGCGATCAGCTCATACAGGACCACACCGAAGGAGAAGATGTCGCTGCGCGCGTCGGCCTCCTTGCCCTCCACTTGCTCCGGCGCCATGTATTGCAGCGTGCCCATGATCGCGCCTTCGGCAGTCAACGGTATCGTTTGCGTCGAGCCGTCAAAGGAAGGACCGTGCTCCATCTTGGCCAGCCCGAAGTCGAGCACTTTCACGCCGGTCTTGCCCAATAGAATGTTGCCCGGCTTCAGATCGCGGTGGATGATGCCCTTGCGATGGGCCTCGTCGAGCGCATCCAGAATCTGCCCGGCCAGCGCGAGCGCTTGCTGCAACGGCAGCGGTCCGGTCAGCGGCTTGCCCTCGACGTACTCCATGACCAGGTAATCCGGCCCAACGTCGTACAGCGAGCAGATATGGGGATGATTCAGCGCCGCAATCGCATGCGCCTCGCGCTCGAACCGCTCGCTGAAACGGTCACGGCTTGTCTTGATAGCAACGATGCGGCTCAGGCGCGTGTCGCGCGCCTTCCAAACCTGCCCCATCCCACCCTCGCCCAATGGCGCGAGGATTTCGTAAGGCCCAAGTCTGTCACCCGCGCTAAGAGGCATGTAGTTTGACTGATTCTACCGCAGCAGAACGGTTAAGCCTCGATAAACCCTTTATGGAGTTTGAGCACACTCAAGCGTTTTGCTTGATGTCTCCGGTGCTCAGAGGTAGTCTCGACATGACTACCGATATTGCCCAATATCGGGCTCATATCCAGTCGTGAAAACGTGTAGCCGTTTCACTAGGCCTGCACCACCCTTACTGGGTATACAGTGCCCTGGAAGCTTTCCTGTCGGTCCGGGTGCAGCTACCCTACGGATTCAGAGTTCCGGAGTTTTGGACCGCCTTCCTCGAATATTGGGACGCACTCTGCGCTCGGCACGGCGCACAAGACCCTGGTAGCGACTGAATCCCGCTCTCTTCGTGCGCGGAACGGTCGACCGCGCGGTGCTCTGTTCAGGATTTCAGGCGGAGGGGCAACGGGTGAGATACCTTCAGCCAACGCGCGCGCCACCGGTGGTAATGTTACTGTACTCGCGCGCGAGAGCGGCGGAGACCAAGTAAGCCCCTGTGAATCAGCAACATAAATCCTAGGCCGATTTTCCCGAAAACTGACTCCCCGCATCTCAGAAAAATGCGTGCTGAACGGAATCCCGACGTGACTCTCGTGTGAACCAAGCGATCGACGGGACTGCCTACAATTTCAACACGCTCGAGAAATAGCGTCCGGGATGTTGTTAGCGCGGTTTGGGGTGGCCGCCGGTTTCAGGATCGGGAAGGCGTCCTCAGAAAGCATCATCTCCATCTTGGAGAAGTTCGCAATCACGAAAGAGAGATTTAGGGACGCCTACAATGAGAATCATGGCGGCAAAACTACGGCCATGGGCTAAAGATGGAAAACGCAGCACTGGCGCATTAAAGAACGTCCTAGTGGACAGCCGTTCCCGCACACTCCAAACGTGACCCGCGTTCCCGCCACCTAAATGAAGAGATATCCCGCACTGGACTCACCTGGCCTTGCATGCAGGTGCCGGCTCGTGGTGGCCACCGATCTACGCCCCAGCGTGGCCTGCACCAGGTCAATCGGCGCACCGTGGTCGAGTGCGTGCGAAACATGGGTACGGCGGAGCCAGTGCGTGCTGACGTTGGCGGCAATCCCGGGCCGCTGGCTGGCGTCCTTCACTATCCGTAGGACCCGCGAGCGTTCCAGCGGCTTGCCCGAACGGGACGCGAACACTGGCGCGTCGGCGGCCGCCACGCCACGCAGCGCGGTGAGCTGGCGGGCGGCAGCATGACGGCCCGCGTGCGCCCACCCTTGCCGTGAACAAGAATCTGGCCGGCCTCGGCCCCGCAGCTTGGGCATGTCAGTGTTTCCGCCATAGCCTAGCCGGGACGTTTCTTCGTTGGCGCTGGAGGATCCTGTTGTCGGAAAAACTCTTCCAAGTGCTGAGAATCGAAGATGACAACGGACCCGTCGCACTTGAGCGCGAAGAAAAGTGCTCCGGGATTAACCAGGTAAGCCTTCCCGCAGACTAATGCTGGGGGCACGATCTTGTTGGTCCAGTCTTTAGGTGGTATCCCATATGTGACCACTCCACTAATCCTGCCATTGAAGATTGGATCGTCCGGCTCTGTATCCCAAACAAGTTCGTTGTCGTATGTTGAATCATAGCGATAGACGGAAATACCGGCCGGGCTTACGCCTTCCGGTTGTGGGCAGTTCAATTCGTTTGAGAGGCAAAGATGGACCGTATCGCCGTTTCTATTCGCAGTCAGATGCCAAGGTTGCCCTGGTAGCCCACAGCCAGTTAAAAGGGAGACCAAGCAGCACAGTAGAAATAGTGAAACAGCGAGGTAGGTTCTTTTCATCGGCACTGAGACCGCACCCCATCCCTTCAGAACCCCATATCGCTGAATGTTCAGTTTCTTATATTAAGAATTGAGCCACCAGCCAGATTTCGCTTGCGTTTCCGGCCATCCAGAGTGATCCATGTGACGCGGTAATCACCGCTCAAAGGAAAAACACGATGATCTCGAACGCAGAAGCAACCGCAACCGCCCCGGCCCCCACCGCCGAGGCTCGGAAAGCCACCCAAAAGGCCACCGCTGGCGCGCGTCGCGCCCACGTCGCGCCAAAGAAGGGCAAGTCGGGGAAGAAGGCCACTCCCGCGAAGAGTGCGCCCAAAAGCTCCACGAAAGCCGCCGGCCCCCGCGACGGCAGCAAGACCGCCAAGGTCCTCGACCTGCTGAAACGGCCAGGCGGGGCAACCGCCAAGGAACTGATGAAAGCGACCGGCTGGCAGCCGCATTCGGTGCGCGGCTTCCTGTCAGGCACCGTCGGCAAGAAGATGAAGCTGACTGTCGTCTCCACCAGCGATGAGGGCGGGGAACGCAATTGCGCGATCAAAGCCTGAACTAGAAGCAACGCTGACGTGATTCCAGCCGTCAGATCTGGAAATCCGGCGGCTTTTTTGCGCTTAGCTAAAACGTCATATCTACGTTTCTACTCGACATCCACTACTGCGCGCATCCAGGGGTGGATACAGCATTGGAACTTGTGCACCCCCGGGGAGAGCCCCTTGATCTGAACAGTACCACCGGGAGCCACGACTTCGGGCGTTCCCAGGCAGGTTGGCGCTTGAACTAACGGCACTGTTCCCGCTGGGCCACCGACGCCGTTGAGGAACGGAACGAATCCCCCGCCGAACGCTGCTACTTCGGTGAACGTGTGAGCTTCGCCCCCGGCGTTGGTAATTCGCACCGTTTGTCCGCCCAGGGTCGATATATAGCCAGGCGAAAAATTCCACGCTGGATGTCCAATGATGTTTGCAGCTAGCGGAGAGAACAGCAGCCCAGCAAACTCCGCAAAGGTTGTGTCGTGCCGATGCGGCGTCATCGCACACGTGCCAGGTCCGATGCTTGCGTTGAATGTCACGGGATCACAGTTGTCCACTATCGCCACCTTAGGATCGTTGCTATTCACCTGGGCCGACGCGACCTTCGTCCCGGTGATCCACACACCAACCAACACAGCCAGCCCACCGGCCAAGATCGCCAGCTTCTTAGTCATGTCTTTCCCCTCCTCCAGTGTTTGAGTTACGGATTTCGTTTGACCCACAGGGTTGAGTCTCCTAGAGAGTTGACTCAATTTCACGTCCACCGGAACAACGTTCAAAGGGATTAGCCGAAAGGTTTGGGCACCAGGCTCCTCCGCGAGATATCGCGGACTGATGGCTGGCAAATGCGGGTAAGGACGCGAGCAGAACCTGGTTTCGCCCATCGCATCGCGGGCAACATCGTCGGCGGTCCCAAAATCAGACCGTCCTGCCCTTCGCCACGCTGTTCTTATAAAGGTCCCGGTAACATAGAATGCATGGCCTGCTGGACCGACAGAGCGGACTACGATACGGACACCGACGACGAGAGCGCCGAGCAGAATACGCCGCGAGAGCAATCAAGAGCACGACCACAGAAACAATAATCTGCGCAAGAGACACGGCTGACCAGATAACAAGAGAGGCACGGGGCAACCGACGTTTCATTAACGGGCACAGACAACTGCGACGCTGACCCTAAAGCGGCGTACTAAATGACGTGACCGACCCGGTGGCGTCACACGGCCCCGTGGACGCTTATGCGGCACCGTGGGAATTTCTGAGTCTCGCAAGCATCGCAATGACCGACTCCACGAAGATTTCCGGGAAGCCCTTTAATTGGGGCCGCGCAGTTTCGCCGTCTAGCATTGAGGTGCCAGTCCTGAAGTTGCGTTTCAGTTTACCTTTTTGCATTTCCCACCTCGGCATGGCCCTCGACAGGTTCCTCCCAAGGATGAAAGTGGGGGTCATCGACGAGCTTCGAGCCGAGATGCTGACGAACAATGAGGTGGTAATGAAGGAACTTGCGGAACGCGACGTGGCGGTTGGCTAAACCGAGCCACGATGTCCTGGTCGCTGCCGTCGGATTTTCAGTGCTCCGGCGGCTCTTTCGTCAGTGTGCTCCGTACTTACGACAAGTTGCCGTCTTGTTCACTCTCTCTTATAAATGATCGTTCGATTGGCTTCGTCAATCAGTTCCAGCTGGGTTGCAGTCACGTTTGCTTTACTCCTTGTGGTTATGCCGTTGAGTGTCCACTCCAATTCGTTGGCGTCGAGCTTGAACGTACCATGGAGCGTCTGTCCGAACATGGTGATTTTCGCCCTGCCGTCTTTGCTGAACTCTGCTCTCGTCTTGACGACATCAGCGTTTGCGACTTCGGTGCCTCCCACCTTAGCGCCTGCCACCTCCCATTTGCCAACGATCAGGCTTTGAGGAGTGGAGCCGCAGGCAGATAGGAGCAGAGCCACGCAGGCAACTAGCACGATACTCAACTTCGCGTTCATGTTGTTCTCCAAGTTGCTGCTCGGCGAAAACGCCGTCGGGGTTCCCTGATTGTTCTTATGGCGTAGAATCCATGCCTCGTGGGCAGGGTCCTCCCGGCGGGCGCAATGCCTACGGCAACTTTACCGCGTACAGCTTAAACGGCAACGGGTCCTGCCCCTTATTCTTTCCGTTGCGATAGTCCTGCTTCCCTTCGCAGACCCATGCCATGCCCTTGGTCGCCGTGGTCGCCGGTGTTGCCTGCATTCCGTCCTTCAGAGTCTTGATGGTCGCTGTATTGGTTTTTGGGTCTATAGTGACGAGCGCCAACCGGCCACCCGCTCGTGCGGCGTTGCCGTTCTCTGACTGCACAAACTTGTTCTTGCCAATGCCGCGCAGACCGTCAGGAGCACCTAGCGGACCCGACAGCTTCAACTCCGCTACTTTTATCGATTTTCCATCCGCGCCCAGATCGAGCCTGATCATTTTGTTTGCCGTCACGCTGTTCACATACAACGTGTTCTTGTCGCCGAATGCGATACCATCCACGCCCGACAGGAGCGGATCGGCCGCGGCCTGTTCCAAAGCCGCCGCGCCTTTCTTCAACATGAAGACCTTGGCGCCTGACGTGTCCGTTGCATAGGCCGTGCCGTTGTCGGCAACTGCGATGTCGTTGCACACCGCGCCAGTCGGCATCGGGTAAGAGCCCTTGGCTTTTCCGGTTCCCAGATCGAATGCCTTTAGCACTCCCGGACCTGTGTTGCATAACCAAAGTGTGTTCGCCTTTTCGTCAGCAAATACTCCGAGAACCGTGGTGAATCCATTGCCTTCCCTTGCAATGAACGGCTTTGCTTCTGACTCACCGGGTTTGATCTTGTAGACACCGCCGGGGACGCTGCCGAGGATGATCGTGCCATCCTTCAACGACGTGATGCTTTCAGGAAAGAGGTCCTTCGGTTGGTTGATGGAGATATCGACGATTTTGCTGGTCGCAAACAAAGCAACGCCGATGGCGCACACATTGATGACCGCAGTTCGACGAATCCAGGCAGATGTGAGAAGTTTCATCCTCACTATCATCCCCTAACTCTCGTCCTTCTGCGGACTCCCAGCGACTCGGGTATGGGACCCGGCTTGCGCTTATCACCCACCGAAACTCATCTCCACCTCGGTGCGCGTCGTGCTCTACCCCGGGTTTTTTCCGCGGCCTCGAATCTCCGGAACGCCATCGCCCTGGCGTTCGGGTCCTGATAGGTGTCAAAGATCTCCTGCATCCGCACCTCCTTGGGAGCCGCGACTTGCGTTCTACCTCCCGCTCGACCAACCTTCTCGGGGGTGCATCTTCTCGCACGCTTCTTTTAGTTCTCCAGCATCCGCATCTACCACAGAGGCCGGACGCCGAGGTTGCGATTCGTCTTTGTCGTTAACGCGCGTTACCTGAACGTGCAAAACGTCACCACCTGGGCCGGAGTGCTCAATCTGTTGCTTTATATCTAGTCTCTCCCTCCAGCCGTTCCGGCACTTCAGAAAGAAGCAGACCGCCCCCGGTTCGCGGCGCTTCATTGCCGCCACTACTTGGCTCATGGCAAGCGCCTTCACTTCGGTTAGAGAATTGTTGAGCTCGCGGCGGAAATGCTTCCGAAGCGTGGGTTCCGATACTCCGTACCGGCCGACGCACATGGCGATTTCCTTGTGCGTCGCGCCCAGTGCAGCCAAGTTCTGGACCGTAGCCCGGTCAGCGGGCGTCGGCTCGTTGGGCGGCTGGCCGGGGCCTCTTTTAGGCACGAAAAGTATCCTCCTTTTCGCGCAGCCTCAACTCTGCGCTCCAATCCGACAGCGCCAGGCAAAAACCGTGGATGTCAGGGTTCCCGGCGAGTATCTCGGCCTCAATAGCCGCAATCTCACGGCGGCAACGTTCGATCATTGGATTCGCTCCGCCTTGATCTCCGGGAACGTCCTCTGGTCGCCGTGGAGCGTCGCCTCTTTGCCTGAGTTTCTCCCATCGCATCACACCTGATCCACGAATCGCGGTTCAATCTCAATCCCACAGCAAATCCTGCCGATGGACTCCGCGGCAGCTAGCGTCGTATCCGAACCCAGAAAGGGCTCCCATACGACATCGCCGCGTCTGGTGTGGTTCATGATGGGCCGGCGCATCAGCTCCACCGGTTTCTGCGTGGGATGGTCCAGTTTTTCCTCCGTTGATCCGCCCATGATCATCTTGGGTGAGGCCGCATCCCAAATCGTGCTCTGGTCGCGGCTGCCAAGCCAGTGCGCGGTTTTGCCGCGTCTCACCGCGTACCAGCAGGGCTCGTGCTTCCAGTGATACGCCTGCAGGGACATAGCGGCGGCGGTCTTGTTCCAGATGATCTGCTGGCGCACCTGGAATCCGATGCGATCCAGGCCCACGGCCACTTCTACCAGATGACTGGTCGCGTGCCACACGTAAGCAACTTCCAGGGACTGAACCAGAGCGAAGGCATCCGACCAGTTCAGCTTTCGTGTCACTGGAGATGGTAGTCGCAGTATGGCCTTCGATCCTCTTTTTTCATGTACGATTTCGCTGCCGACCCCATCTCGTTGTGGCCAGCGCGGTCACGCCACTCCATGTCCAGTTCGACCCCATATGGGGGATCAGTGACTATCAAGAAGGGCCTCTGGATCCCAAGCGCACGTGCTACAAATTCTGGCTGTGTTGTATCGCCCCAAAGCACGCGGTGCGGGCCGCACAGCCACAAATCACCCGTCCGCGATGTTGGAACTTCGGGGACCGGCGGTAGCTCATCCTCGGCTGCGTGTGAAAGCGTCGATCTCGCGCGGGTCGAACCCCGTCAGGCTCAGGTCGAAGTCGAGCGCCTTCAGTTCCCCAAACTCCACTGCCAGAGCTTCGAGATCCCATTCAGCCCAGTTCACTGAGCGGTTGACCATTAGCCGGAAGGCTTTCACCTGTGCATCGGTCCACCCATCGCAGGGGACCCACCGGCACTTCCCGCATTCTTTCCGCAATGGCGCCCTTCAGACGAAGGTGACCGTCCACGATCTCGCCATCCGACTTGGCAAGAATCGGCACGGCGAAGCCAAACTCGCGGATGCTGGCCCGAATCTGCTTGACGGCCTTGTCGTTCTTACGGGGATTGCGCTCGTAGGGCTCAAGACGCTCCACCGGCCAGTATTCGACGCGGAGCCTGGCGAAGGAGGTTGGATTTTCCCCGCACTGGCTGGCGAGATTGATGGGGCTGCGGGGCATGCTTCAGCACGATTATAACGGCAGACAGAATACCCGTAAAGCATTCTACTAAAGGGAGTTAACTATTACTAAGGAGTAATAGTGGTTGCCCCACGGCAAGGCCTCCGCTTACCCCTCTCCTGCGGCTGCCGCACTCCGGTGTTCACTCCGCCGTCGATTCATGATCTCCTCCAGTGTTACCCGCCCAGCCGCGAGATCCAGGAGTTCGATACCCATCGACACCCAAGCGAAAACATCGCGTGAGCGAACCGCGACTCGCATGAAGCCGTCCGGGTGCACGGCTGGTTCTCCGACTTCGTAGCCCTGCTCTTTCAGAGCGTTGATGACGTTTGACTCCCGGCCTTGTGTTGCTTCCTC
>Ga0134128_10011154_pt1 | contig 10753 bp, 9 predicted proteins | sample KB31754_FD_96462 | JGI IMG/M metagenome (GOLD analysis project Ga0134128, IMG submission 96462) | Terrestrial soil microbial communities with excess Nitrogen fertilizer from Kellogg Biological Station, Michigan, USA - KB3-175-4 | ecosystem: Environmental > Terrestrial > Soil > Unclassified ...
GCCATGGTCGCGCGCGGCAAGGGTGGAGGGGCAACCTGGAAGCTGCTCCCCGTGCCCCACGGCCTGCAAACCTTCGCCGTCACGACCGATGCCCATGAGCCGGGCCTGCTGGTCGGCACCACCGCGGATGACGGCATTCCCGCCGACCGGGTCTATCTTTCCAGCGATCAGGGCCAGAGCTGGCGCATCGCCACCTGTCCCGGCGCGCTCCATGGCGCCTGTCCATTCGCGGTGGTCGATAACGTGTTCGGTGCCGGCAAGTCGTATGCCGTGTTCAAGAGCGGCATCTATGCCTTTACCGGTAGCGGCCCGGCGGAGACCCGGCTGACGATCAGCAATCACCTGCCGGTTCCTGGCACCGAGGTCGAGGATCTGCAGGGCGGCTCTCGTCCGGGCGATGTCGTGTACCTCTTGGCCAAGAAGGCTGATGGTGCCCTGCAAGACAGCCTGTATCGTAGCGCTGATGGTGGTGCTACCTGGCACCTACTCACGGGCAGCCGGCTGGCCCGCCTCATACAGTCCTGAACTGCTCATTGGCCCTTCATGGGAGTGGTGTTGCCTCCAGCTTTCTGCTCAGGCAGGTAAAGAACTGGCCGGTCATCTTCTGGGCGGTGGACTGCATCAGGCGGGCCCCCAGACTGGCCAGGGTGCCGCTCACCACCACGTCCGCCGCCCATTGGAGGTGGGTTGTCCCCGCTTCACTCTCGACCAGGGCCATGGTGCTGGAGACGTCCACGGCGCTGATCGGGGCCACGCCGTGCGCCCTGGCCGTGGCTCGGCGCGGCGGATCAAGATCCTCCATCCTCACGTCCATGGTGAAGTTGGCTTTGACGGCGGCAATCCCCACCCCTACCTTCGCCTTGAAATGCTGGGCGTCCACCACCTCGACTCCCTGAAAACCCGGCATGCACGGGCCCATCCGTTGAGGGTCCATCAGTAATTGCCAGACCTCCTCGATTGGCGCCGTGATGGTTTGCGTGCCCTCGAAATGCATGAACTAAACTCCTTCAGGGGAACCGTCAATGGGGATCGGTGGTCATCGCGGGAAGAAACGCCTGGGGGGAACGTTGGAACCGCTGGCGGCAGCTTGGGCAGCAAAAGTAGTAGGTAGTGCCCTCGAACTGGCTCGACGGGGTTCCGGCTACCGGATCCACGGTCATCCCGCACACCGGGTCCACGGCGCTCGCCGGCGGCGGGGCATACGCCGGGTCATCATGTTCGGTCACGGCGGCGGATCGACGTCGCTGGATCATCTCGGCCAGAATACTTACCGCGATCTCCCCAGGCGTGACCGCCCCCAGATCGAGGCCGGCCGGCGCGCACAGCCGCTCGATCCGGCTCGCCTCCACCCCCATGGCAAGGAGGGTCTCCTTGCAGACCGCGGCCCGCCGCGCGCTGGCGACCAGGGCCACATAGGGAGCATCCCCCCGCAAGGCTGCGGCCAGGGGCTCCTCATCCGCCTGGCCATGAGTGGCGACCACCACATAGCTAAAGGGGTCGGGTTCGGCGCCGAGCGCGTCTAGCGACTGCACGATCCGCGCCGCCCGCGGGAAGCGTGACGGGTCCGCCGCCGGCGAGCAGAGCACAACCTCGAAGCCGGCCGGCCCGGCAAGGTCGGCCAACGCTTCCACCACGGGACCATGGCCCACCAGGAGGGCCCGCGGGGCCGGCAGGCAGGGGTCCACGAAAATCTCCAGGGTACCGCCGCTGTGACAGGTCATCGGGTAGACCCTGATCCCTTCGGCCGTTACTTCCATCCTGGCATCCGGCGGCCCCAGCCGCACCAGGCAGGCACTCCCTTCGCGGATCGCCCGCCTGGCTTCGGCGACGACCACCGGCTCGGCGCAACTGCCGCCGATCCAGCCGTGCAATGTTCCATCGGCGGTAATAATCGCCTGATCGCCGGGATGCGCCGAGGCCGGTCGTTCCCGGCGCACCACGGTGGCCAGGGCAAACGGGCGCCGGGCCAAGCGCAACTCTTGGGCCTGCCCGGCCAGTTCCCACATCGCCACCGCCCTACTCCGCCACCCCCGCCTCCTGGAGAATCGCGTGGACCTTCCAGGGTGTGATGGGGATATCGATCTGGCGCACTCCCAGATGCCAGAGCGCGTCCACCACCGCGTTCACCATGGCCGGCGGGGCGCCTACCGTGGCCGACTCCCCGACCCCCTTGGCCCCGAACGGATGATGCGGCGAGGGAGTGATAGTGGCCCCGGTCTCCCAGTTCGGCGTCTCCATGGCGGTAGGGAGCAAGTAGTCCATGAAGGTACTGGTGAGGCAGTTGCCGTCCTCGTCATAGATCATCGATTCGTAGAACGACGGCGCCAGTCCCATGGTGAGCCCGCCCTGGATCTGGCCCTCCACGATGGTCTCGTTGATCCGGTTCCCGCAGTCGTCCACGGCCACGAAGCGCCGCACCTTTACCTGGCCGGTCCCGCGGTCGATATCGACCACGCAAATGTAGGCGCCGAAGGGGAAGGTAAGGTTGGGCGGGTCATAGTAGCTGGTCATCTCGAAGCCGGGCTCCATAGTGGGAGGAAAGTTGGTATAGGCGGCGAACGAGATATCCTGAATGGTCTTGAAGCGTTCCGGGACTCCCTGGACGTGGAAGCGATCCCTGTCCCACACCAGGTCGTCCGGGCTCACCTCCAGTAGATGGCCGGCGATCAGCTTGGCCTTCTCGCGCAGACGGCGCGCGGCCACCGCCGTCGCGGCGCCCGATGTGGGCGTGCTCCGGCTGGCATAGGTGCCGAGGCCGTAGGGAGCGGTATCGGTATCGCCTTCCTCGATGCTGATGTCGGCGATCGGGAAACCGAGTTCCTCGCTGATAATCTGCGCGTAGGTGGTCTCGTGCCCCTGCCCCTGCGACTTGGTCCCCAGCCGGGCCAGCACCTTGCCGGTGGGATGGACGCGGATTTCGCAGGAATCGAACATCTTGAGGCCAAGGATGTCGAAGGTCTTGGAGGGGCCTGCCCCCACGATCTCGGTGAAAAAGGAGATGCCGATCCCCATCAACTCGCCGCGCGCCCGTTTCTCCGCCTGCTCGCGACGCAGGTCATCGTAGCCGATCATCTCCATGGCCTTGGTCAGGGCCGCCGGATAATTCCCGCTGTCGTATTCCCAGCCCAGGGCCGACCTATAGGGGAACTGCTCTGGTTGGATAAAGTTCTTCTGGCGGAACGCGGCCGGATCCATCCCCAATTGGTGGGCCATTCTCTCGGCCAGGCACTCAATGGCGTGCACGGCCTCGGTGACCCGGAAAGAGCAGCGATAGGCGATACCGCCCGGCGGCTTGTTCGTATAGACGCCGTCGACCTCGACGAAGGCCGTCTTCAGATCATAGGAGCCGGTGCAAATATGGAACATTCCGGCGGGGAACTTCGAGGGGTTGGCGGCGGCGTCCGAGTATCCGTGATCGGCGATGGTCTTGATCCGCAGGGCGGTGATCCTGCCTTCGTTGGTGGCCCCCAATTCGGCGGTCATCCGATAGTCGCGGGCAAAGGAGGCGGAGACCAGATTGTCGGAGCGATCCTCGATCCACTTCACTGGACGCCCCAGCTTGAGCGAGGCGACCGCCGCCAGGACGTAGCCGGGATAGACCGGCACCTTGCCGCCGAAGCCGCCGCCCAGATCGGGCGAGACGATGCGGATCAGGTGCTCGGGCAGGCCGGTGACCAGAGCAAAGACGGTGCGGATTGCGTGCGGGGCCTGGGTGGTCATATAGATAGTCAGCTTCCCGGTGGCGGACTGCCAATCGGCCACGCAGCCGTTGGTCTCGATGGCGGAGGTCATGATGCGGGGGATGTAGATCTCCTCCGTCACCACCACGTCCGAGCCTTGCAAGGCACGCTCGGTCTCCTCGCGCTGCCCGACTTCCCAGTGGAAGATGCGGTTATCCTTCTGGTCGCGATCCGGGCGCACCAGCGGGGCGCCGGGTGCCAGAGCTTTTTCGGGAGTCATCACCGGAGTCAGCGGCTCGTAGCCCACCTCAATCAGCGGCACCGCGTCGGCCGCCGTATAGCGGTCCTCGGCCACCACCGCGACCACTTCCTGGCCCTGAAACTTCACCGTGTCCACCGGCAGCACCATCTGCTTATCGGACATCAGGGTAGGGATCCAGGCAAGGCCGGCCGCCTCCAGATCCTTGCCGGTGATCACCGCCAGCACGCCCGGCAGGGCGAGGGCCGCCTCGGCATTGATATGGGTGACGCGCGCGTGCGCGTATGGACTGCGGACGATGTCGAGGTAGACCATCCCCGGGAGGCGATGGTCGTCGATATAGTTCCCTTTGCCCTGGAGGAACCGCGGATCTTCCTTGCGTTTGACCCCACCATGCCCAAGGGCGGGCGCCACGGTTGTCATGCTCATCCCCTCCGCGCCGTTAGACCGGTTGCGCTTCGGCAACCGGGGCGGCCAGTTTCTCGGCCGCGTACTGGATCGCCTTGACTATGTTCACGTAGCCGGTGCACCGGCACAGGTTGCCGGAGATCGCCTCGCGAATCTCCAGCTCGGTGGGGTGGGGATTCCCGCGCAACAGGGCAAGGCTGGTCATCAGCATGCCCGGCGTGCAAAAGCCGCACTGCAAGCCATGCTTCTCCCAGAATCCCTCCTGCAGCGGGTGGTAGGCGCCGTTCTTCATCAGCCCCTCCACGGTCATGATGTCCCGCCCCCGCGCCTGCACGGCGAACACGGTGCAGGACTTGACCGCCCGCCCATCCAGGAGCACGGCGCAGGCCCCACAACTGGTGGTATCGCAGCCGATATGCGTCCCGGTCAGATTCAGTTCCTCGCGAATGAAATGGACCAGCAGCAGCCGGGGCTCTACGGTCGCCTCGCGCACCGTGCCATTGATCGTCACGCGCACCGGCATTTTCATCGCTCACACCCCTCCCCGTGCTCGTTCGAGGGCTCGGACCAGCGCCCGGCCACCCAGCACCCGGATCATCTCCCGCTTATAGCCGGCGGGGCCGCGTAAGTCGGTGGTTGGCTCCGCCTCGGTTGCCGCCAGCCTGGCCGCCTCCTTCAGCATCTCCTCGTTTGGTTGACGCCCGATCAACGCCGCCTCGGCCTGGGAGGCCCGCAGCGCGGTGGCTCCCACGTTGGTCAACCCGATCCCCGCCGCGGCGACCGTGCCATCCGCCGACAGCGCCAGTTGCACCGCCACCCCGACGATCGCGTAGTCACCCACCTTCCGCTCCAACTTCAGGTAGGCGCCCCCGCTGTGGGGAGCCGGGCTGGGAACCAGGATCTCGGTCAGCAGCTCCGCCGGGCCGAGCGCGGTCTCGAAGGTATCGACGAAGAACTCGTCGATGGGGATGCGGCGCTCGCCGTCCGGTCCCCGCGTCACGACCACGGCACGGAGGGCCAGCATCACCGCCGGATGATCGTTGGCTGGATCGGCATGCGCCAGGTTGCCGCCAATGGTCGCCCGGTTGCGGACCAGCGGGTCGGCGATCACCCGCGTGGCGTCGTGCAGGATGGGATAGCGTTCGCGGATTAGCTCCGAGGATTCCAGATCAGCCTCGCGCGTCAGGGCGCCGAGGCGCAGGTTGCCATCCTCCTCGCGGATCCCCTCCAGCCCGGCGATCTGGTTGATGTCAATCAGATAGGCCGGCGCGGCGAGCCGCAGCTTCATCAAAGGAATGAGCGAGTGGCCGCCGGCCAGAATCTTGGCCTCCGCGCCATGGTCTTGCAGCAGGGCGATAGCCTCGGGTAGCGCCGTGGGAACCAGATACTCGAATGTCGCGGGGATCATCGTCGCGCACCTCCAGGGGAGATTTCGCCAAATCGAGCGCCTCGTCTAGAGAAATACCACGGAGCACCCCTCCCTTGAACGTGCCAAATGGCTCGAGATTCGCGCCGATGGGCTCAGGCCACCGATCGAGAGCTTTCAAGGGCGGGGTCTCCAGGCCCGCTTGGATGCTATCCTACGCCAATCCCCGCCGCACCGCCTCGGCCGCCGCCTGGGCGCGGCTGCTTACCCCGAGCAAGGCGAAGATGTGTTGCAGCTTGCGTTTGACGCTGGCCATGCTCCAGTTGAGGGCGAGGCCGATCTCCTCGTTCCCGGCGCCCGAGGCGATAAGGGCCAGCACGCGGACGTCCTCGTCGCTGAGCCCGCTCTCCTGCCGAGCCTGGCCGCGCCGCAACTCGGCGAATTGCTGGAGCACATGGTTGAGCAGGCTAGGGCTGATCAGACGGTCCCCGCGATAGGCCGCCCGGATCGCCGAGACCAGTCGCTCGTCCGAAACACTTTTGAGCAAATAGCCAACCGCCCCGGCTTGCAAGGCATCGACCAGGTATTGATCGTCGTCGTAGCTGGTGAGCATGATCACGCGGGCGTTGGGAACCTCTCGGCGCAGCGCGCTGGCGACCTCGATGCCCGTGGCGCCGGACAGACGAATATCCAGGAGGACCACATCGGGCTGCCGCGCGCGGGCGGTCTCCACGGCCTGGCGAAACTGCTCCGCCTCCCCGACGATCAGCATGTCAGGGTAGTTGGCGAGCAGGCTGCGCAGTCCCTGGCGCACAATGGGGTGGTCGTCAACCACCAGGATACGAATTGGCTCCTCGGCTTCCTCCATCCGTCCGCTCCTCGCCCTTCGCGGTTGCCGGCACGCACAGCCGCACCCGTGTACCGTTGCCCGGCCCGCTCTCAATGTGGAGCGAGCCGCCCAGGTTCTCCGCTCGCTCCCGCATTCCGGCCAGTCCGAGATGTCCCTCGGCCTGGGCGGGCGGCGCCAGGGGCTCGAACCCCTGTCCGTTGTCCTCGACCTCCAGTTCCACGCTCTGGGGACGGAAGGTCAGGCGGACCATGGTTCGGGAACCACGCGCGTGGGCGGCCGCGTTTTGCAGCGCCTCTTGCATCACGCGGTAGATGCCAATCTCCGCGTCGGGCGGCAAACGGCGGGGCCGGCCGCGCACCCGCGTCTGGCAGAGCAATCCGGTGAAGCTCTGGAAATGCTCGATATAGCGCGTGACCGCGGCGGGGAGGCCAAGGGCGTAAAGGCTTGGCGGACGAAGGTCGTGGATGATCCGTTTGATTTCCCCATCCACCTGGCCCAGCACCGCGCGCACCCGTTGCAGAGCCGCGTCCACCTCCGGCTGATCGCCGGCGCCGAGCCGATCGCGGGCCGCCTTCAACTCCAGAATGGCCCCAATCGTCAATTGGTTGAGCCCATCGTGCATATCATGGGCGATCCGGGCCCGCTCCCGCTCCTGGCCACTGACCGTCTGCGCCAGCAGCAAGCCCAGTTGGCGGGCCTTATCGGCCAGCGCCTCCTTGGCCAATCCCAGTTCACGGGTTCGATCCTCCACCTTCCGTTCCAGGCCATCCTTGGCGCTCCGCAGCTCCTCGTAGAGTTGCGCGTTGCGGATCGCGATCGCCACCTGGGCGGCATAGGTCGTCAGGAGGTGCTCGTGCTCCACCGTGTAGGGGGTGAGTCGATTGGCCACCCCGATCATCCCGATCGGCTCTCCTTGTAAGGAGAGCGGGACGCCCAGGAAGGCGCCCACCGGCGGATGTCCCAGCGGCTGGCCCACCCGTTGTTCATCGTGCAAGGCATCCAGGCTGCGTACCGGCCGGTTCTCCAGGACCGCGCGGGCGAAAATGTTGGGGCGGAGTGGGATCAGGTGATTTCGGTCGTAGAAGCGGGGACTGGCCTCGAAGCCCTGGATGGCCACCACGTCCATGGCCGCCCCATCGGCGCTGTTCAAGCCAATGAAGCCGAACTGCGAGGCGGTCAGTTCGAGGCAGTGGCGCAACGCGGTATTAAGCACCTGCTGCAAATCGCGGAGCCCGGCGATCTCGACCGCCAGGCGATAGAGCGCCTCCAACCGTTGGCGCTGCTCCTCGGCGGGCGGCGCGGCGCTGGGCATGTGGATAGCCATCCTTGGCCTCCTCGACGATTCGCCGGAACCTCTGGTTGGTTGGGAGTATAACCCGGTTCACGGGAAGAGGTGACGGGCTTCTCGGGTGGCGTTTGGCACGGTGGAGCAATAAGTGGAAAACGGCGAGCTTATGGGTGGGCGTTTAGATCGTTGACCGTGTCGCCAGGAAGCAATCGAGCGGCAAGGCAAAGCGTTTGCTCAGGCGGCGCGCGTGCGCCAACCCGGTGGGCCGCGCGCCGCTCAACACCGCCGAGGTAACCACTTTGTTGCCGAACGCGAAGTCCATGTCCTTTTGCTTGAGATCCGCGGCCTCCATAAGGTGCGGAAGTACCTCGCGGCCGGAGGCCGTGGGAATAGGCACATGCACGGTTTCGTAGGCCTCGATGAGGTCGCCGAGCGCGCCCAGATAGGTCTCCTGGGCTTCGGAGCGTGGAGTTGTATCGAGGAGCCGATGCAGCACCGGGATAGCGTCATCGAGGTGCTGTTCGTCTCGGATGGAGACGAGCGGGAACGAGCGGACCAACTCCTCATACTCGTCCCTGACCTTGCTCGGTGCGTACATAACGCCCTCCTCCCTCAACTTCCATACCTGTTTATCGTAGTCGGCGTGCGTCAACAGTTCCTTAATGTAGATTATTCGTGTTTGGTAGGTTCTTATGTGTCCTGACGTACGCTGCCGTATACTGAGGGTAGACGATATAGGCCGCCCATCGGAAAGCGCAGGCGATGGCCACAACTACTCTCGCACGTCAGGTCGGCCAAGGTTTACAGACTATTGCTCATACAGCAGAACCTCGGGACGTCAACCAGTCGAGCGCGGGCCTAACCTATGTGGAAGTGGCAGGTAGTACTCGTGAGGCGATAGTCTCTGTTCTTTCAGAGCGAATCCAGTTGATGGACAGCGCCCTACAGCAGTTTCCCGCCTTGAGGAAAATTCTTGCCGATGCCGAGCGGCCTGATGCCGACGTGGAGCTTGTGCGGGAAATCGCCGAGTTGCATGACCTTGTGCAATTGGAAGAAGACGGATATCAGGCACTCCGCGCGCAACTCATGGAGTTGATGATCCAAGTGAATCCCGAGGACGCCTGGTTATGGGAACCAGGGAATCTGGCGGCTTTTCGTGAGGCAAAAGCTGAAGTTGAGGCCGGCCGAGTAAAGCACTATGACAGCGGTGAGGCGTTCCTGGCCGACCTCGAAGACCGCGCCGGCTGACGGTGCCGACGTTTGCTAGATCCACGCTGTTTAAAAGCTAATACCTCAAACTTACCAGGGCGGAACGCGCCGAGGTTCGGACGGCTCTGAAAGCCTTCATCCAGGATTGCGACTCGGGCGAGTTTCGCGCATCTCTCCGGGTCCATAAGATCGAAAGTCTGAATGCCTACAAGACAGCCTAAGCAAACGAGTCCGTGGGTCGCGCCATGGCTCCGTCGCTCTCCTGTACTCATTCGTACCGCAATGGCAGACATCCTGTTTGCTCAGTGTACCACGAGGCCATGCACTATCCCTGGGCGCGGAACCTGACAGGGGCGCATCACGGTTTCGTGGTCGAAGGTACTTTTCAGGCGCGCTCACCTCACAATGATGTCCCCCAACCCCATGGGCGCCGGTCGGCTATACTTCTATCAGGGGTTCTTCGCCCACTGATTTTCCCTTGCCTACTTTTTCCGCGCGGCCGCCGCATGCTTGTCGCCCGCGCTACTCCGAGGGCACTCATGCAGCACAGCCAGCGCAACGACATCCGGAACATCGCCATTATCGCTCACGTCGACCACGGAAAGACCACCCTGGTCGATGGCCTGCTCAAGCAGAGCCGGGTCTTCGCCGCCCATCAGCACGTCGGCACCTTGATCATGGACTCCAATGATCTCGAACGCGAGAAGGGGATCACCATTCTCGCCAAGAACATGGCGGTCATGTATCACGGGATCAAGATCAATATCATCGATACGCCCGGCCATGCCGACTTCTCCGGCGAGGTGGAGCGCGTGCTCACCATGGCCGACGGCTGCCTCCTCCTGGTGGACGCGGTGGACGGCCCCATGCCGCAAACCACCTTCGTCCTCCGCAAGGCCCTGGGCTTCGGCCTCAAGCCGATCGTGGTGATCAACAAGCTCGACCGGGCCAATGCCCGCCCGGAAGAGGTATTGCGTCTGACCCAGGATCTGTTCCTGGAGCTGGCCACCCATGAGGATCAGCTGGATTTCCCTGTCCTCTACGCCGTGGCCAAGCAAGGGATCGCCGTGACCAACCCAGCAGACTATAGCGGACAGGAAGACTCCGGCGGTCTTGGTCCCCTCTTCGAGGCGATGGTTCAGTACGTTCCCCCACCGATGGTTGACCTCGATGGCCCTTTGCAAATCTTGATCACCTCGTTAGGTTATGACAACTACCAGGGGAAGATCGCGGTTGGCCGGGTGATGCGCGGCCGCCTCCGCCCCGGAGACCCATTGGTGGTGATCGGACGCGACGGCACCACAACCCGGACCCGCGCCACCGGCGTCTTCACCTTCCAGGGACTCGACCGGGTTCCCGCCGAGGAGGTCGCGGCCGGAGACATCATGGCCCTGATCGGGATCCCCGACCTGACGATCGGCGATACAGTGGCCTCCGCCGAGAACCCCGAGGCGCTTCCCTTGATCTCCATCGAGGAGCCCACGGTGCGGATGAGCTTCGGGGTGAACACCTCTCCGTTCGCCGGCCGCGAGGGGCAGTGGCTCACCTCTCGTCACATCCGCGATCGCCTCTACCGCGAACTGGAGCGGGACGTGGCGATCCGAGTCGCCGATACCGACAGCGCCGATGTGTTTCAAGTGTCGGGGCGCGGTGAACTGCACCTGGCGATCCTGATCGAGACCATGCGCCGCGA
>Ga0134128_10011155_pt1 | contig 10753 bp, 9 predicted proteins | sample KB31754_FD_96462 | JGI IMG/M metagenome (GOLD analysis project Ga0134128, IMG submission 96462) | Terrestrial soil microbial communities with excess Nitrogen fertilizer from Kellogg Biological Station, Michigan, USA - KB3-175-4 | ecosystem: Environmental > Terrestrial > Soil > Unclassified ...
AGGACACGGATTCATTGGGCGGGAACATGGTCCCGATGTCTTCGTCCACTACAGCGCAATAACGACAGAAGGCTACAAGAGCCTTCAGGAAGGCGATCAGGTAGAGTTTGAGATAGTGCAAGGGCAAAAAGGACCGCAGGCGGCCAATGTGACTCGGGCGGCCTAGGCAAATCAAAAATCGCTGGTGCTAAGTACAAAATAAAACAGTTGGTTAGCGACGAAAGCCTCCCAAAACCAATCCATTCGTGTATCCATATCGAGTCGTGAGCCGAAGGTGCAATCGGCAGTAAAGGCGTCAACGGATGCCCTTGTGACAAAGTTCTGACATTTCAACCAGTTGCACTGTATTTTATTTCTACAAAAAACTGTATATTCATGCAGGAGTCCTCCCACATGTGGGATTGTATGTCTCCTAAATTGTTGATAATATTGGCTGTAATATTTGGCTACTGTATTGCAATATAACGGGCGAGGCAAAAAGAGCCTCAGGGGGAAAGCGACAATGGGACAAGAAGTATCTGTTTCCTACCAGGCGGTAAAAAGCAGGGTATACCGTCTGATTGATTCGCTGGTCGAAGGCTCAAAGAGCGAGCGAGAGGTGCAGGAGTCTATGCGGCGCTGGTGGAAGCTGGTTCATCCGACGGATCGCCCAATGGCCCAGAAGTACTTACTGGAGGTGTTGCAGAAGTCGAATGCAACGTTAGAGGCCATTACTGGGGAGGTGGTTCAGTTCAAGGAATTCAGCTCCCAGCGCGAGCACCTGGCGCACAAGCTGGTAGATATCTCCGAGTCTCGCGCTTCTCATTCCTCTTCGGTCGTAGCGTAGCTTCGGCAGAAAAAGTCTCTGCTGGTAAACAAATGTAAGAAGGAAACTTAAAGGCTGACCATAAAGGTCAGCCTATTTTTTGGATTGCAAGCTTTGCTTTACGCGCCACGCTTGCAATCCATCCTCATTTCGCCTTCACTTCCTCACGCTTGGCGGCGGCTTCGAGCGGACGAACCGGCTCGGTCATCCGTACTGGATCGAGAATTTCATTGATCTCTTTTTCGCTCAGCAGTTTTTTCTCGCGGGCTATTTCAATGATTGAACGGCCGGTGGCGACAGCTTCTTTGGCAATCTCGGCGGCTTTCGCATAACCGATGTATGGATTCAGCGCCGTGGCAAGTGAGACTGTGGCCTGCACATAGAAATCGCAGCGGGCCTTATTGGCGGTAAGGCCGCTTACGCACCGATCGGTAAACTGCCGCAGCATGTTGGTGAGAATGGTGATGGATTGCATTACGCTGTACGCCATGGTGGGCATCATGACGTTGAGCTCAAGCTGGCCCGCCTGGACAGCCATCGCTACAGCCACATCGTTTCCTACTACCTGAAAAGAAACCATGGCGGCAAGCTCCGGCATGACCGGATTAATTTTGCCCGGCATGATGGAAGAGCCTGGTTGCAGGGCAGGCAAGTTGATCTCTGCAAACCCAGTGTTCGGGCCTGAGGAGAGCAGGCGCAAGTCATTTGAAATGCGGACCACTTCAAGCGCCAGGTTGCGCAATGCCGAAGAAACTGAGGCCATAGCAAAATTTGATTGCATGGCATAACGCATGTCATCCACCGGAGTGAGCTTTTGGCCGGAAATGCGCGCCAAATTACGAATTGCTTTCTCGCGATAATCAGGATGCGTATTGATGCCGGTGCCGACGGCGGAGCCGCCAAGGCCTAACTCGCGCAGATTCTCGGAAGCGGTGCGGATCGCGTCTTTCGCGCGGCGGATGGCTCCGGCGTAGGCGGCAAATTCCTGCCCCAGGCGCATGGGAACTGCATCCTGCATGTGGGTGCGGCCCGACTTCAAAATGTCGTGAAATTCTTTTCCCTTGTTCTCAAGCGCAGCGGAAAGAGAATCGAGCACCGGGTAAAGTTTTTCAAGCTCAAGCAATGCCGCGAGGCGCATTCCAGTGGGGAACACGTCGTTGGTGGATTGGCCGTAATTCACATGATCATTGGGATGGACTTTGGTGTAGTCGCCAAGTTTTCCCCCAAGAATATCCACCGCGCGGTTGGCAATGACCTCATTGCTGTTCATGTGGAAGCTCACGCCGGCACCGGCCTGAAAGACGTCCACAACGAATTCTTTATCCCACTTGCCTTGTTGCACCTCCTGCGCGGCTTGCGCGATGGCATCGGCAACTTTCGCATCGAGAAGGCCGAGTTCCTTGTTGGCCTCCGCCGCGGCCTGCTTCACCATGCCGAAGGCGCGGATCAGCGTGGGATGCGCACGCATTCCGGAAATTGGATAATTCTCCATGGCCCGCACCGTCTGGATTCCGTAATAAACATGGGCAGGAATCTCCTTGACTCCGATGGAGTCTTTTTCGGTACGGGTGGCATTTTGCGGTTCCGTCATTTCGTGCTCCTTGGGCTTGTGGCTTTTTACGTAGAGAATGAGAATTGCAGGAAGAACTAAAAATTATAAATGGAGTTGGCGTTTGCGAGCGATGGACAGGTCAGCTGGCCCACCCGGTGGTTGTATTCTTATTAAAACACGCGGTACGGAGAATCGGACAAAATGAAAAGAGTTTTCCTGGCGGGATTTGTCGGCGGTGTGCTTCTTTTTTCCTGGGGATCGCTGTCGCACATGGCGATTGGCCTGGGCAATACAGGTGTGCAGCAGCTTCCGCAGGAGCAGCCGGTGCTGGCGGCCCTGCAAGCCAATATTCCGAATGCGGGCTTTTATTTTTTCCCCGGTATGGGCGCTCCGCCGGCCGCCAACGCCACCCCCAAGCAGCGGACCGCAGCCATGAAAGAATTCGAACAGAAATATCAACGCGGGCCTTACGGAATTCTGATTTATCACCCCAATGGTACAAATCCCAGGTCGCCCCGGCAACTGCTTATTGAGTTCGTGCTGGATTTAGTGGAAGTGATGATTTTGGCGATCATCGTTTCACAAGCCAAGGGGCTTACGGGATTCCATACGCGTGTGGGGCTGGTTGTGCTGGTGGGAATCCTGGCGGCGATCACTACCAATGTTGAATATTGGAACTGGTATGGTTTTCCCGGGGATTACACCTTCGGGTTTGTGTTCGATAAAGTTGTAGGATTTTTAATTGCCGGAATTGCTATAGCGGCGGTATTGAAGAAAACTACGCCGCAGCCTCAACCTGCCGAGGACAAAGCTTTGAAGCCAGCTTAGGACGCAATAGGCATAACCGCGCAGACTGCAATGCCTTGATCCTGGGATTCGATCCGTAAATCGCCGCCCAACTGCCGCACGCGTTCTTTCATGCCCTGAATCCCCACTCCGGGGAGCGGGTCAGTCGGCATTCCCTTGCCAAAATCGCGGATTTCAACCGAGATTTCTTCCGTCCGGCGCAGAACACGAATGCTGGCCCGGGGGCTGGCGGAATGACGATGGACATTCGTCAATGATTCCTGCACTACGCGGAATATCGTGGTTTCGAGTTCGCGCGATAAACGCCCGAGCTTGGGATCCAGTTCGAGGTCTATAGGGATGTTGCTGCGTTCGGCAAATCCGCGCACGTACCAGTCAAGGGCGGAAGGGAGTCCAGCTTCCTCGAGCAGCGGCGGATGCAGCAGATGCGAAAGCGTCCTTACTTCCTGTACCGACTGTTCCACCTCACGCTGCGCGCGGACGAGCATCTCTTTCGCTCTGCCCTCGCCTGCGCCCGCCAGCGACATATCAATATTGATTTTTGCCGCGGTCAGGTGCTGGCCCAGGCTGTCATGCAATTCGCGGGCGATGCGACGGCGTTCTTCATCCTGTATTTGCAAGAGGCGGGTGGAGAGCTCACGTAATTCGCCAGCTGTCCGCCTTAATTCGGCCGTGCGTTCTTCCACCCGGTGTTCAAGCCTCTCATTGGAGAGTTGCAATTCATGCTGGTGGTGTTCCAGTGAACTATGAAGGCGGGCATTGTCCACTGCGACAGCGGCGCGATACGCCAGATCCTCTACAAAGCCGACATCGGCCTGCGAGAAGCGGCGTCCCGATTCTGCCATGACAAACGTAATCACGCCGAGAGTGCGCTCGCGCGCCATGAGCGGAGCGGCGATAGCGGACTTCATTCCCAGCGCCCGCATAATTTGGCCGTGTTCTTCGTCCCTTTGTTCCGCGTTCAAAATGGCTTCGGTAATCTCCGGAGCGAAGCCGGAAGTCTTCGCCTTTAGAACCTGGTAAACACCGCTGGCTGGATGCGGCGGGTAACGCTGCATGATTTCTTTGGCCAGATCAATTTTTGCCGGATCCACGTGCTGCACCGCGACGCGCCGCAGAATGCCGTCATCCTGAAGAAGGTCAATCGCGCACCAGTCGGCGATTTGCGGGACCGCCACTTTCGCAACGCTGGATAGGGTGCTTTCATAATCCAGAGAAGAGTTCAGGAGCTTGCTGGCTTCTGCCAGAAATTGCGAACGCTGCTTTTCTTTTTCCAGCGCGTCATAAGACTCTGCCGTGTCCACCGCGACTGCCGCGAGATTCGCCAGCGTGTCCGTCAGCTTAAGTTCCTGGGTGGTAAACGCATGCGGCTGACGGAAGTAAAACACGAGCGTGCCGTGAATCCCGGCCCTCATGCGCAAGGGAGCGATGACGAGAGAGCGGATACCCTCGACTTCGTACCACTTTCTGCGATGTTCCACCAATTTCGGCAAATGGTAAATGTCGGGCACCGCGACAATCTCGGTGATCATGGGGCCGGACGATTCGAATTGATCTTGATATTGTTCTGAAAGGCCCGCCGAGGCCAGTACGGTCCATCGGCTTAAATCTGTCCGCTGCCGCCATACCGCATAAGCATCAGCGGGAATGTATTGACGCGCTAACTCCAAAAGGCGCGGTAAAACGGAAGTCAGACGAGGATCGGAAAGAAGTGTGCGCGTGGCCTCCACGATCATTTGCAGGGAAATATTATCTTCAGCCGGAAGGGAAGAGGTTAGTGTTGTGGAAGAAAGCGCAGGATTCGCGAAGCCCATAAAATCTGTGCTGATGCTGGACAGTAACAAACCCGAGAGGCCGGGTCAATTGTGTTATCAGTTAGTAATACAGGAAAACCAGTAGAGCAGATTGCCGCGTAGAATGCGACAAACATCAATGGAGGCCCCGTCCGGAATCGAACCGGAATAGCCGGTTTAGGAAACCGGTGCTCTATCCTTTTGAGCTACGGGGCCGCTAAAAGGCGCGAGCTTTATCATAACAAGCACGAGGAGAATCGAACTACTGGAGCTGGGCAGCCGGGTCGTTACGCTTGAAAAGCAGTTCGGCGCGTTCAGCAGCTGTTCTACCGCGGTCTCGAGGAAAGTTTTACCGCGGCATCAACTGAAAGTAGCGCTGCGCTTTGCTTACATCGCGGGCGATCTGCGTGCGCAAGGCTTCCACGGAAGGAAACTTGATCTCATCCCGTACGCGATGGAGGAAGCAAATTTCTATTTCCGTTTCAGGCGTCAATTCCAGAGGATGAAAATTCAACAGATGGCTTTCGATGGCGTAGGAATCGGCCCCAAAAGTTGGGCGGTTGCCGGCGTTGGTCACGGAGTTGAATCGTTCCGCGCCGACTCGGGTGCGGGTGATGTAGACGCCATCCTTCGGAACAAGCTCCGTATAGCGTTCTATGTTGACGGTCGGAACGGTAAATTTCGCTCCATAGCCGCGGCCTGACGCTGGAGTCGAAAGAATTGAAAACGTCCGTCCCAGCAGATGGCGGGCGCGGTTGACCTCTCCATCTTTTATGAGCTGACGGATACGGCTGCTCGAGACCGGTTCGCCACGAAGCTGCATTTCAGGATAGGTGACCACGGAAAAGCCCATCTCTTCGCCGAAGTTTTTCAGGGCTTCGATGTCGCCGGCAGCTTTATGTCCAAAGCGGAAATTGAATCCCTCATGTACTTCGCAGGCGTGCAAACCTTTTTGCAACAGGCGGGCGGCAAAATCATGCGGACTGGTAAGCGACAACTCCGCAGTGAAGGGAAGGAGGAGCACCGCATCTATGCCGGTCTCCTGCATTAGGCGTAGTTTTACCGGTAGGGGAGTGATCAGCCTCAAGTCGCAATTGGGCCGCAAGAACTTTGCGGGATGAGGATCGAAGGTAACAGCAGCCGATTTGCAGCCAAGCTGTTTCGCCCGCGTAGAAATTTCCTGCAACACACGGCCATGCGCGCGATGTACTCCGTCAAAATTGCCAACAGCAGCCACGGTGCGGCCAAAGTTGCCAGGTATTTCGCCGAGTTGATGGAATACTTGCATCTTCAATTGCCCGCGTGAACCATCAAATTTCAAATTCCAGTTTCATGCCGTCATGCGAAAGCCGCACATGTTCCGGCAACGTGGCGTTGGTTTCCTCATGCGGAAGCTCGTGGCAGATATGAGTAAAGAAAGCCCGCCGCGGTTTGAGGCGGTCTACAATCCGCAGCGAATTTTCTACAGTGGAATGCGTGGGATGCGGTTTGTGGCGCAGAGCGTCGAGAAAAAGTATGTCGAGGCCGCGCAATTTTTCGAGGGAAGCGTCAGGGACATCGCTGTGGTCGGTGAGGTAAGCGGCCGAACCAAAACGAAATCCATAAATTTCCGATTCGCCGTGGATTACCGCGATCGGCTCAAAACGCGCCCCAAATAAATCAACGGTACCCTCCAGCGGCACAAGCTCGAGCAATGGCAGCCCGCCAAATTTATAGTTCCCGTCAAAAATGTAACCGAACATGTTGCGCAAAAATTCCGCCGCCCGGGGATGCGCGTAGAGCGGCAGCTTGCCCGGTTTGTGCAAAAAACTTATTGGCCGCAGGTCATCAATGCCAAGGATGTGGTCGGCGTGCGTATGTGTATAAAGGACCGCATCGAGGCGCTGGATATTTTCGCGAATGGCCTGCTCGCGGAAATCCGGAGTTGTATCAATCAGCACAGCATGCCCGTCATACTCGACGAGAACGGAAGGGCGCGTGCGTTTGTCGTGAGGATCAGATGAGCGGCAGACAGCGCAATCGCAACCGATGGTCGGCACTCCCATCGAGGTGCCGCTGCCGAGCACGGTGAGAGTGGCCTTCATCTCTTGGCATCAGTGCCGGTGGCCTGTGGCGGGCGCGAGAACGCGTTTGTGACTTCCACGTAAGCCATGCGCAATTCGTATAAGGAATTCTGCAATAGGTTTTGCTCCGTTGCGGTCAGGTTGCCCTTAGTTTTTTCCGCCAGCAGGGCAATGGTGTCAATTGTCTGTCTTCCGCCAATTAAGTCAATTTGCGGTTGCCCGCCCTGTTCATGCATAAGGCCCAGTTGCATCATGGCGGTCATATAGAGCGAAGCCAGAAAGCGCTCGAAGGTGACTTCCAAATCTTTGGCCGAATGGCCATTTATGCCGAGCCTGGAATCTATGTCCTGCGAAGACTTCTTGTAGGCGTCCGCCTGTTTCTGCTGCTCCGCATTTGTGGGGGGCGCAGGCATTTCTTCTACGGCAGGTTGCGAAGAAACCATCGGTGACTCTGCCGGAGATTCCTTCTCGGAAGAGATTGCGTCTTCGTTTTCGGAGCGTAGTTCTCCGCTGGTCGTGAACAAACGGCGATCGGTAACGGTGAAATTTTCCTGTTTATTTTCAGCCATAATCGTCCTCACTGCTTAAAGAAATCTTTAAATGGCAATCCAGCAACCGTCAACAAAGACTCGCCCGCGTGGAGACCCTCGGCCGCCGCATCCCGGCGAAAGTATCCTAATGCTACCTTGCGGTCGCCTGAATCTGAGGCGAAAGATGATGTGCTGGTGATCTCGCCTGCTGGTTTTCCATCGGTGCCAACTATTTTCTCGCCGATGGGTGGCAGCGGACCCTCTACATGGAAACCGGCAAACGTGCGATGCACGGTCGCGCGCGAGCGAATCCGCTCTACGATCTCCTGCCCGATGTAGCAACCTTTGTTGAAGTTAAGGGCGCGCTCTTGTCCCGTTTCTTGCGGCAGGTGGCGTTCCTGGATGTCCACGTTAAAGCGGGGAACGCCGGAAGCGATCCGCAACAACTCCAAAGCTTCCGGACTCACAGGTTTGCCGCCTGCGCCGGCCAATGCAGACCATAGCATTCCCTGATTTGCGGGCGCCGCCCAGATCTCGAATACGGGAACGGTCGTGCTGTCCTTGCGCACAAGCGTCGGGCCGGCATCGCGCCATGTGAGATCGGCAAAATGCAGCGCGGCCAGGCCGGGATGAAACAGATTGGCTGCTTTGAGTATCTCTTCCGCCTTCGGTCCGGCGATGCCGATGCCTGATAGATTTCCGGTGATGTTCTCGACCACCACATCATCCATGATGATGTAGCGTTCGAAGATTTCAAGCACCCGCGGCAACTGGAATTGCTCGGTATCTACGAGTAGATATTCGTCGCGATTGAACGCATATAGATCACCTAAAATTTTGCCTTGCGGATTCAGCAAAAATCCGTAAACCCCCTGCCCGGCGGGCAGATCACGCATGTTATTGGTGATCATTCCATTGAGCCAGCGCACGCGGTCTTCGCCGGTAAGCGCGATCTTTGCCCGGGAATTTAACTCATAGATGCCGCAATCCGAGGCGAGGATTTTAAACCCCGCTTGCGCCTCTGCGGACTCACTGGCGGCATTCTTTTCAAGGGTGGAACTGCCCATACTCAAATTATAGCGAATGAATTGCGCTTAGGAATTTCAGCGGGACCGTTCAAAGGGACGCATGTCCGCATTCTGCTCGGGCAAATATGAGTGCGCAGCACAGAGCCAAATTGAAGAAGCTTTGCGAAAACTCTTAGGCGCTCTGCTTCTGTTTCACCCGGACCACTGTAATTTTTGCGAAGCCTTCCTCAAATGTTGGGGCTTTCAATTTGGAGGCAAAACGGCGCATCACGGCCTCTTCCACCACGCGCTCGCGTTTACTGTTCCGCTCCAGGCAGACTTCCAAAGGAACGTCAAAGAACACGGCATGGACTTCGTAGCCAAAATCTTTGGCAAGCTTAATCCAGCTATGACGGTCCTGCGGAGTGAGATTGGTGGCATCCACATAAGTGATGGGCCGACGGGCGATGAGGCGCGCTTTGAGCATGGAGCGCAGGTTAGAGAAAATCAGGTCCTGAAAGCGCTGCTCCGTAGCATCGTCAAACAGAAGCACGCGCAGCATGTCGCTCGAAAGCGGATTAATGTTGTGCCGCTTGAACCAGGAACTTTTACCGGAACCCGGCAGGCCCACCGCCAGGACGACTGTCCCTTTAGGAGCTTGCGAACGAGCAACTACGGGAATGCCTTGTTCTGTCGCCTCGGACGGGATGTTTTCTGCCGCAATAGCGGGCGCAGCTTCCGGCCGCGAACTACGTTGGCTACCACCCCGTCCGCGTCCGCCTCTACCGCCACGGCGGCGGCGATTGGGCTTTTGCCGGGCATGGGGTGCCGGAGAAATCTCACCGGCGGCATGCGGCGAATCCGCCTGCGCAGGCTCAGGAAGAGGTTCGCTGGTATCCGTGCCGACAGCCGCGCCGGGCTGTTCGTCGCGACTTTCAGCAGAAGAATTCTGCGAATCATCGTCAAAATACGCTGGTTGTAGAGGGGCGGCTTTCGGCTCTGAGGCTTCAGCGGAGGTGCTTTTTTTGCGGCGCTTCAATCGTTCGCGCATCCATTTACGCATGTAGGGCTTTTAACACATCCGCAAGGTTGCGAGCAATGCGAAGTGAACATCTATGTACCAAAAATGCCAGCCGGACTGGTCAAAAAATGTCCTGAGCCTTGTAAGGACCGCGGCAGAACCGCAAATCTAGGCGCTGGCCGTGCCCCGTTTCGGCAGCATTTCACCAATGCGCTTAATTTGGGCGCCGACGGCCCGCAGCTTTTCCTCAATATTCTCGTAGCCGCGGTCAATGTGGTAGACGCGGTCAATAATGGTTTCGCCATCGGCAACCAGTGCCGCCAACACCAAAGAAGCTGAAGCCCGCAGGTCGGATGCCAGCACAGCAGCAGCGCTTAAAGGCGACTTGCCCTTGACCGTGGCGCGACGGCCTTCAATTTTGATATTGGCTCCCATCCGCAGCAATTCCTGCGCGTGCATAAATCGGTTCTCAAAGATATTTTCCGTAATGATGGATGTTCCTTCGGCTTGCGTGGCGAGCGCCATGAATTGCGCCTGCATGTCAGTGGGAAAGCCGGGATATTCTTCCGTAGTAATGTCGGCGCCCTTAAGGGGGTTGTCACCCATGACGCGGACAGAATTTCCATTGCTTACAATTTTTACGCCTACCTCGCGAAGTTTATCGAGAAGTGCATCCAGATGTTTCGGATCGCAGCCTGCGACATTCAGGTCGCCTCCGGTCAACGCTCCGGCAATAATGAAGGTGCCTGCCTCAATGCGGTCGGGAATAATCCGGTGCTTGGCGCCACGCAATTTTTCCACGCCTTGAATGCGAAGAGTCGAAGTGCCGATGCCCTCAATTTTCGCTCCCATTTTGTTCAGGAGATCGGCCAGATCGGAAACCTCGGGTTCGCGGGCGCAATTGCGCATGATTGTGACGCCATCCGCAAGAGTGGCGGCCATCAGCAGGTCTTCGGTTCCAGTGACGGTGATTTTGTCAAAGACAATTTCCGCGCCCTTCAGGCGGTCCGTCCGGGCCTCCACATAGCCGTGTTCCTGCGTAATTTTTGCGCCGAGTTGCTCCAGGCCTTTAATGTGCAGATCAATGGGGCGCGCTCCAATGGCGCAGCCGCCCGGAAGCGAAACACGCGCATGACCGCAACGGGCCACGAGCGGACCGAGCACGAGCGTTGAAG
>Ga0134128_10011156_pt1 | contig 10752 bp, 10 predicted proteins | sample KB31754_FD_96462 | JGI IMG/M metagenome (GOLD analysis project Ga0134128, IMG submission 96462) | Terrestrial soil microbial communities with excess Nitrogen fertilizer from Kellogg Biological Station, Michigan, USA - KB3-175-4 | ecosystem: Environmental > Terrestrial > Soil > Unclassified ...
AGCTCTGTTCTGACGAGGACCGTTGGGCCCGGGCCATTCTTCAGCACAGCGACCACTCCGTAGCCAGTCCACTGCGTATTTTCAAACTTGCCGATGCGCTCAGTGACGGTGAATCCGAGTTTGCGCAGCTCGGCGGCGACGAAAGCGGACGTCTTTTCTTCGCGATGCGATAGCTCGGGTGCGGCGTGGAGATTGCGGTAAGTCGTCAGCCACGACGCGATATCGCGATCGATCATTGCATCGAGTGATAGTTGTTGTGCGTTGACGGTCAGGGCCAGCAGTACGATGACGAGCAGAATTAGAATTCTGGACATTGAGTGTCTCCGTCGATTTGGTTCACGCAAAGGACGCAAAGAACGCAAAAGCGCGCCCGAGCATTGAGCGCGCCTTTGCGTCTTAACTTTGCGTCTTTGCGTGGAATATTTTTTTAATCTCACTGATCCTGGCGAGATGGTAGTCGTCGTGTTCCGCCTGGAAAAATAACATATCCACGAGCCGCATCGGCACGTTTAGTCGCGGGTGAAGCGCGGAACGCTCGAAAATTTGAGCGTCGAAAGTTTCGAGGCGGTTGACGATCTCGTGTCTCACAGCGCGAAAGGCTTTCAGGATTGAGTCAGCAGCGACCTCGTTGTGGTGGGCGTCGTAAGTTTTGCGGTTCGACATGTCAGCGGCGTGCAGCGCTGAATTGCCTGCCAGATACTCGTCGATACGTTGCGAGACAAGGCTTTCGAGATCGAGCAGATGGCCCGCATTCTCCTGCATAGACCAGCGGCCCTCGACTTGAGCGGTTAATTTGTCAGGCGGAAGACCGGCGAACAACTCTTCGAGACGCGCAGGCGTGCCACGGATCCGTTCGATCATCTCCGGATAAATGCCGGCGGGGAAATCAAAATTGAAGCGACGATCGGTCCACTTAATTCTCATGGGACCGATTTTAACTTGGCTGCGTGAGGCTGAACCAGTTGCCGGAGTTGTCCTGGAAGACCGCCTCGATCCCATAAGGCCGCTCCGCAGGCTCGGAGACAAACCGCACGCCCTTAGCCCTCAGTTCTTCGTAAGTTCCACGACAATCGTTGGTATTGAACACACCCGCGCCGAGCACGCCCTTCGACATGATCGCGCGTAGCTGCTGCGACGTCTGTTCATCCATCAACATACCGGGCTTCGGCTCCATCAGAACAATCTCGAAATCGGGTTGATCGTTTGTACACATCGTGAGCCAGCGGAAATCTTCGCCGACCATCGCGTCGGTATGGACCTTAAAACCCAGCTTGTCGCGATAGAACTCGAGCGCTTCGTTCTGGTTGTTAACAAAGATTGTGGCGTGAGACATTCGTTGGATCATCGGTTCGTCCTCCTTAAAACTGTGATGAGGAAAGGATATTAGAACCGGTGCGGAACTGCTTCTTGAAAATTGCTTTATACGAGCTTGTGCATCACGAGGAAGCAGCCCGGCACCTGGCGTTTGGCCTGCGCTCGTTCGCGGTAGGTTACCGGCGCGTGACCAACCTCGCGACGAAAGAGCGTGCTGAAGGAACCCAAACTCTGAAACCCAACTTCAAAACAAACATCCGTCACGCGCAGCTCATCGCCGCCGAGCAGCTCTTTCGCTTTCTCGATGCGACGCTCGATCAAATACTGGTGCGGAGTTTTATTGAACGCCTGCCGGAACAGGCGCAGGAAGTGATAACGTGAAAAGCAGGCTTTCTCGGAAATCTGGTCCAGGCTCAGCGGATGGTCGTAACAGTGATCGATAAAATCACGCGCCCGACCAAGCCGCTGAAGCGTCTCAATATCTGGAGGTTCTACTCTCTTCACCATAAATCACTTATGGCTTCGGCGGTAAAGGCTTCTGCAATATCGTCGCGATGTACTCAGTCATCCCTGTATCAGTCCCGCCATGACGAAACTTGTAATAGTTCGTCATCGCTGCCAGCCAATCTTTACGACTCTGTTCCGTCTTTGGATCGGTACCCGCTGTCGCAATCGCACGCGCGTAAGCGTCGACGATGCGATCCATCACGACGCCAATCTTCTCGAGTGCGGCCTTACTTTCCGGCGTCTCGGGCTTGTTCGCGAATTGAGTTTGATACGCCGTCGACAGCGACTTGTAAGGACCTGCTTCGTAAGCGACGGCCAGGAAGTAATAGGTCGAAGGAGTCTTCTTGATGTCGCTGTCGTAACCGGCGGCTTTTATCAATGCATCGATCGACTGGTCGGGAGTTGTTTTGAGCGTCAGGTAACCGACGGCGTAGTTCAAATAAGCGAGCGTGTCGTCTTTGCCTTTGAACGGCGCCCACTCGGTCGGTGTTTTGCCTGACTCAATTTCGCTAATCGCCTTTCGGGCGTATTCGAGTGCAGTGGTGTTGAAGCTCTCGTTTTTAGCGGTCGCCGCGAGATAACCGGCGTAACCGAGATCGATCTGCGCACGCAGGTAGTTTGGCTCATCGGCGAGGATCTTCGCGCCCGTGCTGTAAGCCTCCGCGAACTTCTTCTCGTTGATTAAATTCGGCAGGTTTCGTTTGCGCTCGTCACGTTCGTAGAACATGACCCACTTGCTCAAATAATCCGTGTATTGATCTTTGTCTTTGTTGTACTTCTGAAGATAGTCGCGCGCGGCCTGGTAAGCCGCCGTGGGATTTCCCTGACGATTATCGACAAACCGTTTATAGATCTCGATCTTGACGGGATCGTCCGTCTCCTGCGCCAGCACCGTTTGGCGGGCGCCGAGTGCCAGCACTGAAACTGCCAGCATCACCGCCAGACCCAATCTTTGTCCTAACAACTTCATATCCACTCTCCTCCGCTATCAGTGGGCTTAGACGCCTTGAGGCCCACTAAGGGTTTTATCATGCTGAGGTTATAATCAGGGCTGCTCCTCAGAAAATATCATAGGATGATAAGAATTTCAGACCCAGGGAGACGCCAGTTAAACCGATGACCGAAAGACGCCCTGACCATATCAAATTCTCGGGCCGCATTCTATTTCTAACCGACGACACAGCCCTTATCCGCCAGCAACTCGAAGCGACCGGCGACGAGGCCGCCGCACTTGAAACCGAGCTCGCCTCGCGCCTGAGCGCGGGCGTCCTGCCGTTGATGAGCAACATCTCGACTGACGAGATCACGCCCGGCTGGGTGTGTTTCTACTATGACGAAACGCTCGGGCAATACGTTTACGTCGGCATGCGCGAAGGCGCGGTCAAAAAAGACGAAGTGAAAAACGGTGGTTTCGCTGTTGTCGTCTCGGGACTTTCAAAAGGTTGCGGCTCCTCGCGCGAGACCGCGCCGTACGCCGAGAAGGCTGCGGGTATTCAACTGGTCATCGCGCAGAGTATCGAGAAAATCTACGGTCAGAACTCGCAAAACATCGGTCTGTTGACTTCAACCGATTTCAGTCTCATCGATCGGATTCGACGCGGCGAGGAGATCCCGCTGTCTGAATTCACGAAAGGAATCGATCCGATCTCGCAGGATATCGTTACGCACGGCGGGCTCTTCAACTACAACAAAGCGCGGCTCAACGGAAAAGTGTCACCGCCGCCGATCGAAACGCCCGCGCGTCCGATGACGATTGTCGAGAAGATTATCGCGCGACATGCCTTTGTGACTGCCGGAAAGATCGGTGTCGAAGCAGTGAAACCTGGCGACGCGTTGTTCGCACTCGCGGACGTGCGCTTTTCACACGAGTACGTGACGCCGATGGCCGAGTCGCTGTTCAAACAGGCGCTCGGACCCGATGCGCGCGTTTCTGATCCCGAATCGGTGTTTGCGTTTCGCGATCACCTGACCTTTCTCGGGCGCGTGATGTCGCCGAAGCATCGTGAGATGGGCCTGCTGGAAAAAGCCGAAGGTTTGGCGACGACGCAGCAGAGTTTCACCACGCAGCAGAAGATCAGACTTTACGGTGAGAGTCCCGAAGGCGGCTCGGAAGCGATCTGTCACAACGCGGTCGTCGAAGATCTCGCGCTGCCGGGACAGATCGTTATCGGCACTGACTCACACACGTGCATGGCCGGCGTGCTCGGCTGTTTCGCGTTCGGGGTGGGATCGACTGACATGGCAAACGCCTGGTACACGAAAGACATTCGCATCCGTGTGCCCGAGACTGTTCGCTATGTTTTGAAAGGTAAGAAGCGAGCTGACGTCGCGGCGAAAGACGTGATGCTTTTCATACTCGCGTCCGAGTACATGAAGTCGAGCAAAGGCATCGGGAAGGTGCTGGAGTTTGCCGGTGAGGATTTGAAGAACTGCTCGATGGACGAGCGTGCGACGTTGACGAATATGGCGGTCGAGGCGGGCGGCACGACGGGAATTATCGAGCCTGACGAAGTGACGCTCGAATACGTGGTACGCACGCGCGGTCTCGACGCGGAGCAGGTTCGCAAGGGATTTGTTTACAGCGACGAGGATGCGGAGTATGCGGCGGTTTTCGAGATCGATCTGGACGCGATCGGGCCGATGGTCGCGACGCCGGGCGATCCGCGCAATGGCATTCCGATCGAGGACTTGGACGGCGAGGTGCGTATTGATGCGGCGTATGGCGGCTCATGCACGGGTGGGAAGATGGCTGATATGGACATGTACGCCTCGGTGCTCGAAAACGCGCTCGCGAATGGAAAGCGCGTGAAGGAAGGCGTGCACCTCTACATTCAGTTTGGCTCGCAGAAGATCAAGCAGTATGCGCGGCAGCGTGGTTATATCGACCTTTTCGAGCGCGCGGGGGCGGAGTTGATCGATCCATCGTGCGGCGCGTGTATCAACGCGGGTCCGGGCGCTTCACCATCGGCGGAAACGGTCACCGTCAGCGCACAAAACCGGAATTTCCCGGGTCGCAGCGGTCCCGGGAAGCTCTACCTCGCCTCACCGTACGTAGTCGCCGCCTCCGCAATAGCCGGCAAGATCGTGGATCCGAAGAATATTTAGCGACGGATTACACGGATTTACTGAAACTTTTAACCATCCTCACGCACTTACCTACCGAGAGCGATGACTGGCGCGTTCGCGGGAACTCTGATGAACAGTTCAGCAGACCTGGTAACTCGCGTGTGCCAGGGCGATGCGGATGCCTTCCGCCTGATTTTCGAGAGGTATTCGCGGCCCGTCATCAGTTTCATTTACGACATGGTCAACGATCGTGGGCTTGCCGAAGAGTTGACGCAGGAAACCTTCGTCCGCGCCTTCCGAGCGATTCACACCATGCGCGCCGAAACCAAACTCTCAACCTGGCTGTTTGGCATTGCGAGAAACGTCGCGCGCGAGTCGCTCAGGGCACGCGCCCGCGCGAACAATCACGTCGATCTCGCTGATAAGTCGGTCATGGATTTAAGCGACGACAAACCGGTGCCGGTCGATGGGCTTTTGAGCAAGGAGTTGAATGACCTGATCCGGCGCTCGCTGGCCGCACTCGACGAAGACAAGCGGCTGGTGTTCACGCTGAAGGTGCTGCACCAGTGCAGTTACGAAGAAATCGCCGCGATCACCGGTTTCTCGCTTGCGAAGTTGAAGACTGATTTGCACCGCGCCCGCGCGGAGATGAGAAAAAAGATCAGCCCGTACGCTGGAGTTGGTTATGAAGTGTGAAGTTTGCAGTGAGTTGTTGGAAGAGTATCTGGACGATGAGTTGGCGCTGCACGATCGCGAGCAGGTCGACGCGCATTTGATCTCGTGCGTTGATTGCTCCGAGAACTTTGCAGCGTTGACTGCCGAACAGGAGCTCTTCGCACGTTACGATCGCGAAATCGAAGTGCCGCCGTTCCTCTGGACGAGAATCGCCGCGCACACTAATACGCCAAAACGCAATTGGGTCGCCGGTCTGTTCAGCAAAACATCACTCGCAAGTGCGATCGCGGTGTTATTGGTCGCCGTTGCAATCGGAGTTGTCTACAAGTTATCGAAACCCAAAACCCCAACTCCGGCAGTAGCAACAACAACCTCAACCACCCCAAGCCCAAATCCGGTTCGGCAATCCGTCCAATCCGTGGCTCCAAAAAACCGGAAGTCACGACCGCGAGTGAAACCAGTCACCGCGCAACCAGTTGCGGATCAATCCGATGTGCTCTCAACAGAGTTGACTTATCTCGACATGGACGAGCAGGACACAGCCGTGCACATCGAACAGAGCAAGATCCTTTTGCGCTCGATCAAAAACGTTCAGATCTCCGACACCGACGAAGAGATCGACGTCACTTACGACAAAGCACTCTCGCGTCGACTGCTGAACGAAAACGTCGTCCTGCGCCGCGACGCCGAGATGAAAGCAAAGTTTCCGACTAAAACACTCCTCGCGGATTTGGAACCGTTCCTGATTGACATCGCTAACCTGCCGGATCGTGCACGCCCTCAAGACGTGCGGGAAATTAAGGAGCGTGTGCAAAAGACTGAAATCGTGGCAGCGTTACTGGATTACCAGGACCGTGGCGCCAACAATCGCTAATGAGAGTAGAGGCTAAAGAAATGTTGAAAAACCTTACATCGATTACGGCAACGAAGCGCGTCGCGTTGCTCTTCTGCGTGCTGGTTTTGATGACCGCCGGTATCGCAAGTGGTCAACAGGGATCTGGCTCAGGTTCCGGTTCGGGCTCTGGCTCTGGTTCGGGTTCGGGTTTGGGTTCGGGTTCGGGTTCCGGCAGCGGAGGTGAAGCCACGACTATCTTTCGCAGCGCACGCGACCTCATCACTGACGGCGATTGGGCCAGGGCGCAGGCCAAGTTTGACGAGTATGTCTCGTCGTACCCGAACGAGAAAAACATCGACGCCGCGCTCTACTGGATGGCGTACGCGGAACACAAGTTAGCAAAATACGATCAATGTCGCTCGACCATCGATCGGTTGCTTCAGAAGTATCCGAACACTAACTGGAAAGACGACGCGCGCACGTTGTTAGCGCAAGTGCCCGGCGCTTCCGCGGCCGCTTACGTAGATCTCGTCAGAACAGTGCAGGGCCAGGCAGTGGTAGCGCCGCCGGCAATCGAACAGCCACTGGTTTACGCACGGCCGGGGGTGGCGCAGTCGGTGCAAGTGACGCCCGCCGCACCGATTGCTCGGGTTGAAGGCGTGCTGACGCCAGGCGCAATCGGAATTGGTCCTGCCGACGACTCCGACGACAACAACAGCGACGATCCATGTGAATTCAAGATCGTCGTGCTCCAGGCGCTGTTTCAAACAGACGTGCAACGCGGAATCATGGCCGCGAGCGAATGGCTCAAACCGGGTTCGACGCAGACCGTCCGTTGTAAGGGCGCGGCGTTGACGCTACTCGGTCGCAACGGCGGTAAGACAGTCACACCCGTGATCCTCGGTGTCGCGCGCAATGAAGCGGATCTGAAACTGCGCGCACGCGCCATCTCCGCGCTCGGCGCAACCAATGACGACAGCGTCGTCGATTCATTGCGAGAATTCGCAATGAGCTCGCCGGACAACTCGATTGTCGAAGCATCGCTCTACGCACTGAGCAAGCACACGGGCGAGCGAGCGATCACGGTGCTCAGCGAGTTTGCGACGAACAACAGCAGAACGGTGGCCCAGCGCAAGGTGGCTATAGCCAGCATCGCCAGTCGTCCCGGTGACCCGGCGGTCGATGCCCTCTTCCGGATCTATGACGGCGATCAAACTATCGAGATTCGCAAAGCAGTCATTTACGGTTTCGCAAATCGCAAGAGCGAGCGCGCGGGCACGAAGCTTTTTGACATCGCGCGCAGCTCTGACAATGTCGAGCTTCGCAAAGCTGCGATCAGCGCGATCTCGCGTCGTGGTGGAGATAAAGCGATCGAGTTTCTGCTCAATCTCTACGACATCGAAAAGAATGAGGACTTGAAAGACCAGATCATCAACTCGCTCGGATACGGCAGCGGGATGTGGGCGCCGGTCGCCGTGGACACAGGTCAAGGTGTCTACAAGACCAGCCCCGGAAGCAGAATGGAAGACCAGCGCGTGATTCGCAAGATGATCGAGATCGCACGCAGTCCACAGGCGCCGATGGAACGTCGCAAGCGCGCGATTGGCTGGTTGAGCCGCAGTAAAGATCCTGAAGTGCTGAAGTTTTTGGAAGAGCTACTTCGATAACGCGGATTAACGCGGATTAAATACACGGATTTAGTCATGAAGAGACTCGTATCATTAATACTTTCAGTGCTTGGACTGTGCGTTGTCGTGCTGGGGCAGACGAAGAGTTTTATCCCGGTCGAGGGCGCCAATCTGAAGGCAAAGATCGATGGCGCGATCGTCGCTGGTAAAGCGAATGCGACGAATGGCAGGTTCTGGGTCGGATACCAGTTCGAAGCCAGGCCAGGTGTCGCGATCGATTACGAAGTTGTCGATAGTGCCGGTGGTGTTTACATGTCTGTAGACGGCACGTCGGTGATGTTCGATCCGCGCCACGAAACGCGCGAGCTCGGTCTCTTCCTTCTTTACGACACCCAACGCGAGACGTTTATTCGCGCCGAAGTCTACAACCTGCGCCGCGATCGCGAGTACGGTGGTTATCCGGTTTACTGGGCCGGACACATCGGCAACGAAGAAAGTCTGAATTATCTGAAGTCGATCGTCGATACGCCCGCGCCGGAAGTGAACCGCCTCGCCGAGCGCGCCACGTTCGCGATTGCGCTGCACGACGACGCGCGTGTCGATGCGATGCTGACCGAGATGATTCGCAGGCCCATCGCTGAGCCGACGCGCTCCCGCGCGATCTACTGGCTCGGCAACACACCCGAAACAGCCGCAAAGAACACTCTTTTCACTGAGATCGTTCGCAATAACCAGGAGAGCACTGAAGCACGTAACGCGGCAATGTCGGCGCTCGCGATGAGTCGCTCCGCTGCTGCATTGCCGTTGCTACAGAACCTCTTCGAAACGATGACCACGCGCGATCTCAAACGGCGCGCACTCACCGGCATCTCGCGCAACGACAACAACGATGCTGCTGCGACTTACCTGATTCGCGTTGCAGAATCCGAGAAAGACATGGAGTTGCGCAAGAGTGCGATTGCCAATCTTGGCCGCATCGCCGGGCAGAAGAGTCTCGGCGCGCTGACCAGCACGGTCGATGGCGACGGAGATATCGAAGTTCAAAAGCAGGCAGTGATTGCGATTGGGCGTCGTCCGAAGGATGAAGCGATCCCGATTCTGATTCGGACGGCGCGCAATCATCCGAAGATGGCGGTGCGCAAGCTCGCGATTCAGGTGCTCGGACAAACCGGCGATGAACGCGCGGTGGCGTTCTTCAGAGAACTTTTGAGCAAGGATTAATGTGATGAGTAGTTCGATTCACAATATCGACACGCTTAGAGAGGCTGCGATCACGTTGCTGCGAGAAGTTGAGTCGCTTGCGAGCCAACAGGATCCGGCGCCCGTGCGGCTTGGGCTTCAGGAAGAGGTGCAGCGCTACGAGACCGAGCTCATTCGTGAGGCGCTCCAGCGTACGCGCGGCAATCAAAGGCGTGCGGCGAAACTGCTGGGCGTGAAAGTGACGACGCTCAATTGCAAGATCAAACGCTTAGGGATCCGAGACGTTTTTTTATCCACAGATTACACCGATGCTTTAAACAAATCTGTGTAATCTGTGGATGGGTTTTATTGTATCCGCACGCGGACCTTGTTGGTGGTCCTTGCTCTCAACGTCGCACTCACAAACAACGTCTGCCCCGCAGGCGTGTTATCCGGTAATCGAACAACGATCTGCGTGATCCCATCGACGCCCGGCAACGGACCAACGAACTCAACCGTCAATGGAAAAATATTCTGTGCCGCATCTTCCGCGCGCGCCATCACCGCTGAGGTATCCTCACCCGGCAACAATGCCATGTTCATTCCAAACAACATCAATCTCGTCCGATGATCCGCGCTGAAGTTGAAAATATTCGTCAATGGAAACGGATCGCGAACCAACGTTACGGAGTCGAGCGCCACAGCACTATCGGAATTGGCCTCTGAAATCAGCATCGGTTCGGCGAATTGCACGCGGAACACCGCACCCGAACCGCGCGCGAGATAATAAAGACTGCCGTCCGCGCCAACCTTCAAATCCACCGGATTCGAAATGTTCGATGCAAAGTCCGACGCTGTTCCCGTCGACGGATCGAAGAGTCTGATCCAGCCAGTACACAGATCCGCGAAGAAATACTTTCCGACGAAACTCTGCGGGAATTGAACCGTCGCCGGATTGTAAAAAGCGCCGCCTGCGATCGCGCACCCAGTCGTCGCACTGAACCCGTGTAAATAAGAAAACAGAGGCGATCGGAATTGCGGGTTGCTCGTTGGACCTTCGCTAAGATTCCAACCGTAATTCGATCCGGCTAGCCCCTCGTTGATCTCTTCCCACGTAACCTCACCGACGTCGTTGATGAACAGCCGGCCCGTTCCCGGTTGGAAAGCGAACGTAAATGGATTGCGCAATCCGAGTGCCCAGATCGATCGATTGTCTCCCGTGGCCGTGTTGAAGAAAGGATTGTCACCAGGGATCGAGCCGTCTGAGTTGATACGCAAAACTTTGCCGAGCCTGTTGCTCAATGTTTGCGCGTTCGATCCGTTCGCGTTCTCGCCGACTGCGACATACAACTTTCCATCTGGTCCGAAGTGAATCGCGCCGCCGTTGTGATTCGTTGCTGAGCTCAGATTGTCGAGCTCGAGAATGATCTGTTCACTACCCGGCACGACGACGTCGCCGTTTGCAGTGAAGCGACTGACGCGGTTGTGTCGCGGTGTAGATGGAACGGTGTAATAGACGTAAAGAAAATTATTGTTCGCGAAGTTTGG
>Ga0134128_10011157_pt1 | contig 10751 bp, 5 predicted proteins | sample KB31754_FD_96462 | JGI IMG/M metagenome (GOLD analysis project Ga0134128, IMG submission 96462) | Terrestrial soil microbial communities with excess Nitrogen fertilizer from Kellogg Biological Station, Michigan, USA - KB3-175-4 | ecosystem: Environmental > Terrestrial > Soil > Unclassified ...
GACGTTCAGCGCCGGACGAGGAGCTGCAGCCGCGGGAACGTGAAGCTGCCGGCGGCATCGTCGACGACGTTCACCTGGCAGGTGTACAGGCCCGGCTTGAACTTGTCGGCCGGCACCTCGAATTGGAAGATCGCCGCCTTGCGATCCGGCGCGTCGAGCATCGTCCGCTCCACCATCGGCGTCTCGAAGACCTTGACCTTGCCGCGATAGAACGCCAGGTTCGTGCGAATCTGCGGGTGCGACTCCGCCGGCGTCGCGCCTTCCTGCGTCGGATCGTAGACCTCGTAGTAGAAGTACATCTTCTGGTCGTGGTTCACGATGTGCGTCAGGTTCGGCATGATCTCGACGCCGCCCTGGACCAGCGGGTTGTTCGTCTTGTACCCGGCCGGGACCGACGAAAGCTGCGTGCTGAGGACCACGCTGCTCACCTTCACGGCGTCGCTCTTGAGATCCGGCACGTTGATGATGATCTCGTCCGTGCCGATCTGCCCCGAGGTGTTCTCGCGCATGACGACCTTCATGCGATACCGTCCCGGCGGCATCGTCGCGCCGGTCTGGTAGAGCACCTGTTTCTGCGCCAGCGAATCCGTCGACGCCGGCGGCACGGTCAGCGTCTCCTTGATGGTCGCGATCGGCATGCCGCGTTCGTCGCGGATGTAGCCGCGCACGTCGAGGGTTGTCGCCTTGTCTTTCTGAGGCGGCACCGCGTCGCCGGGGACGACGATCGACACGGGCACGTAGAAGCAGCCGGCAGGCGTCTGATTGCCGCCGCCGGGCCCGCCTGGGCGTCCGCCGAAGCCGCCCGGGCCGCCGCGTCCGCGGCCGAACATCGCGCCCCCGCACTGCGTTGACGCGGCCTCGCGGAAATACCCGGCCGAGGCGAACATCGGCACGTCGGTCGACGGGATCGGCAGGTCGAGCTGATCGAGCAGCTGTTGCTCGCGATCCTCTTTCGCCGTGTGGGTGAAGTCGCGATCGGCGTAGTAGCCCTTCTTCGCGTCCATCTTCGCGTCGATCTTCGGCACCAGCTTCACGTCGATCCGGCGCCAGCGGCCGTCCATGTTCGGGTTCGTGCTCGAGTAGCCGAGGACGTAATAGGACGAGATCGCCTTCTCGACCTTGTCGAACGCCTCGCCGAAGTCGTTGGAGTCGACGAACGCCTCGCCGCCGGTGTCGGCCGCCATCGCCTGAAGCGTCTCCTGCTGCGAGGCGAGCTGCGTGAACTGCGAGGCGACGTTGCGGCCGTTGAACGCGTTCACGCCGCCGCGGCTGCCGCTGCGGCCGGTGCCGCCCGGCGGCACAGCCTGCAGGCCGCGCGCGTCCATGGTGTCGATCGCGACGTTCGCGCGATTGCAGGACTGCTCCATCGATCGCAGCTCGACCTGGTTGTCGGTGCCGTTGCGCTGCATGCCCGCGCTCCAGTACATCATCGCCTTCTTCTGCTGGATGTCCTTGAGGCGCTCGCAGACGGTCTTGATCGCGCGCAGCCGGACGTCGTTGTTGAACGAGTCGATGGCCTGCGCGCTCTCGTCGACGGTGGCGTCGGTCGCGGCCGCGGTGGTCGTGGTCTCGTCGGACGCCATCGTGCTGGCGTCCACATCGGTCGCCGCCGACGCCGTGCCGTCGGCGGCCGACAGCTGCTTCAGGCTGGCGACCACCTTGGTCTTGTCGTTCGTGAAGTCCTGGAGCGCCTGCACCTGCGAGCTGACGGTGAGCACCGCGACCAGGTCCGACGGCGACATGCGGTCGTTCGACCACTTGATCGCCGAATCCACCGCGCGCTGCACGTCGTCGGGCTGCATCGAGCTGGTGTCGAAGAGCAGCACCCAGATGCGGTGACCGGCGACTTCGTCGGACGTGAGCGGACCGGCGTCGGCGTCGATGGCCTTCTTCGTCGCGTCGTCGGTCTCGGCGGGCTTGGCAGCCGCTGCGGCGGCGGGCTTCGGCGCCGCCATCGTAATGGCAACCTCGCCCTTGTTCTTCGACGCCGCCGCCAGGGTGGTGGCGTTGATGATCGCCTTCGTCGGCGCCACTTCCTCGAAAAGGAACTTCTGGATCTCCTGCGGCTTGCCGTCCTCGAGCACCTGGAAGTCGCTCGCCTTCAGGTTCTTGACGGGCTGGCCGTTCTTGTCGCGCACGTCGACGTTGACGAGGATGAGGTTGGCGACCGTGCGAAACACCAGGCTCGAGCGCTGGGGCTCCTGCGGGGGCGGCGTGCCCTGGGTCTGCTGTCCCCACACGCCGGCCGTGGCGAAGATCACCGCGGCCGTGAAGGCGGCAAAGAGTCGAGTGCGCATGACTAGAACCTCAGGGCCAGGTTGATGGTGAGGGTGCGCGTGGGCGCGAGCCGCGTCACCTGGCCGAACGTCCGCGACAGGATGTTCGTGTCGATGGCCGTCCACTGAATCGTGTTGAAGAGATTGTTGGCGTTGACCCGGATGGACACCGCGCGATTGCCGCCGATGCGCATGTCGCGCGAGAACGTCGCGTTCACGACGTGCCCGCCGGGGCCGAAGATCACGTTGCGCGGCGAATCGCCGATGTCGCCGATCGGGATGGCAAACGCCGCTTTGTTGAAGAACTGACCCAGCGTCGGATCCTGCAGCTGGATCGACTGGCCGCTGAGGTCGGCGCGCTCCGATCCGCTGGTGTTGTTGGCGATGCTCGTCGTCGATCCCGTCACGCGCGCGGTGAACGGCGATCCGGAGTGCGCGTTGAACGTGAGCGTCATCGACCATTCACCGACGACCGCGCTCAGCAGGCCGGGATCCGACAGCCACTTGCGATTGGCGCCGAACGGCAGCTCCCAGGTGACGTCCGCCGAGACGTTGTGCTTCTGGTCGAAGTTCGAGAGCGCGTACTCGGCCCCGAGGTTCTGATCGTTCTGCGCGACCACCGTCCCGCCCGCGCCGAGCGACGACGCGTTGTCCTTCGACTGCATGATCGTGTAGTTCACGCCCGTGCTGAACCCGCCGGCGTAGCGCCGCCGAATCTGGAAGTTCCCCAGGTTCAGCAGCGACTTGCCGCCCGACGACTCCCAGATGAACGGCTGGACGCCCGCGATGCGGAGCGAGCCGTCGGGATTGCGGTCGGGCGCGCGGAGCAGGTCGAGGTTCGTGCCCTTCGTCCCGGTATAGCCCGCGGTGACGGTGATGTTGCGCGTGATGTCCTTCGTGAACGTCGCGTTCCACGTCTGGATCATCCCGACGCCGTAGTTCTTGTCGACGCCGAAGTTGTTCGTCGTCGACTGCTGCGCCTGGAGGAGCGCCGTCTGCACGAAGAGCGGATCCTGCACGGTGCCGGTGTTGGTCTCGGCGACCGCGAACGGCGGCTGCCCGACGAGCGACCGCGCGATCGACGCGTAGGACCCCGTGTTGTAGGTGATCGAGTAGCCGCCGCGAAGCAACGTGTTGCGCGCGAGACGATAGACGATCCCGAAGCGCGGGCCGACGTTGTTCGTGTCGGTGTTGAGGAGGCCAGACGGGAAGGTGCCGGTGAACGGTCCGCTCAGCACGTTGGCGCACGCGGCGTTCGCCGAGCCACAGACGACCTGCGCCGCCGTGAAGTCCGGCGTGACGTCGAGGTTCGCCATCTGCCCGCTGGCTTCGACGTACGGCATGACCAGGTCGTACCGCAGGCTCAGGCTCAGCGTCATCCTCGCGCTCTTCTGCCAGTTGTCGTTGAGGAACGCGCTGACCTGATTCTCACGGAGCCGCGTCAGGCCGCCGACCTGGAGCGTTGCCTGCTGCGGCATGCCGAGCAGGAAGTCGGCGAAGTCCGCGCCGCTCGCGCCGCCGGTCGGCGCGCCGTTGGTCGTGTAGAGGCCGGAGAACGTGAACGAGCCGCGCGCGTTCGTATTCGTCTGCGTGGACGAGCTGTCGTGCACGAGCGTGGCGCCCGCCTGCAGCTGGTGCTTGCTGATCGTCCGGGAATAGGTGTAGCTCGTCGTGTAGCGATCGTCGAGGCGCTGGCTGGCGCTGGCCGGCCGCACGCCGTTGAACGAGACGAAGCTCAGGTTCGGCACGCCGAAATTGAAGGGGTCGGTCGCGCCTCCGGGATACTGGATGCCCGCGTCGCCGGACGCGTCGATCCGATCCTGGAAGTTGTTCGAGCTCGTCGAGTTCGAGTGGTTGACCTGGAACGAGAAGTTGTGGACCGTCCGCCCTTTCGCGATGTTGAGCGAGAGCGGCACCGCGATGCTCCTGCTCTTCGACGTGCCGCCGAGGAGCGGCACCGCGTTGAACGTCTGATTCGCGCTCTCGCGGTACTGCACCTGCCCGTTGAGCACGATGCTCAGCCCGCGACCGCCACGGCCGCCTCCGCCGCCGCGTCCCCCGCCGCCGCCACCGCGACCGCCGCCGCCGCGGCCGGCGCCCTGCTGCGGCACGGTCGGCGACAGGTTCTGTGTGAACCGGAGACTCACGCTGTTCGACGTCCCGAGCGTAATGCCCTGCGCCGTCAGGTTGTCCTGGTGATCCGGCCCCGTCCCGTCGGATGACGGCGTCGGGATGTACGGCAGCAGCGATTGCGCCGACGGGCTCACCGGCACTTGATTGTTCGCGAACGGCTGGCCCGTCGCCGGGTTGATCAGCGCGACGCCCAGCGACGAGAAATCCCCGGCGCGCTCCGCGAGCGTCGGCACCGTCAGGATCTGCGACGCCGCCGTCGTCGTGTGCTGGCCGGTGTAGTTGAACTGGAAGTTGGACCGCCGGTTCGTGTCGGAGTAGAGCCCGGGAATCTTCAGCGGGCCGCCGATGGTGAAGCCGGCGTTGTTGCGGTTGAACGGCTGCGTCGCGGCCGGAATGATGCCGAGCACGCCGGTCTGCGGATCGGTGCCGACCGTCAGCGGCGTCGCGTCGAGCGACGATCCGCCATAGGTGTAGTTGATCGATCCCTGATACAGATTCTGCCCGCGACCGCCGCGACCGCCGAGCTGGAATCCGCCGAAGCCGCCGCGTCCGCCGCCGCCAGGACCGCCGCCGCGACCGCCGCCCTGTCCCCCGCCACCGCCCTGATCGCCGCCGGCGCCGCCGCCCGGTCCGAAGCCCGGCGCGAACTGGCCGGTCGCCGGGTCGAACTCGCCGCGCCCGATGGCGTCGCCGCGGGCGTTCATGGCGTTGCGATCGATGCTGAGCGCATCGCCGCTCCCGTTGATGGCGACCGCATCAGCTTGCGCGCTCTGCAGCGTAAAACCCGGAGGGAGCAGCCTCGAAAGATCGTCCGGCGGCGTCGCGTCGAGCGACTGCGCGCCGCCCGTATCGGCCGCCTGCACCGTCAACTGCGAGAACGTCGGCGCCGTCTGGCCCGGACGCCCCCCGCGGCCGCCCGCGTTCGCCGCGGTCTGCGTCGCGGGCTGGCCGGCAGCCGACTGACCCGCCGCACCGGCAACGGGCTGACCCGCAGCGGAAGCCGTCGACGCCGCTGGGGCCGCCTGGCCAGCCGCGATCGGCTGGTCCTTGGGAAGCAGCGAGAGACTCACATCGAGCGTCGCGTCGCACGGCGCAGGCCCGGTGCTGTAATCCTTTTCCGCCGGCGCGAACGCGGTCAGCGACACCGACAGGTGGTACGCGCTGTTCGGATCGAACAGCACCACGAACTTGCCCTCCACGTCCGTCGAGGTCGCGACCAGCTTCGAGCCGGCCTTGATCAGGATGACGGCGCCTGGGAGGGCCTGAGCACCGCTCGTCACCTTTCCAGTGACGCGGCAACGGGGCCCAGCCTGGGCGGGCGACGACGGAGGCGCGGGGGTCTGCTGCTGGCCGGCAGCGCCGAGGGGCAGCTGCGTAGCGACCAGAAGCGCGACGGTCGACGCGGCCACGACCACCAGAAGGCGCCATGGGTTCGACCGGGAACGACGAGCCGTGCGGGACGAATAATTCATGAGGAAAATTGGATAAAAATAAAAATTCGCCCACGCGGGGCGATCAAGGCACAACCGGAGTAACGCCCCGTACTACGAAGGGGTGTGCCCTTTCGTTTCTCAGCGAAGGCTCGAGGCTGACGCCTCAGGACTCAAGGTGGGGGTTTTCCCCCTATTCATTGCTCCAGACAGGCGGCCGCTTCTCGAGGAACGCCTGCACGCCTTCAACCGCGTCGGCCGTCGACATCAGACCGTCCAGATAAAGGCGCGTCAGGTCGGGCAGCTCGGTGTGGACCCGCGCCGCGAGGTGGGCTCGCACCGCCTGCACGGCGTAGCGCAAGCTACGCGCCGACCGCGGCGTGCAATGTACGGTCGCCCATCGGACCGCCGCCTCCATGACGTCGCCGGTCGCGACCTCGTCGACCAGACCCAGCCGCCCGGCTTCATCGACGTCGATCGTGCGGCCCGTGAGACAGAGATCCTCCGCCGCCGCCTGTCCGATTCGCGGCGCGAGCACGATGGAGCCAATCGGCGCGAAGACGCCGAGCGCGATCTCCGGCTGCGCGAACGTCGCGTCGCGCGCGGCGACCACGCGATGCCCGAGCGCGGCGATCTCGAGGCCGCCGCCCAGGCACCGTCCGCGCACCGCGCTCACGACGACGAGATGGCTGTCGATGATCGCGGCGACGAGCTGCTGCATCGACGCGAGGAGGAGCGCCACATCGTCGGGCAGGTGCTCCTGGATGGAGGCGCCGTACGAGAAGTGCTCACCCGCGCCCTCGAGACAGACCGCTTTGACGGACGGGTCCTTGCGGGCCTCGTGAAACGTCTCGGCCAGCTCGTGGGCGGTCGCGCGATCGAGGATGTTGCCCGGCGGGACGCCGAACGTCACGCGCCAGATGGCGCCGGTCTCGAGGGGCTGGACGGTGACGCGTTCGCTCATGCGGGGATCGTGGCTGCCGCGCGGCGCCGCGGTCAAGAGCCTTGCGCCGCGGCTCCGGCGCCCGCCGCCAGCGCCTGCTCATGGCGCAGCGTCTCGGTCAGCCCCTCGCGCAGCGGACGCGGCCGCCAGCCGAGCTCGCGCTGCGCGCGATCGTTCGACCCGATGTAGGTGACGCCGCCGATGACGCGCAGGCTCTCGGGCGTCAGCCGCGACGGCAGCGGCACCAGCCAGTCCACCGGCGTCATCAGCCGCGCCGCGCCCCGCACGACGCGCGGCGGCAGCTTCAGACGCGGCGCGGGGAGCCCCGTGATCTCCGCCGCGAGATCCATCGCCTCCACGATCGTGTGCACCGGCCCGGCGAGGAAATAGCTGCGCCCGGGCACGCCGCGTTCCATCGCCAGGATGTGCCCCCGAGCGACGTCGTCGACGTGCGCCCAGGAAAAGGCCGTGCCGCTCGGAATCGCCGGCAGCTTCCGCGCGAGAAACTCGCGAAGCATCGTGCCGATGCCGCTCGTGTCACCCGGACCGTAGATCACGCCCGGCTGGACAACGACGAGCGGCAGCCCGCCGGCGATGAAACGGTCCGCCACGCGATGCGCCTCGGCCTTGGACCGGTCGTAGGCGGAAATGTGCCGGCCGGTGAATCGGTGTTCCTCGTCGACGACGCGGCCGCGCGTGTCGGAATTGACCGCGAGGGTGCTCGTGTAAACGCCCTTCGGGATCCCGAGATCCTTCATGAGCTGCAGCACGTTGGTCGTGCCGCCGACGTTCACGCGATCGGCCGGCGTCTTGTCGCGAAGGCCGATCTTGTACCAGCCCGCGACGTGGAAGACCCCGTCGACGCCGCGCATCGGCGCGCGCATGGCCTCGAGGTTGGTGACGTCGCCTGGGGCGAGGTCTACGCCGATCGCCGCGAGGCCGCGCGCCTCATCGGGACGACGAACCAGCGCGCGCACCCGATGGCCGTCCAAGATCAGCTGCCGCGCGAGGGCGCCGCCGAGGAACCCCGTGGCGCCGGTCAGGAAATACAGCATCGCTGCAGGATACCGCCCAACCGTTTCGACCTATAGTACGTCTATAACTCTGATGACGGAACCTCGCCAGCCGGGGGCGCTGCTCCCCGGGAGCCTCGATGTCCTGATCCTGCAGGCGCTGCAGCTCGAGGCGCGCCACGGTCTCGGCATCGCTCGACGCATCGAGCAAATCACGCAGGGCGCGTTCGACGTGAAGCCGGGCTCGCTCTTTCCGGCGCTGTACCGCCTCGAGCGCGCGGGCATGGTCACCTCGAAGCCGGGCGAATCCGACACGCACCGGCCGGCGCGGTTCTACACGCTGACGTCGGCCGGACGTGCACACCTCACGCGCGAGCGGGCCACCTGGCGGCGGCTGGCCGGCGCGCTCTCGCACGCGCTCGATTCCGACATGTGAGGCGACGATGTCCCTTCGATCCTGGTTCAGCTTCCGGCGCCCGTCATCGCCTGCCGCCATCGCCGACGACGTGTCGGCTTACGTCGAGCTGCTGGTCGAAGAGAAGATGCGCGCCGGGATGACGCACGTCGACGCGAGACGCGCGGCGCTGGCAGAAGCGGGCAGCCTCCGCGCCGCGCGCGAGGCCGTTCACGACGAGTCGCGGTCGGCGCCGATTCGGACATTGATTCAGGACCTTCGCCACGCGCTGCGCTTGATGCGGCGATCTCCAGGCTTCACGGCCGCGGTGCTGACGGCGTCCGCCCTCGGCATCGGATCGACGGCCGCGACCTTCAGCGCGGTCGATGCCGTGCTGATGCGCCCGCTCCCGTACGCGAACGCCGACCGGCTCGTGGTCCTGCTCCACCACGGTACGGATCCAGTCGCACCGGCGAACTTCCTGGATTGGCGCCGCAGCGCCTCGTCCTTTGACGCGATGGGAGCCGCCGACTACTGGTCGCCGAACCTTCGCGGGGACGGCGCGCCGGAGAAAGTCCTGGCCCTTCACGTGACGTCGGACCTGCTGCCGATGCTCGGGGTCGCGCCCGAGCTCGGACGGCTGCCGGCGGCCGACGCCCGAGGCGCAGGCGAAATCGTCATCAGCGACGGGCTCTGGCGGCGCCGCTTCAACGCGGATCCAGGAATCGTCGGGCGCCCGATTCGCGTCGATGATGCCGACCTGACCGTCGTCGGCGTCATGCCGGCGTCGTTTCACTTCGCGCCCTTCTGGGCGACGCAGGCCGAACTCTGGGGCGGCTTCGATCTCAGCGGCCGCACCGACGATCGCAACGGCGAGAGTCTTCGGATCTTCGCGCGATTGAGCCCCGGCGTGAGCCTCGCGCACGCCCAGGCGGAGCTCGACGGCATCACCGCCGCGATCGAGTCCCGTTATCCCAGCGTCACCGGCGACGTCCGCGTGACGTCTCTGAAAGACCAGGCCGTCGGCAACGTCCGGACGTCGATGCTCGTCCTCTTCGGTGCGGTCGGCTGCGTGCTCGTCATCGCGTGCGCCAACGTCGCGCATCTCCTGCTGGCGCGCTCGGCGACGCGCCAGCGCGAGTTCGCCGTGCGCTGCGCCATTGGCGCCAGCCGTGCGCGCGTCGTCCGGCAGCTTCTCACCGAGAGCGTTGTGCTGGCGCTCACCGGCGGCGCCGCCGGCATCGCGCTCGCGTATGGCGGCGTGCGCGTCTTCACCGCGCTTGGCGCCACGACCGTGCCTCGTCTGCAGACCATGGCGCTCGACGGACGGGTGGTCACGTTCGCGACTGTGCTGTCCGTGGTGACCGGGCTGTTCTTCGGGCTCGCGCCAGCGCGGGCGATGTCACGAGTCGACGTCACGGATGGCCTACGGAGGGAGGAGCGCGGCTCTACTTCTGGTCGTGCTTCCCACGGGACCCGACTGTGGCTCATCGGATCGCAGGTCGCGCTCGCGCTGGTCCTGCTCACGGGCGCCGGTTTGCTGTTGCGGAGCCTTCTGGCCCTGCGCGCCATCGATCTCGGATTCGCGACCGACCGTGTCGCATCCTTTGTCGTGTCGGTCGCCGGCACGGCCGAGTGGGCGCCAGGCCGGCGCGGCGCGTTCTACGACGAGGTGCTCGACCGATTGCGCGCGACGCCCGGCGTGGCGTCCGCGGCGGCGATCAATCACGTGCCGCTCGTCGGCGACATGTGGCGTCTTCCATACGAGGTCGAGGGCCACACGACTGGCGCAACGGGCAAGCGGCCATCGGCCACCTATCGCGTCGCTTCAGCCGGGTATTTCGAGACGATGCGCATGCGTATGGCCGAGGGCCGGACATTCACGTCCGCCGATCGCGATTCGTCCGAGCCCGTCGTCATCGTCAATGCGCGGCTGGCCGCTGATGCGTGGCCAGGGCAGTCGGCCATCGGCAAGCATCTCCGGGTGCCTTTCGGACCGCCTCAGGATCAGGCGTGGCGCACCGTCGTCGGCGTCTCCGAAAACACGGTGCGGGGCGACATTCGTGATACTCCGGCAGCCGAGTTCTTCCTGCCGCTCGCACAGAACGCGTCGTATCGAACGGCGCCGGACTCGCACATCGCGGCCATGACGTTCGTCGTCCGAGCCGCCGGCGATCCCGCTGCGCTCGTGCCTTCGATGCGGAGCGTCGTGCGGGCGATCGCCGCCGATGTGCCGGTGTCCGAAGTCTTCGTGATGCGTGACGTGGTCGACAGGGCCGGCGACGGATCACGCTTCCTCGCGGTCCTGCTCGGCGTCTTCGCCGGCGTCGCGGGCGCGCTCGCGGTGCTGGGTGTGTTCGGCGTCATCAGCCACGACGTCGCGGCACGCCAGCGAGAGATCGGCATCCGGCTCGCCCTTGGCGCCACGCCGTCGCGAGTGGCAGCCGGCATCGCGCTTGATGGACTCCTCGCCGCCGGCGCGGGGCTGGGTCTCGGTCTCGGCGCCGCGGCGGTGCTGCGAGGCGCGCTCTCGACGCTGCTCTTCGGCGTCACGCCGTTCGA
>Ga0134128_10011158_pt1 | contig 10751 bp, 5 predicted proteins | sample KB31754_FD_96462 | JGI IMG/M metagenome (GOLD analysis project Ga0134128, IMG submission 96462) | Terrestrial soil microbial communities with excess Nitrogen fertilizer from Kellogg Biological Station, Michigan, USA - KB3-175-4 | ecosystem: Environmental > Terrestrial > Soil > Unclassified ...
CCGGGCCAGCAGGTCGGGCAGCTTCGAGCGCGGCACGCAGACGTCCTCGACCAGGCAGCTGCCCAGCCGCTCGGCCGCCCCGTAGGCCATCCGCCGGATGCCGAGCAACTGGGCCGCCTCCTGCGGGTCGGCCGACTGGGCCACGTAGTCGGCGCCGGCCGCCTCGAAGTGTTTGCCCATGGCGGCGGCGCAGGCGGCCGAGTCGGCCCCGTCGGCCTGGGCGATGAGCATGGCCACGGTGCCCTCGTCCAGCCCGATGTTCTTCCACTCGTTGATGGAGCGCAGCGTGGCCCGGTCCATCAGCTCCATCAGGCTCGGCGTGAGCCCGGCCCGGACCACCGCCGCCACCGCGTCGCCCGCGGCCCGCAGCGACCCGAAGCTGCCCACCACCGTGACCGGCTCGGCCGGCGGCCGGGGGCGCAGCTGGAGGGTGGCCGCCGTGATCACCCCGAGCGTCCCCTCCGATCCGATGAACAGGCTGGTCAGGTCGTACCCGGCCACCCCCTTGACGGTCCGGCCGCCGGTGCGCACGACCCGTCCGCCGGCCAGCACCACCTCTAGGCCGAGCACCGAGTCGCGGGTCACCCCGTACTTGACGCAGCGCAGCCCGCCGGCGTTGGTGGCGATGTTGCCGCCGATGGTGGAGATCTCGTAGCTGCTCGGGTCCGGCGCGTACATCAGCCCGAACTCGGCCCCGGCCCGGCCGATATCGGCGTTCAGCACGCCCGCCTCGACCACGGCCAGCCGGTCGTCGGGCGACAGCTCGCGGATCGCGGTCATCCGCTCGGTGCTCAGCACCAGGCAGCCGTCCACAGCCGCGGCCCCGCCCGCCAGCCCGGTCCCGGCCCCGCGCGGCACGACCGTCGTCCGGTGCTCCTGCGCCCAGGCCAGCGCGGCGGCCACGTCGCCGGTCGTCTCGGCCAGCAGCACCGCCGCTGGCCGCCCGGCCGCCACCGTGTCGGCCTGGTCCCGGCGGTAGGCCTCCATCACGTCCGGATCGGTGATCAGCCGGCTGCGCTCCAGCCGTCCCGCCAGGTCATCCAGGCTCATGGCCCCCAGCGTACGACCGCGTCCCCCGGCCCTTGCGGCTCCGCCCGTCCCGGCTGCGCAGCCTCGGCGTCGGCGTCGGCCTCGTCGTCTGGCTCCACCGCCGCCACCGCGCGGTCGTAGGCCGCGCGCAGCCTGCTCACCTCGGCCTGCGGATCGCTGAACCAGTTGGTGGACCACAGCCGCTGGAAGCTCCAGCCCAGCCGCTGCAGGTGCTCGCCGCGCAGCCGGTCCCGGTCCCGCACGCTGCCCGAGCCCTGGTAGGAGGCCCCGTCGGCCTCGATGGCCAGCACCATCCGCCCGGCGTCCTGCGGGTGCGCGGCCGCGAAGTCCACCCGGTAGCCGCCGACCCCGTACTGCGGCACGACCGTGATCCCGCACGCGGCCAGCCGGTCCCGCACGTCGGCCTCGAACGGGTTCAGCTCGGTTCCGCCCGACGCCGGCGGCGCGGTCCCGCCGGTGCTGGCGTACTCCAGGTAGTCGGCCAGCAGCCGGGCGCCCGCCTTGGTCACCCGGTCCGGGTCCACGTCGTGGCTGGAGAACGAGCTGACCACGGTCAGGCGGTGCTTGGCCCTGGTCGCGGCCACGTTCAGCCGCCGCTCGCCGCCGTCGCGCAGCAGCGGGCCCCACTGGTAGCGCATCCGCCCGTCGCGGTGCTTGCCGTAGCCGATGGACAAGATGATCGCGTCGCGCTCGTCGCCCTGGACCCGCTCCAGGTTCTTGACGAAGAACGGCTCGGCCCGGTCCTCGCCGAAGAACGCCTCCAGCGCGCCGTCCTCGGCCAGCGCCGGATCCCCGGCCAGCGCCTGACGCAGCGCGGCGTCGATCCGCTCGGCGTGCCGCACGCCTAGCGCGATCACCCCCAGCGACTCCGACGGCCGGGTCCGCGCGTGCTCCAGGATCAGCTCCACCACCTTGAGCACCTCGGCAGTGACCGACACCTCCTGGCCCGCCTCCGGCCCCTGGGCCACCACCACGTGGCGCAGGCAGTCGTCGGTCAGCACGCCGGGGAAGGTGGTCAGCGCCCCGCCGTAGATGCGCGAGTTGGAGAACGCCACCAGCCGCTCGTCGCGGCTGCGGTAGTGCCAGGCCAGCGGCGCGGTCGGCAGCAGCGGCCGCAGCGCGTCCAGGATGGACTCGAAGCCCGCGCCGAACGAGACCAGGCTCTCGTCGTCCTCGGCCGGCTCGTCGGCCTCGTCGCTGAACTGGCGGAAGAAGTTGGTCGGCGGCAGCTGCCGGTCGTCGCCGGCGACGACGATCTGGTGCCCGCGCATGATCGACGGGATGGCGTCCGCGGGCACGATCTGGCTCGCCTCGTCGAAGATCACCACGTCGAACAGCCGAGTGGCCGGCAGCACCTGGCTGACCATCAGCGGCGACAGCGCCCAGCACGGCTTGAGCGCGAACAGCACGTCGCCCGCCTGGTCCAGCAGCCGCCGCAGCGGCAGGTGGCGGCGGCGCAGCGCGGCCTGTTTGCGGATCACCCTGGCCTGCATCGGGTGCTCGTCCTGGGCCTCGCGCAGCCGGTCGGCCCAGGCCCGCCGGACCCGGTCCCGGTTGGCCGAAAGGTGCTGCACGTCGTGGACCCGGAACTCGCCCGCGATCTCGTCCAGCGCCTCGCCCCGGTAGGCCGCGTAGGCCGGGTCGCTGACCCGGATCTGGTCCAGGATCGAGGCGTGCCAGGCGTGCTCGAACGACGCCGCGGCCAGGTCGGGCCCGGCTTGCAGGCGGGCCAGCTCGTCCAGCAGCGCGCCCAGGCCCAGCTCGTCGAAGTGGGCGCCCAGCAGGTACAGCCGGGGCAGCTGCCAGGCCGTGTCCTGGTCGGCGGCCAGTTCGGCCAGCCGCTGCGCCGGGTCGGCCGGCAGCCGCACGTAGCGGCGCATCTCGGCCAGCAACCGCTCGCAATCGGCCGCGGTGGCCGTCAGCTCGTCCAGGCCGGCCGGGAGCCGGGGCAGGCCTGCGCCTCCTCCGCTCGCCTGCGGGCCGCTTGATGCGTTGCCTTCCCTCGTCGCTCGCTCCTTCGTCGCTCCCTCCTCAGTCCAGGCAGCGCGCGGCCCTCCGGCTCGCTCACCGTCGGTGCGGGCCGACTGCCAGTCGGCGAGCTGGGCCGCGGCCTGCGTCAGCGCCGCGGCCAGGTCCTCGCGGGACAGCTCGGTACCCGCCGTCACCAGCCCGGTCGCCTGCTTGCGCAGTGCCCGCCGCTCCCGCAGCCCGAGCCCGCCCCCGTCGCCGACAGCCGTCGCCAGCCGGCCCGGATCGGCTGCGTACACCCCCGGCGTCAGCACCCGCAGTGTCTGCCGCACCCGGTCGAACAGGGCCAGCCGCTCCACGCAGTCGGTGTAGCCGGCGGGCGCGGCCAGCCCGGTCTCCTCGCTGACCTGGCCGACCCGGTGGATCAGCAGCGGCAGCAGCCGGGTGCTCAGTCGCACGGCCAGGTCGCAGGCCGCCCGCGCGTCCTCGGGCGCACCCAGCGCGGCGCCGAACCACGGCGTGCTGTCCGGCCGCAGCACGAACCCGCCCAGGTGCGCGAACTCCCGCAGCTCATCGTGGATCCGGTCGGCCAGCTCGCGGTCGATGCGCTCGGGCATGGCCAGCCGGACCATGGTCCGCGCCGACTCGTCGATGCCCAGCAGCGCCGACTGCACACCGAACGCGCTGACGCCCCACGGCTCGTGCTGGCGGTGCAGCGCGGCCGCGTGCTGGCTGAGCCGCTCCTGCCGGTCGCGCAGCCGCCGGTGCAGGTCGCCCACCTTGGGCTGGCCCGCCTGGAGCGCCCCGTCCAGCGCGTCGCCCAGGTCGCGGGCGATGCGCAGCCGGTCCCTGGTGCCCTCGTGGATGTCCAGCGCGATGTCGGCCAGCCCGACGCCCTTGAGCCGGGACAGCACAGCGTCGATGGCGGCCCGCTTCTCGGCCACGAACAGCACCTTGCGGCCCCGCGCCACCAGCGCCGCGATCATGTTCGCGATGGTCTGGCTCTTGCCGGTGCCCGGCGGTCCGTGGATGACCAGGCTGCGGCCCGCCAGCACGGCGTCGATGGCACTGCGCTGCGAGGAGTCGGCGTCCAGCACCGAGAAGTCGTCCTCAGGCCCGTCGCCGGGAACCCCGCTTATCTCGAACGAGCGGTCGTCCTGGCTGGCCCCCTGTTCAGGAGCGCCGGCGTCGTCGGCGCTGATCAGCTCCTGGGCCACTGGGTCGCCAGCAATCGCGGCGATGATGTCGCTGTCGCCGAGCAGCTCGCCGGCTGCCTGCAGGTCGCGCACCATCGGCAGCTTGGCGTAGGTGAACGTGCCGATGACCTGGCGGTCGGCGATGCGGAAGCCCGGTACCTCGGCCGCCTCCGCGGCCTTGGCCAGCAGGTCGCCGACCTGCTCGGGCGGCGCCTCGGCCAGGTCGTCGGTGGCGGCGCCGAACATGCTGGCCAGCTTGTGCAGCAGCACCGGGTTGACCTCGGTGTCGTCCAGCGTCAGCTCGAAGTCGTCGTGCCGGGCCCTGGTCGGGCTGATGGTCAGGCCGCGCAGCAGCACCGGCGCGGCCGGCTCGAGGAACAGCTCGTCCCAGCAGGCCAGCCCGGTGGCCAGGTACCCGGCCCGGATGCCCCGCTCCTCCTGCAGCTCGCGGGCCTTGCGGTAGATGACCTGCACCCGGCGGATGGCGTCGGCCCGGATGTCCACGTCGCGGAACAGCCGGGTCAGCCGGGCCGACCCGGTCCGCAGGAAGGCCTCGAGCGCGCCGGGGTCGGCGGGCGCCAGGTCGAGCGTGCCGGCCCGCCGGTCCTTGTAGTACAGCAGCGTGTTGCGCCCGCCGAGGTCGGTCAGCGCGTCCACCCAGCGGGCCTGGGCCGCGCCGATCAGCTCGGCCTTGCGGCGGTCGGCCTCGCTCAGCCCGGCATCACTAAGCCCGCCGTCGGTTTCCTCGTCGATCTGGCCGGCCATGGGCCACCCCGTTTCCGGAAAGGAGTATCAACCCGGCCCACTAAGTTGCCCCCGTCCGCCAAACCATTCGCGCCATTGCTAACGCTTTCGGCGTGTTCGCTATCCGCTGAGGTCGCGGGCGGCGAGGACGCGCTCGCAGCACCCGGTGGCCGGGGTGGCTGCGCCGACCGCCCAGACGCCGTGGTCGGCCTGGCCACTGACGCCGCTCAGGTTGCTGATGCCGTGGGCGTTGGGCCCGTTGGGAGTGGCGACCCGGACCCAGCTCTTCCCGGTCCAGTGCACCAGCAGCCGCCGTTGTCACGATGCAGGGCCCAGAACGACAGGTGTTAATGCCGGTGCTGACGGCCCACTTCTCCACCGTGCCGGCGTCGGCCTCGGTGAACGTCTCGCCCGAGCCGTAGTCGTCGATGCCGGGCATCTCGGCGACGCCGACCATGCTCCACAGCTGGCTGGGGCTTTCCGACGGGTACAGCGACGCGAGCTGACTGTGCAGGCCGCTGGCGGCGGTCTCGGTGGCGGTGGCCATCTCGTGGCTGGTGCCCGTGTAGTAGTCGAAGGTCATCAGGTTGACCACGCTGACCTTTGCCTGGTCGGCGATGGCGTTCTGGATGACGGCCTCGTCGGCCGAGTCCATGCCGGTGGTCGTGCTGGGCATGGTGTACGAGAACTGGATGCCGCGCCCGTTGGCGGCGGCCCAGGACTCGACCTGCGCGACGGCGCGGCCTGGAGCTGCGAGATGTCGCTGCCGAAGGTGGACGAGGTGAGCGGCTGGCCGGTGTCGCCGTTCCAGTACGCGGTGCAGGAGCCGGCGCTGGCGGTCTGGATGAAGGCGAAGGTCAGGTACTTGGCGCCGGACTCGGTGGACAGGGTGGCCGGGTTGTCGCCGTTGTAGGCCTCATCGGCCGCCGGAGCAGGGCGGCTTCGAGCCGAAACAGTTAGGCAACTTTCCTGTCTTGACCGGGGACGTTATGTCGACCGTGGGTCAGCGTCAAGCGGTTCGTTCACGCGCCCGGTTGCGCGTGGCGCTACATCCCGGGTTGTAACGGCGACGGGCGCGCTACGACTCGGGATAGAGCGCAGGTCGAGCCCGCAGCCCGACGACACTCCGGCCGCGCCAGGACACGATCGATGACTGTTCGCGCGGGCCGCGCCGCGGCCCTGACGTCATCCCTACGTCTGCGCCACTGGAGGACTCGATGCCGCATCATCAAGGCGGGTCGCGGGTGTCGGCGGTGTTCGAGCAGTTCGCCCGGCTCGTGGTGCGGTTCCGCTTCCTAGTCGTCGCGGCCTGGGTGGCCGGCGCGGTGCTGGCCTCGGTCACTCTGCCCTCGCTGGGCAGCCAGGTGAACAACGACAACAGCCAGTTCCTGCCGTCCAGCGCGCCCAGCAGCCAGGCCGCCAGCCTGGCCGCGCCGCTGCTGGGCCGCGCGGGCAAGCAGAGCCAGGTCATCGTCATCGCCGCGCGGCCAGGCGCCCGGCTGACCGCCGCCGACCAGGCCGCGATCGGGCGCGAGGCCAGCGTCGCGGCCCAGGTCAGCCGCGTGGTCGCGGCCCGGGTCGGGGGCATCTCGACCGATGGCCGGGCGGCCGAGATCCTGGTTCAGTCCAGCGTCAACAGCCAGGACCAAACCGGCCAGCAGTCGATCATCAATGCCCTGCGGGCCACCTTCGCCCGTGCCGGCGCCCCAGCCGGGCTCCAGTTCCACCTGGCCGGCGCCATCGCCACCAACGTCGCCAACCGCGCCAGCTCGACCAACGGCATGAGCTCCATCCAGAGCTTCTCGCTGCTGTTCATCATCGTGTTGCTCATCGTGGTGTTCCGGTCCCTGCTGGCCGCGCTGGTGACGCTGATCCCGAGCGCACTGGCCCTGGTCATGTCGATGCGGTTCATCGGCGGGCTCGGCGCCGCCGGCCTCAAGATCTCCTCGGTGACCCAGGTGCTGCTGATCGTTCTGCTGCTCGGCGCGGGCACCGACTACGGCCTGTTCCTGCTATTCCGGGTCCGGGAGGGGCTGCGTTCCGGGCTGCCCGCACGCGAGGCGATCGTGACCGCGCTGGTCAGGGTGGGTGAGTCCATCAGCGCCTCGGCCGGGACCGTCATCCTCGCGCTACTGACCCTGCTGGGGGCCAGCTTCGGGATCTACCACGACCTGGCCGTGCCGCTCGCGCTTGGCGTGGCCGTCGTGGTGCTGGCCGGGCTCACGCTACTGCCCGCCCTGCTGGCCGTGTTCGGCGACGCCGTCTTCTGGCCCGCGCGGATCAAGCCTGGCCAGCGCAGCGACAGCGCCTGGGGCCGGGTCGCCGGGCGGGTAATCCAGAGGCCAGCCGTCACCCTGGCCGTCGGCGTGCTGATCTTCGCCGGACTGGGCGTCGCCGCCCTCGGCTATCAGTCCTCCGGCTTCGGCGGCGCCACCACCGCCCCCGCCGGCACCGACGCCGCGGCGGGCAACGCCCTGCTGGCCGCGCACTTCCCGCAGACCAGCGCCAATCCCGCCGACCTCGTGTTCCGCTACCCCCGCCCGGTCTGGACCGACCCCAGTGCGCTGGTCACCGCTGAGCGCTCGCTGCGCCATTCCGGCCAGTTCACTCAGCTCGCCGGGCCGCTCGACGCCACCGGCCTGACCCTCAGCCCGTCCGGCTTCGCCCGGCTGCACGCCCGGCTCGGCGCCCCGGCCAGCCTGCCCCCGGTCGAGTCGCACGGCGCGGCCGTGCCCGCTGCCGAGTACAACGCCTACCGGGCCGGCGCCCAGTTCGTCAGCGCCGACGGCCGGACCGTCCAGTTCCAGGCCTCGCTGGCGGCCGGCGGCCAGCAGAGCACCGCGGCCATGAACGCCACCCCTAGCGTGCGCATCGCGGTCGACACCGCGGGCCGCGCCTCTGGCGCCACCGCCACCGGCCTGGCCGGCCAGGCGGCCGCCCTGTACGACGTGAGCAGCACCGCCAACCACGACCTGATCAGCATCATCCCCATCGCCGTGCTCGCCATCGGGCTGCTGCTGGCCCTGGTGCTGCGCAGCCTGGTCGCACCGCTCTACCTCATCGTCAGCGTCGTGCTGTCCTACCTGGCCGCGCTGGGCGTCTCCACCCTGGTCGTCATCGACATCGCCGGCCAGGGCGGCATCGTGTTCCTGCTGCCGTTCCTGATGTTCGTCTTCCTGCTGGCTCTGGGCGAGGACTACAACATCCTGGTCATGACCCGAATCCGGGAGGAAGCTCGGCACCTGCCGCTGCGCCAGGCCGTCGTGCACGCCGTTGGCCGGACCGGATCCACCGTCACCGCGGCCGGGCTGATCCTGGCCGGCACCTTCGGGGTCCTGGCCCTCGCGGGCGGCGGCGTGATGGGCGGCCAGCTCCGGGCCATCGGCTTCGGGCTCGGGGTGGGGATCCTCATGGATACGTTCGGAGTCCGCACCCTGCTTGTCCCCTCGGTCGTGGTCCTGCTCGGCCGCTGGAACTGGTGGCCCTCTCCGCTGAGCCGTCGCCCGGCGGCTAGCCTGACCCCGTGGACACAGACCAGGGACCGGTCGGCTACGCCGCCGACGGAGGCGTCGCGACCATCACCATGACCACCCCCGCCCTTGGGCTGGCCACCAAGCAGGGGCTGCTGGTGGCCGTCCAGGAGGCCGCCGCCGATCAGGCCATCCGCGCCGTCGTGCTCACCGGCACCGGCCGCGTGTTCACCGCCGGCCAGGACCTCGGTGAGCACGCCGCGGCCCTGGCCGAGTCCGGGGCCGACGCCTTTGACACGCTCGAGGCCCACTACAACCCGGTCATCACCGCCTTGGCCACCATGCCCAAGCCGGTGATCGCGGCCGTCAACGGCACCTGCGCCGGCGCCGGCCTCGGCCTGGCCCTGGCCTGTGACCTGCGGATCGCCGCCGCCGGAATCCGGTTCACCACCGCGTTCACCGGCATCGGCCTGACCCCCGACTCCGGCCTGTCGGCCGCCCTGTCCCGCGCCCTCGGCACCGCGCGGGCCAGCGAGCTGATCCTGCTCGCCGACCCGTTCACCGCCGAGGACGCGTTCAGCTGGGGCCTGGTCGGCCGCGTCGTGCCCGGCCCGGACCTCCCCGCCGCCGCCGCCGAGCTCGCCGCCCGCCTGGCCGCCGGCCCGACCCGGGCCTACGCCACCGCCAAGCGGGCCATCCGCGAGGCCTGGGCCGCGCCCTGGCCCGACGTCCTGGCCGCCGAATCCCGCGACCAGGCCACCCTCGGTGCGACCCAGGACCACCGAAACGCCGTCGAGGCCTTCCTGGCCAAACGCCGTCCCGAGTTCACCGGCCGCGACTAGCTACGCGCACAAGACGTTTCCGCGGAAACGCCTGGCTGACCGGATCGCGGGCGGCGCCGCGCCGCGTTCACGTCGCGAGTCCCTCGCGTCACACAGCCACCCCAGGCCACAGTGGCCTGCGCCGGGTTGGTGACGGCCGTCACCCACCGCCCGGCAGCCCCTGCCGCCCCTGGTATTCCATGATGCGGCCGCCCGGATTCCGAGTAGTGACCTGGCCGAAAGCCGGCCAGCGACGTGGTTGTTGCTCTCACGTCGAAACAGCGACGTGAGAGCAACAACCACGTCGTTCGGCGGGCTGCGGGCCGGGCGGGGTCCGTCTGGAGATGTACACGGGCGGCCAACTACGGGCCGATGCGGCCACCGGGTCGCGGGCGCTACCGTCGGCTAGTGTCCTCACCTGCTGATACGGCCGAGGAGCCCCGGCCGCCGCTGCTGTACGGGCTGTCCATGGGGCAGTGGACCGCCATCGACGTGCTCGCCGCGGTCGTGGTCGTGCTGGCCGCCTGGTTCAACCTGCACCCGCCTCAGGGCGAGGCCGTGCGGCCGCCGCACGGCACGGTCCAGGCCTCACTGGTCGTGGTCGCGGTCGGGGCCATGGTGCTGCGGCGCCGGTGGCCGCGGACCGTGCTCGCCATCACCACCGCGGCCACGGCGGCGCTGACAGCGATAGGCCGGTCGCCGTTCGTGCTGGACGTGCCGATCATGCTGGCCGCCTACACGGCCGCGGTCAGCATGGTCCGGCGGCGGTCGGTGCCGGTCATCATCGTGGCGGAGGCGGCGCTGCTGGCCGGGGTCATCACGGCCATGGTCATCGACACGGCGGGCAACGACAGCATTCACAGCCTGCTCGCCGCGGCGGCGGCCTGGTTCGTGGGGGACGCGAAGCGGGTGCGGAACGACTACGTGGCCGGGCTGGTGGAGCAGGCGGACCAGCGCCGGCTGACTGAGGTGCAGCGGGAACGGCAGGCGGTCCGGGCCGAGCGGGTGCGGATCGCCAGGGAGCTGCATGACGTGGTGGCGCACAGCCTGACGGTGATGACGGTGCAGGCCGGGGTGGGGCTTCGGGTGATGGACCGGCGGCCGGCCGAGACGCGGCGATCGCTGGAGGCGATCGAGGCCACGGGGCGGACGGCCCAGGATGAGCTGCGGCTGGTGGTAGGCCTCCTGCGGGAGGATGAGGCGGACCGGGAGGAGCTGGCGCCGGCGCCGGGGCTCAAGGACCTGGCCGAGCTGGTCGAGACGGTGCGGGCGGCCGGGATCACAGTGGAGCTGAGCCTGTCGGGGCCGACGGGGCAGATCTCGCCGGCCATGGAGCTATCGGTGTACCGGGTGGTGCAGGAGGCGCTGACCAACGTGGTCAAGCACGCTCCGGGGGCGCGGGCCTGCGTGGACCTGGCCTGCAGCGAGCGGGAGGTCCGGATGGAGATCGCCGACGACGGCGGCCTGACCGGCGCGACCCCGCCCAGCACCGCCCCGCCCAG
>Ga0134128_10011160_pt1 | contig 10748 bp, 10 predicted proteins | sample KB31754_FD_96462 | JGI IMG/M metagenome (GOLD analysis project Ga0134128, IMG submission 96462) | Terrestrial soil microbial communities with excess Nitrogen fertilizer from Kellogg Biological Station, Michigan, USA - KB3-175-4 | ecosystem: Environmental > Terrestrial > Soil > Unclassified ...
CCACTTCGAGGCCCTGTTCCGCCAGGCGCTGGCGGCGACCGGCGCGCAGGTGGCGGCGCGGCCGTTGATCCTCGACCTGGGCAGCGGTTCAGGCGTCAACTCGGTGATCCCCTGCCGACGGCTGTTCCCCGGCGCGCGGGTTGTGGCTACCGATCTCTCGGCCGAGCTCCTGGCCATGCTGGGCGCCTATGCTGCCGAGAGCGGCGCGGAAGAGGACGTGGTCTGCGTGCAATTGGACGCCATGGCGGGGCTGACGGCGTCCGGCTGTTTCGACCTGGTCACCGGGGCGGCCATCCTGCATCACCTGGACAGTCCCGGCGAGGGGTTGCGCGCGGCGGCCCAGGCGCTGAGGCCCGGCGGGCAGGCGATCTTCTTCGAACCGTTCAACGGCTGGGCGCTGATGCGGCTGGCCTTTGAACGGATCCTCGCCGAAGCGGCCCTGCGCGGCCAGCCGCTGCCGGCCGACCCCGAGGCGGCCGTCCGCCAGCTGGTCGACGACGTCGCCCAGCGCAGCACCGAAAGCTATGGCGCGGTCAGCTCCGACGCCGACGACAAGTGGCTGTTCTCGCGCACTGGGATCGATGCCCTGGCCCGCGCCGCCGGCTTCGATGCGGTCCGCTTCGCCCCGCACGCCGACCACCCCAGCCTCTACCGCGACATCGCCGGCGTCCACCTGCGGCTCTACAGCGGCCGCGACGACCTTGCCCTGCCGAACTGGGCGCTGGCCGTCCTGGACAGCTTCGACGCGGCCATGACGCTCAACGCCAAGCGCGAGCTGATGCTGGAGGGCTCGATCGTGCTGACCAAGCCGGCGGCAGCCTAGGCGGCCAGGAACCCCGCTTCGGCGAAGTCCAGCATGCGGTTCAGCAGGCCGGCCACGTCGCCTTCGCGGGTCAGGCCGCCGGAGAGGTGGTGCAGGCGGTCGAACTCGGCGAAGCGGTTGTTGTGGACCATGCCGAGGCAGAAGTGCAGCCGCCAGTAGACGGTCTCGGCGGGCAGCTCGGGCCTGGCCTTCTTCAGCGCCTCGGCGAAACGGGCGAGGTGGCTGACGTCGTTCTGCAGCGCCTCGCGCATGTCGGCGGTGCCCTCGGAACGGGCGCGAATGATGAACTGGACGCTGACGCGGCGGTCGCTGGCCGGGTCGGCCCAGCGCAGCGGCGGGGCGAAATAGGCCTCCAGGATTTCCCTGAGCGGCGGAGAACCGCCATGGCGGTCGTTCGCCTGGTGCAGCATCCGCGCGCGCTCGCGGTTCAGCTCGCTGGTGCGGCGGCGGAAGATCTCGAACAGCAGGGCGTCCTTGGAGCCGAAGTGGTAGTTCACGCTGGCCAGGTTGACGCCGGCCTCGGCGGTGATGTCGCGAACCGAGACGTTCTGGAAGCCGTGCAGGGCGAACAGCCGCTCGGCGGCGTTGAACACCTGGGCCTTGGTCGCGGCCTGGGCCTCTTCGGTCTCGAGCTCCGGAGCCTCGACGTCGTCGGAAAGGTGGTCCTCGCTCATGGGCGCGGCCCTAGCGGGCGAGCTCCTTCATGGCCTTCTCCAGGCCGCCCAGGGTGAGCGGGAACATCCGTTCGCCGACCAGCTGCTTCAGGAGCCCGATGGAGGGGGTGTAGTCCCAGTGCCGCTCGGCGGTCGGATTCAGCCACACCATGTGCGAGTAGATGTTGGCCACCCGGTCCATCCAGACGGCGCCCGCCTCCTCGTTCCAGTGCTCCACCGAGCCGCCCGGATAGGTGACCTCATAGGGGCTCATGGTGGCGTCGCCCACGAAGATCACCTTGTAGTCGTGCGGGAACTTGTGGAGCACGTCCCAGGTCGGGATCTTCTCGGCGTGCCGGCGCCGGTTGTCCTTCCAGACCGCCTCGTAGAGGCAGTTGTGGAAGTAGTAGAACTCCATGTTCTTGAACTCGGAGCGGGCGGCGGAAAACAGCTCCTCGCAGACCTTGATGTGGCTGTCCATCGAGCCGCCGATGTCGAAGAAGATCAGCACGCTGATCTTGTTGCGGCGCTCGGGGCGCATGTGGATGTCGAGGTAGCCCTTCTCGGCGGTGCCCTGGATGGTGCCGTCCATGTCGATCTCGTCGGGCGAGCCCTCACGGACCCACTTGCGCAGCCGGCGCAGCGCCACCTTGATGTTGCGGGTCCCGAGCTCGACCTGGTCGTCGAGGTTCTTGTACTCGCGCTTGTCCCAGACCTTGATCGCCTTGCCGTGGCGGCCCTTGTCCTGGCCGATGCGCACGCCTTCGGGGTGGTAGCCGTCGGCGCCGAACGGTGACGTCCCGCCCGTGCCGATGGCCTTGTCGCCCTTCTCGTGGCGCTCCTTCTGCTCCTTGATGCGCTGGGCCAGCATCTCCATCAGCTTGTCGAACCCGCCGATTGCCTCGATCTGGGCCTTCTCCTCGTCGGTGAGGAACTGGTCGGAGAGCTTCTTCAGCCACTCGGCCGGGATGTCGGCGGTGACGTCCTCGCCCATCCGCTCCAGACCCTTGAACACGTGGCTGAACACCTGGTCGAAGCGGTCGAGGTTCTTCTCGTCCTTCACTAGGGCGGCGCGCGAGAGGTAGTAGAACTCGTCCACCGAGGGCTCGATGACGTGCTTGTCGAGGCCCTCCATCAGGGCCAGGTATTCCTTCAGCGTCACCGGCACCTTGGCCTGGCGCAGCTCGGTGAAGAAACGCATGAACATGCGTGGGTCCTTCGTGGGGCGACGAACAGTCGTTTGAACGCGAGGATGGGGCGTAGGGTCCCCGATGTCCAGTGCGCGGGAATGGGACGCAGAGGCGCAGCATGGCCGACCTGGAGTTCTTCTTCAACCTGTCGTCGCCGTGGACGCGGCTTGCGTTCCACAACGTCCAGCCGATCCTCGCCGAGACCGGCGCCTCGGTGACCTGGCGGCCGTTCCTGGTGGGCGGAGTGTTCAATGCGGTGAATCCCAGCGTCTATGCGAGCCGCGAGGACCCGGACGCGCCCAAGCACCGGCACACCTTCAAGTGGCTGAAGGACTGGGCGCGGCTGGCCGGCGTGCCGATGAACTTTCCCTCGCCCCACCACCCCGTGAAGTCGGTGCACGCGATGCGGGTGTGCTGCGCCCTGGAGCCCGATCAGGCGGCGCTGTTCCGCTTCGTCGGCGCGGCGTTCGACGCCTATTTCCGCGAGGCGCGGAACCTGGACGATCCGGCCGTGCTCGTGGAGATCGCCGGCGCGTGCGGCTTCGACGGCGAGGCGCTGGCGCGGCGGTCGCAGACGGACGAGGTCAAGCAGCGGCTGCGCGCCAACACCCAGGAGGTGATCGACCGCGGGGGCTTCGGGTCGCCGACCATGTTCGTGGGCGGGACCGAGATCTTTTTCGGCAACGACCAGCTGCCGCTGGTCCGCCAGGCGCTCGCCCGGTCCGACACCTAGGCTCGTCTGCCAAAGGCGCGCAGAAAGGTCTTCAGGCCGCGGCGGGCCTCGGCGTCGATCTGCTCCGGCGAGGCGGGCGGCATGGCGTTGCACAGCCGCGCCTTCAGGAATGGGCTCTGCAGGAGGCCCAGGAGGTGCTGGGCCGCGCCGACCGGGTCGCCGTCGAGCTCCAGGAAGCCGGCCGCGTCGAGCCCTGAGAGGAAGGCGGCCAACCGTTCCGTGCCGCGCCTCGGCCCGGTGTCGTAGAAGATGCGGCCAAGCTCGGGCGCGCGTTCCGACTCCGCGGCGATCAGCGAGAAGTTGCGCAAGGTGACGTCGTCGAGGATGAAGGCCAGGAACGAGCGGGCGATGCGCAGCAGCGCCGCCTCCGGCGTCTCGCCCGAGATCACCGCGAACACCTCGTCCTGCTGCCAGAGGCAGCGGCGTTCGACGTAGGCCTTGAACAGTTCGTCCTTGCTTCTGAAGTAGTTGTAGAGCGTGCCCTTCGATCCGCCCAGGCGCGCGGCGATGGTGGACATCGATGCGGCGGCGAAGCCCTCCTCCAGGAACACCTCCTGGGCGACATCCAGGATCGCCTCGCGGCGGGCGTCGGGATCAAGCCTTGATTTGACCTTTAGCATTTCTATCGAACCGTACGGGTTGGTCAATCTTGACGATGTTCGCTCTCAGGCTTAGGTGTCTTGAAGAATATGACCGTACCGTACGGTTGGCAAGAGGCGGATGAGATGGGACGGCTCTGCTGCTTGACCCGCAATGCGACCATGCTGCTGGCCGGGGGCGCGCTGGCCGCCTGCGCGACGCTGCCTGCGCCGCTGGCCGCCCGCGCGCCGAAGCCCGCGCAGGCCTACGCCACCGCGCAATCCGTGGCCGCGCCCGGCCGCGACTGGCCCGCGGACGCCTGGTGGCGGGCCTACGCGGACCCGCAGCTGGACGCCCTGATCGGCGAGGCTTTGGCCGGATCGCCCACGCTGGCGCTCGCCGAGGCACGCGTGCGCAAGGCGGAGGCGTCGGAGAACCGCGGGCGGCTGCTGCCGACCATCAGCGCCAACGGCTCGGTGGTGGAGCAGAAGCAGAGCTACAACTCCGGCATTCCGCGGGCCTTCGTGCCGCACGGCTACAACGACTATGGCCGGGCCACCCTCGACTTTGCCTGGGAGCTCGACTTCTGGGGCAAGAACCGTTCGGCTGTCGCCGCGGCGATATCCGACGCCGACGCCGCCGCGGCCGACGCCGCGGAGGCCAGGCTGATGCTGGCGACGAACGTCGCGGCCGCCTACGCTGACCTCGCCCGCCTCTTCGCCGAGCGCGACGTCGCCGAACGCGCCCAGAGCGTGCAGGCCGAGACCAGCAAGCTGGTCGCCGACCGGGTGCGGAACGGCCTGGATACGCTGGGCGAACAGCGCCTGGCGGAGGCCAATCCGCTGCAGGCCGCCGCCGACCTGAAGGCGATCGACGAGCAGATCGCGCTGACCCGCAACCGGCTGGCGGCCCTGCTCGGCGCGGGCCCCGACCGCGGCCTGGCGATCGCGCGGCCGGCCATCGGGGCGCTGAAGCCGGTAGGCGTGCCGGCCAGCCTCGCGGCGAACCTGGTGGGTCGCCGGCCGGACATCGCGGCTGCGCGCCGGCGCGCCGAGGCCGCCGCCCACCGCATCAAGGAAGCCCGCGCGACCTTCTACCCTGACGTCAACCTGGCGGCGTTCATCGGCGTCCAGTCGCTGACGCTCACCAAGCTCACCGCGCCCGGCTCCGATATCGGCTCGGTGGGGCCGGCGGTAAGCCTGCCGATCTTCAACGGCGGCCACCTGAAGGCGAACCTGCGCGCCGCCGAAGCCGACCGCGACGCCGCGGTGGCCAGCTATGACGCCGCCGTCACCGAGGCCTTCCATCAGGTCGCCGACGTGGTGGCCTCCGCCCGCGCCCTGGACGGCGAGCTCGCCGACTCCCGCGCCGCGCTCGCCGCCAGCGAGGACGCCTACCGCATCGCGCGCCTGCGCTATCAGGGCGGGCTCGCCACCTTCCCGACGGTGCTGCTGGCCGAGCAGGGCGTGCTGCAGCGCCGGCGCACCGTCGCCGACCTGGAGGCCCGTGCGCTCACCCTCGAGGTGGAGCTGGTGCGCGCCTTGGGCGGCGGCTTCCACGCCGCCTGACCTTCAACAGTTTCGCCGAGCGAGCCTTCGCCATGCTTGATAAGACCGACCCGATGACCGCCGAAGCCGCCAGCGCCGCCGCTGCCAACCGGAGCGCCGCCGCCGGCGCGCGCCGGCGGCGCCTGCTCATCTGGCTGGCCCTGGGCGTGGTGGCCGCCGGCCTGCTGTTCGGAGCCTATGTCCTGCTGTTCACGGGCAAGTCGGTGACCACCGACAACGCCTATGTCGGCGCCGACGTGGCGCCGGTGACGCCGCTGGTCGGCGGGCCGGTGGCCCGGGTGTTGGTCAAGGAGACCGACGTCGTGCAGCCCGGCCAGCCGCTGGTGCTGCTGGACGATTCCGACGCCAAGATCGCCGTCGCCCAGGCCGAGGCCGCGCTGGGCCAGGCCGAGCGCAAGGTGCGCGGCTACGTGGCCAACGACGCGGCCCTGGCCGGCCAGGTCGGCGCGCGCGACGCCGACGTGGCCAAGGCGCGGTCCGACCTCGACCGGGCCAAGACCGACCTCGACCGGCGCCAGGCGCTGGCGTCGTCCGGCGCCGTCTCGGGCGATGAGCTGACCAACGCCAAGAACCGCTACGCCGAGGCGCAGGCCGCCGTGGCGCAGGCGGCCGCCGCCCGGCGCGCGGCGCAAGGCAACCGCCGGGCCAACGCCGTGCTGATCGAAGGCGTCGACGAGGCCCGGAATCCGGAAGTCGCCGCCGCCCGCGCCCGGCTGGCCGCCGCCCAGCTGGCGCTGGACCGCACGGTGATCCGCAGCCCCGCGGCCGGCGAGGTGTCCAAGAAGACCGTGGAGCCCGGCCAGCAGGTCGAGATGGGCGTTCCGATCATGCAGGTGGTGCCCACCACCGACGCCTACGTGGACGCCAACTTCAAGGAAGTGCAGCTCGAGAAGGTGCGGCCCGGCCAGCCGGTGACGCTGACCTCCGACCTCTACGGCCGCGGCGTTAAGTTCCATGGGCGCGTGCGGGGCCTGACCGGCGGCACGGGTTCGGCCTTCTCGCTGATCCCGGCCCAGAACGCGTCGGGCAACTGGATCAAGGTGGTGCAGCGGCTGCCGGTGCGCATCGACCTCGATCCCGGGGAGCTGCGCGAGCACCCCTTGCGGGTCGGGCTCTCCATGAAGGCCTCCATCGACGTCTCCGGCGCCCGCTGAGGCGCGACGCCCATGGCCCACGCCACCGCATCCGCCTCGCCGCCGCCGATGGCCGGCGCGCTGCTCGCCGTCACCTCGATCGCGCTCGCGCTTGGCACCTTCATGCAGGTGCTGGACACCACCATCGCCAACGTCTCGCTGCCGACCATCGCCGGCAACCTGGGCGTCTCGCCCGACCAGGGCACCTGGGTGGTCACCGCCTTCGCCGTGGCCAACGGCGCCTCGGTGCCGCTGACCGGCTGGCTGATGGGCCGCTACGGGGTGGTGCGGACCTTCGTGGGCTCGGTCGCCCTGTTCACCATCGCCTCGTTCCTCTGCGGGATCTCCTGGAACCTGCCCTCGCTGATCGCCTTCCGGATCCTGCAGGGCGCGGTCTCCGGCCCGATGATCCCAGGCTCGCAGGCCTTGCTGATCATGATCTTCCCGCCGCAGCGGCGCGGCACGGCGCTGGCCATCTGGTCGATGACCACGCTGGTGGCCCCGATCTGCGGTCCGATCCTTGGCGGCTACATCTCGGACAACATCGCCTGGCCGTGGATCTTCCTGATCAACCTGCCGGTGGGCCTGGTCTGCTCGATCGTCTGCTGGCGCGCCATGAGGAGCCGCGAGACGCCGACCCGCAAGGTCCCAATCGACGGCGTGGGCTTCGCCCTGCTGCTGGTCTGGGTGGGCGCCATGCAGGTCATGCTGGACACCGGCAAGGACGCCGACTGGTTCAACTCGCCGGCCATCGTCGCGGAGGCCGCGGTCGCGGTGATCGGCTTTGCGGCCTGGCTGATCTGGGAGCTCAACGAGCGCTATCCGATCGTGGACCTGAGCCTGATGAAGAACCGCAACTTCGTCCTGGCGCTGGTGTGCTCCTGCCTGGGCTTTGCGGTGTTCTTCGCCACCAACCTCTTGCAGCCGCTCTGGCTGCAGACCCGGATGGGCTACATCGCCACCTGGGCTGGGCTGGTGGCGGCGCCCTCCGGCATGGTGGCGGTGTTCCTGACGCCGTTTGCGGCGCGGATCATGAACCGCATCGACGCGCGCTGGACCGCCAGCCTGTCGCTGGTGGCCTTCGCCAGCTCCTACTACCTGCGCTCGCGGTTCACGAGCGACGTCGACTTTTTCGCCCTGGTGATCCCCATGCTGGTGCAGGGGATCGCCATGAGCACCTTCTTCGTCTCGATGGTGACCATGGCGCTGAACGGCGTCCCCGGGGAGCAGGTGCCCCAGGCCTCGGGCCTCTATAACTTCACCCGGCTTTGCGCGGCGGCCTTCGCGGCCTCGCTGGTGACCACCACCTGGGACCGGTCCGCCGCGCTGCACCAGACGCGCCTGGCCGAGGTGATGGGCGCTCACGACCCGGCGTTCGTGGGGGCCCTGTCCAAGCTGCAGGGCGCGGGGCTTTCGGCCCAGCAGGCGCTGGCGGCGGCGACCAACCAGGTGACCAGCCAGGCCTACCTGCTGGCGACCATCGACCTCTTCCGGGTCTGCGCCATCCTGATGGTGCTGGTGATCCCGCTGATCTGGCTGACCCGCAAGGCGCTGGCGGCCGGCGCCGGCCACGCCGCGGCCGATTAGGCCGTCGCTTCCTTCAGCTTCCGCCAGACGGTCATGCGCGAGACGCCGAGGCGCCGGGCGATCTCCACGGGGCCGACGCCGGCGCGCCGCAGGGCGCGGATCTCCTGGGCCGCGGGCCGGCGGCGCGGGAAGGGGCCGGGCGGCTCGACCGCGGCCACCGCCTCCAGCGCCGCCCGAAGGGCCGCGCCGCCGGCGCCTCGGCTGTCGAGGTCGGGCTCCAGCACCTTCAGGCTCGCGCCGCGCGCGTCCAGCCGGTCCATCACCGCCAGGATCGCGCGCCCGGCGCCGCCCAGCTGGTCCAGCCGGGCCACCGCCAGCTGGTCGCCTTCGCCGATGAACTCCAGGATCGAGTCCAGCACGCCGGCCGCGCCGGGATCCTCGCTTCGCAGCACCTGGCAGCCGGCGGCCCTCAGCGCCGCCGCCTCCGGTGCGCTCGTCGCATCGCGAGCCCTGACGTAGCCGATCCGGAGCATTCCACCGCCGTCCGTTGCAGGCCTGGGAAGCTCCCAAATCCACCGGCCGCCGCCAAGCGGGAGAAACGTTAAATCGAGGCAATAATCGTCGGCGCTGACCTGAATTCAGGCCGGATTGTGTTCAATAGAGGCCGCATCTGTGGTCAAGCTGCAAGAACTGACCGGGCCCCGTCGCAAGATGAACTCACGATCGATTGTGCCGCCGACCCGGAAGCCGTATTCGCCCACCTGGACGAAGCCGCGGCGGGCATAGAATCGTCGGGCCTTGAGGTTCTCCGACCAGACGCCGAGCCAGATCGCGCGGGGCCCGTCGCGCTCCAGCCAGGCCCGGACCTCCTCGTAGAGCCGCGCGGCGAGGCCCGATCCCTGCCAGGCGGCGGCCAGGTAGATGCGCTTCAGCTCGCCGCAAGCCGGCGTGACCCCCGGGTGGGGCAGGGCGCAGGGGCCTGCGGCGGCGTAGCCGATGGCCTCGCCTGCGGCCTCGACCAGCCAGGCGGCGCTCGCCGGGTCGGCCAGTTCGGCGCGGGTGCGCGCCACCTCGTAGGCCTCGGCCACGAAGGCCGCCAGGTCCTCGGCCGGATAGAGGTGGCCGAAGGTCTCGGTGAAGGTCGCCTCGCCGACGGCGGCCAGGGTTTCGGCGTCGGCCGGCCCGGCGCGGCGGATCACGGGATCGGCCATCGGCTCGCCCTGCGAATGTGCGCTAGGATGAAGCATGACCGTCGCGCTCTACACCCACCAGGACATGTTCGACCACCGGCCCGGCGAGTATCACCCCGAGCGGCCGGAGCGGCTGAAGGCCGTCACCGATGCCTTGAGCGAGTCCGACCTCGACCTGGCGGTCAGCGACGCCCCGGTCGTCGAGCGGGCCGATCTCGCCCGCGTGCACGCCGAGCGCTACCTCGACGTCATCGAGGCGGTGCGGCCCGGGTCGCACCGCTTCAAGCTGGACGAGGACACCTTCATGTCGGCCGGCAGCCTGAACGCGGCGCGCCGGGCGGCGGGCGCGGCGGTGGCCGCGGTCCGCGACGTCGCCTCGGGCAAGGCGCAGCGCGCCTTCTGCGCCGTGCGCCCACCGGGCCACCATGCGGAGCCGTCGCTGCCCATGGGCTTCTGCATCTTCTCCAACGTGGCGGTCGGCGCGCGCGCGGCGCAGGCGGCCGGCCTGGCCAAGGTGGCGGTGGTGGACTTCGATATCCACCACGGCAACGGCACCCAGGCCGCCTTCAGCGGCCAGGATGGCCTCTTCCTGGCCTCGATCCAGCAGTGGCCCATGTGGCCCGGCACCGGGCATCCGGACGAACCGGTGGCGCCCAACATCGCCAACGCCGTCTCGCCCGAGGGCGCCTCGGCCCGCCAATGGCGGACGGCGTTCGAGAGCCTGCTGCCCAAGGTCGACGCCTTCGCGCCGGACCTGATCATCGTCTCGGCGGGCTTCGACGCCCATCGCCGAGACCCGCTGGGGGCCGGAGGCCAGCAGCTGGAGGCGGCCGACTTCGCCTGGGCGACGCGGGCCATCCTCGAGGTGGCCCGCAAACACGCCAAGGGCCGGGTTGTCTCCTCCCTCGAGGGCGGATACGACCTTGAGGCTCTGGGCTCATCGGCCCTGGCTCACGTGCGCGCGCTCGCCGAGGCGTGAGTCAGGTCGGGACGAGGACGGGCTGGACGCCTTGACCACAGTTGACGCCGCCGCGCCGACGGCGCGCCCGCCGGGCGCCATCGTGCTCGCCCGCCACGGCGAGCCGGCGCTGTCGCGCAAGGTGCGGCTCTCGGCCCAGCAGTACCGCGAGTTCTGGGCCAGCTACGAGGTGCTCGGGATCCTGCCCGGCCAGACCCCGCCCGCAAGGCTCTCGGCCTTCGTGGAAAAGGCCGGCGCGCTGGTGACGTCCACCCGGCTGCGCTCCATCCAGAGCGCCGAGCGACTGGCGCCGGGCCGCACGTTCGCCCACCACGACATCCTGATCGAGGCGCCGCTGCCGCCGCCCGACTGGCCGGCCTGGGTGAAGCTGTCG
>Ga0134128_10011163_pt1 | contig 10747 bp, 9 predicted proteins | sample KB31754_FD_96462 | JGI IMG/M metagenome (GOLD analysis project Ga0134128, IMG submission 96462) | Terrestrial soil microbial communities with excess Nitrogen fertilizer from Kellogg Biological Station, Michigan, USA - KB3-175-4 | ecosystem: Environmental > Terrestrial > Soil > Unclassified ...
CGCCGTCCCAGATCGACAAGTCCGCCAAGCCGGCCCTCCTTGTCAAACACGTCAAGGCCGCCGTGCAGCACGAAGTCCCCCTCCAGCGTGGCAACCCGGGAGACATGAATCGGCGTGCCGTTGCACGTCGCCCCTTGACCACGTTCGGCGGCGAGCAGCTCGTCCAGCACCGGCGCATAGGAGACGCCGAGGACGGGCACACCATCGCGATGCAGCGCGAGCTGCACGGCGAAGAAGGGTAGCCCGCGAACGAAGTTCTTCGTGCCGTCGATGGGATCGATGATCCAGACATCCCCCTCGGACGCCGCGCCGCCCAGCTCCTCGCCCAGAAAGCGATGCTGGGGATAGCGCGCGGAGACGCGTTCGCGAATGAGTGCTTCCGCCTCGCGATCGGCCCGGGTCACCGGGGTGTGATCGGCCTTCGTCTCGACCTGCAGATCGGATTCGAAATAGCGCAGCGCGACCGCGCCGGCCGCCCGTGCCACCTCCACCGCAAAGTCCAACAGCGCCATCAGTGCCTCCCGCCCAGCATTTGCCGGCAGCAAGCATACCCGGCAATCGGGCGGGACTATGCCCGCACGGGGACCGCTTCGACCTCCAGCGTCGCTTCCAGATACGCCAGGTTGCGCACGTCGACGTAGACCTCGCTCCCACTGGGCGTGCGCATCACCGCGACGAAATCGCCGAGGAAGGGATCGTCAATGCGCCGAACCAACCGACCGAGCGGCCGGCCGCCATCTCCCTGAAACTTGCGGACCGGTACACGCTGCTCGATCAACCGATCGATGATGCCGCGCGCCTCCGTCCGCTCCTCATCCGACGGCTGGCTGCCGCCGAGGACTCCTTCAAAGACTCTTCGCATCGTCGATCACGCTCCTTAGTAGACCGTCCCAGCACCGTTGATGGGACATAGATAGGGATATGCAAGCTTGGGGCCAGACCAGGACCGGCCGGCGAAAACATCTTCTTTATCCTAGAACATCATGCCCGGCAATTGTGAATTGCGCAACTCACCTACCCGTCTGCCTCCTCCTTGATGACCGTAAGTACCGATCGGAACTCGGCGGACCGTGCAGCGCCGAGTAGTTCGTAGATCGCCATCTCGGTGTGGGACGGTACCGCGCCGGCCGCGTGCAGGCGGGTGAGGCCGACATGGCGCGCCTCGTCGGTCCGGGCACCAATCGCGTCTTCCAGGAGATAGACCTCGAAGCCTCGGCCCAGCGCCTGCACACTCGTCTGGAAGACGCAGATGTGCGCTTCAATGCCGCACAACAGCAAGGAATGGCGTCCGCTCTGGGCAACCGCGTCGACAAACGGGTCGCAGTTGAAGCAGCCGAACGTTGTTTTGGCAATGGCCCGGCGTTCGCCCAACAGTGCCGCCACTTCCGGCACAGTGGGGCCCAGTCCCTGCGGATACTGCTCGGTGAAGATCGCCGGCACAGTGAGCACGTCGCAGGCGCGGACCGCCCGCCGGCAGGCGCGCACCACCGCTGGCGCGTCGGCGATGGCGGGCACCAGCCGCGCCTGCATGTCGATCACCACGAGCAGGGCGTCGTCACGTTCCAGGAGGCGCGCCGCGGGGTTCCCCGTTGTCGCCATTTTGGTCCTCCTTGGTCGGGAATTCTGGAGGCGGGGCCGCGACTGCCCATTGGGCCCGCAGTCGCGGCCATTCCCTTCTTCACCGCCGCAGCGGCACCCACTGCACCAGTTCGACCCGATTCCCCTCGGGATCGCGGAAGAACACGTTGTCCACGTGCAAGCCGATGGCCGGATGGTCGCTGTGGGCAATCGGCGCTTCTAACTCCGTTCCCGCCTCCGTCAGCCGCGCCACCACCTCCTCGATGTTCAAGACGGACACCGCAAGATGGTCCATGGTCCCCGCCGTTGGATCGGCCGGCCCATCGACGCGGTTCAACTGGACCGCCTGGTACCATACCTGCCGCGGACCCTGGGTGTCGTCCACCTGCCGAATGTAGGGCAAGCCCATTATGGTCCCGTAGTAGGTCATCATCCTGGCCATATCCTGCACCCGGATGGCCACATGATGATGCTCGGCGTTCATCACTGCCCGGAAGGTCGAATCCACTCACCACTCCCTACGATCTCGAATCTTGCCGGTGACGCCTATCCGTTGACGCGGCGCCCGGGCGGGATTGTGCCGAACGGACCCTGCCGCGTCAAGCGCGGCGCACAGTGGGCCATCGGCTGCTATGCTAGCCTTCGGTTCCGCCGCCGATGTCGTGCGCGGCGCGGAAGCAGCGACAGCACTGGAGAATGACTCAGGATGAGCAACAAACCTTACCGCATCGGCATCGCCGGCATGACCCACGGCCACGTTGGCGCGCACCTGCGCGAGTGGCAGCGCCTGGAGAACGCGACGCTGGTTGGCTACGCCGAGACGGACCCCGAACTGCGCGCCAAGTACGCCGAACGGCTGTCCGGCGCGCCCGCCTACGACAGCGTCGAGCAGCTCTTCGACGGGGCCCGCCCGGACGTGATCAGCATCTGCAACGAGACGATCAACCATGTCGGCGTGGTGGAAGCCGCCGCCGCACGCGGCATCCATTGCATCATGGAAAAGCCGATGGCGATTTCGTTGCAGCAGGCGCAGCGCATGGTCGTTGCCGCCGCGAAGGCTGGCATCCAGGTGATCGTGAACTGGCCGACGCACTGGGGCAGCCAGAACATGCTCAAGTCGCTGCGCTTGATTCAGGACGGCGCGATCGGCCGGCTGTATGAGGTCCGGCACCGGGGCGGCAGCACCAAGCCGGCGGCGCGGGATGCCGATGCGTTCTTCCGCTGGCTCTATCAGCCGGCGATCAACGGGGCCGGCGCCTACGCCGACTACTGCGGCTACGGGATCGACATGGCGCTCGGTGCGCTCGGCATCCCCTCCTCCGTCTGGGCCATGACCGGCCGCTACGTCCGGGAAGACCTGATGGGCGACGATAATGCGCGCATGATCCTGCAATACCCGCGCGCTCTGGCGATGGTGGAGGCGACCTGGACGCAGGTCGGCGTCCCCCACGGCGCCACGGCCTTTTACGGCGACCGGGGTACGCTGGAACTCCGCCCCGAAGGCATCTGGCAGGCGACCCTGGAGAACCAGCGTGGCGCCATCCTCGACAAGGTCCCGGCGCTCGACTACGGCGCCAGCGCCATGGAGTACATGCTCCACCAGCTCGACCGCGGCGAGCCCGTCGCCGAAATCTTCAGCGTCCGCCGGGGCCGTGATACGGCGGAGGTCTTCGAGGCGGGGCTGCTCTCCGCGCGAAGCGGCCAGATCGTGGCATTGCCCCTGCCCGTCCTGCCCTAGACGATCGGCGAACCGGGCGTATGCAATACGCCCGGTTCGCCGAAAGGCGTCCATTTATCCGCTAGAACCCGTACCGCTTGCGCAGATACTGCTCCACCGATGGGGGCACGGAGCCGGGGATTAGGCGGCGGCCCTGTTCGGCGGCCTGGCGGACAAAGGTCGAGCTGAGGTGGGTATATTCCGGGCGGGCGATCAGCAGGACGGTCTCCAGGTCCGGGGCGAGCTTGGAGTTGGCGATGTCCAGGGCGAACTCCAGCTCGAAGTCCGTCACGGAGCGTAAGGCGCGCACGATGGCGGCGGCGCCGCGCTCGTGCGCGAAGTCGGCCGTCAAGCCGTCGAACGCTTCCACCTGGACACCGGTGATCTCCGCTTCGTCGATCGCCGCCTCCAGCATCGCCATGCGTTCCTCCACCGTGAAGCTCGGCCGCTTTTCGGGGTTCCGGCCGATGCCGACGATCACCCGGTCGAAGAGCCGGCGCGACCGGGTGAGGATGTCGAGGTGGCCGTAGGTCGGCGGGTCGAACGTCCCGGGGTAGACGGCGAGGTGGCGGTCAGGAGCCAAGGCCGTCCTCGTCCGCCCGGCGCTGCTCCTCCCGCAGTTGTTGCTCCTCGTCGCGCCAGGCGAGCAGGATCTTCTTCAGCTCTGCCAGGTCGATCTCGGTGACCGCCACGTTATCCTCCACCTCCTGGGGGCTGCGCGCGCCCGGGATGGTCACGCTGATCGCCGCATTGATCAACGACAGGCCGAGGGCCGCTTCGCGCAGTTCCAGGCCGTTGGCGGCGAAGAATTCCTGCATGGTGGCCACCCGTTCCAGCACCTCCGGCGGTGCCTCGCGATACTGCAGATGGGCGCCGGCGACCGGCCCGGTGGCCAGGATGCCGGTCGCGAAGGGGCCGCCATTAATCACCCCGATCCCCAGCTCGGCGGCGCGCGGGATCAGCTTCTCCCCGGCGGAGGTGTCCAGGAGTGTGTAACGGCTGTGGGTGATGACCGTCTCGAACTCCCGCGTTTCGATCGCTTCCAACAGGAGGTCGGGCGGTCCTCCGGAGACGCCGATGTGCCCGACCACGCCTTCCGCCTTCATCCGGCTGAGCGCGGCGAAGGCGCCCTTCCGGCTCATGATGAAGGCAAGCGAGGAGCGCTCGATGTCGTGGATCTGCACCAACGGCAGGTGGTCCAGTTGCAGCCGTTGCAGGCTACCCTCCAGACAATGCATGGTAGCGTCGTAGCCGTAATCGAAGCCGTCCGGTAGATAGCCGGCTTTGGTGGCGACAACCGGGGCGGGTCCACCGCGCATGCTGCTGAGGTAACGACCGATCAGCGTTTCGCTCCTGCCGCGCCCGTACAGCGGCGCGGTGTCCCAGTAGGTGACGCCTAATTCGCGGGCGCGGTCGAGCGTAGCGAAGACCTGGTCGTCCGTCACCCCGCCGTAGAGGGTGATGCCGGCGCCGCCCCAGCCGACCTCACTGACCTCCAACCCGGTCTTGCCAAGCTGCCGCGTTCGCACGGTCCCCTCCCTTTGTCGCCGTCGGGATGATAGCACGACGGCCCGCCGGTGCCCTCACGGTCGAAAGTAATACAGCACGCCAACCGCGGTGATCCCCCAGAGCACGATCGTCATCAAGAGCGGTCGATCCTGCAGCAGCAGCTCGTCGGGGTTGCCGCCGCCCTCCCGCCGGTGGATCAGGAAGAGGTAGCGGAAGATGGCGTACAACACAAACGGGATCGTCAGCATCATCGTGTGGTTGCTGGGCACCGTCTCGCCGAAGAACGTGTAGAGCGAATAGGCCACAACCGTCGACGACGTGACGACCGAAATCAACTCTTCCAGCAACTCGGGCGAATATTCGGTCAGCGTCTGCCGGTAGACGCCCGCGCCCGCGCCCAGCAGCAGCAGCTCGTGCCGCCGTTTGGCCAGCGCGAGGAAGAGGGACAGGAGCGCGGCGCAGACGAGGAGCCAGGGCGACAGCGAGGCGCGCACGACGGCGGCACCGGCGGCGGCGCGGATGACAAAGCCGGCGGCGATGGCGAAGACGTCCAGCAGCACCAGGTTCTTGAGGCCGGCGGAGTAGGCGAACATCGTGGCCATATAGCCGGCGCCGAAGGCGGCGAACGGCGGTGCCAGGAGGAAGGCGGCGATGAGCCCGCCGGCGGCAAGGACCACCGCGCCGCCCACGGCCCAGGGCACGGGCAGGGCGCCGGAAGCGATCGGGCGCAGCCGCTTGCGCGGGTGGGCCCGGTCCCGTTCGACGTCCGCGATGTCGTTGACGAGGTAGACCACGCCGGCGAGGGCGCAGAAGATGAGGAACCCGGCCCCGGCGCGGAGAAAGCTGTGCACGTCGAAGAGACGCCCGACACCGACCAGGCCGGCGAAGAGCACACCATTCTTCGTCCACTGCTTTGGACGCAAGGCCTGAAGCAACGGCAACAACGGCACGGCAGGCGCAGCGACGAAGGGAGTATCCACGACACGCTCCGGGTGTAGGGGCAGAAGGGGCCGGAGATACCGATCCCGCTAGCACAGCATACCGCGCCGGCCCCGGGGAATCGGCGCGGGGGACCGCGACATGGGACCAACGGGCGCCCCCGGCCGCGGCCTTGTTTCCGTCGCACTTGCTACAATCCCCGCGCGCCAACAGAAAGGTCCCACTCCGCATGAAAATCACCGATGTCCGCACGACGGTCCTGATCACCCGTTCGATCATCGTCCAGGTCTTCACCGACGAAGGGCTGGTCGGCCTGGGCGAATGCAGCCCCATGCACGCGACGATCGTGTCGACCTTCGTTGATGAAGTGCTCAAGCCCCGCGTGCTCGGACTGGACCCGCGTTGCGTCGACGAGGTCTGGTCTCGAATGTTCTACGCGCCCTACAAGCTGGGCGTGCAGGGCGTCCACCTGGAAGCCATGTCGGGCGTCGACATCGCCTGCTGGGACATCCTGGGCAAAGCCGTCGGCATGCCGATCTGGCAGTTGCTTGGCGGCCGCTATCGGGAGCGCGTCACCATGTACAAGAGCATCGGCGGCGGCATGGGCCTGGCCCCGGCCGAGATGGCGGCGAAAGTGGAGCAGGCGCTCGCCGAAGGCTTCCGCGCCGTCAAGATTCGCATGGATTGGGGCCCGGCGCGCCAGGACGCGGACCCGGCCAAGGACCTGGCGATGTTCCGGGCCTGCAAGAAGGTGACTGGCGACGATGCGCTGCTCAGCTTCGATCCGAACAATGGCTACTCGGTGAGCACGGCCATCCGCCAGGGCCGCCGTTTCGAGGAGCTCGGCATCTATCACTACGAGGAACCGGTCGCCCAGTACGACTACGCCGGCATCGCCCAGGTCGCCGATGCCCTGGACGTGCCGGTGTCGGCCGGCGAGCACGAGTACACCCGCTGGCAGTTCCGCGACCTGATCACGCAGGCGAAGGTCGACATCATCCAGCCCGATATCGTGAAGAGCGGCGGCATCACCGAGACGCGCCGCATCGCCGTGCTCGGCGACACCTACAACAAGCCCTTCGTGCCCCACCAGACTCAGCCCACGATCGGCACCGCCGCGAATCTGCACCTCATCGCTTCCCTGGTCAATGCCAATCGCCCCCAGGAGTACACCGGCGTCAATCCCCGGCTGGACGCCCTCTTCCGCGACCCGTTGCGGTTCGCCGACGGCCAGATCACGGTGCCAACGGGACCCGGCCTGGGTCTGGAGTTGGCGCCAGGGGCGCTGGAACGGCTGCGCAGCCCGGAGTGAGCACCAGGCGGCCCGGGTGAACTTCGCGGAACCCGCGATGGTGTCCTGCTCGGCATTGCGCTCGGTGCCGCTGTGATCGTTGCTATCGCGGTCACTGTGCCTGCGGCTGCATCAAGCTCATTTTGGGGACCAAGTACATTTCGGCTTGCTCTCCTGGCTACCCTGCTGTATAGTGCTAAGAGGCTGTCTCCCTGAACGCAATGGCGAGGCAGCCATGCCAGTTGCCTTTTTCCTCGTGCCGTTTGTCTCGGAAAGCAATGCTACGTGCGGCGTACGCCGTGGTTGCTTGGCAGAAGCAGTAGAGGAGGAGCCGGGCCATGGTTCACCGTGTAACTCGTCGGAGTATATTGCGCGTGCTGGGAGGAGGGGGCCTCACCGCCGTGGCCGGCGTCTCGCTGGCCGCCTGCGGGGGAGCCGCGACGGCCGCTCTCACCGGCACCACGTCGGCATCGGTGACGGTGGCGGCGGCGACGAGTGCGAGCGCAACGTCTGCGGTCACGTCCGCCGCGGCGACCGTAGCGTCCACCAGCAGTGCCGCTGTCGCTACCAATGGCCTGGCGCTCGATTTTTGGAATCCGGCGACCGATACGTTGGGCAAGGCGATTCTGGCCGGGCTGGTCGACAAGTTCAACGCCCAGAATGCCGGCTTCACGGTGAAGGACAGCCCCGTCGTCAGCGACAATAACTACGAGAAGTACACCGCTGCCATGGCTGGCGGCGCGCCGCCGGACGCCATGATGACCTACGACTACACGCCGCTGCCGGTGTGGGCGTACGGCGATGCGCTGCTCTCGCTCGATTCCTACGCGGCGCAGGAGAAGATTGACAAAAGCGACTATTTCCCCATCATCTGGCCCATGATCTCCTTGAAGGGCCACCTCTGCGGCTTCATGCAGGAGTTCGACTCCGGCACCCTCTCCTGGAACACCGATCTGTTCGCGAAGAACGGCCTCGATCCGGCCAAGCCGCCGAAGACGATTGCCGAGCTGGACGACATGGCCGCCAAGCTCACCCAAAAGGACACTGGCGGGGCGATCGCCCAGCTCGGCATGGTCCCCGGCAGCGCCAACGGGGGCAGCGACACCTACTGGCTGGCGGCCTTCGGCGGTATGTACTACGACACGCTCAAGGCCCAGTTCACGATCACCGCCCCCGAGAACATCGCCGCGTTGGACTGGATGGCCGGCTCCTGGAAGAAGGTGGGCGGTCGCCCCGCCATTGACGCCTTCAACAAGCTGTTCACCCAGAAGAACGACCAGAACGGCTTCACGCAGGGCAAGCAGGGGCTGGCGATCATCGGGGAGTACAACCCGATCGTCTACAAGAAGGAGTTCCCCAACTTCAACTTTTCCACCGGCTATCTGCCGGTGCAGACCGGCGTGACCTACGGCACCGGCATCGCCGGGGGCGGCAACGTCTTCGTCATCCCCAAGAATGCCCCCCATCCCCAGCAGAGCGTGGAGTTCATCAAGAACATGGGCGGCCCCGCCGCGGTGCTGGAGTGGAACGTGAAGGAGAACAACCTGCCGCCGGTGAAATCGGTAGCCCTCGACCCCGCCTTTGCCACGCAGGTGCCATTGATGCAAACCTGGCTGGACATGCTCAAGCTGAGCAGCACCGAGAACCACCTGGTTGGCCCGATCGCCCACCCGGCGGTGCAACAGTTCGGTACCCTCAAGGGACCGATCCTGAACAATATCCTCGACGGCAAGGTCGGCGCTCGCGAAGGGCTGCAGCAACTGGAGCAGCAGATGCAGCCGGTGCTGGCCAAATATCAGTAGAAAGCGGCGCGTTGGGCGGTGGAGCGCCCAGTCCTACGCATACCTACTCCCGTCCTACGCCTGCTAATTCTTAGAACACCTTTCCCAGAATACGCCTTTGTGCCGATGCGGTCGCGACGGCGTCGCCGTAGGCTTCCTCTTAATCGGAGCGCTTCACGGGAAGGCGTCCCGGGGCAGGGAGGAGCGAAGACGTGGACTTTGATTCCTCGTACGCCATCGAACAGTACGCGAATCAATTGATCGAGGGCCGGCGGGCCCGGGCGGCGCGGGACGCCCGGGCCCGCGAGGCGGGGCGGCGTTTTAGCCGGGACCGCCCGTCACGGCCCAAGCGGCGATTTGGGCTCGCGACGCGAAGCCGAGCTTGGCGAGCATATTTCCAACGTGTTTATCGACGGTTCGTTCGGCAATCACCAGGCGTAGCGCGATCTGACGGTTGGTCAGCCCCCGGGCGATGAGATCGGCCACCTCGCGTTCGCGCGCCGTGATCTGTTCCGTCGACGACGCGGCGAGGCGGTGGACGCCGGCCGGCGCAAGGCTTGGACCGGCCGGCGCCGGCTCTTGGACGAGCGCCAGGGCCTCGTCCAGGGACAATCTCCGCCCCCTCGCCCAGGCCTGCTGAAAGGCTTGCTCGTCCATCGCCGCCCGCATCGCTGCCACGTTGCGTTGGTGTTGGGCGAGGTCGGCCGGCTGCATGCGGGTGCCCCACGCCTCCAGATGGGCCTCGGCGGCGGCGAACAGTTGCACGGCGCGCTCCGGCCGGCCGGTGGTCGCCACCGCGGCGAGGGCGGCCAGGCAGATCACCAATAGGCGGCGGTCCCCGTACTCGCGGTAGAGGGCCAGGGCATCGGAAAAGAGCGCGGCCGCCCGCGCGTAATCCTGCTGGTGCTGGGCGATATAGCCGAGGTTGTGGCGGATGACGGCCATCGCACTCGGGTTATTGCCCTGCTCGTGTTTGGCGAGGCTCTGTTGGTACAACTGCGCGGCGCGGTCGTAGTCGCCGGCAAGGCGCGCCTGTTCACCCAGGAAATTCAACGCTTTGGCGACGCCCGGCGTGTCACCGAGCGCTTCATAGATGGCCAGACTCTCCTCCACCATGCCCCGCCGGTCGGCCTCGGTGCCCACGTCCCACGAGACGCAGGCGTTCCAGGACAGCGCGTCGGCCAGGCGGAGTTGGTCGCCGATCGCCCGCAGCAGCGCGATGCCCTCGGTCAGGAAGGCGCGCGCCGCGGCGTAGTCGCCCTGGTGTTCCGCCAGTTTGCCGGCGACGTAGAGCGCATTGGCCCGATGCCGGCCGGCGCCGGGGGAGGCACGGCTCGCGGCGAGCGCCTCCTCCAGCCAGCGCCGCCCCTCCGCCAGCTCGCCACGGTGTGACCAGTAGGCATCGAGCGCCGTGGCGAGCCGGAGCCGCTGCTCGACATCGGCCGGGTCGGCGCAGAAGTGGCGGTGCGCCGCGCGTATGTTCCCCATGTCCTGGTCGATGCGCTCCAGCCAGCGACCGCGCGGGCTTCCCGCCTCCTGGTCGGGCCGGCTGACCCACGACGACACCTGTTGCTGGTGGATCTCCGCATTCGCCCGTTCGGCGAGCGCCAGGTAATAGTCCGCGTGGCGGCGCTGCAGGGCGTCGACGTCATCGGCGTCGTCCCAGCGTGCCTGGACGTAGGCGCGCGCGATGCGCAACAGGCGGAAGCGCGGCTCGCCGTGGAGGTCGTCGGCACGCTGGACCATACTCTGATCGACCAGCCCGGCAAGGGCATGGAGCAGGTCGGCCGACGGCCCACGGGGCGGCGAGCCGGGCTCCTCGCCATGCTGACTGATCGCGGCGATGGCGTCCAGCGTGGCGCCGTCCACGAACACGGCAAGGCGGTGCAGCAACACACGCTCGGCCTCGCTGAGCAGCCGATAGCTCCAGTC
>Ga0134128_10011165_pt1 | contig 10745 bp, 13 predicted proteins | sample KB31754_FD_96462 | JGI IMG/M metagenome (GOLD analysis project Ga0134128, IMG submission 96462) | Terrestrial soil microbial communities with excess Nitrogen fertilizer from Kellogg Biological Station, Michigan, USA - KB3-175-4 | ecosystem: Environmental > Terrestrial > Soil > Unclassified ...
TCGTGGTCCGCGTGCAGGATGAAGATGCGGTCCATCGCGCGCACCAGCACGTCGTTCGGCTTGTACTCCTCGGCCGGCACCGCAAACATCATGCGCATGAAGTTCGCCGTGTACGAGAGGTGGTTGTTCGGGTACATGAACGGCTGGCCGATCGAGTACTTGTAGGACATCGAGACGATCGTCGGCATCTTCGCGATCAGCCGGAACGCGCAGATCTTGCGATGCTCCGGATTATTGATGTCGAGCGCGTCGTGATAGAAGGCCGACAGCGCGCCGACCACGCCGACCATCACCGCCATCGGGTGCGCGTCGCGCCGGAACCCCTGATACAGGCGCACGAGCTGCTCGTGCACCATCGAGTGGTGGATCACGGTCCACACGAACTCGTCCTTCTGCTTCTGGTTCGGCAGCTCGCCGTACAGCAGCAGGTAGCAGACCTCGAGGAAGTCGCAGTGCTGCGCGAGCTGCTCGATCGGGTAGCCGCGGTACAGCAGCACGCCCGCGTCGCCGTCGATGTAGGTGATCGACGAGTTGCAGCTCGCCGTCGACAGGAATCCGGGGTCGTACGTGAACACCCCCGATTTGCCGTAGAGCGTGCGGATGTCGACCACCTCCGGTCCGATCGAGCCTTCCATCATCGGAAAGTCGAGCGATTTCCCGCCCGGCAGGGTCAGCGTTGCCTTCTTGTCCATGTCGAACCCCCGATCTAGGCGGCCCGCAGCCTCGCTACGAGTCCGCCGTACTTCGCTTCATAGCCCTCGCTCCTCCCGCTGACGATATCCCACAAATCGTTGTCAGGCAGGTCCAGCAGCTCGCTCAAGGGCTTCAGGTCGTCTTCCCGCAGGCTTTTCTCGATGAAACCCTGCAAAACCAGGTCCAGCTCCAGCAGGCCTCGCCGGCACTTCCAGTACAGCCGGTCGCGGACCTCGCGCTCCATCACACCGACCTTTTCACCATCAGCTCCTTGATCTTGCCGATGGCCTTGGTCGGGTTGAGGTTCTTCGGGCACACGTCGACGCAGTTCATGATCGTATGGCAGCGGAACAGCCGGTACGGGTCTTCCAGGTCGCTCAGGCGCTCGCTCGTCATCTGGTCGCGTGAATCCGCGATGAACCGGTAGGCCTGCAGCAGGCCCGCCGGCCCGACGAACTTGTCCGGGTTCCACCAGAACGACGGGCACGAGGTCGAGCAGCAGGCGCACAGGATGCACTCATACAGGCCATCCAGCTCCTCGCGCTCCTGCGGCGACTGCAGCCGCTCGCGCTCGGGCGCCGCGTCGTGGTTGACCACGTAGGGCTTGATCGAGTGGTACTGCTTGAAGAACTGCGTCATGTCGACGATCAGGTCGCGGATCACCGGCAGCCCCGGCAGCGGCCGGAGCGTGACGTGCTCGGGCAGGTCGGCGATCTTGGTGATGCAGGCCAGGCCGTTCTTGCCGTTGATGTTGAACGCGTCTGAGCCGCAGATGCCCTCGCGGCAGGAGCGGCGGAAGGAGAGCGAGTCGTCCTGCGCCTTCGCCTTGACGAGCGCATCGAGCAGCATGCGGTCGCCGTGGTCGAGCTTGACCTCGTAGTCCTGCATGCGAGGCTTCTCGTCCTTGTCGGGGTCGTACCGGTAGATCGACAGTTTCATCAGTAAGTCCGTTTCTTCGGCTCGAACGCTTCCACGGTCATCGGCTTCAGGTGCACCGGCTTGTAGGCGAGCCGGTTGCCTTCCCTGTACCAGAGGGTATGCTTCATCCAGTTCTTGTCGTCGCGCTCCGGAAAATCGTCGCGCGCCTGCGCGCCGCGGCTTTCCTTGCGCGCCTCGGCCGACACGATGGTCGCCAGCGCGGTCTCGACCAGGTTGTCCAGCTCGAGCGCTTCCACGCGCGCCGTGTTGAAGGTTTTCGACTTGTCTTTGATGAAAGTCCTGAGCGAGCGCGCGGCGATTTCCTTCACCTTCTCCACGCCCTTTTGCAGGTCGTCCGGGAAGCGGAAGACCCCGCAGTGGGCCTGCATGGCGCGACGCAGGTCGCCGAGCACGTCGACCACGCGCTCGCCGTCGGCATTCGAGTCGAGCCGCGCGACCCGGCTGCGGGTGAGCTCGCCCGCGTCCTTCGGCAGCGCCCGGTGAGGGCTCGGCGCCAGGCGGAGGTCCTTGATGACCTGCTCGCCGGCAGCCTTGCCGAAGACGACCAGATCGAGAAGCGAATTGGTGCCGAGACGGTTCGCGCCGTGCACCGACACGCAGGCGCATTCCCCGATCGCGTACAGGCCCGGCAGGATCGTCTCCATGTTCGAGCCCTCGGGCACGACGACCTGGCCGGTGTATTTGGTGGGCACGCCGCCCATCTGGTAGTGCACCGTCGGCACGACCGGAATCGGCTCGCGCACCGGGTCGGCGTTGGCGAACTTGATCGAGATCTCGCGGATTCCGGGCAGGCGATGGTTGATGACCTCGGGCCCGAGATGGTCGAGCTTGAGGAGCACATGGTCCTTGTCCGGGCCGCAGCCGCGCCCTTCCTTGATCTCGGTCGTCATCGCGCGCGACACCACGTCGCGGCTCGCGAGGTCTTTCGCGTTCGGCGCGTAGCGCTCCATGAAGCGCTCGCCGTCCTTGTTGAGGAGGTAGCCGCCCTCGCCGCGCACGCCCTCGGTGATGAGCACGCCCGCGCCGTACACGCCGGTCGGGTGGAACTGGTAGAACTCCATGTCCTCGAGCGGCAGCCCCGCGCGCGCGGCCATGCCGAGGCCGTCGCCCGTGTTGATGAAGGCGTTCGTGCTCGCGGCGAAGATGCGGCCCGAGCCGCCGGTGGCAAGGACCACCGCCTTCGCCTGCAGCAGGTAGATCTCGCCCGTCTCCATCTCGAGCGCGGTGACCCCGACCACGGCGCCGTCCTGCGGATCGCGCACCAGGTCGAGCGCCATCCATTCGACGAAGAACTGGGTGTTGGCATGCACGTTCTGCTGGTAGAGCGTGTGCAGCATGGCATGGCCGGTGCGATCGGCCACGGCGCAGGAGCGCATCGCCATCTTGGCGCTGCCGTAGTTCTGGGTGTGCCCGCCGAAGGGCCGCTGGTAGATCTTGCCGCTCTCGAGCCGGTCGAACGGCATGCCCATGTGCTCGAGCTCGACCACGACCTCGTTCGCGCGCCGGCACATGTATTCGATCGCGTCCTGGTCGCCGAGGTAGTCCGACCCCTTCACGGTGTCGTACATGTGCCAGTGCCAGTTGTCCTCGGTCGAATTGGCGAGCGGCGCGGCGATGCCGCCTTGCGCCGCGACCGTGTGCGACCGGGTCGGAAACACCTTGGAGAGCACCGCGACCTTCAGGTCCGCGCGCGCAAGCTCGAGCGACGCCCGCATGCCCGAGCCCCCCGCCCCCACGACGATCGCGTCAAATCTGCGTACGGGCAGGGCCAAATTTCATCTCCAAAGGATCTGGATCGTCCAGCCGAGGTAGGCGGCGATGGTGAGGAGCGTGAAGACCTGCAGCGTGAGGCGCAGGCCGTCAGGCTTGATGTAGTCCATCAGGATATCGCGCACGCCCACCCAGGCGTGCCAGGCGAGGCTCACCATGAAAAGCAGCGTGGCGACGCGCATCCAGCCCTGCGAAAAGAGGTCCTTCCAGACCGCGTAGGTGATGGGCAGGCCGCTCAGCAGCACGACCAGGACGATGACCGAGTAGACCGCCATGATCGCCGCGGTGATGCGCTGCGCGAGCCAGTCGGTCAGGCCGTAGCCCGCGCCCGTGACGACGCGGTTCACCACAGCTTCCACCCCAGGTACGCGGTGAGCAGCAGGCTCGCGGCGAGGACGATGCCGCTGGTCAGGCGCGCGGTCGCCTTGTCGATCCCCTTGTCGAGGTCGAGGAAAAGAAAGCGGATGCCCGCGCAGAAGTGATGGCAATACGCCCACACGAGCACGAGCAGCGCGAGCTTGACCGGCCACAGGCTCGCGTAGTGGCGGATCCTCTCGAACGCGGCTTCGGAGGAAAGGCTGCGATCGAGCATCCAGAGCAGCCAGACGATCGCCACGAAGAGCAGCGCGCCGCTGATGCGGTGAAGGATGGAAATCCATCCCGGCAGCGGCAAGCGGATTTCAAAAAGCAGCGCCTGAAGACTGAGGTACTTCGGCCTGACCTTCTTCACCGCCGCGGGGGACATGGCGCTTGGATTATATCCTTGCGGCGCTGCGGTAGAATCGACCGGTTCGCCGCTCATTCCCGGAGTTTTTCCCATGGCAAAAGCCCCTGTTCGAGTCGCCGTCACCGGCGCCGCAGGCCAGATCGGTTACGCGCTCCTGTTCCGTATCGCGAGCGGCGAGATGCTCGGCAAGGATCAGCCCGTGATCCTGCAGCTGCTCGAGATCCCGGACGAAAAGGCGCAGAAGGCGCTGAAGGGCGTGATGATGGAGCTCGACGACTGCGCCTTCCCCCTGCTCCACGGCATGGTCCCGGCGTCCGATCCGATGGTCGCGTTCAAGGACGTTGGCGTCGCGCTGCTCGTCGGCGCGCGCCCTCGTGGCCCGGGCATGGAACGCAAGGATTTGTTAGAGGCGAACGGCAAGATCTTCGCCCCGCAGGGCCAGGCGCTCGACAAGGTCGCCGACCGGAACGTCAAGGTGCTGGTGGTGGGCAACCCAGCCAACACCAACTGTCTCATCGCGATGAAGAACGCGCCGAGCCTCAAGCCCGCGCAGTTCACCGCCATGATGCGGCTGGACCATAACCGGGCGACCTCGCAGATCGCCGCCAAGATCGGCAAGCCGAATGCTTCGGTGAAGAAGGTGACCGTCTGGGGCAACCACTCGGCCACCCAGTACCCGGACCTTTTCAACGCCGAATGCGAGGGCAAGAAGGTCTGGCCCATGATCAACGACCAGGCCTGGCTCGAATCGAGCTTCATTCCGACGGTGCAGAAGCGCGGCGCGGCGATCATCGAGGCGCGCGGCCTGTCCTCGGCGGCGAGCGCGGCCAACGCGGCGGTCGACCATGTCCACGACTGGGTGCTCGGCAGCGAATCGGGCTCCTGGGTGAGCATGGGCGTGCCCTCCGACGGCAGCTACGGCATTCCGGAAGGCGTCCTCTACGGCTACCCGGTGACCTGCAAGGCCGGCAAATACGAGCTCGTCAAGGGCCTGGAAGTCAGCGACTTCGCGCGCAAGCGCATGGACGCGACCTTGAAGGAGCTGCACGAAGAGAGGGACGGCATCAAGCATCTCCTGGGGAAATAGGGGTTTTTGTGTCAGCAGGCAAGGCTTTCAGAGAGGCGGTAGAGAAGGAAAAGCCGCTTCAGGTCGTCGGCACCATCAACGCGAACCACGCGCTGCTCGCCAAGCGCGCCGGCTACAAGGCCATCTATCTCTCGGGCGGAGGCGTCGCCGCCGGGTCGCTCGGCATGCCCGATCTGGGCATCTCGGGTCTCGAGGACGTCCTCGTCGACATCCGCCGCATCACCGACGTCTGCGACCTGCCCCTCCTCGTCGATGTCGACACGGGCTTCGGCGCGAGCGCCTTCAATGTCGCGCGCACCACGCGCTCGCTCATCAAGGCGGGCGCCGCTGCCATGCATATCGAGGACCAGGTCGGCGCCAAGCGCTGCGGGCACCGGCCCGGGAAGGAAATCGTCTCGACCGACGAGATGTGCGACCGCATCAAGGCCGCGGTCGATGCCCGCTCCGATAAGGGCTTCGTGGTGATGGCACGAACCGATGCTCTCGCGAGCGAGGGTTTCGGCAAGGCCCTCGAAAGAATGAAGAAGTACGCCGACGCCGGCGCCGACATGCTCTTTCCCGAGGCGATCACCGATCTCGGCATGTACAAGAAGGTCTCCGCGGCGGTGAAGGCCCCCGTGCTCGCCAACATCACCGAGTTCGGCCAGACGCCGCTCTTCACGGTCGAGGAGCTGCGCTCGGCCGGCGTCTCGATCGTCCTCTATCCGCTGTCGGCCTTCCGCGCCATGAACAAGGCCGCCTTGAATGTCTACAAAACCATAAGAACCGAAGGAACTCAAAAAAGCGTCCTCGCCACGATGCAGACGCGCGAGGAGCTGTACGAGACCATCAATTACCACTCCTACGAGAAGAAACTCGATGAGCTCTTCAGCCGTGGACGCTCCTAAGCCCAAGAAGTCCGTCGCCCTCTCGGGGGTTCCCGCGGGCAATACCGCGCTTTGCACCGTCGGCCGCAGCGGCAACGACCTGCACTACCGCGGCTACGACATCCTCGATTTCGCCGACGAGGCCGAGTTCGAGGAGGTCGCCTACCTGCTCGTGCACGAGAAGCTCCCCACCCGGGCGGAGCTGGAGAGCTACAAGAAGCAGCTGCGCGCGATGCGCGGCCTGCCGAAAGAGCTCAAGACCGTGCTGGAGTGCATCCCGAAGACGGCGCACCCCATGGACGTGATGCGCACCGGCTGCTCGGTGCTCGGCACGCTCGAGCCCGAGGCCGAGAGCCATCCCATCGAGGGCGCGCGGAAGATCGCCGACCGGCTGATGGCCTCGTTCGGCTCGATGCTGCTCTATTGGCATCATTTCGCGCACCACGGCAAGAGAATCGAGACCCAGACCGACGACGACTCGATCGGCGGGCACTACCTGCACCTGCTGCACCAGAAAAAGCCGAGCGCGACCTGGGTGCGCGCAATGCACACCTCGCTCATCCTCTACGCGGAGCACGAGTTCAACGCCAGCACCTTCACCTGCCGCGTCATCACCGGCACCGGCAGCGACATGTACTCGGCGATCACCGGCGGAACCGGCGCGCTGCGCGGCCCCAAGCACGGCGGCGCCAATGAGGTCTCCGATGAGATCCAAAAGCGCTACCGCTCGGCCGATGAAGCGGAAGCCGACATCCGCCGGCGCATGGCGGCAAAGGAGATCGTGATCGGCTTCGGGCACCCGGTGTACACGACCGGCGACCCGCGCAACAAGGTCATCAAGGCCGTGGCCGAGCACCTGTCGAAGGAAAACCGCGACATGACGCAGTACGAGATCGCGGACCGCATCGAGTCGGTGATGTGGAAAGAGAAGAAGATGTTCGCCAACCTCGACTGGTTCAGCGCGGTCTCCTACAGCAAGATGGGCGTGCCGACGCTGCACTTCACGCCGCTCTTCGTCATCTCGCGCACGAGCGGCTGGTCGGCGCACGCGATCGAGCAGCGCATCGACGGCAAGATCATCCGCCCGGGGGCGAACTACACCGGGCCGGAGAACCAGAAGTGGGTACCGCTGAAGGGGCGCGGCTGAGGGGAGTCCATGGCGATCTACGAATCCGACCTGACCAAATTCATGCGCGAGTACCTGAAGGAGCATCCCGAGGAGGTCGCCTCGCAGAAGAAGGGCCGCCTCATCTGGTGGGACAAGGACCCATCGGTGCGCACGCCGCCGGATCCCGCGCGCCATTCGCCGCGTTCGGGCGGCGCCGAGTACACCTTCGAGCCGCTCTCGGAAAAAGACGACGTGAAGAAAGAAGAGGCAAAGCCCTAGTGTCATCGCACATCTCGAACGTCCGGCCCAAGCCGGACAAGGTGCTTGAGCTCATTGCTTCCTACTCGAGGGATTTCTCGATAAAAAGCGAGGAAGCCTACACAACCGCGCGCTACTGCCTGATGGACACGCTCGGCTGCGGCTTCGAGGCGCTCGAGTATCCGGCGTGCACCAAGCTGATGGGCCCGATCGTGCAGGGCACCGTGGTGCCGAACGGCGCGCGCGTGCCGGGAACGCAGTTCCAGCTCGACCCGGTGCAGGCCGCGTTCAACATCGGCGCGATGATCCGCTGGCTCGACTACAACGACACCTGGCTCGCCGCGGAATGGGGCCATCCCTCCGATAACCTCGGAGGCATTCTCGCGATTTCAGATTATCTATCCAGAAACGGCACCAAGGTTTCGATGCGGGATGTCCTCACTGCGATGATCAAGGCCCACGAGATCCAGGGCGTGATCGCGCTGGAGAACAGCTTCAACCGGGTCGGCCTCGACCACGTCGTGCTCGTCAAAGTGGCGTCGACCGCGGTTGTCTCGAATCTTTTGAATTTGAGCAAGGAAGAAACCCTAAACGCGCTCTCGCAGGCGTGGGTGGATGGCCAAAGCCTGCGCACCTACCGCCATGCGCCGAATGCCGGCTCGCGCAAGAGCTGGGCGGCCGGCGACGCCACCGCGCGCGCGGTGCGCCTCGCGCTTATCTCGAAGACGGGCGAGATGGGCTACCCGTCGGCGCTCACCGCCAAGCGCTGGGGCTTCTATGACGTGCTCTTCAAGGGCAAGCCCTTCAAGTTCCAGCGCAAGCTGGGCAGCTACGTGATGGAGAACGTGCTGTTCAAGATCTCCTTCCCCGCGGAATTTCATTCGCAGACCGCGGCCGAGTGCGCGATGCAATTGCACCCGCTGGTGAAGAACCGGATCAACGACATCAAGCGGATAAGGATCCGGACCCACGAAGCGGCGATCCGCATCATCGACAAGAAGGGCCCGCTGAACAACCCTGCCGACCGCGACCACTGCATCCAGTACATCGTCGCGGTGCCGCTGATTTTCGGCCGCCTCACCGCCGAGGATTACGAGGCCGGCGTCGCCGCGGACAAGCGGATCGATGCGCTGCGCGACAAGATGGTCTGCGTCGAGGACAGGAAATTCACGCGCGACTACCACGACCCGAACAAGCGCTCGATCGCAAACGCGCTCACGGTGGAGTTCAAGGACGGGACCAAGCTGGACGAGGTGGTCTGCGAGTATCCGATCGGCCACAAGCGCAGGCGCAAGGAAGGCATGCCGCTGCTGGTCGAGAAGTTCAAGGTCAACCTCGCGCGCCGCTTCCCGGAGAAGCAGCAGAAGGCTATCCTCGACCTGTGCCTCGACGCCGGGCGTCTGGCAAAGACGCCGGTGAGCGAGTTCATGGACCTGATGGTCATCTAGGAACAACCATGCGACTCCAGCTCCTCCTTCTCCTCGGCGCCGCCAGCGCCATGGCGCTCGCGCAGGACGCGCCGCGCCGCAAATCCGGCCTCTGGGAAATCAGCATGAGCTCGCCCCAGATGCCCGGTCCGATGGTGTCCAAGCAGTGCGTCGACGAAAAAACCGACGACTTGGCCAGGCGGCCGTCGCGGGGAGCGGAGAAATGCTCCAAGCAAAGCGTGCGGCGCGAAGGCGGCAACGTGATCGTCGAGTCGATATGCCAGATGGAGGGCACCACGGCGACTTCGCGGGGCGTCTTCAGCGGCGACTTCAAGTCGGCCTACAAGGGCGAGATGGTCACGAAGTTCTCGCCGCCGCTCCACGGCATGGCCGAATCGAAGATGAATTTCCAGGCGCGCCTGACCGGCCCCTGCGCGCCGGGACAAAAGCCCGGCGACGTTGTGATGGAAGGGGTGCCGGGCGGCGGCCGCCAGGGCGCGAAGGACCCCGAAGCCGCGCGGCGCATGGCCGAGGAGATGATGAGGAAGTACCAGAAATGAGCCCAGTCAACCGCCTCGTCGCGGCCGCCTCGCTCGCCCTCGCCTTCTTCGGCGCGATTCCTTCGGCGGGCGCCGTCGAGGCTTGGGAGCGCTTCTTTTCGCCCTTCCTCGGCGACCTGCGCGCGGAAGCCGACGAAGCGCGCAAGGCCGGCAAGCAGGGCCTCGTCGTGATGTACCAGTTCCAGGAATGCCCCTACTGCGCGCAGATGAAGCGCGACGTGCTGTCGCGCCCCGAGGTGCAGGAGGCCTACCGCAAGCGCTTCACCGCGGTCGAGATCGACACCCGCGGCGCGCAGCCCATTACCGGGTTCGATGGCCGCACCCTGCCCGAGAAAGACTTCGCGCGCGCGCACGGCATCCGCGGTACGCCGACCTTCGTCTTCTATGCGCTGGACGGCCGGATCCTCGCGACGAGCGTCGGCACGGCGAGCGCGCCGGAGTTCATACTTCGCGCCGAGAGAGCCCTGAGCTTGGCGCGGGAAAAGACGAAGTGAGAGGACCCGCGAGATGACCCGTTCCGAGCTCGAGCGGCGCCTGGACGCCGTGTGCGAGGAGATCCGCGGCTACCCCACGCCGATCGCGCGCTGCGACGAGCAGCTGACGGCGCTCATCGAAGAACGCTCGAAGCTTTTTGAGCTTTTGGATACAAGACAACCCTGCACACCAGACGCAATCTGGGTGAACGACGGAGGCTTCAATGCCGCATAACCTGCACAACACCTTGCAGCCCATGAAGGGCGGCAAGTTCTACTCGCTTCCCGATCTGGGCAAATCCCTGAAAATAAAAATGGAGAGGCTGCCCATCTCGATCCGCATCGTGCTCGAGTCGGTGCTGCGCAACTGCGACGGCAAGAAGGTCACCGAGGAGCACATCCGCCAGCTCGCCAGCTGGAAGCCGAACGCGGCGCGCAGCGAGGAGATCCCGTTCGTGCTCGCGCGCATCGTGCTGCAGGACTTCACCGGCGTGCCCCTGCTCTGCGACCTCGCGGCGATGCGCGGCGTGGCGGCGAAGATGGGCAAGGATCCCAAGGTGATCGAGCCGCTCGTGCCGGTGGACCTCGTGGTCGACCATTCGGTGCAGATCGACCACTATGGCACCAAGAACGCGCTCGACCTCAACATGAAGCTGGAATTCAAGAGGAACGAGGAGCGCTACCAGTTCATGAAGTGGGGCATGCAGGCCTTCGACACCTTCAAGGTCGTGCCGCCGGGCATCGGCATCGTGCACCAGGTGAACCTGGAATACCTCGCGCGCGGCGTGCACCAGCGCGACGGCATCTTCTATCCGGATACGCTCGTCGGCACCGACA
>Ga0134128_10011166_pt1 | contig 10744 bp, 11 predicted proteins | sample KB31754_FD_96462 | JGI IMG/M metagenome (GOLD analysis project Ga0134128, IMG submission 96462) | Terrestrial soil microbial communities with excess Nitrogen fertilizer from Kellogg Biological Station, Michigan, USA - KB3-175-4 | ecosystem: Environmental > Terrestrial > Soil > Unclassified ...
ACCCAGCTGATGATCGGCGATTCCAAGGCCCAGGACTTCGACGTGCTGATTGGCGCGGACTTCTTCCTCGCCCACCACGTCTACGTCGCCAACAGCCAGAGCAAGCTCTACTTCAGCTACAGCGGCGGGCCGGTGTTCAAGCTGGCCGCGGGGACGTGACGCCGGCCCCCCATCCGGTCGCGCAGGCTGCGGCAAAGGCGCCGTTTGCCCAGGGAGCCGAAGCGCCCCATATTCATTTCCGTCCTGTTCAACAGCTGAAAGGAGGTGATCCAGTGTCTCATAGTGAAAGCCGCAGTGCGGTGACCGTGACCTGGACCTCCGCTTACGGGGTCCGCGCCTAGTCATTCTCTTGGCTTAAGGTCCGGAGCCGCTCTGCGGTCCGACTATGGAAAGGCCGCCCCCGACAACGGGGCGGCCTTTCGCATTTCGCTCCACCCATCCCGGCGAGAGTCGGGACCCACGCCGAGGTTCGGCTCGCAACCCCTCGCAGGCGGTGAATTCCGCATGGATCCCGGCTTTCGCCGGCACGGGCGGGTATGGAATCCGCGTTCCTGCCTTGCCTCCGCCACCCGGCCCTGCTCTCACACCGGCAGTCCCTCACGAGGAAGCGTGATGCGTCCGTTCGCGGCCCTCGCCGCCGCCGCCCTGCTGTCGGCCTCCGCCGCCCACGCCGACGACCTGGCCCGCTGGAGGGCGGAAGCGCAGCAGGTGACGATCACCCGCGACGACTGGGGGATCGCCCACGTGCGCGGCCACACCGACGCCGACGCCGTGTTCGGGATGATCTACGCCCAGGCCGAGGACGACTTCGCCCGGGTCGAGTGGAACTACGTCACTGCGCTCGGCCGCAGCGCCGAGGCCCCGACTGATCAGGGGGGCGGCGCGCCCGCCATCTGGCTCGACCTGCGCCAGAAGCTGGTCACCGACCCGGTTGACCTGAAGCGCAAGTATGCCGCCAGCCCCGCCTGGCTGCGCGCGCTGATGGACGCCTGGGCCGACGGGCTCAACTTCTACCTCGCCACCCACCCGAAGCTTCATCCCAAGGTCATCCGCCGGTTCGAGCCCTGGATGACGCTGGCCTTCAGCGAGGGCTCCATCGGCCCCGACATCGAGCGCGCGCGGCTGGGCCCGCTCGCCGCCTTCTATGGGAACCCGCAGGTCGCCGCGGCCCTGTCGCACGAGGATACGGGGGGCCCGCGCGAGCCCAGCGGCAGCAACGGCATGGCGATTGGGCCGCAGATCACCCGCGACGGCCACGCGCTGCTGCTGATCAACCCGCACACCACCTTCTTCTTCCGCTCCGAGCTGCAGATGCAGAGCGGCGAGGGGCTGGACGCCTATGGCGCCGTCACCTGGGGCCAGTTCTTCGTCTACCAGGGCTTCAACGAACACGCCGGCTGGATGCACACCTCCACCGGCGCCGACGTCATCGACGAGTTCGCCGAGACCATCGTGCGGCGGGCCGGCAAGCTCTTCTACCGCTACGGCGCCGAGGAACGGCCGGTGGCCGTGCGCACCATCGTCGTGCCCTACCGCACCGCCGGCGGCGCGATGGCGAGCCGCAGCTTCACCACCTACGCCACGCACCATGGCCCGATCGTCCGCGCCGAAGGCGGCAAGTGGATCGCGCTCGCCCTGATGCAGAAGCCGGTGGAGGCGCTGGAGCAGTCGTTCGGCCGCACCAAGGCCACCGACCTGGCGAGCTTCCTGAAGGTCTCCGAGCTCGCCGCCAACTCCTCGAACAACACCCTGTTCGCCGATTCCAAGGGCGAGACGGCGCTCTTGCTGCCGCAGTTCCTGCCCCGGCGCGACAACCGCTTCGACTACACCAAGCCGGTGGACGGCGCCGACCCGGCCACCGACTGGCATGGGCTGCATACGCTCGCCGACACGCCGCACGTGATCAACCCCAAGGTGGGCTGGGTCTACAACTCCAACGACGAGCCCTGGCGCGCGGCCGGCCCCGACAGCCCCAGGAAGGCCGACTTCCCGCGCTACATGGACCAGGCGGGCTGGAACCCGCGCGGCCCGCATGCCGTGCGCGTGCTCGAAGGCCGCAAGGACTTCACCCTGCAGGGCCTGATCGACGCGGCCTTCGACCCCTACCTGCCGGCCTTCGCCCAGCTCGTCCCCGAGCTTGCCGCCGCCTATGACAGCCTGGGCGCGGACGACCCCTTCCGGCGCCAGCTCGCCGCGCCGGTGGCCCTGCTGCGCGGCTGGGACGACCGCTGGAGCGTGGACTCGCAAGCCACCTCGCTCGCCAACGTCTGGGGCGAGACGCTGTGGGCCGAGGTCGCGCCGGGCGCGCCGCCCAACGCCACCATCCGCATCGACCGGCTCGACCAGGCCAGCCCGCTCATGAAGCTCGACGCGCTGGCCGGCGCAGTCCAGCGGATGGACCACGACTACGGGACCTGGCGCATCCCCTGGGGCCAGATCAACCGCTTCCAGCGCCTCGACGACTCCATCACGCCGCACTTCGACGACGCCGCGCCTTCGAGTCCCGTCCCCTTCACCTCGGCCCAGTGGGGATCGCTGGCCGCCTTCGGCGCCGTGCGCGAGGGAACCCGGAAATACTACGGTGTAAAGGGCAACAGCTTCGTGGCCGCCGTGGAATTCGGACCGCGCGTTCGCGCCCGCGCGGTGACCACCGGCGGGGAAAGCGGCGATCCGGCCTCGCCCCACTTCACCGATGAAGCCGGCCGCTACGCCTCGGGAAACCTGCGTGAGGTCTACTTCTACCCCAACCAGCTCGCGGGCCACACCGAGCGGACCTACCGGCCCGGGGACTGAACGTCAGAACGAGACGCATGAGGGTTGGGTGACGATCAGGACCGACTCCTGATGGAACCAGGTCTTGTAGGCGTTGCGCACCGCCTCGAGCTTGGAGTCGGCGCCATGGCCCTTGGGCAGCACCACGAGTACGACCTTGGCGGCTTCGCGGATCAGCCTGTTGGACGCGCCGCGCCACTGGCCGCCGCCGTCGAGCACGGTCAGCCCATCGGGGAACCGCGGGGTGACCTCCTCGTCCATGAAACGGCGGAAGTCGGCCTCGGTGACCTTCGGCTGGTCGCCGACGTTGCGGCCGAAGAACAGCTGGGCCGTCCGCAGGTACTCCTGCCCGGCCGGGCACGCCGGCGCCGGCGCCAGCGTCTGGCAGCCGGCCAACAGCAGCCCGCCCGCGGCGATGGCGGCGAGCGCCCTCATGCCCCGATCAGCTCCCGGCCGATCAGGAAGCGGCGGATCTCGTTGGTGCCGGCCCCGATGTCGTAGAGCTTGGCGTCCCTGGCCAGCCGCTCGACCGGATAGTCCTTGGTGTAGCCCGCGCCGCCAAGCGCCTGGATCGCCTCCAGCGACACGCGCACCGCGTTCTCGCTGGCCATCAGGATCGCGCCGGCCGCATCGAAGCGGGTGGTCAGCCCCGCGTCGCACGCCTTGGCGACCGCATAGACGTAGGCGCGGGCCGAATTGAGGGCCACGTACATGTCGGCCACCTTGCCCTGCATCAGCTGGAAGCTGCCGATCGGCTTGCCGAACTGCTTGCGCTCCCGCACGTACGGCAGCACCGCGTCCAGGCAGGCCTGCATGATGCCCAAAGGCCCCGCCGCGAGCACGGCGCGCTCATAGTCGAGGCCGCTCATCAGCACGCCCGCGCCGCCATTCTCCGGGCCCATCACGTTCTCGCCGGGCACCTCGCAGTTCTCGAACACCAGCTCGCCGGTGTCGGAGCCGCGCATGCCCATCTTGTCCAGCTTCTGCGAGACGCTGAAGCCCGCAAAGCCCTTCTCGATCAGGAAGGCGGTTATGCCGCGGCTCTCCTCCTCGGGCGAGGTCTTCGCATAGACCACCAGCGTGTCGGCGTGCGGCGCGTTGGTGATCCAGAACTTGGTTCCGTTCAGCACGTAGCGGTCGCCGCGCTTCTGCGCCTTCAGCTTCATGCCCATGACGTCGGAGCCGGCGCCGGCCTCGCTCATCGCCAGCGCGCCCACGTGGTCGCCGCTGATCAGCTTGGGCAGGTAGCGCTGCTTCTGCGCCTCGGAGCCCCAGCGCCGGATCTGGTTCACGCACAGGTTGGAGTGGGCGCCGTACGACAGGCCGACCGAGGCCGAGGCGCGGGAGACCTCTTCCATGGCCACCACGTGCTCCAGGTAGCCCAGGCCCAGGCCGCCATAGGTCTCCTCGACGGTCACGCCGTGCAGGCCGAGCTCGCCCATCTGCGGCCAGAGCTGGCGCGGGAATTCGTTGGTCCGGTCGATCTCGGCGGCCAGCGGGGCGATGCGGTCGGCGGCGAAGCGGGCGGTGGTCTCCCGGATGGCGTCGGCCGTCTCGCCGAGCCCGAACTCCAGGTTGGGACCATGGTTGGGGATCATGGGGCGCGGCTTAGCATGCGCCGCGTGGCCGTGCGAAGCCGCCTAGCGCTGCCGCGCCTCGCGCTCGGACGCCCGGCCCAGGCGCTGCAGCAGCAGGTAGACCGCGACCGCGAAGAACAGCGCGCCCGCCACGCCGGCCAGCCACCCCACCACGCGCGGGTCCAGCCACGCCGAGCCCGGCATCGGCCGGGCATTGGTGGCCCAGAACACGCCGCCGCCGAAGAACACCAGGCCCAGCGCGGCCAGCGCCACCAGGGTCAGAGCGCCGCCCTCCGGCTCGGCGGCCAGCGGATGGACGATCGGCTCGTCCTCGAGATCGTAGGGAACCGCATCGTCGATGACCCGCCGTTCCTCCGGATCGCGCGGCGGCCCGGGCCAGGCCGGCCCTTCGGCCACCTCGGCGGCAGGCTGCGGCGGCGGGGCCTCGGCCTCGGCCAGGGCGGCCTCGACCGACGGCGTGAAGAGGTCGGGTCCGGGCGCGCTCTCGATCTCCGGCTGGGCCTCCAGTTCCGGCGTGTCGCCGGCCTCGGTCTCGTCGAACTCCGGCGGCTCCAGGGTGAAGGGCGGCGGCCCATCCGGCAGCGCCGGCGCCTCGCCAGGCTCCTGGAAGATCGTCGAAAGCCTGGCCGTCACCGCTTCGGCCGCGGCGCGAACCGGGCCCTCGCCCTCCTCCTCGGGAACCACCGGCGTGGGCGCGGGCGCGCCGTCAGTGGTCAGCACGACGGCCTCGCCGTCGAGCGCGGCCTCCACCTGGACCGGCGCCTGCCGCGGCACGACGTCGTGCGCGTCGGAGTCCAGCAGCGGCTTCAGGATATGCGACGGCGCGGTGGGCCAGACGCCATCCTGCGGCGTCAGGAACAGCGCCTTCTCGGCGGCGCGGCGGCGCACCAGGGCGTCGACCACGATCCGCTCGCCGCCGACCTCGGCCTTGCGCCACAGCTCCATGGCGCAGGCGGCCAGGATCGGGGCGCCCTCGTTCAGCCGCTTCAGCGCGCCGGAGCGGGCGAAGTTGTCGAGCCCGATGTTGAAGGCGAAGGCGCAGAGCGCGTCGAACTGGTTGGCGGTGAGCGGCGCATGAGCCTGTTCATTAACCGCGTGCGCGACGGCGATGAGGTCGTAGAGCAGGAGCGCCTCGGCGTCGTCCTTGGAGACCTCGGCGCCCTGCCGCGCGGTCAGCGTGTGGCCATAGCCGATCGTCCAGCGCCCGTCGGGCAGCTGGGCGGCCTTGCGGCGATAGCCCTCGAACCGTTCGATCAGCTCGATCGCGGTCCGGGACACGCGGTGTCTGGGCGACATCCTTCGTCCCAATTCGGCACGCGCGCATGCGCGTCAGGCCTGCGGCGCAAGTCCCGGGCCGATAGGCCTGACTTCCCAGCGCCTACAAGAGGATAAGCGCCGCAATTGCCAGCACGGCGAAGAATCCCATGAAATCCGTCAGGAAGGTGATGAAAATCGAGGACGAGACGGCCGGGTCGCGCCCGGTCCTCTCCAGCGCCAGCGGGACCAGGATGCCGCCCACCGCGGCGGTGAAGATGTTGGCCACCAGCGCGAGCCCGACCGTGAGCGCCAGGCGCAGGGCGAACCCCCAGTTCTGGTGATAGATCAGGGTCACCGCCGCGCCCATCGCCAGCGCCACGACGACGCCGTTGACGATGCCGGCGCCCAGCTCACGCCAGATGATGCGCGCGGCGTTCGAGGCGTTCATCTCACGCTGGGCAAGCGCGCGCACCGCCACGGCCAGGGTCTGGGTCCCCGCGTTGCCGCCGACCGAGGAGACGATCGGCATCAGCACGGCGAGCGCGGTGATCTTGGCGATCTCGTCCTGATAGATTGCGATCGCGCCGACCGCGACCGCCTCCGTGGCGAGGTTCAGGACCAGCCACAGCAGCCGGGAGCGGACAATGCCGAACGTGCTCGCGTCGCGGCCGGCGTCCGACACGCCCGCCAGCGCCAGGATGTCTTCCTCGCTCTCCTCCTGGATGACGCCCACGATGTCGTCGACGGTGATCTGCCCGACCAGCCGGCCGCCCGCCTCGACCACCGGCGCCGAGATCAGCCGGTACTTGTTGAAGATGTAGGCGACCTCTTCCTGGTCCATGTCGACCGGGATCTCGGTCACCGGCTCCATGATCTGGGCCAGCGGGATGTCGCGCCTCGTGCGCAGCAGGTGGCTGACCGGGGCGGCCCCCACGGGCTTGTAGGCGGGGTCCACCACATAGATGTCGAAGAACAGCTCCGGCAGCGCCTCGCTCTCGCGGCGCAGGTGGTCGATGGTCTGGCCGACCGTCCAGAACTGCGGCGCGGCCACCACCTCGCGCTGCATCAGCCGCCCGGCGGTCTCGTCCTCGTAGGCGAGCGTGGTCTCGATGGCCGCCCGCTCCTGGTCGGGCATGGCGGCCAGCACCTGGGCCTTCTTGTCCTCCTCCAGGTCGTCGACGACGTCGGCGGCGTCGTCGCTCTCCATCTCGCCCAGCGCCTTGGCCAGCGTCGCCGGCGGCAGGTGCTCCAGGATGTCCTCGCGGATCTCGGTGTCGAGCTCGGAGAGCACCTCGGAGAGCACTTCGGCGTCGAGGTGCGGCAGCAGCTCCTCGCGGTCGTCGGCCGAGAGGAAGCCCATCAGGTCGGCGATGTCGGCCGGGTGCAGGGCGCCCAGCAGCTCGCGCAGCCGCTCGCTGTCGCCGCGGTCCAGCGCGTCGACCACCATGGGCACGTAGTCGGGATTGAGCTCGTAGTTCTCCTCGAGGGCGAGGTCTTCGAGGTCCTCTTCGCCCTCCGGTCGCGCCTTCAGCTCGAGGTCGTCCGTTTCGCGGCTCATGCGGACCCCCCTCGGCTGTATTCGGAGCTTTAATTCCTAAGGAATGTGAAGACCTTGATTACACGAGTCCGGCATTGCCCCAAGGGCGAAGCGGGATGGTGCGGTCGAGAAGACTCGAACTTCCACGGGTTGCCCCACAGCGACCTCAACGCTGCGCGTCTACCAATTCCGCCACGACCGCTCGTGGTGAGGCGCGGGGGGTAGCAAACACCCAGGCGTTTGTGAAGGGCGGCGCCCGCGCCACCGGCTACTGGGCGCCGGCCATGTAGTCATAGACGTCGGCTTCGCGGGTGACGGCGATGGAGATCTTCTCGTCGCTGATCTGGATCTCGCCGCGGGCCACGGGATGGTTGTTGGCCAGGATCCAGACCTCGTCGTTGACGCCCGCGTCCAGCGGGATCACCGCGCCGCGGCCCATGCGCAGCAGCTGGGCCATGGGCAGGGTCGAGCGCCCGAGCACCACCTGGATCTCGACGTTGACGGCCTTGACCTGGCTCACTTGGATGACGCCCTCGAACAACCCGACCCTTCGGCTTTGCAGCGAAGCGGCCCAGCGCCCACATTGGGGCCACATGCTTGACCGGGTGTTAAATCCGAACGCGAAAGCCCCGTCGTTCCTGAGGAATGATGGGGAGGCGGCCGGCTGGGCGGTTTCGCCGGCGCCGGTTGCCTATCCCGACGCGGTGGCCGCCATGGAGGCCCGGGCGGCGGCCATCGCCGAGGGCCGCGCCGGCGAGCTCGTCTGGCTGCTGGAGCATCCGCCGCTTTACACCGCCGGCGTCTCCGCCCGGCCCGCCGACCTGCTCGATCCGGACCGGTTTCCGGTGTTCCCGACCGGCCGCGGCGGCCAGTTCACCTACCACGGCCCCGGCCAGCGGGTGGCCTACGTCATGCTCGACCTCGCCAAGCGGCGAAGGGACGTCCGCGCCTTCGTGGCGGCCCTGGAGGCCTGGGTGATCGCCGCCCTCGCCCGCCTCGGCGTCGAAGGCGAAGTGCGGCCGGACCGGGTCGGCGTCTGGGTGTCCCGCGAAGGCTCGGGCGGCGCCGCCCGGGAGGACAAGATCGCGGCCATCGGGGTGAAGCTGCGCCGCTGGGTCTCGTTCCACGGCATATCGCTGAACGTGGCGCCGGACCTGACCCACTTTTCCGGCATCGTGCCCTGCGGGGTGAGCGAGCACGGCGTCACCAGCCTCGCGGACCTCGGGCGCCCGGTCAGCATGGACGCAGCCGACGCAGCGCTGAGGGCCGCCTTCACCCAGGTGTTCGGCCCCGCCCACTCCGCCGCGCCGCCGGCTTAGCACGGCTCTGTGAGGAGCCGAGCGGCGCCGTTGGGCGTTGAATAGGTCTGGGCGTCCGAGAAGGGAGCATCCCATGGCGAGCCACAATCCTCCCCCGATCCGCAACCAGGCGGAATTCGAACGCGCGCTGACCGAGATCGAGCAGCTGCTTGAGACGCCGCGCGAACTCTCCATCGAAGACCGCTACTTCGCCTATCTGCTTGGCCAGGTCGCCGACTACCACGACAGCCTGCCGCCCGAGCGGCGCGAGGCCAGTCAGGAGCGGCTGGAGGACCTGGAGAAGCACCTGAAGAGCTATGGCCTGCACTGGCCGCACCCGCAGAACGGCGACCGCCACTGGACGCCGATGCTGCACCTGGACCTCAATCGCGACGACCGCGGCCGCAGGTAGGGCCATCCGTCGCTTTGACGCGCCCTGATCCTGGCGCATCGTGGCCCCGCTGTTGTGACCGCGATTCTCGGGGGCGGACGTGCATCGGACGACTTGGGCGGCCTGGCTGACCGCAGGAGCGCTGGGCCTGACCGCGGCCGCGGCGGCCCACGCCCAGGGCGTCAGCGCGACCTACCCGAAGTCCCGGTCGCTTTCCGACGTCGCCGCCTGGGTGGTCAGCGACACGCCGCTGCAGCTCTCGCAGGTGGTCGACGTGGGTCCCTCGGCGGTGACCGCGATCACCTCCGCCGCCCCGACCGGCGACCCGCGCGGCTTCCTCGCCAACATCGCCTCCGAAGCCATCGATCCCTCGATCGGGCGGCAGGAGGACATCCTCTCCTGGCGGATCCCGGTGGAGATCGACTGCGACCGGCGCGCCGTGCGGCTGGGCGACATGACCGGCTTTCCGAGCCGCGACCTGAAGTCGGCGCCCCGGGTGGTGCGCGGGGCCGACGCCCAGTGGGTGCAGCCCTCGGCCAATGCGCCGCTGGGAGCGGTGCTGCGCTCGATGTGCGACCGCGACTACAAGCGCCCGTTCGGCGGAAGCGCCAGGCTGGCCGCCGCCAGGCCGCCGCCCAAGGCCAGGCCCGAGCCGCCGCCCGGCCCGCCGCCGGAGGTGGTGGCGCTGAAACCCCCGACCAAGCCCCAGCCGCTGACCAGCGCCATCGCGGCCAACGCGCCGCCGGCCAGCGCCGACAAACCGCCGCAGAAAAAGGAAAAGGCCGCCGCCAGGGAGAAGGCCGCGCCCGCGGCCATCGCGCACGGGACCTCGCCCTACGCCGTGCAGGTGGGCGCAACGCCCAGCCAGGACGACGCGAGGGGGCTCGTCGGGCGGGTGCAGAAGAAGTTCGCCGCCGAGCTTTCCGGCCTGAAGACCGATGTCGTGGCCGCCACCGTCGACGGCAAGACCGTGTACCGCGCCCTGATCAGCGGCTTTGCGGGCGCCAAGGACGCCAACGCCCTGTGCGAAGAGCTGAAGGCCGGCGGCCAGGCCTGCTTCGTGCGGCGGTAAGCTAGACCGTCACGCTGGGCCGGAGCGGATTGGGCCCGTAGCGGTTGGCGCCCAGCTCTCCGGGCATGACGCCCAGCTCGATGGCCGCCCAGACCAGCGCCACGCCGAACAGGAAGGCCAGCGGCCCGAACGCGCGGCCGGGCTCGGGCCAAACCGCCAGGAGGGCGATCAGCACCAGCGCCGCCCACCAGCCCGAGCGGCCGCGGTCGTGCAGCCGCTTGGACAGCACGCAGACGCCTGAATAGAACAGCGGCGGATAGACGAACCAGCCGGTGATCCAGTGCAGGGTCGGCGGGGCGAAGTTGTCGTAGGTGGCGCCCAGCGCCAGCAGGATCACCGCGGCGATCCACGACGGCGCCCGCGGCGCCCGCCCGTCGGCGGAGAAGAACAGCTCGCCCCAATCCGTCTGGCCGTTCATGGCGCGCCCAAGGGAATCCCGACGGGCCCAGCATAGCGCGACCGGCTAGGCGAACTCCACCAGCACCTCGTCGGCGGCCACGCTGTCGCCGGCGGCGGCGTTCACGGCCTTGACCAGGCCGTCGCGCTCGGCGCGGATGATGTTCTGCATCTTCATGGCCTCGATCACCGCCACGGCCTCGCCGGCGCGCACCTCCTGGCCCACGGCCACGTCGAGGCTGACCACCAGGCCCGGCATCGGCGAAAGCACCATCTTCGAGGTGTCGGCCGCCTTTTTCGGCGGCAGCTTCTCGTGCAGCTCGGCCGAGCGCGGGGTCAGCACCAGCACGTGCAGCGTCGCGGCGCGATGGCGGATCACGAAGCCCTCGGCGGCGGGTTTGACGGAGGCGGTGAAGGCCTCGC
>Ga0134128_10011171_pt1 | contig 10743 bp, 10 predicted proteins | sample KB31754_FD_96462 | JGI IMG/M metagenome (GOLD analysis project Ga0134128, IMG submission 96462) | Terrestrial soil microbial communities with excess Nitrogen fertilizer from Kellogg Biological Station, Michigan, USA - KB3-175-4 | ecosystem: Environmental > Terrestrial > Soil > Unclassified ...
CCATGTGCTCGCGGACCGCAGCCAGCACGCCGTGCGCCAGCGGGGCGCTCGGCCCGGCCCCGGCCGCCACCGCCTTCCGCCACCGGGCCAGCCGGGTGGCCGCCGCGGTCAGCGCGTCGGCGGTCCAGTCCCAGTCGCGGCGGTAGTGATGGGCGAGGATAGCCAGCCGCAGCGCCATCGGATCGGCCCCGTCAGCCAGCAGCCGGGACACGAACACCAGGTTGCCCCGGGACTTGGACATCTTCTCGCCGTCCAGCCGGACCATGCCGGCGTGCACGTAGAGCCGGGCGAAGGCACCCGGGGTCAGTGCGACCCGGGCATGCGACGCACTCATCTCGTGATGCGGGAAGATCAGGTCGGTGCCACCCGCCTGCACATCGAACACGGTGCCCAGATACTCGGTGGAGATGGCCGCGCACTCCACGTGCCAGCCCGGCCGGCCGGGCCCGAACCGGGCCGCCCAGGCCGGCTCGCCGGACCGCGCGGCCAGCCATACCAGCGGGTCGAGCTGATCCTTCTTGCCCGGCCGACCCGGGTCGCCGCCGCGCTCGGCGAACAGTTCGGTCATCGCGGCCGGGTCGAGATGGGAGACCGAGCCGAACTGGCCGTCAGTGGCCCGGGAGAAGTACTGGTCCCCTTCGAGATCGTAGAGAGCGCCCCGGTCGGCCAGCCGGGCCGCGAAGCGCTCGATGACACCCAGCGCTTCCACCGCACCGACCAGCCGGGTGGGCGGCAGCACACGCAGCGCCATCATGTCCTCGCGGTACCGGGCGATCTCCCGGTCGGCCAGCCCGCGCCAGTCCTCGCCATCCCGGGCCGCGCGCTCCAGCAGCGGGTCGTCCACGTCAGTGACGTTCTGCACGTAGATCACGTGATGGCCGCTGTCCCGCCAGGCGCGGACCAGCAGGTCCCAGGCGACGAAGGTAGCCGCATGCCCGAGATGCGTGGCGTCGTAGGGGGTGATCCCGCACGCGTACATGGTCGCGGTCGGCCCGGCCGCCGCCTGGGCCAGCTGGCCGGTGGCCGTGTCCGTCACGTACGTCTCGGGGCCCTGCCCCGGCAGCTCTGGGATGCTCGCGCCCCGCCAGGAGTCCATGTGCGCAGGTTATAACCGGGCCACCGGGCGCCCGTCCGCCGCGGCACCCACAGTGCCACGCAGGGACGGCCGCGGCAGCGCGCCCGCCGCCTGCTCGAAGGAGTGGGCCAGCGCGATCAGCCGCGGCTCGCTCCACGCTGGGCCCGCGAATGTCAGTCCCACCGGGAGGCCGCTGACCTGGCCCGCGGGCACGGAGATGGCCGGGTAGCCGGCCACCGCGGCGGGCCCCGAGGTGTGGAACACGTCATGGTCGCCCAGCAGGTAGTCGGTCAGGCCGGCCGGGTTCGCGGTCAGGCTGACGATGGCGTCGAGCCCGTGGCTGGCCAGCGGCCCGTCCAGGGCCGCCCGGGCCAGGCGGCCCGCTTCGGCCCGGGCCGCGGCGGCCACCGGGTCGAGGAGATCCCCGCTCGTCGCTTCGGCCTGGACCAGAATCTCCTGGCCGAAGTGAGCCAGCACGCTCCGTGCGTATTGCTGGTTGAAATCGATGAGCTCGGCCAGCGACCGGGGGTGGCGGCCGGGCAGCTCGCCCAGGTACTGGTTGATGCCGTGCTTGAACTCATGCAGCAGCGCGGTGAACTCCGGCGCCTCGATACCGGCCACCCCGGGCACCTCGACCGGGTCGGCGACGGCGGCACCGGCCGCGCGGAGCACGCCGATCGCGCGGTCCAGCACGGCCCGGGTAGCCGGGCCGGCCTGGCCGTAGCCGTCCCGCCACACCCCGATCCGCGCCCCGTCCAGCGCTCCGGGGTCGAGGAAGCGGGCGTAGCTGGCGGGCTGCCCGGCGGCGGCTGCGGTGGCCGGGTCGCCGGGATCGGGCCCGGCCAGCACCCCGAGCAGCGTGGCGGCGTCCGCCACCGTCCGGGCCATTGGGCCCGCCGTGTCCTGCTGGGCCGAGATGGGCACGATGCCATGCCGGCTGACCAGGCCGAGGGTGGGCTTGATGCCGACCACGCCGCACGCGCTGGCCGGGCAGACGATCGAGCCGTCGGTCTCGGTGCCCACCGCGGCCGGCGCCAGCCCGGCCGCCACCGCGACCGCCGACCCGGAACTGGACCCGGACGGGTTGCGGTCCAGCGCGTGCGGGTTGGCCGCCTGGCCGCCCAGCGTGCTCCAGCCGCTGGTCGAGGCGGTCGAGCGGAAGTTGGCCCACTCGGACAGGTTGGCCTTGCCCAGGATCACCGCGCCGGCCGCGCGGACCCGGGTGATCAGGAAGCTGTCGCCCGACTCGGCGTCCAGCAGCGCGGGCGAGCCAGCCGTGGCGGGCAGCCCGCGCACCGCGATGTTGTCCTTGATCAGTACCGGGATGCCGTGCAGCGGGCCGGCCTGCGGCCTGCGGGCCTGGTCACGGGCGGCCGCCTCGGCCTCCGCGTCCGGGCTGACCATGATGACCGCGCCCAGCACCGGGTTCAGCTCGGCGATCCGGGCCAGGCACCGCCGGGTCAGCGCCACCGACGTCAGCCGGCCCGCGGCCAGGTCCTGCTGCAGCGCGGCCAGCGACGGGAACGGGCCGCGCGGGCCGGAGTGGGCTGGGGGCACCTGGCCCGGCTCGGTCATGGTGGCAGGATAACGAGCGTGCAGATGCAGATGCGGATAGGTGAGCTCGATGCGGTGCCCGCGCTCGGCCGGGCCGACTTGCTGGCCCCGCCCGTGGCCGAGGCGCTGGCCGCGCGCAGCGAACTGGCCAGCCAGGTGGGCGTGGCCGAGATCGACCCGGCACTGGCGGATACGGCGGCGTTCTGCGAGCAGTACGGCGTGCGCCCGGCGGAGTCGGCCAACTGCGTGCTGATCAGCGGGCGGCGCGGCGGCGAGACACGGTTCGCGGCGTGCATGGTGCTGGCCACCACGCGCGCCGACGTGAACGGCGTGGCGCGGCGCGAGCTCGATGTGCGGAAGGCCTCGTTCGCGCCACGTGAGGTGGCGGTGGCCGAGACCAGGATGGAGTACGGCGGGATCACCCCGGTCGGCCTGCCGCCCGGGTGGCCGGTGCTGGTCGACGCGGCGGTGGCGGCCACCGCGCAGGTGGTGATCGGCAGCGGCGTGCGCCGGTCCAAGCTGATCCTGCCCGGCACCGCCCTGGCCGGCCTGCCCGGCGCGCGGGTCATCGAGAACCTGGCCACCCCGGCCTGACCCACTCCCCCGCTCCCCCGAGCCCGCCCGCCCCCACCCGCAGGCTCATCCCCACCCGGAAACCATCGGTGCGGTGCGTTGCAGGTGCCCGGGCGCCCCTAGTGCACCGCGCTGGCCAAAGTCACCGCACTGTCAGGGGAGCCAGGAGACGTGGCCGTGCAGCAGGGCGTAGCCGACGAACGCGCCGGTGTCGATGAGCGTGTGCGCGATGATCAGCGGGGTGACCCGGCGCCACCGGCGGTACAGCAGGGCGAAGATCACTCCCATGATGGCGTTGCCGATGAACCCGCCGAAGCCCTGGTAGAGGTGATAGGAGCCGCGCAGCACCGCGCTCAGCGCGATCGCCCTGGCCGGTGACCAGCCCAGCTGATCCAGGCGGCGCAGCAGGTAGCCGATGACCAGGATCTCTTCCAGGATGCCGTTCTGCGCCGCTTGCAGGATCAGCACCGGGATGCGCCACCACACGGCGGGCAGGTTCTCCGGCACCACGTTCAGGGCCAGGCCCAGCTTGTACGCGGCCACGTACAGGGCCAGCCCGGAGCCGCCGATCAGCGCGGCCAGCGTGGCCCCCTTGAGCAGGTCGCGACCGGGCTGGTTGGCGTCCAGGCCCATGGCCGAGGATGGCGTCTCGCCCTCCCGGGCCAGCAGGTAGAACACCAGGGCCACCGGGGCCAGGCCGATCAGGACGTTGGCCAGCTGGAGGGTGAGATCGAGCCAGGGGCGGCCGGGCGCGAGCGACCCGACCAGCAGGGCCTGCTGCTTGCCCAGTGACTTGGCCGCGGTCAGCGAGCCGATCAGGTTGATGACCGCGAACAGTGCGCTCGCGCCGAGCGACAGCGCGAACACGATGACGATCTCCCAGCCGAGCAGCCGCCGGGTCAGCGGGTTCGTGCTGGTGTCCTGCACCTGGGTCACGCCAGGGACTCTAGCCGCGGTCACGACAGGGACTGTAGCCGCCAGACCTGCGTAAGCCAGTCTCTCAGAGGCATTATCCAGCCAACCCGCAGCAACTCATCAGCCAGCGTCCAGCTACTGTCCAGATGTCTTTCAGGCCGTATTTGCCGAAAGTCCCCGCATTGCCGCAAGTCCCCGCATTTGCCGAAAGTCTCCGTAATTTGCCGAAAGTCCCCGCATTTGCCAAAGGTCTCCGGCCAGCCAGGAACGGCTAGGCGCCGGCTGCGGTGACGATGCCGTCGGTGACGAAGCCGAGGACCAGGCCGAAGAAGATCGCCCAGGTGATGATCACCTTGAGGCCGGTGCTGCGGGCCACGGCGAGCAGCTCGATGACCACGTAGAGAATGGAGCCCGCGGCCAGGGCCAGGAACGCGATTCCCAGCACCGGGCTGGTCACCTGCTCGCCCACCACGGTGCCGAGGAACGTCGGCCCCCCGCCGATCAGGCCGAGCAGCGCCAGCCGGCCCCAGGACGGCCGTTCCCCGGCGGCGGACAGCGGGGCCACGATGCCGAATCCCTCGGTCGCGTTGTGCGCGCCGAACCCGATGACCAGCAGGATGGCCAGGCTCAGTTCGCCGGCCGCAGCCGAGGTGCCGATGGCCAGGCCCTCGCCGAAGTTGTGCATGCCGATACCCACCGCGATGAGCATGGACAGCTGGGTGGCCCGGGCCGCGGCGGTAGGCGCGGCCGCGGCCAGCCGCACCGGCTGGGCCGGGGCGGCGCCCGGGCCCTCAGGCGCGGTGGCGCGGGCCCGGCGGGCGACCCAGCGGTCGAAGTACACCAGGCCGAGCAGCCCGGCCCCGGCGCAGGCCAGCATCACCACACCGTCGGCCACCGCGGTCCCGTAGTGGTGGCTGCTCAGCGCCTCGTCGGCGGGTTCCCACGCGTGCGTCAGCACGTCCCAGAGCAGGAACACCAGAATCCCGATCGCGGTGCCGTTGAGGAACGCCTTCACCTTCGCCGACACCGCGTGCATCCGGCCGAGCGGCAGGCCAAGGAAGATGGTCAGGCCGGCGATGGCACCCAGGAGCGCGATCTGGCTAGATGACACGAAGGATCCTCCCCGGCGGCGGCGCTACGGCTTGTCAGCATAGGGTAGGTTAGCCTTACCTAACAAGGATCCCCGGTGATTCCGCTGGCCTCATCCCGGCCCGAACATGGCACTGGCCGCCGTGTCGCGCAGGAACACGGCGGCCAGCGGCCGGGGATCAGCGGCAGCCGGACGGCGCGCGCTGCTTCCTAGCGGATTGCTGCGGCATCAGACCAGCAGGTCGTCGAATTCTCCGCGCTTCACACCCTCGATCAGCGCGGCGATCTCGGCCCTGGTGTAGATGAGCGCAGGACCTTCCGGGCTGCGCGAATTGCGCACTGCGAACTCGCCCCCGGTCAGCCGGGCCAGCTCCACACACGCGCCCTGCGAGTTGCTGATGCTGCTCTTGCGCCATCGAGCCTCGGCCAGGTCAGTGGCCGGCATTCCGTTGTATGTGTTCATCTATTCGACTTCCTTAAGCATTCTGCCCAGGATTTCCGTAGTGTGTTCGGGCGACTCGCTCTCGACACTGAGTCGTTCCATGACCTCGGTGTACCGCTCCACGTCGTCGCGCTTATCCAGGTAGAGGGAGCTAGTCAGCTGCTCGACGTAAACCACGTCCGGCAGGTCGACTTCGGGGAACCGAAGGATGGTGAACGCCCCGCCTTCGGCCGCGTGGCCACCCGCACTGAATGGCACTACCTGGAGTGTGATGGTGGCTTCCCTCGTCACCTCGATCAACCGCTCGAGCTGCGCCCGCATCACCTCCATGCCGCCGATCGGCCGCCGCAACGCAGCTTCATCCACTACTGCCCACAAGCGTGGTGCCCCCGGTTTAGTCAGCAGTTCCTGCCGGGCGATGCGCAGGCTGACCCTGCGCTCGACCTCCTCGGCAGAAGCCCCCGGCTGACCGAGCGCTATGACCGCCCGGGCGTAATCGGCCGTCTGGAGCAGCCCCGGGACGAACTGGACTTCATAGAGCCGGATGAGTGACGCGGCCTCCTCCAGGCCGACGTAGACCTGGAACCAGTCCGGAAGAACATCCCCGTACTTGTGCCACCAGCCGGGCGAATTGGCGTCCCGCGCGAGTGCCACCATGGTGGCCCGCTCGGCCTCATCGCTGACCCCATACATTTCCAGCAAGTCGACAACGTCGCGTTCCTTGAACCCGACCCTGCCTAGCTCCATGCGGCTGATCTTGGAGCCGGATGCACGGATCGCATACCCGGCTTCCTCGCGTGTGATCCCGCTGGCTTCGCGCAGCCTCCGCAGCTGGGAACCGAGAAGGATGCGAAGAACCGTGGGGCCACTTCCCGGTTGCACTGAGATCACTCCAACCCCCCTGGTTCTTCCGCTCAGAAACCCGTCAGCAGCTCCTCCCGTCGGGGGCCTCCTCACACATTCGCACGTGCGTCTGGCGCTTTCACCTGCACGTGCATCTGCCCTTGCGCTTGCAAGGTACAAAGGGGATGATAGCGCTTGCGCGCCACACGCACGACAAACTGCCAGGAGACAGACAGCGAGCCATGACCGCACACTGGGCGGTCTTGCCATCGGAGGTCACGAGCGTGGGCCATGAGTGGCTCCTCGATGCCGGGGAGCCCACCGGGATGCGCAATGCCGGCCCTCTGCGCCCTGCGGTGCCGGTGCTGGACGCGCTGGCCGCCACCCAGCCGTCGGCTGCGTGCGGGCTGCGCCCGAGGCCCGAATCGGTCCGGAACGCACGCGACTTCACCAGCAGTGTGCTGGGCGAGTGGGGACTGGCCGACCTGATCGACGTGGCCGAGCTGGTGGTCTCGGAACTGGTGACCAATGCCCTGCGGCATGGCCTGGTGGCAGGCCATATGCTGACCGACCAGTGCCCGATCCAGCTGCGGCTGCTCGGCCAGGACCCGTACGTGATGTGCATGGTCACCGACCCGGGCAGCGGCATCCCGGTGCTGCGCGAGCCCGGCCCCTGCTCGGAGACTGGGCGGGGGCTGAACGTTGTGGATTCGTGCTGCGAGCGCTGGGGCTGGCACCAGCTCGATGGCGGCGGCAAGGTCGTCTGGGCTTTGCTGCATCCCGGCGCCTGATTGCGGGCACAGTTCCAGGCAGGCAGCTGGGCCAGGATGGCCTGGATGGCCTAGGCAAGGATGGCCCGTGCCGCTAAGCTCTGTGCGCTGCCGGCCCGGTGACCCCCAGTTAGCCGCTCGGCACCTCAGTCGGGAGTTCACCCCCCAGGAGCCTTCATGTACCAGCCATATCCCACGAGCGGGGGCCAGCCGCCGGAGCCGGTGCGGCCCGAGGCGCCCACCCCGGTGCTGAACGCGGTCAAGCTCATGTACGCCGGCGCCGTGCTCAGTGCGATCAGCCTGATCATCACCCTGGTCACGATCGGCAGCCTGCGCACCGCGATCCACAACGCGGACCCCACCCTCACCCCGGCCAAGGTGCACTCCGCGGAAGTGGCCGCGGTGGCCGTGGCCGTGATCTTCGGCCTGATCGGGATCGGCCTGTGGATCTGGATGGCGTACGCGAACAAGGCCGGGAAGAACTGGGCCCGGATCACCGCCACCGTGTTCTTCGCCCTTGACACGCTGTCCGTGCTGGCCAGCCTCAGGCAGGCGGAGCCGGTGCTGACCCGGGTGGTGTCCATCCTGATCTGGCTCACCGGGCTGGGAGCGATCATCTTGCTGTGGCGGCGGGAATCCAGCGAGTTCTTCGCCGCCTCGAAGACACCGAAGTAGCCCGGGCGGCCAATACCGCCTGGGTGCTCAGGCGTCCAGGGCCTGCGCCGGGGCGGCGGCGCCGTCGTCCGGGCCGAGCGCGGTGGGCAGCGTCGCGGTCAGCTGCTTCCACGCCAGCTCGGCCCCGGCGGCCAGGCAGCCATGCACCACCGCCTCGCTGCCCAGCGCGCTGACCCGCACTTCGGGCATGACCGGTGCCATCCGCGCCAGTTCCCGGGTAACCGCCTCGGCGAAGCCAGGGGCCTGGCCGACGCCGCCGCCGAGCACAATGAGCGCCGGGTCAACGATGGTGACCACGCAGCACAGCACCCGGGCGACCAGTTCGGCTTCCTGGGCGACTACCGCCGCGGCCCGCGCGTCCCCGGCGGCCGCGGCCTCGAACACCCGGCGCGCGGACACCTGGCCGCGCAGCCCAGCCCGCCGGGCGGCACGGACCACGGCCGGGGCGGACGCGGCCGCCTCCAGCGGCCCCCGCCGCTTGGCGTCCCGCGGATCCGTGCCCTGGCCGCCAGAAATCGGCAGGTAGGCGATCTCCCCCGCCACCCCGTGCATGCCCCGGTGCAGGCGGCCGCCGACCACCAGGCCCATGCCGATCCCGCTGCCGACCGAGACGAAGGCGAAGCTGTCCTCGGTGCGGCCGTGCCCGTGCGTGCGCTCGGCCAGGGCCGCGGCATCGATGTCGTTCTCCACCACCAGCGACTGGCCGAACGCGGCGCGCAGCTCGGACATGACCGCGGGGCGATCCCAGCCGGGCAGGCCGCCGGTCAGCGCCATCGAGTTGCGCCGGGGGTCGTAGACCCCGGGACTGCCGATGACGGTCTGGGTGATGGACGGCCGCCGCACCCCGGCCGTCGCGCACAGGTCGTCGGCCAGCCGGATCAGCTCGCCGACCCGGCCGTGCACGCTCGAGGCCCGGGACGGGTTGGCCGCCGCGGCCAGGATGCCGCCGGCCAGGTCGGCCAGGGCCCCGCGGACGTACTTGTGCCCGATGTCGAGACCCAGCACGAAGCCGGCATCCGGCCGGACCTCATACAGCCGGGCCGACCGGCCGGGCACCCCGGTCCGCTGCCCGGCCACCCGGACCAGGCCGGCCCGCTCGACCGTGGCCAGCGCCAGCGACACGGTGGGTTTGGACAGGCCGGACAGCCGGGCCAGGTCAGCACGGGAACAAGGACCCACGTCACGGATGTGCCCGAGGAGCAGTTGCTCGTTCATGGCCCGGATGAGCGGCGGGCGGGCGGCGGACAACGGGGCCGCGGCCATCGAGGCGGTGGACGGCTGTCCCCAGGGGGCCAGATCCGGGCCGGCGGGGCCAGGGGCCGCACCATCTGGCCGGCCGGCCGACGTGACTGTCACTGCCCACCTCCCGCATCATCTTCCCACCGCACCAGGTGACAGTGCGGGAGGAACCACCCCAGGTAATAAGGTGTGGCAACCAGTCCCGGGCCATCATTGCCGGATCTGGTCCCGGGCTGCCGCGCCCCGGATCTGGGCTCCGGCCACCAGCAGCTGGGGTGCAGTCCGGTGGCCGGGCAAACTTCACACAGCGGGCTTGTGGCCCTCAGATAGTTAGGATACTGTCCTAACAATCTCACGCAAGGGCGCGGTTCTATCCCCGTTTTTCGCAGGTAGGCACCATGATCCAGGCTCCCGTTGTGCTCGGGCTCGACTTCGGCGGAACCAAGATCGCCGCCGCAGTGTGCCGCCTGGACGGGACCCGGCTCGGCTCGGCCACCGTCGGCAGCGGGGGTGAACTGGGCGCGCGGGCCAGCTTCGACCGCGGCGTCGCGACCGCCCGGAATCTGCTGGCCAGTACGGCTCCGGGGGTCCCGCTCGCCGCGGTTGGCGTGTCCACCTTCGGGATCCCGTTTGACGACCGGGTCGAACTAGCCCCGGCCATCAGCGGGTGGGGCGAGCTCCCGCTGGGCCGGGAACTGCGCGCCGCGTTCCCCGGAAGCGTCGTCCGGATGGCCACCGATGCCAAGGCGGCGGCCGCGGCCGAGGTGCGCTGGGGTGCCCTGGCCGACTGCGACCCGGCCATCTACCTCAACCTCGGCACCGGCCTGTCCGCCGCGCTGGTGTCCGGCGGCCAGGTCATCGGGGGCGCGAACGGCGCGGCCGGGGAGATCGGCTACAACCTGCGGGCCCTGGCCGACGTGGGGCGCACGCTCGATGACCGGGTGCCGCTGGAGGACATGATCAGCGGCCAGGCGCTGGCCCGGCGGGCCGCCGCGCTGGACCGCATCCCGGACGGCCCAGCCCGCACTCCCGACGGCCCAGCCCGCACCCCCGACGGCACAGGCCGCACCCCCGACGGCGCAGCCCGCACGCCGGACAGCACAGACGGCAGGCCGCTGGCCGCCGTCGACGTGCTGACCGCCAGCGCCGCCGAGCCCGACCTCGACCAGCTGGCCAGCGAGTTCGTCGCCGAACTCGCCTTCCATGTGGTCAACCTGGCGATCCTGGTCAACCCGGTGCGGATCGCGGTGGGCGGCGGCCTGGTCCAGTCCTGGGACCGGCTGCGCCCCGGCCTGGAGCAGGCCCTCAGCGTGGGCACACCGTTCCCGCCGGAACTGGTGACCGCCCGCTTTCCAGCAGACGCGCCCCTGATCGGCGCGGTGGCCCTGGCAGCAGACGCGGCCCGGGCAGACGGCGCCATCGACGGCGCCACGGTAACCCACCCTCTCCAATCAATCAGTGAAGGGCATCACTCATGAGACGCCTAACAGCTATCGGGGCCGTGGTTGCAGCCTGCCTGCTCGCGGCCTCCTGCAGTGCCGGCAAAGGCGGCAGCGGCAGCAATAACA
>Ga0134128_10011176_pt1 | contig 10741 bp, 10 predicted proteins | sample KB31754_FD_96462 | JGI IMG/M metagenome (GOLD analysis project Ga0134128, IMG submission 96462) | Terrestrial soil microbial communities with excess Nitrogen fertilizer from Kellogg Biological Station, Michigan, USA - KB3-175-4 | ecosystem: Environmental > Terrestrial > Soil > Unclassified ...
ACAACCGATATTGAGATTGATCTCGTCATAGCCGAAGTCTTCGGAGATGCGCGCCGCTTCCGCCAAGGCTTGCGGCTCCGAGCCGCCCAGTTGCAGCGCCAGGGGATGTTCGCAAGATTCGAACCCCAACAACCGCTTGCGATCGCCGCGCAGGATCGCGTCCGCGGTTACCATCTCGGTATAGAGCAGGGTGCGGCGGGTGAGCGCGCGGTGCAGCACCCGGCAATGGCTGTCAGTCCAGTCCATCATGGGCGCGACGGCGAAAGTGTGGTTAAGGCCGTTCATTGCAGCATTTCTGCGGTTGTGATTAGCTCTCCATCCGTCAATTCCAGACATTTAGCAAGACGCGGCCATGGAATCAAAAACCGCAACGGAAGGTTCCGGAGTACAACGTGGCGTGGTGCTGCCCGGCGCGATCTTCGCCTTGAGTTTTGCGATTTATGCCGGTTCGGCGGTCGGCGCGGTGCTGGCCGGGAATATGGGATGGAAGATCGGCCTGGCGGTTCTTTCCGGCACTTTTATCGCCAATCTGGCCATCATCGGCCATGACGCCGTGCATCGCAGCTTCACGCGCCTTCGCTGGCTGAACCGGCTGATCGGCACATGGGCGTTCCTGCCGGCGCTTCATCCCTATGGCCGCTGGGAACATCATCACAACCGCGTCCATCATTGCTACACGGCGCAGTTGGGCGTGGACAATGCCTATCCACCGATGACGCCGGATGCCTATCGCGCCGCATCGCCGGCCCGCCGGCTCTGTTACCGCTTCACGCGCAGCCTGATTGGCCAGCCCTTTTTCTACATGGTGGACATCTGGGCGATTGATATGTTTTTGCCGTTTGTCCGGCGCCCGCATGGCCTCAGAACATCGGATTGGCGCGATATCGCCATCGTCTATTCCTGGCTTGTGCTTTCGACATTCGGCCTGGCTGTTCTATCCTGGGACCTTGATGGCGGCAGTTTCCGCGCCGCCCTGTGGAATGGCGGCATCTATGGCGTGCTGATCCCGTTCCTGGTGTGGAACGTCTTCATCTCTTTCGTCACTATCGTGCAGCATACCGGTCCCAGGGTGCGCTGGGTGGTGCCCACCGGCCGCTTCTCCACCCATGAGGAACGCCTGGGCGGCACCGTGCATGTGGTGTTTCCGGAAGCGCTGGACTGGTTCTTCCACCGGGTGATGCAGCATGTGGTGCACCACGTGAACCCCATCATCCCGCTCTACCGGCTCAAACACGAAGAGAAAAAACTCCTTGGTGGAGAACCCGCACCGATCGTAGAGACATGGACGCCGCTTTATCATTGGCGGATGACGCGCGACTGCAAGCTCTATGATCCTGCCACCAAGAGCTGGCGCCGCTTTCCCGCCGCGCGGGGGCGGTTCAAGGACGGAGCGGCCGCGCCCGCATAGGAGCATATAAGCCCGTGCATGGCGCTGTGCGCTATGCTTGCCCTCTGCAGGAGGGACCAATGACCGATTCAGTGCGGATGAAGGCCAAGGCAGATGCGTTCTGCGCGCTCCATCATGGTGCCAAGGCCTTCATCATTCCCAACCCCTGGGACCGCGGCACCGCGCGACTTTTGGCGCATCTGGGATTCAAGGCGCTGGCCACCACCAGCATGGGCTATGCCTTTTCCATCGGCCAACGCGACAACACGCTTTCGCGCGACCAGACCTTCGCCAATGCCGCCGATCTCGCCTCGGCCACCGAATTGCCGGTCAGCGCCGATTTGGAGAACGGCTTTGGTGATTCTCCGGAAGAGGTTGCCAACACCATCCGGGGCACCGCGGCTACCGGCATTGTGGGTGGCTCCATCGAGGATTCCAGCGGCCAGCCCGACGCGCCCATCTATGATTTCAGCTTGGCAGTGGAGCGGGTGGAGGCTGCCGTGGCGGCCGCCAAATCACTGCCTTACAAATTCACTCTTACCGCGCGGTGCGAAAACTATCTTCACGGCCGGCCCGACCTCGACGACACCATCAAGCGGCTTCAGGCTTTCGAGAAAGCGGGTGCCGACGTGCTCTATGCGCCGGGCCTGCGCTCGCGCGAGGACATCGCGCGTCTGGTGAGTGCGCTCAAGCGCCCCGTCAATGTGGTGATGGGCCTTTCCGGCGTGCAACTGGGGCTTGAGGAATTGTCCGCCATGGGCGTCAAGCGCATCAGCGTCGGCAGTTCGCTGACCCGGGCTGCGCTGGGCGCCTTCATGCGCGCGGCGCGCGAGATGCGCGATCATGGCACTTTCACCTATGGCGCTGACGCCGCGATGCCCAAAGAGATGACCGCGATCTTCCGGGAATTCGAGGCCAACCGCTAATTCTCAAGCGTCCCGGCGCGGGCTGGTGAAAATAGTTTCCGCCCGCTAGGCTTCCTCCCAAAGAGCGGGACAAAGCCGCATGCATGGGGGCCAGTCACAGCAGGAAGAGAAGCTGCAGGAAATGGAAATGCCACGTCTGTGGCGGTCCATTCTCGCGGCGGCAGCCGGCAATCTGCTGGAATGGTACGACTTCGTCATCTACGCCTTCATGGCGCCCTATATTGCCGCGAAATTCTTTCCTTCCAGCGATCCCTTGGCCGGACTGCTGGCCGTTTTCGCCACCTTCGGCCTGGGCTTCGTGGTCCGTCCCCTGGGTGGGATCCTGATCGGCCGGCTGGGCGATAGAAAAGGCCGCAAGGCCGCGCTGCTTCTCACCATTTTCCTGATGGCGGCCGGCACTGCCGGTATCGGCCTGGTGCCGTCGCGGCAATCCATTGGCGCGCTTGCGCCGTGGCTGCTCTTGCTCTGCCGCCTGGTTCAGGGCTTTTCGGCGGGTGGCGAATGGGCCAGCGCCACCACCTTTATCTATGAATGGGCGCCGCCCAGGCGCCGTGGCTTCTTCTCCAGCCTGCAGCAATCCAGCGTCGCCTGCGGCATGCTGTTGGGCTCGGGCGTGACGGCCTCTTTCACCTCGCTCTTGAGCAAAAGCCAGATGGCGGATTTCGGCTGGCGCATTCCCTTTCTGCTGGGCGCGCTGATCCTGCCGGTGGGGTTCTACACCTGGCGGCGGGTGGAGGAAACACCGGTGTTCAAAAGCAGCCTGGATGCGCCGGTCGCGATGGGGACGGGGCTGAAGCTTGCGGCCAAGGCAATCGGCGTCACCGTGATCTGGACGGTGGCCTATTACGCGGTCCTCACTTACATGCCGGTGTTCACGGCGCATTTCTCGCGGCTGGGTCCTGCCGCCGCGCTATGGTCGAACGCGTTAAGCCTTCTGGTTCTAGCCCTGACCACGCCTCTGTTCGGCAGCCTGGCCGACCGTATCGGCCGCAAGCCCTTGATGATCGCAGGCGCCCTGGGCTTCGCGGTGCTGACCTATCCGCTGTTCCTGCTGATCGTGGATAGCGAGACGATGGCTCCCGTCATCCTGGCGCAGATCCTGTTCGCGCTGATGACCGCGGTCTATTCCGGGGCCACGCCCGCGGCGATGAACGAGATTTTTCCGCCCGCCTCGCGGCTGTTGTGGATGTCCACCGGTTACAGCCTGGCGACGGCATTGTTCGGCGGCTTTGGGCCGTTCATTTCCACCTGGCTGGTAAAGGCTACAGGTTCGCCATTGTCGCCCGCGCTCTATATCGTGGCGGGGGCGTTGCTCTCGCTGGTGGCGATCGTGCCGCTCAAGGACAGATATAATGGATAAGGACTTGCATCCCTGGCAATGGCCGGAAGCGCATTGGCGCGGCCTGGTGAACCAGGTGCGGGCGGGGCGCAGCCTGAAGCCGAAATCCTGGCCGGACGGCGCGCGTTGCGCCTTCGCTTTGTCATTCGACTCCGATCACGAAACCAATGAACTGCGCGACGGCGGCAAATCCATCGGCCGCATGGCTTGGGGCCAATATGGCGCGCGGGTGGGCGTGCCCCGCATCGCCACCCTTCTGGCGCGCCATGATGTGCGCGCCTCCTTCTTTGTTCCCGCGGTGTCGGCGCTGCTTTATCCCGACGAGCAGAAAAGCCTCACCGCAGCGGGGCATGAGATCGGCATCCATGGCTGGATTCATGAGCTCAATTCCGGCCTCACTTATGAAGAAGAGCGCGAACTGATGCTGCGTTCCTCGGATGCGCTGGCCAAAATCACCGGCAAGCGCCCTGTCGGCCTGCGCACGCCGTCATGGGATTTCAGTCCACATACGTTGCGGATCGAGAAGGAAATGGAGTTGCTGTACGATTCCTCCCTGATGGCGGATGAGGATTGCTACGAGCTGTTGCTCGATGGCGCGCCCAGCGGGGTGGTCGAACTGCCGGTGGAGTGGGTGCGGGACGATGCGGTTTATTTCATGATGAACCGCTTCCAGGCCCAGCGGCCCTATACGCCGCCCACCGACGTGTTCGAGATTTTCCGCCGCGAATTCGACGCAGCCTATGAGGACGGCGCCATTTTCCAGCTCACCTGCCATCCCCACATTATCGGCTACCGCTCCCGCATCTGGATTCTGGACGAGCTGATCCGCCACGCCAAAGCGAAAAAAGCTGTCTGGTTCGCCACCCACGAAGAAGTGGTGCGCTGGGCGAAGACGCACGCCGGCTGAAACGCCATAAATATTTACTCCTCACGGGAACATTTTTCTTGGCCGCCCATCCAATGGCCAAGGAAAAGGCGACAAGCCTTCAAGGAGGTCCATGATGTTCCCAAGATCAACATTTGTATTCGCCGCAATCCTGATGCTCACGCCGTTTGCGGCGCTGGCCCAGGACGCCAAGCCCAACGACGCCCAGATCGCCCACATTGCCTATACGGCGGGTGCGCTCGACATCGCCGCCGGCAAGCAAGCCATCGCCAAGACCAGCGATCCCAAGGTCAAATCCTTTGCCGAGGAGATGGTGCGCGACCATCAGGCGGTCAATGACAAGGCGCTGGCGCTGGTCAAGAAGCTCAATGTCACGCCGGCCGACAATCCCACCAGCCAGTCGCTGACCAAGGCGGCCGAGGCCAAGCGCGCTGAGCTGAACAAGCTGTCGGGCGCCCAATTCGACCGGGCCTACATCGAGAATGAAGTGGCCTATCACAAGACCGTCAATGGCGCGCTCAAGGATACGCTGATCCCCGACGCGCAGAATGCCGAACTCAAGACCTTGCTGCAGCAGGGGCTCACGCTCTTCACCGCGCACCAGAAGCATGCCGAAGAGATCGCCCAGTCGATGGCAAGATAAATTGACATCCAGGCATGCCCTCCTCATTGGCGTGACGCTTCTGGCCGGGCTGACCCGTCCGGCCGAAGCGGCACGATATACCGTCATCATCCAGGACATGGCGTTCGGCAAAGCGCCCGCATCGCTTCAGGTGGGAGACACCATCGTCTGGCAGAACAAGGATATCCTGGAGCACAGCGCCACCGCGCGCTCGGGCGGCTTCGACATCGATCTCAAGCCAGGCAAGAAAGGCGAGGTGACATTGAAACGGGCTGGCCAATTAGAGGTGTTTTGCCGTTATCATCCCACCATGACGCTCAAGCTGGTGGTGGCCAAGGGGAGCAGCAAATGACGACGCAGGCCGCACGCGATTACAAGTCCATGACCGAGAAGCTGTTGCTAAGGCTGGCGCGCAGCGGCGATCGCGAAGCGTTCCGCGCCATCATGCAGCGCTGCAATCAACGGCTGTTCCGCGTCGCGCGCGCGGTGGTGGGCAATGACGACGAGGCCGAGGATGTGCTGCAGGAGGCCTATCTCAAGGCCTTTGCCGGTCTGGAGCATTTCCGTGGCGAGGCGAGTTTCGCCACCTGGCTTACCGCCATCACCCTCAACGAGGCGCGTGGCCGCCTGCGCGCGCGCCGCCCCACCACGGATATCGAGACCATGGATGACGTGCGCGTGATTCCCTTTCCCGGACTTGCCGAAATCCCCGATCCGGAAGCGGAGGCGGCCCGCGCCGGCACGCGGCGTCTCTTGGAACGGGCAATCGATGGCCTGCCGGAGGATTTCCGCATCGTCTTCATCATGCGCGAGATCGAAGCCTGTTCGGTGGAGGAGACCGCGGAGCAACTCGATCTCAATCCGCAAACGGTGCGCACGCGCCTGTTCCGCGCCCGCCAATTGCTCAAGGCGGAGCTGGAAAAAACCATCACCAGCGGCATCGCGGGTGTCTTTCCGTTCCTGGGTGCGCGCTGCACCCGCATCACCGAACGGGTGCTGGCGCGTCTAGCGCTTTGACGCCACCAGCGAGAAGGCCGCGCCCTGCGGGTCCATGGCGTTCACGATCCATTGGCCGCCCGGGACTTCGACCGGACCATGAAGAATCTTGCCGCCGCCGGCGGTGATCCGGGCCACGCCAGCGTCGAGCGCCGGCACGTTGACGTAAAAGCCCCAATGCGGCACCGGAACTTCCGGCGGCTTGTTCATCATCCCACCGATGGGCGCCCCGCCCGCCGCGAACAGTTGGTAGGTGCCCATCGGCCCCATGTCGATGGCGTCGGCCTTGGTCCAGCCGAACAATTTTTCGTAGAAGGGGAAAACCGCTTTCCAGTTATTGGCGTAAAGCTCGCGCCAGCCGATGGTACCGTTCGTGCCTTCGGCCAAGGGCACCGGGCCTCCCGACGCCAGGGGTTGGCCGATCATGAACGCCGCGCCTTGCGGATCGGAGACCGGCGCGATGCGGATGATGCCGGGCACATCGAAGGGTTCGCGATGGACCTTTCCACCTTCTTTTTTAATTTGCGCGACCACGGCGTCCGCGTTGTCCACCTTGATATAGCCCAACCAAGCCGGGCGGCCGCCATGGCGCACCACGTCCTGCGGAATTTGCATCAGGCCACCCACGCCCTGTTCCCCGACATTGAGGATGGTGTAATCCCGCCCCGCCACGCCGGAATCCTTGGCCGTCCAGCCCACCACGTCGCCATAGAATTTGCGCGCGGCCTTGGGGTCGCTGGTCATCAGCTCGTACCAGAAGAAAGAGTTTGGCATCCCGCTACTCGGCTGCTTTCACGGGTTGGTCATATTCGTCATGGCGGCGCACGAAATTCATGGTGCTGGATTCGTTGCGGCCCAGCGGCGCGCGATCCAGGATCATCAGGGTGCCGATGATCTCTTCCGGGCCGCGGGCATAGCTGGAATAGGTGTGGAAAATCTCGCCTTTGTCGTTCTTGTAGAAGGCGGAAAGCCCCGGCAGCTCGTCATTGGCGTCGGCGGCGGGGGTTTTGCGGAAATTATAGTCCACTTCGCCCTCGGCCAACTCATCTTTGGTGAAGGAGACATGGAAGTCGTGATTGAAATCGTTGCCGTTGGACGACACCCAGGGGAATTTCCAGCCCATGCGTTTCTTGTAGGCCGCGATTTCGTTCATGGGCGCGCGCGACACCGCCACCCAGGTCACGTCGTGGTGATTGAGATGGGTAAGTGCGCCATCGACATGATCGGAGAGGAAGGAGCAGCCGGGGCAACCCGCCTTCCAGCCTGGTCCCAGCATGAAATGATAGACGATAAGCTGGCTGCGCCCGTCGAACAGATCGGAAAGGTGCCTGGGGCCTTCGGGCGTGTCGAAGACGTAATCCTTGTCGAGCTTGACCCAGGGAAGAGCCTGCCGGGCTGCGCGCACCTTGTCGCGCAAATGGGTTTCCTCTTTTTCCTGCGCCAGGAGTACCTTGCGGGCGACAAGCCATTCTTCGCGAGAGACGATCGGATTTTGCATGGGGACCTCCTGAGATTGCGCGATCAAACTTGACAAATAAGTTGATGTCAACCTTTATGCTTTTATGACGCAGGATGTGATTGAAGTCCCGCTCGCCACCACGCTGGAAGTGCGCGACGCCTGCCTTTGCATGCATGTTCAGCGCGCCGCCCGCGCCCTGGCGCGGCATTTCGACGAGGCGTTCCGGCCGCTGAACCTTACCAACGGTCAATTTTCGCTGCTCATGTCGCTCAACCGGCCCAAGCCCGCCGCCATGGGAACGGTGGCCGGGTTTCTGGCGATGGATCGCACCACCTTGACGGCGGCGCTGAAGCCGCTGGTGAGACGAAAGCTGATCCAGATCACGCAAGATCCCGACGATGCACGCGCCCGGCTGGTCCAACTGACGCCGGCCGGCAGGAAACTGCTGGGCCGCGCGGTTCCCATTTGGCGCACGCATCACGGCGCGCTGGAAAAAGAACTCAGCCGGCCGGTGGCGGCGCTTAAGGACGAGCTCAAGGCGCTGTCCAGGAACCGCTAAAGCGCAATCCGAAAAGTGTGAAGCGGTTTTCGGAAAAATTGCGCGATAAAACAAAGAACTAGAGCATGATCGCGATTCAAAGAAGCTCGATCATGCTCTAGGCTTAGCGTTATTCGTGGTGCTGCAGGCCGCGATTGACCATCTGGAAGAAGACCGGAACGAAGAAGATCGCCAGCACTGTGGCGGTGACCATGCCGCCGATCACGCCGGTGCCGATGTCGTTCTGGCTGCCCGCGCCCGCGCCCGTCGCCACCGCCAGCGGTGAGACGCCGGCGATGAAGGCGATCGAGGTCATCAGGATGGGCCGCAGCCTGATCCGCGCCGCTTCCATCGCGGCGTCGCGCGCCCGCATGCCCTGTTTCTCGTTGTCCACGGCGAATTCCACGATCAGGATGGCGTTCTTGGCGGAGAGGCCGATGATGGCCAGCATGCCGACCTGGAAATAGATGTCGTTGAACAGGCCCCTCAGCGTCACCGCGCCTACCGCGCCGATCACACCCAACGGAATCACCAGCATCACCGACAGCGGGATCGCCCAGCTTTCATAGAGCGCCGCCAGACAGAGATAGATGATCAGGATCGAGAGCGCGTACAAGGCCGGTGCCTGGGCGCCCGCCTGCTCTTCCTGATAGGAAAGCCCGGTGCTTTCATAGCTCACACCCTGCGGCAATTGCTTGATCAACTTGTCCATTTCGGCGAGCGCGGTGCCGGAACTGATGCCGGCCGCGCCCTGACCCTGAATTTCGATCGAGGGCAGGCCGTTATAGCGGGTCAGCGTGGTGGGCCCCACCGACCAGCTTGCCCGGGCGAAAGACGAGAAGGGCGCCATGGCGCCATTCGATGTGCGCACATACCAGCGGCTGAGATCGTCCGGCGTCATGCGGTAAGGCGCGTCGCCCTGGAGATAGACGCGCTTGACCCGGCCGCGGTCGATGAAATTGTTGACGAACTGACCGCCCCACGCCGCCGAGAGCGTGCTGTTGATGGTGGCGGTCGAGACGCCCAGCGCGTTGGCTTTTGCCTGGTCGATGTCGATGTGGAGTTGTTGCGCATCAGGCAAGCTGGCGGGCCGGACTTGCAGCAGCAAAGGATCACGCGCCGCCATGCCCAAAAGCTGACCCATGGCCGCCATCAGGCCGTTATGGCCGAGACCGGCACGGTCTTCCAGTTGCAGGTCGAAGCCGGTCGAGAAGCCAAGCTCCGGCACCGAGGGTGGAACCACCGGAAAAATCTGCGCGTCCGGCATGCCCATGAAATGGACGAAGGCGCGGCCTGCCACCGCGGTGGCGCTGTTCTGGGCGCCGGGGCGGTCATTCCAATCCTTGAGTTTTACGAAGGCGACGCCGGCATTCTGGCCCATGCCCACGATGGGATTGAAGCCGGCGGCGGTGAAGACGGCCTCCACATTTTTCTTTTCAGCGCTGGTGTAATAGTTCGCCAGTTGATGGGCGACCTCCATGGTTTTGTCTTGCTCGGTCCCTGGCGGCAGCGCGATGAAGTTGATGAGGAAACCCTGATCCTCGTCCGGCAGGTAGCCGGTAGGCAGGCGATACAGCAAAAATGCCAGCGCGATCACGATCACGCCATAGACCAGCATCGTCGTCTTGGTGCGATCGAGTACCCAGGCCAGGACGCGGCGATACCAGGTGCGGAAGCGCTCGAAATAATTGTTGAAGCCGTCAAAGAAGCGGCCCAGCCAGCCCCCGGCATGGGCGTGCTGGCCCTTCTCGATGGGCTTGAGCAGAGTGGCGCAGAGCGCCGGCGTCAAGACCAGGGCGCACATGATGGAAAGCAGCATCGACGAAACGATGGTGACCGAGAATTGGCGATAGATCGCCCCGGTCGAGCCGGCGAAGAAGGCCATGGGCAGAAACACCGCCGTCAAGACCAGGCCGATGCCGATCAAGGCGCCAGTGATTTCCTTCATCGAGCGCAAGGTGGCTTCGCGCGGCGGCAATCCCTCCTCGCGCATGATGCGTTCGACATTCTCGACCACCACGATGGCGTCATCGACCAGAAGGCCGATCACCAGGACCAGCGCGAACAAGGTGAGGGTGTTGATGGAGTATCCGGTGGCGGCCAGCACGCCGAACGTGCCCAGCAGCACCACCGGCACGGCGACGCCAGGGACCAGGGTGGTGCGCCAATTCTGGAGAAAAAGGTACATCACCAGAATCACCAGCGCGATCGCTTCCGCCAAGGTGATGATCACGTCGCGGATGGAGATGCGGATGAATTCGGTATTGTCCAGCGGAAAGGCAATCTGCATCCCCGGCGGAAACTGGGGCTGGAGCGCCAGTGCCCTGCGCTTGACTTCGTCCACCAGCTTGAGCGCGTTGGCGCCTGGGGCCGGCAGGATGGCGATACCGGCAGCCGGATAGCCGTTCATCTCGCTGATGACGGCGTAATTGTCCGCGCCGATCTCCACCCGCGCCACGTCCGACAGGTGCACCACCGCGCCGCCGGACGAGGTCTTCAAGATGATGTTGCGGAACTGCTCCGGGGTCTGCAGTTCGGACTGCGCGGTGACGGTGGCGTTGATCGCCTGGCCGGGAACGGCGGGCTGG
>Ga0134128_10011177_pt1 | contig 10741 bp, 6 predicted proteins | sample KB31754_FD_96462 | JGI IMG/M metagenome (GOLD analysis project Ga0134128, IMG submission 96462) | Terrestrial soil microbial communities with excess Nitrogen fertilizer from Kellogg Biological Station, Michigan, USA - KB3-175-4 | ecosystem: Environmental > Terrestrial > Soil > Unclassified ...
AGGTCGCTGTCGTCCAGCGTCCCCTCGAGGACCCGCTTGACCAGGCCCGGCTGACCCGTGCCGTCGCCGTGGTCCAGCGCGAACGCCGCGAGGTCGATCGGCGAGTCGGCCAGCCCGTACATCGTCTGCGGCCGCGTCGACATGATCTGCGCGTAGGCCAGGTGCTGCGCAAAGAACCTGCTCAGCTGCTCGTATGCGGTTTGTTCCGGAGCGGACAGATCAGGCGGCGGCGGGTCCCCGCGCTGCACCGCCGTGTTGATCGCCGCTGGGGCGGTGCCGGGCATGTTGGAGTGGATACCGGCCAGTTCCGGCGCGGCCTGTATGCCCATTTGCTGGGTGACGGCCGCTCCCCAGTCGCCGCCCTGCGCCACGAACCGGGTGTAGCCCAGGCGCTTCATCAGCGTCACCCAGGCCCGTGCGATGCGGGGTGGGTCCCACCCGGTGGCGGCCGGCTTGGCGGAGAAGCCATGACCCGGCAGCGAGGGGATCACCAGATGGAACGCATCCGCCTCGCTCCCGCCGTGCGCCGTGGGGTTGGTGAGCGGCTCGATGATCTTCAGCTGCTCGATAATCGAGCCAGGCCACCCGTGGGTGACGATCAGCGGCAGCGCGCCCTGGTGCGGGGAGCGGACGTGCAGGAAATGAATGTCCAGCCCGTCGATCCTGGTCATGAAGTTCGGCAGGTCGTTCAGTTTCTTCTCGCACTTGCTCCAGTCGTAGTCGCTGCCCCAGTACCGAGCGAGATCCTGCATCATCGCGAGCCGCACGCCCTGCGAGTCGTCGGCGACGGTCTCGCGCTCGGGCCACCTGGTCGCGTTGACGCGCCTGCGCAGGTCGGTGAGTTCCCCGGCCGGAAAATCGATACGGAAGGGGCGGACTTCAGCTTCGCTGGACATCAGGACCAGTTCCTTTCCCGGATGAACGTCGGCCTCACGACTAGTACTGCCCACGATCACGGACCGGGCCCGTGCATCGCGCCCGTGAGAGTCACTGGCTGGCACCCGGGTCCGGACCAGGGTTCTCCACTGGCTCGACGCACCCGGCTAAGACGCGATCGTCAGGTAAGACGAGCTATAGGAGGAGGGCCACATGTCCTCGTTGCCCAGCGATCTTCGTGAGGGTTACGCCGAGACCGGTGACCAGCGGCTGCACTACGTCGAGGCCGGTGAGGGGCCGCTGGTCGTCCTGCTGCACGGCTTCCCCGAGTTCTGGTACGGCTGGCGGCAGCAGATCCAGCCGCTCGCGGCGGCCGGGTTCCGCGTCGTCGCGCCCGACACGCGGGGCTACAACCTGTCGTCGAAGCCGGACGGCGTCGCCGAGTACGACGCCGGCAAACTGGCTGACGACATCCGCGGTCTCATCCACGAACGCGGCGCCAAGTCCGCGATGCTGGCCGGCCACGACTGGGGCGGAACCATCGCCTGGGCCACCGCGATGAACCACCCCGACGTCGTGGACCGGCTGGCGATCCTGAACGCAGCTCACCCGCGGAAGCTTTCTGCGGGCCTGCACCACCCCGATCAGCTCCGCCGGTCCTGGTACTTCTTCTTCTTTGCTCTGCCGGACCTGCCCGAGACCGTCGTACACGCCAACAACTGGCACTTCTTCCGGCACTTCCTGCACGACGCCCGCCCGCCGCTCACGCCCGAGGAAACTGACCGCTACATCGAGGCGTGGTCGCAGCCCGGCGCGGCCACCGGAATGATCAACTACTACCGGTCCTCGGTACGGCAGAACCAGAAGGCGGCCGTAGCCGCGCTCCGGCCCATCAAGGCACCCACGCTGGTCATCTGGGGGGAACGCGACAGCTACCTCGGCGCCGACCTCGCCGAGCCCGACCGCGACGACGTGCCCAACCTCGACCGTGTCGAGCGCCTGCCCGACGCCTCGCACTGGGTCCACCACGACGAGGCCGAGCGCGTCACTCAGCTGCTCACTGACTTCTTCCACGGCGGGACCAGCGGATAGCTGATCAAGTGCGGCCGCCGACGTCGGCCCGGTAGGCGACGGCCCGGGCATCTGCTGCTGACCTCTTTGCGGATGGTTTACCCGGCTCTGATGCAGAGGTTACGTTTCGGGGTGTGAGCGCTGACGCCAGGCCGCGTCGCCCGGGGCGGCTCGTGGGCCGGCACCGTGAGTGCGGCAGGCTGGACCGGCTGATCGAGGCCGTCCGGACTGGCGAGAGCCGGGTCCTGGTGGTGCACGGCGAACCCGGGGCCGGCAAGACCGTCCTGCTTGACTACCTGGCCAGGCGAGCACGCGGATGCCGCGTGGTGCGGGTTGCTGGCGTCCAGTCGGAGATGGAACTCGCATTCGCCGGGGTGCATCAGCTGTGCGCGCCGATGCTGGACCACGTCAGCAGCATCCCGGTGCCGCAGCGGGATGCGCTGCAGATCGCGCTCGGCCTGGCCGCCGGCCCGCCGCCGGACCGGTTCCTGATCGGGCTGGCGGTGCTGAGCCTCCTGTCGGAAGTAGCGGGGGAGGGGCCGCTGGTCGCCGTGATCGACGACGAGCAGTGGCTGGACCAGGCGTCGGCGCAGGCGCTGGGCTTCGCGGCGCGGCGGCTGGGGGCCGACCCTGTCGGGCTGGTGTTCGCATCCCGCAAGCCGGGTCCCGATCTGGCCGGGCTGCCGGATCTGGACGTGGCCGGGCTGGGCGAGGACGACGCCCGCCAGCTGCTGGAATCGGCGCTGACCAGCCCACTGGACACGCAGGTCCGGGACCTGATCGTGGGTGAGACGCACGGCAACCCGCTGGCCTTGCTCGAGCTGCCGCGCGGGCTGAGCCCGGCGCAGCTGGCGGGCGGATTCGGCCTGCCCGGCACCGCACCGCTGGCGGGCCGGATCGAGGAGAGTTTCATGCGCCAGCTTGCCTGCCTGCCCGCCGGGCCCCGGCGGCTGCTGCAGCTGGCGGCGGCCGACCCGACCGGTGACCGGTCGCTGATCTGGCGGGCGGCCGGGCGGCTGGGCATCCCGGTCCAGACGGCGGCACTGGCAGAGGAGGCCGGCCTGGCCGCGTTCACACCGGGGGTCCGGTTCCGGCACCCGCTGGCCCGCTCGGCGGCCTACCGGTCGGCCGCAATCGCGGACCGGCAAGAGCTGCACGCGGCCCTGGCCGAGGTAACCGACCCCATCGTCGATCCAGATCGCCGCGCCTGGCACCGGGCCCAGGCCGCACCGGGACCGGACGAGGATGTCGCGGCGGAGCTGGAGCAGTCGGCGGGGCGGGCGCAGTCCCGCGGCGGGCTGGCTGCGGCCGCGGCGTTCCTGGAGCACGCGGTACTGCTGACCGCTGATCCGGCACGCCACGCCGGCCGTGCGCTGGCGGCCGCGCGGGCCAGCATGCTGGCCGGCGCGTTCGATCAGGCCCGGCAGCTGCTGGCGATGGCGGACCGCGGAGGGGCCGAGCGGCCGGACGAGTACGCCAGCGCCCAGGCTGACCTGCTGCGCGGGCAGATCGCGTTCGCCTCCAGCGCCAGCGACGACGCCGCGGCGCTGCTGGTTACGGCGGCCAAACGGCTCGAGCCGTTCGATGTTGCGCTGGCCCGCCAGACCTACCTGGAGGCGTGGGCCGCCGCGTACTTTGCCGGACGGTCCGCAGGCGCGGGCCGCCTCCTCGACGTAGCTCGAGCCGCACGGTCGGCTCCCGCGCCTGACGGCGAACCCGGCCCGCTGGATCTGCTTCTGGACGGTCTGGCCGTACTGGTCACCGACGGCCGTGCGGCAGCGGCACCCCTGCTGAGGCGGACGGCGCAGGTCTACGCGGGAGACGGGCTCGCTGCGGACGAGGTCCTGCGCTACGGCTGGCTGGCCGGGGTCGCCGCAGTGATCTTGTGGGACGAGGACCGGTCGTTTACGATCCAGGCCCGGCAGCTGCAGGCCTGCCGTGCGGCCGGCTTGCTCGCCTTGCTGGTAATCCACCTGAACTCGATGGCCCAGACGCTGACCTGGCGCGGGGATTTCCCGGCCGCCACGTCGCTGATCGCGGAGGCGGCGGCGATCGCGGCGGCGACGGGAACCCGCTTCGTCCCCCTTGCGGCGCTGATGCTGGCCGGATTCCGGGGATCAGAGGCCGAGGCGGCCCAGCTGATCGACTCGGTCATCACCGACGCCCGGGCTGCGGGCCAGGATCACGGCGTCCGGGCGGCGCTCCGGTGTTCCGCCGTCTTGCACAACGGACTCGGCCGTTATGAGCTGGCGCAGGCCGAGGCGCTGCAGGCCGCTGACGAAAAGCCCTTGCTGCAAGCCTCCATGCTGGCGCTGCCCGAGCTGATCGAGGCGGCCACCAGGACCGGGCACCACAAGCTGGCCGCCGATGCGCTGAGCCTGCTGGCCGAAGTGACCAGCGTCAGCCACACCGACTGGAGCCAGGGGATGTACACGCGCTGCCGGGCACTGCTTGCCGACGGCGCGGACGCCGAGAACTGGTACCGCGAGGCGATCGGCCGGCTGAGCCGGACCGGAAGCCGGCCCGAGGCCGCCCGCGCGCATCTGCTGTACGGCGAATGGCTGCGCCGCGAGAACCGCCGCACTGATGCGCGGGAGCAGCTTCGCACCGCGCACGACCTATTCGGCGCGATCGGCATGGAGGCCTTCGCCGAGCGGGCCCGCCGCGAACTGCTGGCCACCGGGGAAACGGTCCGGAGGCGGACCGCCGGAACACGCAACCAGCTCACTCCCCAGGAGGACCAGATCACGCAGCTGGCCCAGGCAGGCATGTCGAATGCGGAGATCGGTGCCCAGCTTTTCCTGTCCACCCGCACGGTCGAATGGCATCTGCGCAAGATCTTCATCAAGCTCGGCATCAGCTCCCGCCGCCAGCTGCAGGCCGCGCTTGCCCCGCTGGGGCAGGACGGCCGCGGCCGCTGAGGCACTGGCGGAAAATCATCGTTCGTCCTCCGCGCTCTGGCCGCCGTCGATGTGCAGGATCTCACCGGTGATGTAGGGCGCGGACTCCAGGAACAGGACGCCGTCGACGATGTCGCTGATCTGGCCCGCACGGCCCAGCGGCGGAAGCCAGTCGCCGGGGCCGCTGAAGCCGTCGGCCGGGGCAATCGGGGCCTGGATGAGGCCCGCTGAGATGGCGTTGACCCGGATGCCGCGGGCTGCGTACTCGACGGCCAGCGAGCGGGTGGCCGCGGTTACGCCGCCACTGGCCAGCGCAGCCAGCACCGAGGGCGTGCCCGAGGCCGCGGCCGGGGCCACGGTGGCGCTGACGGTGACCACGTGGCCGCCGTATCGCACCGCCATCTCGGCGATGGCGCGCTGGGTGAGCCAGAAGAACCCGGTGATGCTGACGCCCATGACGGTGGCGAAATCGGCCGCCGTGTAGTCGGTGAGCGGCCTGGAGATGACCACGCTCGCGTTGTTGACGAGCGTGTCGATGCGGCCGAAGCGGTCGAGCGCGGCGTCGACGACCCGGGCGGCGCCGGCGGGCTCGGTGACGTCTCCCGGCACGATGAGCAGGTCCTTGTCCCCCGACGGCCTGATTGTGCGGGCGCTGGCCGTCACCGCCCAGCCCCGCCTCCGGTACGCGGCGGCCAGGCCAGCGCCGACTCCACGGGAAGCGCCGGTGATGATGGCGACCTTGTACGCGATCATGGTGACGGGCCACTCCGTGGGCTGCTCTCGCGCTGTCAGGAGCACCTTCTCGCTCCCTGGCGGCTGCCGCGCCCGCGTGAACCCTGGCCCGCACCCTGGTCTGCCAGAACCAGCGACTCCACTGGTGCGAAAGCCTGCCGGGACTGGGACTGTGGAAGCGAGCACTGACGCCGACCGAGGAGCAGGCGCAGCCATGAACCAGCCCGCGGATCTCGCTTACGACGTGTTCGTCAACGACCCGCCGCCGCAGGACGGCACTCTCCCGAACGGGGAGCCCAAGCGGTTCTCTCCCATGGCCAGCACGCTGATCTACGGCCGCGAGAACGCGGTGCTCACCGATCCCGGGATGACGGAGGAGCAGGCGCGCGTGCTCGGCGACTGGGTGATCGGCAAGGGCCGGAACGTGACGGACATCTTCATCACCCACGGCCACGGCGACCACTGGTTCGCCGCCGGGCTGCTGGCCGAGCGGTTCGGGGCGCGTGTTGTCGCCACAGCCACCACGGTCGCGCAGATGAACGGCAACGTGGCAACACGGCCCCTGCTCTGGGACAAGCTGTACCCGGGGCTGATCCCGCCGTCGCCGGTCATCGCGGTCACGGTCCCTGGCAACCGGCTCACGGTCGAGGGCCACGACCTGGTGATGGTCGACGTCGGCCACGGCGACGCCGACGACAACAGCGTGCTGCACGTCCCGGACCTGGGGCTGGTCGTCGCCGGGGACGTGATCTACAACAGGGTCCATATGTACCTCGGCCAGAGCGCGACGGGCGGCTTCGGCCCCTGGCGGGAGGCGATCGACAAGGTCGAGGCACTCGGGCCCCGGCACATCGTCTGCGGCCACCAGGACAAGCGGCTCGACGACGACGCGAAACGGACGATCGGGGAGACCCGGCAGTACCTGGATGACGCGGACGAGCTCCTGCGCACCGAGGACACCGCGGCTGGCTACTTCAACGCCAAAATCGCGAGATACCCGGACTATCTGGGGCAGCTGATCCTGTGGGTGACAGCCCGCGCCCTTTACGGCGTCCGCGAGCACCCCGGCGAAGACCCCCGCAAGATCATCCTCGCCTCGTGGCTCTGACTCGGCGCCGATGAACCTGATCGGGCCGGAACTGGTGCGTGACGGCTACGGCCGGTCCAGGAAGGCCCCGACGTCGGCGGCGAACACGGCGTGATGCTGGAACAGGAACCCGTGCGCGGCATCGGGGTAGATCCTCAGCTGAGCCTGCGGGATCAGGCCCGCGAGAAGGTACGAGTAGTGCGGCAGGATCATCGGGTCCTGGTCGCCGTTGGCGATGAAGACCGGCATCGTGAGGGCGCTGACTCGCTGGAGCCTGGCGTGGTCGGGGATGCCCCAGGCGCAGACCGCGTCGTACTGGGCTTCGCGGGTGGCCCAGGTGGTGGCGTCGTCGCGGTCCTGGTTCCGGGCGTACATCCGGCGCAGCGCCTCGCCGCCTGCTTGCTTGCTAGCGGATGACGGGGTGAAGAACACGCTGAGGTAGCCCTCGGGCGTGGTGTGCGGAGTGCCGACCGCGCCGATGACCTCCGGTGCCCAGCCGTGCATGCCGGCCGCGCCCTGCGGTGCGGAGGAGGCCAGGATCAGCCTGCGGACAAGGGCCGGGCGGGTCAGGGCGATCTCCTGGGCGACGAAGCTGCCGATGGAGAAGCCGAGCAGGTCGGCCTGGCTGATGTCCAGGGCGGTGAGGAACGCGATGGCGTCGCGGGCCATCTGCCCGATGGTGCCCGGGGTGGTGCTGGTGGAGCCGCCGACACCGGCGTTGTCGAAGGCGATGACCCGCCGTCCCGGCGCCGCCAGGGCGTCGATCAGCGCCGGGTCCCAGTTGTCGAGGTTCCCGCGGAAGTGCTGAAGCAGAACCAGCGGCACGCCACCGGTCCCGTCGGCGCTGCCGGTGTCGCGGTAGGCGTAGCTGACGCCGTTCGCGGCACTGACGCTCTGGTTCTCAAGCGCGGAGTATCCCCGGGCCACGCCAGCTCACTCCCACTCGCGGCCCGGCAGCCGCGTCGTGATCTCCTGGAGCAGGAACTCGTTGCCGTCGGGGTCGCTGAACGCGGCGTAGGTCTGGTAGGAGCGGCCCTCAGGGTCCGGGCCGGGGACCCGTCCGCCGGCCAGATGAAACACCCCGCTGACGTCGATTCCCCGGCTGACCAGGTCTTTGCGGGCCGCGTCGACATCGGAGACGGCCAGGATCAGGCGGCGCAGGGACCCGGGTTCGCCGGTGGTCACGCCCACGCCGAACGCGACCGAGCAAGCCGAGTGCGGCGGGGTGAACTGGATGACACGGAAAGCGTCGCCGCGGGCGATGTCGGCGTCTAGCCGCCAGCCGAGGCTCTGGTAGAACTCCTTGGCCCGGTCGACGTCGGACACGGGCAGCGTCACGACCTCGAGAAACATGTCGGCGGTTCCCGCCGGGGCGCTGCTGGTTCCATCGCTGGCCATGGTGACCTCCGCTGGTCTGCTGGGCCCTGTGCCGGTTGGGCACTGTGTCAGCGTCAGCATGCATCCGGAGACCATGTCATTGCGCCCGCAGGCACGCTGGTCCGCACCCTGGCCGTCCCCTGGGATGCGCCCGTGCCGTAGCGGGTCTGGCCAGGCGATCACAGTGTGATGAAGACTGCCACGGTAAAGGGAGCCCCAAGGAGTCTCGCTGTGGACCGGTTGCTCGGGCGTCGTGAGGAGTGCGCCGCGCTGGACCAGCTCGTGGCCGGCGTGCTCGAGGGCGCGAGCCGTGTCCTCGTCGTGCGCGGAGAGCCGGGCGTGGGCAAGAGTGCCTTGCTGGGCTACCTCTCACGCCGGATAGCCGGGGAGACGGCACGGGGCGGTAACTGGCGGGTCGTGTCGGCTGCCGGGGTTCAGTCGGAGATGGAGCTGCCGTACAGCGGCCTGCATCAGCTGTGCACGCCGTTGCTTGACCACCTCGGCGAACTGCCGGCCCCGCAGCAGGCCGCGCTCGCGACCGTATTCGGGCTGAGCGCCGGCCCGGCACCCGACCGGCTCCTGGTGGGACTGGCCACGCTGTCGCTGGTGTCGCAGGCCGCCGAGCAGCAGCCGCTGGCCTGCATCGTCGATGACGTGCAGTGGCTGGACGGTGCCTCCGCGCAGATGGTCGCCTTCGTGGCCCGCCGCCTGCTCGCCGAGCCGGTGGCGCTGGTGTGCGCGGTGCGCACCGGTACCGGGGACAACGTGCTGGCCGGCCTGCCCGCGCTGGACATTCACGGGCTCAGCGACAGCGACGCGCGCGCGCTCCTGCTGGATCATGTCCGCGGCCCGATCGACGCTGCCGTCACCGACCAGATCATCGCGGAGAGCCACGGCAACCCACTGGCGCTCCTCGAGCTTCCGCGCACCTGGCAGACGGCCGAGCTGGCCGGCGGGTTCGGGCTGCCCGCAGGCCAGCCGGTCGCAGGCAAGATCGAGAACAGCTACGTGAAGCGGCTGCGCCTGCTCCCGGCCGACACCCAGCTGCTTGTCCTGGCGGCGGCCGCAGATCCCGTCGGCGATCCGGTGCTGATCCGCCGCGCCGGCGGCGTGCTGGGGGTCGACATGATGGCGGCTGGCCCCGCCATGGACGCCGGGCTGATCCAGGTGCGCTTTCGCTGGGAATTTGCCCATCCGCTCGTCCGGTCAGCGGCCTACCAGGCGAGCGACGCCGCCGACCGCCGCCGTGTGCATCATGCTCTCGCCGACGCAACCGACGCAGATGCCGACCCGGACCGGCGGGCCTGGCACCGTGCCCGCGCTACCCCTGCGCCCGATGAGGAGGTCGCGGCCGAATTGGAGCAGTCAGCCAGCCGGGCCCAGGCACGGGCCGGGCTTGCGGCCTCCGCCGCCTTCCTGACCCGCGCGACCGAGCTGACCCCGGATCCCGGGACACGGACCAGGCGGGCGCTGTCCGCCGCCTTCGCGAACGTCCAGGCGGGTGCCTTCGAGGCGACCCGGACCCTGATCACGATCGCCAGAGAGGGGTCGCTCGACGAGATGCAGCGCGCCCAGATCGACCTGGTCCGCGCGCAGCTCGCGTTCGCGTCCAGCCGGGGCAGGGAAGCCACGCTGCTGATGCTGGCCGCGGCACAGCAGCTCCAGCCGCTGAATCTCCAGCTCGCGCGCCAGACCTACCTGGACGCCTTTTCTGCCGCCCAGTTCGCAGCCCGCCTGAACGGGGGCGTCGGTACCGCCGAGGTAGCCCTGGCCGTCCGGTCCGCGCCGCGCCAGCCAGATCAGGTGCCCACGCCCGGCGACCTGCTGCTTGACGCCCTTGTCGGGCTCACCGACGACTACGCCGCGGCCGTTCCGCTCGGCCGGGGCGCCCTGGCCAGGCTCCGCGGCGACCCGGGCTCGGCCAGGGAGCACCTGCGCTGGCTGTGGCAGGGGTGCGTGCTCGCCCTCGAGCTGTGGGACGACCACAGTGCGTACGACCTGTCCGGCCACCACCTGCAGATGGCCAGGAAGACGGGTGCCCTCAGCGAGCTCCCGCTCGCGCTGGGTTCCCGCACGCCGATCCTCGTGTTCTGCGGCGAGCTCACCGCGGCGGCCTCGCTGGTCGAGGAGTCACGGTCGGTACACGAGGCGGCCGGGATCGCCGAGGCACCGTACGGGGCGCTGGTCCTCACCGCCTGGCGGGGCCAGGTCCGGGAGGCCACAGAACTGATCGACATGGCGATCGATGGCGCGAGCGCCCGCGGCGAGGGCGTCGGGGTCGCGATCTGCGAGTACTCCCACGCTGTTCTGTGCAATGGGCTGGGCCAGCACGAGGAGGCTCTCGCCGCGGCCCGCCGTGCCTGTGCGGATCCATCGGAGATGGTCGCTCACAACTGGGGCATGATCGAGCTGATCGAGGCCGCCACGCGAACCGGCCGGGCCGACCTGGCTGCGGAGGCCCTCGGGCGGCTGACCACGAAGGCGCACGCGTCCGGGACCGATTGGGTGCTCGGCATCGAGGCGCGCTCGCGAGCGCTGCTGAGCGAGGGGGACACCGCCGAGCGCGGTTTCCGCGAAGCCATCACGCACCTGCACCGGGCCCGGGTGCGCGGCGAGCTCGCCCGCGCTCACCTGCTCTACGGGGAGTGGCTTGGCCGGGAGAATCGCCGGGCCGACGCCCGCGGCGAGCTCACCCTTG
>Ga0134128_10011178_pt1 | contig 10741 bp, 10 predicted proteins | sample KB31754_FD_96462 | JGI IMG/M metagenome (GOLD analysis project Ga0134128, IMG submission 96462) | Terrestrial soil microbial communities with excess Nitrogen fertilizer from Kellogg Biological Station, Michigan, USA - KB3-175-4 | ecosystem: Environmental > Terrestrial > Soil > Unclassified ...
GACGCGCTGGTCGGCCGCCGTTACTACCAGCCGTCGCAGCACGGGGCGGAAGCCCGTTTTGCCGAACGCTCTGAGCGCATCCGGGCGATCCTGGACCAGGCCGGTGAGCCGGGAGGTTCCTGACGGCGGCGGCCGCCCCGGTGTGCGCGGTGGCGGGCTCGCGTGGGCCGTCGCGAGATAGGGTCGGGCAGATGAGGGAGCAGGCATGCTGAACGCGGTCTGGGTAGCGGTGATCGCCGCCGTGGGCTGTTTCATGATCCTGGTGGCGGTGTCGGTGTTCGTGCTGCTGAAGCTGGCCGGGCTGATCGGCCAGACCTCGGCGGCGGTCAGCGGGCTGCGCGAGCGCTCGGACGAGGCCATCGACCGGGCCCACTCGGCCATCGACGCGGCCACCGGGCAGCTGGCCCGCACCGAGCAGCTCACCGCCAGCATGGACGAGGTGACCGCGAACATGGCCGACCTGACCGGCCGGGTGACCGCGCTCGCGCCGCTGGCCCGGCTGGCCGCGGCCAGCGGCAGCAGCCGGCTGGCGCGCGTCCCCGCGCTGCTGTACGGGGTACGGCACGCCGCTGAGCTGAGGGCGGCCACCGGCTCGGCCCGGGCGGCCGGCGCCGACGCCCGGCGCGCGCTGCAGAGCAGCCGGCCGCAGACGGGAGCCCGCCGGTGATCCGCAGGCTGTTCTGGCTCACCCTGGGCGCGGCCCTGGGCATCTCCGCCTACCGGCGGGCCGCCGCGGCCGCCCGCGCGATCAGCCCGGGGGCCCGGGAGCTCACCCGCTTCGCCGGCGACGTGCGGGAGGGCATGGAAATCTACCGCCAGCGCCAGCTCCAGCACACCCGCCCAGCGCTGGAGGGGCCCACCGACCACGTAGAGGATGGCCACTGATGGAGTCGGCAGAGATCGCCCGCCGTTTCCTTACCTACTTCGCCGAGCGCGGGCACACGGTTGTCCCGTCGGCGTCGCTGATCGCCGACGACCCCACGCTGCTGCTGGTGAACGCGGGCATGCAGCCGTTCAAGCCGTACTTCCTGGGCCAGGCGGCGCCGCCGTTCAACCGGGCCACCAGCGCGCAGAAGTGCGTGCGCACGCCGGACATCGAGGAAGTCGGCAAGACCACCCGGCACGGCACGTTCTTCCAGATGCTGGGGAACTTCTCGTTCGGCGACTACTTCAAGGACCAGGCCATCCCGTTCGCCTGGGAACTGCTCACCACCCCGGAGCGGGATGGCGGGTTCGGCTTCCCCGAGGACCGGCTGTGGGCCACCGTGTACCTCGACGACGACGAGGCGGCCGGCATCTGGCGGGACCAGGTGGGCCTGCCGGACAGCCGCATCCAGCGCCGGGGGATGGCGGACAACTTCTGGTCGATGGGCGTGCCCGGGCCGTGCGGGCCGTGCTCGGAGATCTACTACGACCGTGGCCCGGACTACGGCCTGGACGGCGGGCCGGTCGTGGACGAGGACCGCTACCTGGAGGTCTGGAACCTCGTTTTCATGCAGTACCTGCGGGGCGAGGGGGCGGGCAAGGAAGGCTGGCCCATCCTGGGTGACCTGCCCGCGCGCAACATCGACACGGGCATGGGCCTGGAGCGGATGGCCGCCATCCTGCAGGGCGTGGACAACATCTACGAGATCGACACGCTGTGGAAGGTGCTGGACCGGGCGGCCGAGCTGACCGAGCAGAAGTACGGCCGCGACCACCGGTCTGACGTGGCCCTGCGGGTGGTCTCCGACCACGTGCGCACGGCGGTGATGCTGGTCGCCGACGGCGTGCTGCCCTCCAACGAGGGACGCGGCTACGTGCTGCGCCGCATCCTGCGCCGCAGCATTTACAACCTGCGGCTGCTGGCCGGCGGCCAGCGCGGCGGCGGCAGCGACGGCGGCTTCCTGCACGAGCTGGCCGGGACGGCGATCGGCGCGATGGCCGACCAGTTCCCCGACCTGCGCACCGACACGCCGCGGATCCTCGGGGTGATCGACGCCGAGGAGGGCACGTTCCTGTCCACGCTGCGCACCGGCTCCGCCATCTTCGACGCCGCGGTCGGCGAGACCCGGCGCCGGGGCACCGGGACGCTGTCCGGCGAGCAGGCGTTCCAGCTGCACGACACCTACGGCTTCCCGATCGACCTCACCCTGGAGATGGCCAACGAGCAGGGCCTGGCCGTGGACGAGGACGGCTTCCGCCGGCTCATGGCCGAGCAGCGGCAGCGGGCCAAGCAGGACTCGCTGGACAAGAAGACCGGCAACGCGGACATCTCGGTGCTGGCCAGCCTGCTGTCCAAGTCCGGCCCGGTCACCTTCACCGGGTACGACCAGACGTCAGGGGAAGCCACGGTCACCGGGCTGCTGGCCGGCGGGGTCAGCGTGCCCGCGGCCGGCGCGGGCACCGAGGTCGAGGTGATCCTGGACCGCACCCCCTGCTACGCCGAGGGCGGGGGTCAGCTCGCCGACACCGCCACCATCCGGGTCGCCGACGCGCCGGGCGCGGCCGGCGGCCTGATCGACGTCCGCGACGTGCAGGCCCCGGTGCCCGGGCTCATCGTGCACCGGGGCGTGGTCCGCAGCGGGGAAGTGGTGGTCGGCGCGGCGGCCCAGGTGGAGATCGACATCGAGCGCCGCCGGGCCATCTCCCGCTCGCACACGGCCACGCACATGGTGCACCGGGCGTTCCGCGGCGCGCTCGGCGAGTCCGCCGCCCAGGCCGGCTCGGAGAACTCACCCGGGCGGCTGCGCTTCGACTTCACCGCCGCCGGGGCGGTACCCCCCAGCGTGCTCCGGGACGCCGAGGACGAGGTCAACCAGGTGCTCATCGACGACCTCGCGGTGCGGGCCTTCGTCACGCCCATCGAGGAGGCCCGTGCGATCGGCGCGATCGCCCTGTTCGGCGAGAAATACGGGGACGAAGTCCGGGTCGTCGAGGTCGGCGACTACTCACGGGAGCTGTGCGGCGGCACGCACGTGGCCCACTCAGGCCAGCTCGGGCTGGTCAAGATCCTCGGCGAGTCCTCCATCGGGTCCGGCGTGCGCCGGGTGGAAGCCCTCGTCGGCACGGACGCGTTCCGCTTCCTGGCCCGGGAGAGCGTGCTGGTCAGCCAGCTCACCGAGCAGCTCAAGACCCGCCGGGAAGACCTGCCGGACCGGATCGCGGCCCTGGTCAGCCGGGTCCGCGACGCCGAGCGCGACCTGGACCGGCTGCGCAGCGCGCAGATCCTCGGCGCCGCCGCCGACCTCGCCGCGGGCGCGGCCGAGGCCGGCCCGGTGGCCCTGGTCACTCACCAGGTCCCGGACGGGACCAGCGCCGACAGCATCCGCAAGCTGGCACTGGACGTGCGCGGGCGGCTGCCCGAGCCGCGGCCCGCGGTCGTGGTCATCGCCGGCGTGCCCACCGACCGCCCGTCAGTGGTGGTGGCCGTGAACGAGGCCGCCCGCGGGCTGGGCCTGGCCGCTGGCCAGCTGGTACGTGCGGCCGCCGGGGCGCTCGGCGGGGGCGGCGGCGGCCGCGACGACGTCGCTCAGGGCGGCGGCGCACCGCAGGGGGACCGGGCCGGCCAGGCCATCGCCGGCGCATTTGATGCGGTTCGCGCGGTTGTCGCAGACATCGCGTGACGGGTTGGACTACGGTTGTCCCGTGTTGCCATCCCGTTACGCCGTTGAGATGTGCGCGGGGGACACATCCGCGCCGCAGGCCCCGGCGTTGAGAGCCGGCGTACGGCTTGGCGTGGACTTCGGGTCGGCCCGGATCGGTGTCGCCCGGAGCGATCCGGGCGCGCTGCTGGCCAGCCCGCTGGCCACCGTCCCGCGCGGCCCGGGCGACCTGGACCGCCTGGCCCAGCTGGCCGTGGACCACGGGGCCATGGAGATCATCGTGGGCCTGCCGACCAGCCTGTCCGGGCGGGAAGGCCACGCGGCGGCGGCCGCCCGGGCATTCGCGGCCGCGCTGGCGGGCCGGCTGGCCCCGCTGCCGGTACGGCTGGCCGATGAGCGGTTCACCACCACGGTGGCGCATGACGCACTGCGCCGGGGTGGCAAGGGCGCACGGGCCCGGCGCCCCGTGGTCGACCAGGCAGCCGCAGCGCTGATCCTGCAAGGTGCGCTGGACGCGGAGCGCAGCACCGGCCGGCCACCCGGCGAACTCGTGCCTCCCGGCCCCGGGGCGGACGGGTGAGCCGTCACGCGCGGCGGGGGACACACGGCGAGCAGGACTGGGGATCAGGGGAGTACCCCGAAGACAGCGAGACTGACCTCGGCCCCGGCGGCGATTACCCGTCGCAGCCGGGCTGGGGCCAGGAGCCACCGCCGCGGGCTGACCCCCGAGCGTTCCCGGAGCCCGGTGAGCCCTACCCACCGCGGCCGGATCCGGGCGGCGGTCACAGTGACGCGTACCGCTGGGCGCCTGACCCGCTGGCCGGCGCCCCGCGCGGGCATGGTCCGGTGACCGGGCCGCAGGCGCCCGATCGCTGGGCGCCGCCGCCCGGCCCGGAGCAGCCATGGCCGCCGCAGCCGTGGGAAGAACCGCCGTCGTCGTGGACGGCACCTCCGGGCCCGGCGCCATCCTCGGACCCGCAGCCCTGGGCGGCCGAGCCCTGGGAAGCAGAGCCCTGGGACACGCCGCACCAGGACGGCCCGGCCCGGGAAACCTGGGCCGGCTCCACCGATGCGTACCACACCGCACCAGGCGGCAGGCCCGGTGCGTACCCTGGGGAACTTCCCCCGCTGCCACCCGGGGCGCTGCCCGGCCCGGAGCACCCGTCCGGGCCGCTGTCCCCGCTGCCCCCCCAGCAGGACTTCGGCTGGCACCAGCCCGATGCGGGCACCCTGCCCCCGGGTTACCTGGCTGACCGCACCGGGCCCGCGCCCTACCCGGCGGAGCCGGCCGCCTTCGAGGCCGCGCCGCCTCGGCCGCGCACCCGGCGCCGCCACGCCGCCGGGAACAGCCCGCCCGAACCTGGGTATGAGCAGTACGTGGACGACCCGCGCGAGCTGGACAGCAGCCCGCACCAGGACTCCGGGGAGTACCCTGCCGCCGGGGGCTGGTACGGGGACGTGGACGAATCATCGGCCGGGACGGAGGAGGGCCAGCCCAGCGGCCTTCTCCCCGGGCTCGACCAGGGCAGCGGCGGCGGCCAGCCGGGCGAGCCCCCCGCCGGCACATCCGCGCGCAAGAAGCGGCGCCGCCGGGGCCGGGTCGCCATCCTGGTCTCGCTGCTGGTGTTCGTGCTGATCCTGGCGGCGGGCGGCGCGGTCGGCTACCACTACTACCGGCAGTACATCGACCCGCCCGATTTCTCCGGCCCGGGCACCGGGACGGTGCAGGTGCAGATCAAGCCGGGCGACACGGCGGCCGCGGTGGGCCAGCGGCTGGCTACCCTCGGCGTGGTGGCCAGCGCCCGGGCCTTCTTCAACGCGGCCAAGGACAGCTCGCGGGGCAACACGCTCGAACCGGGCACCTACCGGGTGCACAAGCACATGAAGGCCTCGCTCGCCCTGGCCCTGCTGCTCCAGCCGTCCAGCCGCATCCAGGTCAGGGTCCTGATCCCGGAGGGATTCACCCTGGCCCAGATCATCGCGCGGCTCGGGCAGGACACCGGCAACCTCAAGGGTTACCAGCAGGCCGTCGCGCACCCGGCCAGCCTCGGCCTGCCCGCGTATGCGCACGGTAACCCGGAGGGCTACCTGTTCCCGGCCACCTACTTCATCCAGCCGAAAACGTCCCCGGTGGACGTGCTGCGGACGATGGTGCAGAAGTTCAAGGACGAAGCCGTCAGCATCAACCTCAGCGGGGCCGCGGCCCACGGCCACGAGGGCGAGGGCGCCGTGATCACGGTGGCCAGCCTCATCGAGGCCGAGGGCAAGCTGCCGCAGGACTACCCGCGGATCGCCGAGGTCATCTACAACCGGCTCAACCATGTTCCCCCGATCAACCTGCAGCTGGACACGACCGTGCTGTACGCGATGGCCCGCGCGAGCAAGAGCAATGCCCGGTTCAGCACCACCTTCCCTTCGCCGTACAACACGTACCTGCACGCGAACCTGCCGCCCGGGCCGATCGACAGCCCCGGGGCAGCCGCGATCCACGCGGCGCTGCATCCGGATCACGGCAACTTCTTCTACTTCCTGACCATCAACTCTTCCACCGGGAAGACGCTGTTCTTCAGCGACCACCAGAAGTTCGACGCGGCGGTGGCCAGGTACGGCAGCACCGGCACGGGTACCGGCACCCACACCGGGCCAGGCTGACCGGACCATCATGAAAGCCGCGGTTCTCGGCTCGCCGGTCGCCCACTCGCTGTCGCCTGCCCTGCACCTGGCCGCCTACCGGGCCCTGGGCCTGGACGGCTGGTCGTACCAGGCCATCGAGTGCGACGAGGCCGGGCTGCCCGGGCGGCTGGCCAGCTGCGGACCGGACTGGGCCGGGCTGTCCCTGACCATGCCGCTCAAGCGCGCCGTGCTCGGCCTGCTGGATGGCGCGGAGCCGCTGGTGGAGGAGGTCGGCGCGGCCAACACGGTGGTGTTCGACGCGGGCCTGCGCCGCGGGCACAACACCGACGTGCCCGGCATGATCACCGCTCTGGCCGAGGCGGGCCTGGCCAGCCCATCCCCGGTGCTCATCCTCGGCGCCGGGGCCACCGCCTGCTCAGCGCTGGCCGCGGCCCGGGGGCTCGGCGCCACCGCGGTCACCGTGGCCGCCCGCGACGAGCGGCGGGCCACCGGCCTGCGGGCCGCGGCCGCACGGCTGGACATGACCGTGCGGCTGGTGCCGTTCGGCGAACCGGGTGAGCCCGCCCCGGGACTGCTCATCTCGACCGCCCCGGCCGGCGCGGCCGATCACTACGCGGATCGCATCAGGCAGGGCACGCTGGTCCCCGGCTGCCTCCTCGACGTCGTGTACCACCCATGGCCGACGGCGCTGGCCGCCGCCGCGCAGGCGGCCGGAGTGCCGGTGGCCAGCGGTTTCGCGCTGCTGCTGCACCAGGCCGCCCGGCAGGTCGAGCTGATGACCGGCAAGCCGGCCCCGGCCGGCGTGATGCGGGCCGCCGGGCTCGCCGCGCTCGCCGCCCAAAGGTAAAAGAAATGCCAGCCCATTCTGGTGGACTTGACCTGGTCGGGCACATACCGTGTGCACATGCGCGATGGGGGGATGGTCGCCGGAATAGTCGCGGGTGATCCGGCAGCGCTGGCCGCTGCCTACGATCACTACGCCCCGGCGTTGTATGTGTATAGCCGGTCGCTGCTGAGCGAGCCGGCCGACGCGGCCGAAGCGGTGCTCGACACGTTCGTCATCGCGGCGCTCCGGCTGCCCGGGCTGCGGGACCCGAGCCGGCTCCGGCCGTGGCTGTACGCGGTGGCCAGGAATGAGTGTCACCGCCGCCAGCACGAGGGAGTACCGGCGCCCAGTGCGGCCCAGCCGCCCGAGCCAGTGCCCGACCCGGAAACCGGTGACTCCACCGCCGACCTGAGCGCTGCGCTGGAGCAGGCCGAACTGCGCGGGCTGGCGTGGTCGGCGCTGGCCGGGCTGGAGCCTGGTGACCGGGAGATCGTGGAGCTGAGCATGCGCCACGAGTTCTACGGCGCCGACCTGGCCGACGCGCTGGGCGTGCCGCGCAACCAGGCGCATGGGCTCGGCTCGCGGGCCCGGCAGCGGTTCGACACCGCCGTCAGCACCCTGGTCGCGGCGCGGACCGGCTACGGCTCGTGCCCGGCGCTGGCGGAGATCCTGGGCAGCTGGGAGGGTGAGCTCACCCCCTCGATGCGCCGGGAAGTCCGCCAGCACATCGCGGAATGCGGCGCCTGCGGCGCGGAACGCCGCCGCGCGGTGAGCCCGTCGGCCATGCTCGCCCTGCTCCCGGTGCCCGCGCTGCCCGAGGATCTGCGCTACCAGGTGCTCGGCGTGATCACCGACGGTTCCGCCGACGCCGTGCGGTACTGCGGCGCGGTGGCCGAGCGGGCCGAGCCGTTCCTGCGCAGCGGGTTCCCGGCGGCGCTGGACCCGCTGGCCTCGGTCCGCGGGCCGACCGCGTTCATCCCGGCGGCCGGGGTGCTGGTCGCGGTGTTCGCCGTGTTCGGCGGGGGCGCCATGCTCGCCGCGAACTACATGCACCATTCCTCGTCCACCGGGGGCTCCGCGCTGACCCCGGTCACCTTGCCGTCGGCGTCGCAGCCCGCCCCGCTGCCCTCCTCGCCAGTGGCCGCCCAGGGCGGATCGGGGGGCACGAGCCCGCCGCTCACCCCGGTGGGGGTGCTGCCCACCTCGGGTGTGCTGCCCACCCTGCCGGCCAGCAGCACATCGAACCCGCCGGGATCCGGCGGGGCGGGCTCGCCGACCCAGACGGCACCGAACCCAGGCCGGGATCCCTCGCCCAAGCCGACCACGTCGTCGTCGACCCCCAAGCCGACCAAGTCGCCGACCACGGCACCACCGACGACGGCCCCGCCGACCACCACGCCACCGACCACGACCCCGCCGACCACCACGCCACCGACCACGACGCCGCCGACCACCACGCCACCGACCACGACGCCGCCGACTACCACGCCACCGACCACGACGGCCGGGACGCCGGCCGGGAGCAGCCCGGGCTGACCGGCCCGGAGCAGCCAGCTGCGGGGCGGGCCGCACCAGGCCTGTCTCACCAGGCGGAATATACTGTGGCAGCAGATTGCTGTTACTCTTACCAGACGACCAGTTCGGCATGCCCGTGCTGGACGTGCAAGTGGAGGGCCACCTCCCACCTGGCCGGCCGCTGGCTGGCGGGTCCGCCTTCCCGGCCTTCGGGCGGGCAGGCAGGCTGGGCGAGCATCCCGGGCCGCGAGCTGGCGGGCCGGGGTAGCTGACCGCCCGGCGGTCGCGCCATCGGGCGCGGGTCTCACGGCCCGTCCCAGCCGGTGCGCCATGGTGGGCTCCGCATGCACTCGTGCGGGGCCTTTCTCGTGCGTGGCGGCGATACGCCGCGCGCCGGAAGCTCCGCGGGATGGTCGCAGCGCAACCGCCCGGGCACTGGGCCCGGGCAGTGACTAGACCCAGGAGGTCACATCAGCGCCGAACCTCGTATCAACGATCGCATCCGCGTCCCCGAAGTGCGGCTCGTCGGCCCGAACGGCGAGCAGGTCGGGATCGTCGCCCTGAATGACGCACTCCGGCTGGCCCAGGAAGCGGACCTCGACTTGGTGGAGGTCGCGCCGACGGCGCGCCCACCCGTTGCCAAGCTCATGGACTATGGCAAGTTCAAGTACGAGTCCGCGCTCAAGGCCAGGGAATCGCGCAAGAACCAGGCGCAGACGGTCATCAAGGAGATCAAGCTCCGGCCTAAGATCGACCCGCACGACTACGGGACCAAGAAGGGTCACGTTGAGCGGTTCCTCAAGCAGGGGGACAAGGTCAAGGTGACCATCATGTTCCGCGGGCGCGAGCAGTCCCGGCCTGAACTCGGTTTCCGGCTGCTGCAGCGCCTGGCCGGCGATGTGGAAGAGCTCGGCTTCGTGGAAGCCCAGCCCAAGCAGGACGGCCGGAACATGATCATGGTGATCGGCCCGCACCGGAAGAAGAGCGAGTCAAAGGCCGAGCGGACCGCCTCCCGCGAGGCTGCTGCTGCCGCTGACGAGGCGCCGGTGCCACGGCCTCGCCGCCCGAGCGCGCCCCCGCACCAGGCTCGCCAGCCCAGTGCTAGCCAATCCAGTGCCAGCCAACCCAGTGCCAGCCAGCCCAGTGCTAGCCAGCAGCGGGTCGGCCAGCCGGACGGTAGCCAGCCCGGGGCTGGCGCGGGCAGCGCGGAGCCCGGGGACCGGGCAGGCGCCTGAGCCCGGGCATCACCGCCCGCCCCAGAGCTGCGGGGGATCAGGCGTGCCATGAGCACGCCGCACGAAAGGTGCCGTACGGCACGCAGGCATCGTGCCGCGAGGCACGCAAACGAACAACGGAGACGACGGCCACCATGCCGAAGATGAAGACGCATAGCGGGGCCGCGAAGCGGTTCCGGTTGACCGCCACCGGCAAAGTGATGCGCCGCCGCGCCAACATGAACCATCTGCTCGAGCACAAGTCGAGCCGGCGGACCCGGCGGCTGAGCAAAGACCTGACGCTCGCCCCCGCGGACGCCAGGAAGACCAAAAAGCTGCTGGGAAAGTAGCCCAGCCCGCCTCAAGGGAGTAATGAAGTGGCACGCGTGAAGCGGGCGGTCAACGCCCACAAGAAGCGCCGGGTCGTCCTTGAGCGGGCGAGCGGTTACCGGGGGCAGCGCTCCCGGCTGTACCGCAAGGCCAAGGAGCAGGTGCTCCACTCGATGACGTACGCCTACCGGGACCGCAAGGACCGGAAGGGCACGTTCCGCCGGCTGTGGATCCAGCGCATCAACGCCGCCGCCCGCGCGGACGGCATCACCTACAACCGGTTCGTCCAGGGCCTCCGGCTCGCGGACGTCGAGGTGGACCGCCGGATGCTGGCCGAGCTCGCGGTCAGCGACCCGGCCGCGTTCTCCGCGCTGGTCGAGGTGGCCAAGGCCGCGCTGGCCGAAGCTGGCTCCCAGGCCCCCAGCACCGAAGCGGCCTGACCGGACCCGCCCGCGCCGGCCCCGGGATCCCGGGGCCGGCGCCGCCGAGCACACGATGACACTGCCCGCTGGTGAGCTGACCAGCATCCGGTCCCCACGGGTGAAAGCCGCCCGGCAGCTGGGCAAACGGGCGCTGCGCCAGCGAGCCAGGCGGTTCCTGGCCGAAGGGCCGCAGGCGGCCGGCGAGGCGCTGGCCGC
>Ga0134128_10011179_pt1 | contig 10740 bp, 10 predicted proteins | sample KB31754_FD_96462 | JGI IMG/M metagenome (GOLD analysis project Ga0134128, IMG submission 96462) | Terrestrial soil microbial communities with excess Nitrogen fertilizer from Kellogg Biological Station, Michigan, USA - KB3-175-4 | ecosystem: Environmental > Terrestrial > Soil > Unclassified ...
CCACTGAAGCTAACCGATCTGGTTGGACTCGACGTGCGTCTCAACATCGCCGAGTATCTTCATCGAGAGCTCGGCTCAGAAGCATTTAGACCACCTGAAGTTTTGCGACGAATGGTGAGTGAAGGGAAGTTGGGAAAGAAAACGGGTCAGGGGTTTTACGATTGGAGCCGATGAGTACTCCCTACAACAACGAAGAGAGACGGTTTGCGTTACGAATGTCGTTACGCCTGCCGATCGTGATTTCCGGTCGCGCCGATGATGGTTCCGCCTGGAGTGAGCCAACTGAAACTGACGACATCTCGACTTCCGGCGCGCTCTTTCATTTGAACCAGAAGGTTACTCGCGGAGAACGTTTGTACATTCGCGCGCACCGCCCCGATGGCTCGCCGATCGAGGCGACTGCTTTGGTGGTCCGAGTTGCGCCCGCGATTTACGGAACCGCGCGAGTCGGAGTGCAGATAGCCGAACCCACCGAGAACTGGCTCCGGCTATTCGTGTCATGGGTAGCCGACGAGCAACCAGTGACTACTGATCCCGAAGGTCCTCCCTCCGAGTAGTAATCCTGTAAATCCTATAATCCTGTCTAAATGGTTTTGCGCAATTTTTTGACAGAATTACAGGATTTACAAAATTAACAGGATAATCATCATTGGAGTTGTCAATGCCGGAAACTTACGAGACCCTGCTGCTCGAAAAACGCGAGCGCGTCGCCATCATCACCATCAATCGTCCTGACAAACGAAACGCACTCAACATCAAAACACGCGAAGAAGGCGCGGCTTTACTGGAACAACTTCGCAACGACAGTTCGGTCGGCGTGGTCGTGTTCACCGGTGCGGGTGACAAAGCCTTTATTGCCGGAGCAGACATCGGCGAGTTTGCGGGACGCACGTCGATCACGCAGCGCGACGTGATGATGGGCCGATCGTTGTTCACCGCGATCGATACATTTCCGAAACCAGTAATCGCGATGGTCAATGGCTTCTGTCTCGGCGGTGGTTGCGAGCTCGCGCTCGCCTGCGACATTCGGATCGCTAGTGAGACGGCGTCGTTTGGTCAACCCGAGATCAATCTCGGCATCATTCCGGGTGGCGGCGGCACGCAACGTCTGACGCGTCTGGTCGGGGAAGGAAAAGCGATGGAGATGATCCTCACCGGTGAAATCATCGACGCGCGAACAGCGTTTTCCATCGGTCTCGTCAATTACGTCGTCCCAGCGGAGCAACTCCATGCAAAGACGATGGAGATTGCAACCCGGATTGCTGAGAAGAGTCCGATCGCTTTGCAACTTGCGAAAGAGGCAGTGAAGATTGCGTCACGCTCCAGTCTCGACGAAGGTCTGCGTCGTGAAGTCGATCTCTTTGCGCTCTGTTTCTCGACGGAAGATAAAGACGAGGGCGTGAGCGCATTCCTGGAGAAGCGCAAGCCGGGATTCAAGGGGAAATGAAATCTCTCCTCCTCATCGTTGGGATTTTGGCTGCCACCGCCGGTGGCGTGATCACATACCGCGTTCTGTACGTCGAGCCCAAATCCGGAGTCGTAATCACCGACTCCGGAATCCGCCAGATTCCCGATCAGGCGCGTGTTGTTGGTGGCGCGCTGTTATTCGTAGGCGGCTCCGCCCTCGCACTCTTCGCCGCTACAAGAAAAGTAAAATGAAATGCGGAAGTCTTAATAGGTAGCGTAACCGCCAATCACTGTAAAGCCGGCCCAGTAATAAGGACTGCGATAATTCCCATCGGCCATCACTTGCAGTTGCGCAAGCCTTAACGACTCAGTGCTTGGATATTTTTTTTCTCTGCGGAATTGATGGAACGCAATCATCAAGTCGGAAGTTGCATCCGAATCGACTGGCCACAAACTCGCCACCACTACAGGAACTCCGGCTACCAGAAACGATCGCGCAAAGCCAGTTGATCCTTCACCGGCGAACTGTTGCTCAATGCCTGTTTTGCATCCCGAAAGCACTGCTAACCTCGTCCGTCGAAGTTTGATTTGGTAAATGTCCGCCGCAGTCAGTCCGGACGCTTGGGCGTGAGCGCGATCTCCAGGTTCTGGTCCAAGTAACAATTTAGAGGACAGACTCGAGCGCGGATCAATCTGAAAGTGTGCTGCAAAGTGTGCGACATCAGCTCGGGTGATCTCCCGCCGTATGGTGCTGCGAGTGGCGTCGCGGCCCAGAAGAACGTGACTATATTGATAAGTCGATCTTATTTGCTCGACTTCACGTTCTGCCTCCGGCAGGTCCGAGGCACTTGGGTTAGCGCGACGATCAAAGCTTGGGTTACCAACAGCCAGCAGGTGCTCGTCTTTTATCGAAGCTCTCGCAGTAGCCTCGTTCGTCGATTCAATAAGAAACGTCGCGCTTGGCGAAACCATCACCGGAAAATCCTGAAGCAGGTAATGCCCAGAATTGGGAGAGATCAGGGCACCAAAAGGTACGTAGTGCAAAACCTTGTCGGGAACAAAGCACACGACCTTTCCCGGCTCCAGTCTATCTCTTACTGGCTCGATAATTAATTTGTAAAGATTTTTCAAACTGGCAGTAGCGGCGGCGTCATCGCGCTCTGTGATTTGTTTTAGCGTGGCTGCGATTGACTCGTTGAGTTTCGCAGGTTCAACGTCAACATATGTAGTTGAGTAATGTGAGCGGCTGATGAACCAGATCACCAGTTTGTTCTCGAGCACTGCGTACTGAATTAGTTGGACCTGTTCCGGCACTTTCTGCCGGATGTCCTCTGTGGTCAACGGCGTGAGGCTCCGAGACGACTTAGCTCCTGCTGTCTTTAAGTCAAGTCCGGGGTAACTCTGGTTGACTTCTGCACCTTGATGGATCAGTCCGCGAAGATTGCGAGCGCGGGAGATTTCTGCGTAGTCAAAAGCGCGCCACTTTTCACCGAGGCGCGAGTAAGTGAAATCGATTGCGAGATCATAGGTGTCCTGCTCCCTATCGAAGAAAAACATTTTCTGTCGTTCCGATTTAATCTTCTCTCGGTATTCGTCAAAGAGACGCATTACCAGCTGTAACTCTTGCGAAGCCAGGGCATCATTATTCAGCGCGAGATAGGTAAGAAACTTTCCTTTGTGGGCGGCGTAGCTGTAGTGGCCAAAGTTGAGGGCATCATAAATTCGCAAACTCTGGTCGTATGCGGCCAGAGCGCTCGTTGGATCTCCGCGTGCTCGATAGAGATCGCCAAGCTTGAGTGAAGCATTCGCCATTATGCTTTGCCCGTTTCGCTCATTTGCCACCGGTTTGCCTTGATCGTAAGCAAGCTGAACGTTTTGAAAGGCCAAATCAAATTGTTTCAGGTATCCATAGGTGAGACCAAGGTATTGATAGTTTCGCGAGCGTGTGAGTGCTGTTTCCGGCGCGGAAGAGAGGATTTGTAATGCTTCATTCTGGTAATCAAGTGCCGCCCGGTAGAGTTTCAACACGCACAGATTAAGAGAGGTTGCTATGTAGATTCCCCAAATGTCATTGGCAGTTGCCGGCGTCTGTTCGTTTAACGTTAGCGCCCGTTCGAGGTAAGAGAGAGACGTCTTGATGTCGTTTATAAACAGGTAGTACTGACCGAGTTGCAGCCAGGAGCCCAACACTTCATTCTGATCGTCAGTTTTCTGAAATAAGTCGAGTGCGCGGTTAACATCGTCTATCGCTTTTGAAAAGTTACTAAGATTGGACTCTACGTGCGCTTGCCTGATCAAACATTGAGCCAGAAATGACCAGTACTGTCTTGACTCAGAAATAGGAATGAGGCGCGCCAGGATTTCCTGTGCTTTGGGCAAATCGGGTTGCAGCGTCGCTCCAGCGGCCATGGCACGTTCCGCCGCAAGCGATTCGGGAACGTTTCCTGCCTTCTCAAAAAGACGCCGAGCGCTATCAAACAGCGCAATAGCGTCGTCCATCTGAGATTTCCGAAGCAAGCTCGATCCCTGGGCCATTTGTTCGCGAGCCTGTGCCAGCATGGCTCGTGTTTGGGGGGTTATCGATGCGTACACGCTGGCTAGCTCAGCGACATAAGAATCATTCGTTTTACGTAGTTGAAGTTGGCCCAGGTAATTTAGGGCTTTGAGGCTGTGTGAGCTCTGCGCGTTATTGGAAACAATGCTGTTTATAAGTTCATGTGTAATCCTGTTTCGGGCGCCACTCTGATGTGCATAGACTTGCCATGCGGCGTCGTCGTTACCCGCTGCCAAAGCATTGAGGAATGCTCCAGTGGATTGATCGCTATTACCAGCGTCAGCTCCTTTCTCTTCCAGGTCTTTCAGGTGTTTTCGCGCATCGTTGGCCCAGGGAGAGTTGGCGTCTTTTTCAAGATAGATGCGCCAATCGGTTTTTGCTTGGCCGTAAAGCTGTTGGTGTTCATGTACCAGGGCTCGATTGAAGAGTGCTTCAAGCAGGTTGGGATTCAGTTCGAGTGCTTGTTTGAGATATTCAAGACTTCGACCTAGATCTTCAGAGCCCTGGCCGGCGTTTATGTCGTTTTCGTTTGCTTTGGCGGCGTCTAACTCGAGTTTACCTTTCTCAAGGTAGGCGGCTCCCAGATCCGCATAGATTTGTGGGTTGCGGGGATCCGCTTGCTGTGCCTGTTCGAGGTAATTTATTGCCGTCGGGAGGTCGCGGGCTAAAAGGTAGAGCTGGCCGGCCGCATGATAGGTACGTGGACCGGGAGCTTGCTTGAGGGCTTCTGTCAGCAACACGTCAGCGCGATGACGCTCGGGCTCATTCACAGGTATGGGTTCATTATTGCGATGGACTATGAACGGCGCGTGATCGATGCCGGAGATCCTGCCTTCAATTGGGCGCTGCGAACGATAGGCGTCATTGAGCGCCAATAGTCCTTTATCCAAATCAGACTGGTAGTAACCGCCACGCCAGATAACTACCGCGATGATGATCATGGCTGCCACGGCTATCGGCACCGCGATCGGAATCGAAAATGAACCGAACCATTTCTTCAGGAACTTAAACCAGTCTGGCTTTGGAGGAGCCGGCGGCGGTGAGTGGGTCTTGAAGTATCGTCTCATGGCCTGACCGGCGTTGAGCTTGCGTTCACGCTCGGGCGTGGAGACGAAAACCTCATCGAATCTGCCGCGGTCGGTTGAAGAAAGCTCGCCAGAGAGATAGTCGTCGATTAATTCATCCTCGCCAAACTCGACCTCTTCCCAAAGTTCTTCTTGCGAGAGTAGCCGTAGTTCAAAATCCTGCCGTTCTGAATCAGAGAGTTGCTCCAGCAGAAAGCGCCTGATGGTATTGTGTTCGTTATTTTCGTGCACCATTCAACCGCCTCTGGTGAGCTGCTAATAGATATGAAGTTCTCGGTTTAATCGTTTCGCCGTCATTACGACAGACACTTTTCGATACACAGACGCAGTCGCTTTCTGAGCCGGTGAGCCTTTATTCTCAAGGCGTTAGCAGTAAGTCCCAACTCCTGAGCGAGTTTGTCCCGGGCATTGATCCTGTCACGCCCCTCTCCCTGAAAATAACGCACAAAGAGGTCGCGCTCCGATTCATTCAATTCGTTAAGGCACTTTGTCAGGCACCGATCTTCCCGTTCGAGCTCGTCCGGGGGACGCGGTTTGGGGGGTTCCCGAGCGTCATTCTTGATTTTCTGGTCACGTATCCATTCGCGATGAACATTCTCAACAAAAGCCAGACAGCACGAAGCCGCACTGGGGTATTTATCCACAACTGTGTCTATTCTAACTGCGACGCGGTTGATAACTTCATAGGCAAGTTCGTCGGCGTCCACACAGTGGCGCCCGGTAAAGATCTGAACCAAACGGTTTTGAAGCTTTGCTAGGTCTTCCGCGGCAATATTGCGGTCAGGATGGAACCAGTGGAGCAGTTTGTCGAACTCTTCTTGGGTGGGAGAACGTTCTTTCTTCATTACTCAAGGTCCGAACGCCAGCCTCGCAGTCTGATGGAAACGCCGGACCACCGCAGAGCGAGGATAGAACTGCACGAGCATGAGCTTCGCGCCTTATTAGCGCAACCTGAATAGGTACCAAAGCTCGCCTACACCAGGATCGTCGTCGTAGTTGGATCAAAAGGAATGCGAAGCGAGAAACAGGCAAAGATTAGACGGGAGACCAAAAGGCTGTCAACAAAAATGCGGCTGAAGCAGAAATGTTTGGCCAGTAGCGATCATTTTCTAACGGACTCAAAAAACAAGGGAGTAGAATTCACCATTTTCGATTAAATCAAAAGGAGCAATTCCCATGGCTTTCGACGTAACAGATGTTCCCCCGTCAACGAATCCTCGAGTATCGATAGCATTCTCCGGTCAGATCGTGCTCAAACCTGGGCCAAACAATACGTGTCAGATCGGGGTAAACAAGCTTGACCGAAATCACATATTTCAGGTGGTCCTGGTTATAAGTAACCCGTACCCGGTAGACCCGGATGTCGTCAAAAAGGCCTATCATCCAGCGACAGTGATCCCGCTATTTACTGGTCCTGTGTTTGCGCCCTTCTTGATCCGTCTGCAACCTGACCCTTTTCCGGCTGATGTGGGCGATTTCAGGGTATTCGCGCGCAACCCCTTCGATCGCACGCGGCCGAACAGTCATGACCTTGACTATCGTTGGGCCGTCAACTTCAAGGACCTGCATTTGAACCTGAGTACTAACCACGGAATCGAGCCGGTGGGCACACTAAAAACCGGGGTTCTCTATACGCCAAGATTGACTGATCCCGGGCTCCATCCGAGATTGGTGCGACAGAGCTCTCCGGATTTTCGGTTGAACCAAATCGCCTCTAATCTCGCGGTTTCAATCACTCTTCCCACAGAACAAACAAGACTTCTTTTTCAATGGGAAGACGAGGGCGAGGCTCAGGAGCTGGTATTGCCGCGAAGTGGCGACGATTCACGCACCCTCTATACACTGTACTTCATCAATGAGCCGCCTAACCTTAACGCCCAGCCACACGATGAGTTTGCTCTTTATTACAGAGCTCTGCTCAGTGGAGGTGCTTCCATTCCAGACGACCAACGATTTGAGCTTGAAACTGATCCGATTGTGCGGAGCGACGAAATTCCATGTATGCCTGTGATTCTCAACCCGTGATGTGTCCCAACACGCCATCACTGTTTGATTGGAATGGGGTGGAACGGATATCGCGCCACCCCTTTACAACACGATGGTCAAGCTCCTGTCGGTAAGGAGAACAGTCAATGGTGACCAAACTTACAAGGAACCCCTTCAAGACGCTCCGAAAGTTTTTCATATGGTTGGTAGCGTCGAGTTTCGCTTTGGCGGGAGTGGGCTGTCGTCGGACGGAGGGACCCCGGTGTCCCAACAGCGGGCCGCCGCCGGAAGCGCGACGTTTGATTGAAGAGGCACTCCAAGAATTTAGATTTAATTTCCCTCAGGTGCGGCCACCCGGCTCCGTCAAGATCCCGGTCTACTTCCATATCCTCACAAGCAGTGACGGTAAAGAGGGAAGGGTTTCTCCTGACGCTATACAACTTCAAATCAGAGTATTGAATGCTGCTTTTGCTGGAAACTACGGCGCTGGGGCTGCTACTCCCTTCACATTTGAATACGTGGCGACAGATACAGAGGCAAATGACACGTGGTTCAAGATGCAGTACGAAGACAACGCCACGGCAGAAGAACGAGCCGCAAAGGCCAAGCTAAACAAAGGCGGTAAAGGAGCTCTAAATATTTATACTGCCAAAGTGGAGGGCGATATCTTAGGTTGGGGTCGATTTCCGTGGAATTATTCGGAGGGAGTTGATGGAGTTGTTGTTCGGTACACAACTTTGCCCGGCGGCATTGAATACCCCAACAACGAAGGAGATACTGCCACCCACGAGGTCGGGCACTGGCTTGGATTATTCCATACTTACGAAGGAAACTGTGGCCCTCCAGGAGACAGCGTCGACGACACTCCTCCCGGGAAGGATCCTGCAAAGGGTTGTCCCAACCATTGGGATTCATGCCCGCAGATTCAATTTCCGGATGCGGTACACAATTACATGAACGCTACTAACGACCAGTGCATGAATCAATTCACTCGCGATCAATCGTCACGAATGGATGGCATGCATCTGCTGCATCGTACTTAGAGAAATTGCGTCAGCCTTGGCTTTGAATTGAGGCCTTTTTGATCTTGTCGATCAACGTGCGCGTTTCGTTAGCGAAGGCGCCGTTGGGTTCGAGGCGCAGGTATTCGTTGAATTCGGTCACGGCGTCTGCGGTGCGACCGACGCGTAGTAACAAATTTCCTTTGAGCAGATGAGCGCCGGCGAGATCGGGGTTGAGGGTGAGGGCGCGTCTTATTTCTTCGTAGGATTTCTCGAGCGTTGGTCTTGCCTGTGCAAGATCTTTTATCTCGCGTGACTTTTCCCAGTAGACGCGCGCGAGGTTCAGGTGTCCTAAATACGAGGCATTCTGAATTGCCAGTCCTGTAACCAAGACCTTCTCAGCGTCAGAGATTTTGTTCTGACGAAGGTAAATCTCACTCAATGCGAAAAGCGCGTTGAAAGCCTTTGGATCAACTTCAATCGTCGCCAGTAACGCCTGCTCAGCTTTGTCCCACTGCTCGAGATCCATGTAGCCGGTCCCGAGTTTCAACCTCGCCTCGACAAACTTCGGATACAGCGACACCGCTTTTTCAAAACACTTCACCGCGAAAGAGGTTTTGTCTTTTCCGCCTTCAGCCAACGCCGTCACTCCTTTATCAAACTCCTTCTGCGCGGCTGCCGGAACATTTGCATCGATAGTTCCCGGTTTTGAAGCGGTTGGCGATGAAGCGGAGGTGTCAGGTAGGAGTTGCAGCAGCACAAAACCACTGGAGGTCGTGATCAGATCGACGGTTTGCTGTGCGTCGCGATAGCCTGATTGTCGAACGCGAACTAAGTACTGTGCCGGAGGAAGTGACGAGAACTGAAACTTTCCCGAACTATCAGTGAATGCTTCACTCATCGGCCCACCGCCATCGTAGCTCTCCAACCGGACGACAACATTTGCAGCCGGAGCTCCGCCTTGTGCGTAGCGCACCTGACCGTGGATTTCGACTCTCTTCGTCTGCCCGTGGCCAGGCAACGCTATCGCGGCGACGGTCAACAAGAGCATTAATATTCTTGTGATCACAGCGCGAATTCTACCGCAATTGCGCCCCTCCAGTTGAACCTAACCTTGCCACAGGGTCCTTAACTGATCTTCGGTGCCGTTGAATTGATCCCGATCGCAGTTTCCGATGCCGGCGACTGTGTGCGGTTGCGGACCAACGGCCCCGTCCGTGTATTGCCACATGGTCCATGTCGTCCAGTTAACCGGCACCACGGCGGTCGGACCGTATTGTGCTAACCAGAACCAGCACTGAGCGAGAAGGGGATCTTTGTTGCTGCCGAGCAGCTCTTTGATATAAGACCCGGAATACAAACCCGGAAACCTGCCGGTTACTGCATTGACGTGCGTGACAAAATTCCGCGCGTCATCAAGCGACATGCTGCTGCCGCTCGGGTTCTGTTCGAAGTCGAGCACCAGCAGCGTGTTGTCAAAATTTCCGACGACCTGAAGGAAGTGCTCTGCTTGCGCGACGCCGTCGCCTCCGGTCGCGAAGTGATAAGCGCCCCACAAGAGACCGGCCTTTAGCGCGCTAGTCTTATTCGTCGGATACATCGGGTCGAGACCTGTTTGCCCCTGCGTGGCTTTATGAATGACGCCAATGATTCCGTCGCCTGCGGCTTGTTGAAGATTTACGTTTCCGTTGTGATGAGAGAGGTCAACGACTGCATTTAATGGATCCGGCATTGTTTTCTCCTTGAGTTGGTCGGTTGAGGAACGCGCGGACAATATCTCGGACTTATTTGAAAGTCAATGAGCTCTTTCAACCTGATAGAATCTGGTCTATGCATCGCCCCCTGATACTTGCGCTTATTGCGCTCGCGATTCCCAATAGTTCATTTGCACAACGATCGACGCCCGTGCTGGCTTGCAAGCGACCTGTACTCGCTGCTCTGAAGCCGATGCCGGAACTCAGTTATCAATGTAACGAACAGTTAAACGACTACGATGAGAAGATTCTGAAACTTCCGGAGCGAGTCGCTGCGATCAAGACCCTGATGTCGCAGCTCGCTTCGTTCAATGACGCTGCGTGGTGGTCAGCAGACCCAGTGGATCTGAGCGTTTGTGATTTCACGAAAGAGCCGGGAAACCTGACGCGCGATCAGCGACGGAGTTTTGTGAATGGCGAGTACGCATTCTGGTTGTTTGGAAACGATCGTGTTCGGCTGATGCTGATACCCGATCCTTGCTATCAAACGCAGTACGGTGGCTCGAATGCGTTTGTGCTTTATCGTGAAGGTGGGCGCGTCACAGTGAGCCAGGTGTTGGACGGTTATTTCTCGCGCGCAGATAACTCCGTCACGATGACTTTCGCGAAATTCGCCAGCGAGGAGATTATCGAAGTCGCAACCGGATCCGGTGGACTGACTCCGAGTTTGACGAACTACTACTTCGTCATTGATCCACAAACGAAGCACGCTGTTCCGAAGAATCTTTTCCGCGGCGATCATGGACCCACGAACGAAATATCGTCGGCAATGTTGTTCGGCGCAACGCCCGTCACGACGCCACTCAAGATCATCCGCGGCCGTTCGTTAACCCCGAATTTCATAATTTACGTCGACAGCGAAACCGGAAAGATCGACGATAACGGCCGCAAGCTCGCGCGACAGATCCTCAGGTGGAATGGCAAGCTGTATAAGTAAAACCATCCACAGATTA
>Ga0134128_10011180_pt1 | contig 10740 bp, 6 predicted proteins | sample KB31754_FD_96462 | JGI IMG/M metagenome (GOLD analysis project Ga0134128, IMG submission 96462) | Terrestrial soil microbial communities with excess Nitrogen fertilizer from Kellogg Biological Station, Michigan, USA - KB3-175-4 | ecosystem: Environmental > Terrestrial > Soil > Unclassified ...
AATTCGAAGCCGATTATAAATCCGAGCTGCTGGGCGAGCGGTTGTTGGCAACACCTCAACATTATGCCTACCTGAAGATCGCGGAAGGGTGTAACCGGACCTGTGCCTTTTGTGCCATTCCGCTGATGCGGGGTGGGCATGTCAGCCGGCCGGTCGAAGAGCTCGTCAGGGAAGCGGAGAAGCTGGTGCAGCGCGGCGTTAAAGAAATTCTGCTGATCGCGCAGGAGTTGACGTATTACGGCCTGGACATTTATAAGAAACGGATGCTGCCGGAACTGTTACACCGTCTGGCAGACATTCCCGGACTACGTTGGATCAGGTTGCACTATGCCTATCCTTCGAAATTTCCGACGGAAATTTTGGATGTGATAAGGGAAAGAGACAATATCTGCAATTATCTCGACATGCCGTTACAACATGCGAGCGACAATATGCTGAAGGCGATGCGGCGGCAGATCACGCGGGGTGAGATGACGGATCTTATCTATACGATTAGGGAGCGCGTGCCGGGCATTTGTTTGCGTACGACGCTGATCGCGGGTTTCCCGGGAGAGACGGAAGCGGACGTAGAAGAGCTGAAGGAATTTCTGCAGCTGCACCGGTTCGATCGCGTGGGTATCTTTCCCTATTCGCATGAGGAAGGGACGGCAGCGGGTGAGTTGGTCGACGACGTACCGGCCGATGTGAAGCAACAGTGGGCGCAGGAGATCATGGAAGTGCAGCAGGAGATCTCTTACGAGAAGAACCAGGAAAAGGTCGGACAGGTCTTTACGACGCTTATCGATAAAAAAGAAGCAGGGCGATATCTGGGACGGACCGAATTCGATTCGGTGGAAGTCGATAACGAGGTCATCGTGCATAGCAAGGAAAAGCTGCCGGTAGGCGATTTCGTGCAGGTGAAGATCACCAAAGCATATGACTACGATCTGGAGGGAGAAGTGGTGAGTTAAAATCTGCAAAGTTTTGATTAATCGGCGCTGTCTAACCGACGCCGCAAACCGGTACTTTTGCTGAAAATAAGTTCACATGAGTATAAGTTGGAATGGAGTATTTCCAGCGTTGACCACAAAGTTCACGGCACAGGACACGCTTGATCTGCCGATGTTCGGAAAGAACCTGAAAGCGCAGGTAGATGCCGGTGTTCAGGGCGTTATCATCGGCGGGTCGCTTGGGGAAGCAAGTACCCTGACGGTAGCCGAAAAAGAAACCCTTGTCCGCTATTCGGTGGAAACACAGGGTCATCACATTCCCGTATTGTTGGGTATTGCCGAAGGGTCCACCCGGGACGCGATAGCACAGGCAAAGCTAGCCGCCGAATGGGGTGCGCGCGGGTTGATGCTTCTACCGCCTATGCGGTATAAGAGCGATCACCGGGAAACGGTGACTTTTTTCAAGACCGTTGCCGCCTCGACGGAGCTACCCCTCCTGATCTACAACAACCCGGTGGATTATAAGATCGAGGTGACGCTGGACATGTTCGAGGAGCTCATCGAGCTTCCCAATATCCAGGCGGTGAAGGAGTCCACGCGCGACGTGACCAATGTAACCCGGTTGATCAACCGGTTCGGTAACCGGCTGAAGATCCTGTGCGGGGTGGATACCATCGCCGTGGAAGAGCTCGCAATGGGCGCCTGCGGGTTGGTTGGCGGACTGGTGGGCGCTTTTCCGGCCGAGACGGTCGCCATCTACAAGTTAGTAAAGACGGGGAGGATCGCGGAGGCGCGGGATATCCACCGCTGGTTTCTGCCCTTGCTCGAACTCGATATCCATCCCAAACTGGTGCAGTATATTAAATTGGCCGAAGCGGAAGTCGGTCTTGGCACGGAGCATGTCCGGGCGCCGCGGCTGCCGTTGATCGGCAAAGAGCGGGAACACGTTTTGCGCGTCATTCGTGAGGGTGTCGCCAACCGGCCGATCCTCGCCGAATATGCGAGTTTGACGAATTAAACTTTACAGTATGAAATTTCAAGATGCAACTATAGCCGAGATCGACCAGGTGTTACAAGAATCCTGGAAGGCTTTTCAGGTATATCGTAAAACGACATTAAAACAGCGGGCCGATCTGATGCGGGCCATTGCCGCGGAACTCGAGGCGACGGGTGACCAGCTGATCCAGGTGGCCATGCAGGAAACCAACCTTCCCGAGGCACGTTTGAAGAACGAACGGGCCAGGACGATGTTCCAGCTCACGAGCTATGCAGCGGCCTGCGAGGCAGGACATTGGCTCGAGGCGCGGATCGATACCGCGGTCCCGGCGGAAGGCCAGCCCGATCTGCGGAAGATGCAGGTCGCTATCGGCCCCGTAGTCGTCTTTGGCGCCAGCAATTTCCCATTTGCCTATTCCACGGCCGGCGGCGATACGGCATCGGCATTGGCGGCGGGCTGTCCGGTGATCGTGAAGGCGCATCCCGCGCATGCGGAGACGTCGGAGATCGTCGCGAAGGCCATTGCCCAGGCTGTCCAAAAGACCGGATTACCCAAAGGGGTCTTTGCGCATGTCCATGGCTCCAGCACCGAAGTGGGCAAGGCGCTGGTCACGCATCCCCAGACCCGCGCCGTAGGTTTCACGGGTTCGTTGGGCGGAGGGAAAGCGCTTTTCGACTGGGCCAACCAGCGGAAGGAGCCGATTCCCGTGTTTGCCGAGATGGGCAGCATCAATCCCGTGTTCCTGTTGCCAGGAAAGGTCAGGGCGGCAGCCGGGGAACTCGCCGCGCAGCTGGCGGGCTCGATCACGCTCGGAACGGGACAGTTCTGTACCAACCCCGGGCTGATCCTGGGTGTTGCCGGTGCCGATCTGGACAGCTTCGTGCGCGAACTCGGCGTTGCCATCGAGAAAACTACGCCCGGGACGATGTTGCATCCGGGTATCGCTAAGGCCTATACGGAAAAACGGCAGAGCGCCTTGTCGCAGGATCATGTCGAGACGGTCGCCATCGCGGCTACTGCTCCGCGTGAGAACCAGGGTGTGCCTACGGTAGCTACGGCATCGGTGGAAGCCTTCTTCAAGAATCCTTTGCTGCATCAGGAAGTCTTCGGGCCCTATTCACTGGTGATCCAATGTCCGGATGTCGCCACGCTGGTCAAGGCCGCGCAGCATCTGGAGGGACAGCTTACCGCTTCGCTGATGGCTACGGATGAAGACCTGGCGCAACATGGGGCGCTGGTAGATGCGGCACAGGAGATCTGCGGCCGGCTGATCCTCAATGGCGTGCCCACGGGGGTGCGGGTATCGTTGTCACAGCAGCATGGCGGACCTTTCCCGGCTACGACGGACAGTAGGTTCACGTCGGTAGGCGCGGATGCCATCAAACGCTGGGTACGCCCACTTGCCTACCAGAACTGGATCGACGCGGCGTTGCCCGACGCTTTAAAGAACAGCAATCCGCTTGGGATTTGGCGGATGATCAATAACGAACTCACCCAGGCGGAGGTTAGATCCTGACGTCTGCATCTCGCCGTGATGGCAATCCATTAACATGAAGAAGACCTTTTTTTGTATCGATGCACATACCTGCGGAAACCCTGTGCGACTGGTGGCAGGTGGCGGCCCCGTGCTGGAGGGCGCCAATATGAGCGAAAAGCGGCAGCATTTTCTCCGGGAATACGACTGGATCCGGAAGGGGCTGATGTTCGAGCCCCGCGGACACGATATGATGAGCGGCAGCATCCTTTATCCGCCGCATGACCCGCAAAACGATGTCGCGGTGCTCTTCATCGAGACCAGCGGATGTCTGCCCATGTGCGGGCATGGTACCATCGGGACGATCACCATTGCGCTCGAAGAAGGGCTGATCCAGCCTAAGAAGCCTGGCTTCGTCCGGATGGAGGCGCCGGCGGGTCTGGTCCTGATCGAGTATAAGCAGGAGGGGAAAAAAGTGAAGTCCGTCAAGCTCACCAATGTACCCGCCTATCTGGCAGCAGAAAATATCACGGTGGAGTGTCCCGATCTGGGGCCTTTGAAAGTGGATGTGTCCTATGGCGGAAATTTCTACGCCATCGTCGATCCGCAGGAAAATTTCAAGGGTTTGGAGAATTATTCGGCCGATCAGCTGATCAGCTCGAGCCGGGTGATGCGGCAGCGGATCAATGCGGAACATCAATTTGTCCATCCGGAGAATCCCACCATCAATACCTGTACGCATATCCTTTGGACCGGAAAGACCATCAGCCCCGAGGCGACGGCGCGGAATGCGGTGTTCTATGGCGATAAGGCCATCGACCGGAGTCCCTGTGGTACCGGCACCTCCGCGCGGATGGCGCAATGGTTTGCCAAAGGGAAGCTCAAGGAAGGGGATGTCTTTCTCCACGAAAGCATTATCGGCTCGGTGTTCCGGGGGCGGGTGGAAAAGGCCGTTTCGGTAGCCGGGAAGCCGGCCATCGTCCCCAGCATCGAAGGGTGGGCCAAGCTCTACGGGTACAATACCATTTCCATCGATCCCGAAGACGATCCGTATGCGTACGGGTTCCAGGTGCTATAAAAGGGGGCGAACAATCACCACTTTTTTGTGTTAATGTGCCCGGTAGGTGATAAATTCGCTCTCTTATGGACTGGATATCGACGCGTTTACCATATCGGCAGACTGGCTATTTTTCCCATATCATCCTAGACTACCTGGAGCAGGCCAAGCAACTGTCTCCTTTTTACCGGCATCCTGTCTCTGCCGAAGGGTTGCGGCAATCGCTGGAGGCGCGCAAGGCGTTTCCGACGGACCGGGCTGCGCTGGTGCAAGTCCTGGAAGAGCAATATGCCGGGGTCTTTGCGGGTGAGGCGTCGGGGGCATCGGGTGGGCCAAGCGCATCGGGGGCGGCGGGTGCAATTGCAGGGGCAAGCGCGACGCGGGTCCGGGAGAACATCGCCAGGCTGGCGGAGGAGACTACGTTTACGGTGTGTACGGCGCATCAGCCGGCTATCTTTACCGGTCATCTTTACTTTATCTATAAGATCCTGCACACCATCCGGCTGGCCGAATGGTTAAAGGAGCAACATCCGGCTTATCATTTCGTGCCCGTTTTTTACATGGGCAGCGAGGATGCCGATCTCGACGAGCTGGGGCATATCTACCTTGGCGGCGACAAGCTGATCTGGGAAACCAAACAAAAGGGCGCGGTCGGCCGGATGAAGACCAAAGGGCTCGATAAACTGTACTATCGCATCGAAGGACAACTGGCCGTGCAGCCGCATGGCAAAGAACTGATGGCGATGTTGAAGGAAGCCTATCTCGATAGCCCGGATATCCAGACGGCGACGTTCAAGCTTTTGCATGCGCTTTTTGCCGAATATGGGCTTATTACCATCATTGCCGACCATGCGGTATTCAAAAAGCAGCTGCTCTCCGTCTTCGAGGACGATCTGTTCCGGCAGGAACCCACGCGGATCGTGAGCGAATCCATCGCAGGGCTTAGCGAACACTATAAGATCCAGGCCAACCCACGGTCCATCAACTTATTTTATTTGAAAGACGATCTCCGCAACCGCATCGAGCGGACGCCGGAAGGTTTCCAGGTCGTCGATACTCCTTTGCGTTTCACGGATGCCGGGATGCGCGATGAACTGCAACGTTATCCCGAAAGGTTCAGTCCCAATGTGATCCTGCGTGGGCTGTTCCAGGAGACGATCTTGCCCAACCTGGCCTTTATCGGCGGGGGAGGCGAAACGGCCTACTGGCTGGAGCTGAAAGCGCTTTTCGATCACTATCGCACGCCATTCCCCGTGCTCATCCTGCGGAACTCCTTTTTGCTGGTGGAACAGCATTGGATGGAAAAGCTCGTGCATGCCGGTTTTGATCTTCCCGATCTCTTCAAAGGCGCCGCCGAGCTGGTCAACGAGCTGGTGCGACGGGATTCCGAAAATACCCTAAGCCTGGGAGAAGAGATTGCCCTTGCCAACAACTATTACGAGCGGCTGAAGTCGTTGACGCGGCCGGTAGACCCGACGCTGGAGCAGCATGTCGAGGCGTTGCAGGCCCGGGCGCTCGAGCCGATCAAGACGCTGGAGAAGAAATTACTGAAGGCGGAGCGGCGCAAGTTCGGGGATCAGCAGCGGCAGCTGGCCGCGCTCAAGGCGGCGCTGTTCCCGCATGACAATCTCCAGGAACGGGTCGAGAATTTTATGCCGTGGTATGCGGCCATGGGCCCCGGCTTCATTCGGGCGCTTTATGAGCACTCGCTGGTACTCGAGCAGGAGTTCCAGGTGCTGGTGGAGTCATAGCGCACGGCTACCCGGCCAACCGGCGTCTTAGAGATAGCCTACCTCCTGCAAACGCAGGGAATCGTCCAGGATATATCGCCGTGGGATGCCCGTAGGCAGATCGACATCGGCAATCGCTTCTTCGCCGATGTGTTCCAAAAACATGACTAAAGAGCGCAGACTGTTACCGTGCGCCACTATCAGGATATTTTGACCGTCCTTTAACAGGGGCTCGATAGCCGTTTTATAATAGGGGATCACGCGGGCCGCGGTGTCGGCGAGGCTTTCTCCACCCGGTGGCCGGGTCGCATAGCTACGCCGCCATATCACCACCTGTTCGTCGCCGTAATCTTTTGCCACTTGCGTCTTATTCAATCCCTGCAGCTGCCCGTAATTCCGCTCGTTGAGCGCCAGGTTGCGGGTCACCGGTAGGTTTTGCTGATGTGCTTCTTCGAGCAGGAGCGTCATGGTGTCGATGGCGCGTTGCAGGACGGAGGTAAAGCCATGAACGAAGGGAATGTCGCGGAGTTTGGCGCCGGCGATCCGGGCTTCATCGCGGCCCAGCGCGGTGAGGGGGATGTCGGTCTCGCCCGTAAAGCGGTTCTCGAGATTCCAGGCGGATTGTCCGTGGCGGACGAGGACGAGCAGCGGCATAATGTAAATATACATTATTGGAGATTGTTTGTCAGCAGGATCACGGGCCAGGCGCCGGGGCCGTCGGGCCAGGAGAGGGTGGGTCCGGGGCATCCAGCCGTAGCGCGGCTTTCTTGTGGGGCGCGGTTGTCGTTGGCTGCGGGCCTGTCGCGGACGGCTGCCTCAACGGTTTGCCCTGTAAAGCGGTTGGTCCAGTGCGTGGGTACGTCGGCGGGAAGTTGCAGTGACAACGGCTGCGGTTCCGTGACGCCATAGCGGATCAGCGGAACGGCGACGAGGGCCCAATGTTCTCCATGATGACGGAGAAAAGCGAGCCAGGGGCCGGAGCAGACCAGCGGGGTGTAGGAGCCTTTGTTGAAGACCTCGGGTCGGGTGTTGCGGTATTGGAGGGTACGGTAGATAGTAAAAAGTTTTTCGACGCCTTCGTCGCGGTGAGTATGGAGGAAGTCGAACAGGGCGTCGCCGTCTTGCCTCTCGGCCGATCGCAGCTCGCGAAGCAGGGTCATCCTACGGGCGAAATCTACCGGCCGGCGATTATCCGGATCGACGAAGCTTTCTTCCCAGAGCTCCGCGCCCTGATAGATATCGGGAACGCCGGGCGCCGTGAGTTTGAGCAGCAGGAGCGAAAGGCTATAGACGGCGGCGCGGTGTACAATGGTCCGGGCAAAGGGCGCGAATTCCGCGAGAAAGGGAGCGTCGGGTTTCAGCAGGGCAGTGGCGAAGGCCTGGCATTGTTGCTCGTAGGCTTCGTCCGGCTCGTCGTAATTGGTCTCGGTGCCTGCCTCGCGCAGTGCTTTTGTGAGGTAGCCGGCGAACCGTTCCCGGAACAGGTCGTCCACGATACCATGGGCCGGGAAACCGCCGAGCAGGGCCTGGTAGATCAGGTATTCGTCATTAGGGGAGGGCGAAAGCCGCGAGGCGGAAGCCGGACGGGCGCCCAAAGCAGGGCTCGAACGGTCCGGCGGGAGAGAAGTCCGGCGGGGGACGGCGGCTACGAGTGGCGCGTTGAGTTGCCGCCAGCGGGTCACGGCGGTTATCCATTCCTGTGGCATCGCGCTGAGGACGGAAAGACGGATGCGGCTGTCTTCGCCGCGTTTGGTATCATGGGTCGTGGTGGCGTTCAATGAATCCGGCAGGCTTTGCTGACGATCCTGCATGAGCCGGTGGAAAGCTTCCGGCGCGACGCCCGCGATAGCGGGGGTATCACCGACTTCGCAGTGGGCGATATAGGGGTTGTAGATATAGAAGGTGGTGTCTTCGATCCCTTTGGCGGCGAGAGGGCCGGTGAACTGCATGAGCCGGGTGAGAAAGGTAAGCTGTTGGGACGCAGCCGGTCCGACGGAGGCCGCCGCATAGCGGGTGATGCCGTCGAGGTAGTTTAGTTCGGTGAGGAGATCAGGCCGGCGTTCCCGTGCGGAAGCCAGCGAACGGGAGAAATGCGCCGCATCTTCGGGTGAGCCGCCGGTGGGGTCGGGGTAGGCCCGGTAGATAGGAAATGCCGCCATCCAGGTGGCCAGGGCTTCCTTTAGCCGGGCCTGGTCCTGCGCAGAAGCCGGACGCGAACGGCCCGGCGGGAGGGAGGGCAGGCTGGTCAGCAGGTTCATGAGGTTATCCAATTCGCCGGCCATGTGGCGGTGCAGGTAATCGAGCTTGCGTTCATAAACGATGGTGGGATAGGGGGGCAGGCCGATCACCTGGTGAGAATAAAAATCCAGCAGCTCGCGGCTGCCATCGGCATCGGTGAGCAGCTGACCCGCCGCGGCGAGGAAATCGTAGCCCGTGCTGCCTTCCAGGGACCAGTCGGCCGGCATCCGTTCTTCTCCGGTTAGGATCTTTTCCGCCACGACATAGGTGTCTTCCCCGAACAACGTTTTGAGCCACTGCAGGTATTGTTTGGGTTGGGCGAGGCCGTCGATGTGATCGATGCGCAGGCCGTTGATCCAGCCGCTGGTATACCAGTGATGGATAACCGAATGATAATCCCGGAAGACCACGGGGTCTTCCATTCGCAGGCAGATGAGGCTGTTGACGGTGAAGAAGCGGCGGTAGTTGATATGGGTCGCCGCGAGCCGGTGGTGGGTGAGCACATAGTACTGGCTTTGCAGCAGGGATTCGAGGAGGTGGATGCGCTGGTTGAAGAACTGGATCCGCGCGGCCACGAAATCTGGCCAGGCGGCATACGCGCTCATCTGTTGCAGCCATTGGGTCCTGGCGGCCTTCCAGGTGGGCCCGTCGGAAGCCAGCGCTTTTTCGAAGGCATCGAGTGCCGTCGACATCCCGGCCGGATAACCGTCCGACATGGTGCAGATCCAGCGGTAGAGGCGTGCGGCGACGGGATAGTCCTTGTCGTAATACCGGATCACGAAACCGGCGTCGGTGAACTGAAGGGTGAGTTCGCCTTTTTCGAGACATTCGCCGAGGGGGGCGCCGAGGAAGGGGGCCATGAGCTTATCGCCCTCCGGCAATTCATGATCGCCAATAATGTCGAAAAAACGATAATAAGGAGATTGCGGACCGCGCTCCAGCGCATCGTAGAGCCAGGGATTGGCGGTATCGTAAGCCATGTGGTTGGGCACGATGTCCTGCAGCCAGTCCATGTCATAGGCTTTCAGCCGTGTGGCCAGCGCGGCCAGCTCTTCCTCGGTGCCGATGGCCGGGTTGAGCCGGAGCGGATCGATGACGTCATACCCATGATTGCTGCCTTTGACAGACATGGTGATCGGCGCGGCATAGACGGTGGAGATGCCCAGGTCATGGAGATAGTCCAGGATCGCGTCGAGATCGCGGAAGGTGAATTTTTCGTGTAGCTGTATGCGATAGGTGCTTCGCGGGTTAAGCATCAGGCAAAAAATTTAATAGTTCTTTTCGTAAACGACCACGGAGTAGGGGGCGATGTGAAGGAATTCACCGGGCCGGGCCTCGGCGGCGGCGGATGAACCCGGTCCGTTCCATTGGGTATCGGCGGAATCGAAGATCTTCCCGAGATGTTTCCAGGTGATGTTCTCCAGGCTCACGGGCTGATCGCCAAAATGGAACCAGATAAAAAGCTGGTCGGTGAGGATCTTGCGTTCGATGGGCAGGGTGAGGCCGGACGGGGGGTGGACCACCATGGTATCGCGGGCCCTGCCCTGTAGCGCGGGACGGCTCTGGCGGAAGCGGATCAGGTGCCGATAATAGCGGAGTAGGGTCGCGCCGGGTTCGTCGGTGATCCGCCAGGAGAGCGCGGAGCGGTTGAAGGTGGCTTCGGATTGCGGGTCCGGCAGTTCGGTGGTGTGTTTGAACTCGCGCGCGCGGCCTTCATGTACGGATTTGATGAGCTCGGGGTCGCCGAAGTCCACGAAGTATTGGAAGGGATTCCTTTCCCCGTATTCTTCGCCCATGAACAGCAGCGGCACATAGGGAGAGAGTAGTACCGTGGCGGCGGCAAGCTTGAGCTGTTCGAAATTCAGCACACCCGTGAGCCGTTCGCCTTCGGCCCGGTTGCCCACATGGTCATGGTTTTGGGCGAAGACGACGAACTGGTCATAAGGAATATGATCCGCCGAGCCGCCGAAGGTGCGGTGACGATGGGTGGAGTAAACATTGTTGTATACATAAGTGTTCCTGAAGGCGCGTTCCAGGTGGGTAATCTCGCCAAAGTCCTGGTAATAGCCGCTGGTATCGCCGGTGAGCAGGGCGCGGAGGGAGTGATGGAATTCGTCGACCCACTGACCATCCATGCCATAGCCGCCTTTGGAGGGCGGGTTGATATAGCGGGCAGCGTTGAGATCCATTTCGACGATGAGCTCTTTTTTGCAGCCGGTGCGGGCGCCGATCTCCGTGGCCACCTCCTTGAGCTGTTGTATAAAGGGAATAGCGCTGTTGTCGAAAATGGCGTGTACGGCGTCGAGGCGGAGGGC
>Ga0134128_10011181_pt1 | contig 10740 bp, 8 predicted proteins | sample KB31754_FD_96462 | JGI IMG/M metagenome (GOLD analysis project Ga0134128, IMG submission 96462) | Terrestrial soil microbial communities with excess Nitrogen fertilizer from Kellogg Biological Station, Michigan, USA - KB3-175-4 | ecosystem: Environmental > Terrestrial > Soil > Unclassified ...
AACACCTTGCTCGTGAGCCCGAAGCCGAACCAGACGATCGACAGCGGCACCCACGCGATGCTCGAAACCGGCCGCATCGCCTCGACGATCGGCAGGAAGACATTCCCGAGATGCTTCGCGCGGCCGAGGACGAGCCCGAGGAGCGCGGCGCTCGCGGCGCCGACGATCCAGCCGATTGCGAACACGTGCAGGCTCGCGAGCAGATCGTGCGCGAGATCCTTGCCCGCGTACTGCACGAGCTCGCGGACGACGGCGAGCGGTCCCGGCAAGCGGTTGATGACGCCGCCGCCGTGCGCGAGCAGGCGTGAAAGCACCGTCCACGCAAACAGCGCGACGGCGGTGCCCGCGACACCGAACAGCCACGCGACGACGCGCGGCGGCAGGCGCTCGTCCGCGTTGCGTGCGATCCGGTCCGCTGCCGTCGCCACGTTCCTACTGCTTCGACGCCAGCACTTCCTTCGCGAGCGTCGTGTTCTCGAACTTGCGCGTGAACGACGGCAGGTCGATGCCCTTCGGCGCGAAGCCGAGCTCCTGCGCCACCTTCTCGGTCTCGACGATGCCCTCGACGTCGGGCACGTAGGACGCGGCCACGCCGATCAGGTCCTTCTCGAACGAGTAGCGCACCGATGCCTCGTCGACCTTCGCGAACTCGGCCATCTGCTTGTACGCCTGGTCGGGACTCTTCTTGATGAAGTCGGTTGCGGCGAACTGCGCACGCAGCACGTCCTTCACCGCATCGGGATGCTCCTTGATGAACTTGCTGCTGGCGATGAAGCCGTCGCCGGGTGCCGGGCGGCCGATCGCATCGGACCCGGTGAAGAGCACGCGGCCGATGCCTTTCAGCACCATTTCCGAGACGTACGGCACATACCCGGCGACGACTTCGGCGCCGCCCGAATCGAGCACGCCAACCATGCCGGGCCCGGTGCCCGACACGAAGTATTCGTTCGCGCTCGGATCGACGCCGGCCTTCTTGAGCCCGATCTGGAAGAAGAGCGTCGATGCCGTCTTGAGGCCGCTCACGACGACCTTCTTGTGCACGATGTCCTTCGCGCTCTTGATCGAACTGTTCTTCGCGACGACGGTGACGTTCGCGTTGACGAACGACTGGCCGACGAACTGCGCCGCATCCGGCGATTGCGAAAAGATCACGACGGCCGAGATGCTGTTGCCCCACGCGATGTCGAGCTTGCCCGCGGCGATGGCGCTGGCCGCGCCGGGCAGACCCTGGTTGATCGGCACCCAGTTCACCGTGTAGCCCTTGTCCTCGAGCATGTGCTGCGCGCGCATGATCGGCACCGGCGAGACCACCGGGAAATAGCCGATGTTGATCGTGATGCCCTTGCCGGGCTGGTCCGCGGCCTCTGCGGTTCCCGGCAATGCGGCGACGAGCGCGAACGATGCGCTCAAGGCGACGAGCGTACGGCGCAGACGATTCATGACTCCTCCTTGGTGGGTCGACGGCGAATGCCGCGGGTAAGACTGCCAGCTACGGTTTCATCAGCACCTTGATCGAATCGAGCGAGTTTGCGACCTCGATCGCCTCGTCCCATCGCTCGAGCGGGTAATCGTGCGTGACGATGCCCTTCGACGTGACGAGACCGCGCGACAGCAGGTCGATCGCGATCGGATAGCAGTACGGTCCGAGGTGCGCGCCGCGCACGTCGAGTTCCTTGCGATCGCCGATGATCGACCAGTCGGCGGTCGTGTCCTTGCCGAACACGGAGAATTCGACGAAGCGCCCGAGCTTGCGGATCAGCTCGAGTCCCTGCGTCGCGCCCGACGGTGAGCCGGTCGCCTCGATGTAGACGTCGCATCCATAACCGGAGGTGAGGCCCTTGACGACCGCGAGCGCGTCATCGTTCTTCGGATCGATCGTCACGTCGGCACCGTAGCGGCGGGCGAGCGCGAGGCGCTCGTCGACCATGTCGATGACGACGAGCTTGCGCGGCGTCTTGAGCTTCGCGACCTGCACCATCATCAGTCCGATCGGGCCCGCGCCGGCGATGACGACGACGTCGTCCAACTGGATGTCGCCGCGCGTCACCGCGTGGATCGCGCAGGCGAGCGGCTCGATGATCGCCGCGTCCTCGAGCGGCAGCTCGGGCGGGATCTTGTGCACGATCGCGGTGGGCGGAATGCGCATGTACTGCGCCATGCCGCCATCGGCCACTTCGCGCTGGAAGCCGAAGATGTTGTGCACCTCGCACATCCAGTACTTGCCCGAGCGGCAGTAGCGGCACTTCTCGCACGGCACGATCTGCTCGGCGATGACGCGATCGCCGACCGCGACGTCGAAGTGCGCGGCAGCGTCCTCACCGAGTTCGTGGACGTAGCCGAAGAACTCGTGGCCCGGAACGACCGGCGCCTTCACCCACGATGCGGTGCCGTTGCCGCCCCAGAACATCTTCGCGCCCGACCAGCACTTGCAGTCGCTCGCGCAGATGCCGCAGGCACCGATGCGAATCACCATCTCGCGTCGCCCGGCACGAGGACGCGATACCTTCTCGACGCGGTAGTCCTTCGGCGCGTGGCAGACGATGGCCGTCATCCGCGTGTCGGTGGTCATGTCGAATCCTTTCTCCGGTGCCCGCGTCGCATGGTTCCCGGCCGCTTCAGGCCGCCTTGCCGCTGCCGGTCGCGACCCACAGATCCCAGTCGGCGCCGACGAGATGCGAGTCGGCGAACATCGGCTGCGCTGGCGTCGCACGCTCGACGAGACCGAGCTGGCCGCAGCCGGTGACACCCTTGTCGACGCCGTCGCGCAGCGGATCGACGTAGACGTCGAACCAGTCCTCGAGCTGCCCGCGCAGGTTCGCCACCGTTGCGCTCACGTTCGCATCGTCGATGCGATTCGTGCGCTCGCCGGCATCGGTGCGCAGGTCGAAGAGCTCGTGCGGCCCGTCGGGATAGCGGTGCACGTATTTCCACTCGCGGGTGCGCACCATGCGCACCGGCCCGTATTCGTCGTAGACGACGATCGGCGCGTCGACGACTGCGTCGCGACCTTCGAGGACCGCCCTGAAGCTGCGGCCCGGCTTGCGGCGCGCCGGCACGTGCGTGACGCCGGCGTAATCGAGCAGCGTCGGAAAGACGTCGTAGCCGCTGACCAGCGTATCGCTGACGCGTCCCGTCGCAATGCGCTGTGGCTGCGACGCGATGCACGGCACCTTGACCGACGTGTCGTACATGTTCTGCGGCCGCGTGCCGTTACCCTTGCCCCAGATGCCGTGATGGCCGAGGTTCATTCCGTTGTCGCTCATGAACACGACGAGCGTGCTCTCGGTCAGGCCCTGCGCGTCGAGCTCGCCGAGCACGCGGCCGATCGCCGCATCCATCGCGCTCACGGCCGCGAAATAGCCGACCAGGCTCTGGCGCCGTTCCTTGCGTCCTTTCTCGATCGCCGGCTTGCCGCCGGTGAACCACGGATGCGGCGGCTCGTCGGGACACGACGCGAAGCTGCAGTCGCGGTAGAGATCGGTGAACGCCTTCGGATGGCAGTCGATCCACGGATAGTGCGGGGCGGTGAAGCACAGCGACAGCCAGAACGGCTCGTCTCGTTTCGTTTCGTCGCGAATGAATTTGCGCGCGACGTCGGACAGTGCGTCGGACAGGTAGCCGTCGACAGTGACCGACCGGTCGTGGTCGATCATCGGCGCGTCGTAGTACGGGCCCATCCCCGATTGATGCGCGAACCATTTGACGAAGTTCGGCCGCGGCACATCGCTCGCGCCGAGATGCCATTTGCCGACGAGGCCGCAGCGATAGCCGTTCGCGGCGAGCACGTCGGTGACGAGCGTCTGCCCCGCGAGGTAGTCGACGCGTGTCTCGCCGACGCTGCCGGCGCGGATCCAGTCGTGCACGCCATGGCGCGACGGAATGTCGCCGGTCAGAAGCGACGCACGCGCGGGCGAGCAGACCGGTGACGTGCAGAAGAAGTTGTCGAAGCGAATGCCGTTTTGCGCGAGCCGGTCGAGGGTCGGCGTGCGGATCTCGGGATTGCCCGCGCAGCCGAGCGCCCACGCGCCCTGATCGTCGCTCAGGATGAACACGATGTTCGGCCGTTCGGCCCGCCTGCTTGCCACGCTGCGTCCTCCTTTAGCACCTGATACGGCGGCGCTGCTGCACAATCGATTGTGCCAAGCCGGGCGCGGCGGCGCAAGCGGGGGATATCGTGCAAGAATCCGTGACCGCCAACGCGCGACCCGGGCATGCGCAAACGCAAATCGACGATCTACGATCTCGCCGAGCTCGCCGGGGTATCGGCGTCGACGGTGAGCGCCGTGCTGAGCGGGAACTGGAAGGCGCGGCGCATCGCCGAGGCCACGGCGAAAAAGGTCGCACGACTGGCAGCCGCGCAGCGGTACACGGTCAACCGGCAGGCGAGCGGCCTGCGCAAGAGCCGTTCGGGCCTGATCGGCATGATCATCCCGATGCACGACAACCGCTTCTTCAGCAGCATGTCGCAGGCCTTCGAGCGGCTTGCGCGCGAGCGGCACTGGTATCCGATCGTCGTCAGCACGTTGCGCGATCCGGCACTGGAGCTCGAGACCGTGCGCACGCTGATCTCGTACCGGATCGAATATCTCGTCGTTGCCGGTGCGACCGATCCCGATTCGGTGAGCCGCGAATGCCGGCGCCACGGCGTCGCGCACGTCAACGTCGACCTGCCGGGCACGCGAGCGACGTCCGTCATCAGCGACAACTACTGGGGCGCGCAGCAACTGACGCAGGCGCTGATCGACCGTTCCAGCCCGACGCGGTCGCGGCTGCGCAACAAGGCCTATTTCGTCGGCGGCATCGCCACCGACTATGCGACGAGACGACGAATGGAAGGCTTTGCCGACGTCGTCACGACCCGCTTCGGCCAGGTCGACGCCGAGCAGATCGACGCGTGCGGGTACGAAGCTGCGCTCGCGGAAGCGGCCGTACGCTCGCTCCACGCGCGCATCGGCGGCCTCCCGCGGGCGCTCTTCATCAACTCGACGATCGCGCTCGAAGGCGTCGTGCGCTTTCTCAAGACGCTGCCCGCCGACGACCTCGCCCGGTGCGCGTTCGGCTGCTACGACTGGGATCCTTTTGCGAGCGTCCTGAGCTTCCCGCTCCTGATGGTGCGCCAGAACGTCGACGGATTGCTCGGCGAGGCATTCCGGATCATCGATTCGAAGTCGTTCGGCGAGAAGCGGCTGATCGAGATCAAGCCCGATCTGCTGTTCGCGCACGACGTCGCCGCGGTCCCCACGCCGACGGGTGCGCCGCTTCCGTCCGCGCTCGGCATCACCTGAGAACGCTTCAGCTTGCTCGAAATGAATCGGCCCCGGCTGCGCGACAGCCGGGGCCGATTTTCCTGCGACGTGCGCGCTTAGTCGAACATGTTGTTGATCGAGTCCACGATGCTATTGAGACCCGAGATCGTCGTCACGTAGGACGGCAGGCCGCAGCCACCGAGCGCCTTGTTCGCGTCGGCCAGCACCTGGCTCACCGTCTTGCCCGCGGCGGGGCCGCTCGGCAGCACGTACGATCCCAGTCCGGCCGGCAGCTTGCCGGCGTTCGAGATCAGCACGTTGAGCTCGAGCGCGAGCACCTGGCCGCCGAACACGCACCGCGACGCGCGCGTGACTTTGTCCGGCAGCGCCGTCAGCCGCCGTCCGAAATCAGCGTCAACTCCGGCCGCGGCCTGTCCCGCGGGCTTCCATCGGGCAGCACCCGTTCGCACTCGTCGAAGATGCGCGAACGGCAGGCCGCGCATTTCGCCGCGTCGAGCTTCGCGTAGATGGACGCCACTGCCTTGTCTTTCGTCGCGAACACGCGATCGCGGCCGATTGCGTCCAGGTAGCCGCCGCGTTCGAGCAACGCGAAAACTTCAGGTCGCATCTTGCACAAATACAGCTCGCCGCCGCCATCGCGCAATTGCCGCGCGAGGTTCGCGAGGAGTTCGGCGCCCGCGGTGTCGATCAGGTTCACGTCGCTGCCGATGAGCAGCACGTGACGCGCGGAAGGACGTTGCGCGCGCGCGGCTTCGATCTCGTCGCGGATATGCTCGACGGAACCGAAGAACAGCGCGCCTTCGATGCGCAGCATGTCGAGCTGCGGGCAGAGCGGCGTGTCGGCGCTCGTACGTCGAAAGCGTCGCTGCTGCGACGGATCGGGCGCGACGCGCAGCACGAGCGGGTGCGTCGCCCAATTGAGATAGACGAGCAGCGACGCGAGGACGCCGACGAGAATCGCGACTTCCAGGCGGATCGTCAGCGTCGCCACGAACGTGATCGCGAGCGTCAGCGCATCGGCTCGGCTCGTGCGCCAGACGCGGCGCATCGCATCCACGTCGATCAGTCCGAGGGCGACGATGAAGAGCACCGCCGCCATCGACGCGACCGGCAGGTAGCCGGCGAGCGGACGCACGAGCAGCAGGATCGCGAGCAGCAGGACGCCGGAGAACACGCAGGCGAGCGGCGTGCGCGCACCGGCGTCGAAATTCGCGCCGGTCCGGTTGAACGAGCCCGACGTCGGATAGCTCGACGTGAACGCGCCGACGATGTTCGCAAGGCCCTGTCCGATGAATTCCTGGTTGCCGTCGATGCGCTGGCCCGAGCGGAGGGCAACGGCGCGCGCGCTCGAGATCGCTTCCGACAGACCGATCACCGTGAGCGCGAGCGCGATCGGCGCCAGCGCCTGCCATGTGTGCAGCGACATCTCGGGCATCGACAGCGGCGGTACGGCGGATCGCAGGGCGCCAATCGTCGGCACGTGCGCGAGGCCGGCCAGCGAGAGTGCCCATGCGAAGAGCGCGCCGGCGACGATGCCCGTCAGCATGTAGGGCACCTGCGGCAGCGCCTTGCGGCCGACGATCGACGCGACGAGCGTGAACATGCCGACGCCAAGCACCCACGGGTCGGTCGCCCCCACGTGCGTCGCGAAATCGCGCAAGCCCGCGATGAAGCTCGGCTGTTGCGGCACGTCGATGCCGAAGAAGTTGCGCAGTTGCGCGCCGATGATCAGAAGCCCGGCACCCGCGGTGAAGCCGATCACGACGGACGTCGAGATGAAGTTCACGAGCGAGCCGAGCCGTGCGACGCCGAGGCCGAACTTGATGATGCCGACCATCAGGTTCAGCGTGAGCACGATCGCTACGTACGTCGGCGAGAACGGCACCGCGATCGCACTGACCGTCGCGAACACCATCAGCGACGTCGCATTCGTCGGGCCCGACATCAGGTGCCATGACGAGCCCCAAAGCGCGCCGACGATCGCGGGCAGCATCGAGCCGTAGAGACCGTATTCGGGCGGCATCCCCGCGAGCGTCGCGTACGCGACGCCCTGCGGCAGCACCATCACCGCGCCGACGAGGCCGGCGAGCAGGTCGGCGCGCAGCGTCGCGCGACCGACCCGGTTGCGCCAGGCGAGAAACGGGAAGAGCTTCAGCGCGATCGGCGGCACGACGATGCGCGCAGGACGCGCGAACCGGGAATCAGACCTTGCCCTTCCACGGAACCACGAGATGTTCGACGTAACGCATCAGCAGGTCGAACAGATATGCGACGACGCCGATCACGATGATGCCCATGATCACGATGTCGGTGCGCAGGAAGTTCGACGCGTTCAGCACCATTTGTCCGAGGCCGACGGTCGCCGCCACCATTTCCGCCGCGACGAGCGTCGTCCAGCCGAAGCCGATCGCGATGCGCATCCCGGTCATGATCTCGGGCATCGCCGCGGGAATGACGACGTGCCAGATCACCTGCCACTTCGATGCGCCCATCGAATAGGCGGCGTTGATCTGCTCGATCGTGACGCTGCGCACGCCGGCGCGCGCTGCCATGGCGAGCGGCGCGAAGCAGGCAAGGTAGATCAGCACGATCTTGGCCGTCTCGTCGATGCCGAACCAGATCACGATCAGCGGCAGGTACGCGAGCGGCGGCAGCGGCCGATAGAACTCGATCGGCGGATCGAAGATGCCGCGCGCGATCCGCGAGACCCCCATCGCGATGCCGACAGGCACCGCCGTGACGACGGCCAGCACGAACGCCGCGAAAACGCGGTAGAGGCTCCACCAGAAATGCTCGGTCAGCGGCTTGCCGCCCTGGATGTCGCCACGCCACGCCTCGCCGAAGCTCGTGAAGATCTTCTCGGGCGTGGGCAGGAACAGGTCCTTGATCCAGCCCATATGCGTCGCCACCCACCACAGCACGAGCAGCGCAAGCACCGTGACGACGCTGATCAGCGTGCTCGGTCCTTCGCCGGGGACGCTGTAGCCCTTGATGGCGCGGATGCCATCGTCCGCGCCAGAGGTTGGTCGCGTCGCCGATGCGCCGACATCTTCGTCGACGACGACCACATCGGGCGGCGCCACTGGGGCGTTCGGGATCGTGCTCACGTCAGTCGAGCGAGCATGGCGGATGTTTCATCTAGGCCGCCTCGCGCTCGTCGCCGGGCAGCGTCGAGTGGATGAGCTGCAGCACTTCCTCGCGCAGCGCGATGAACTGCGGATCCGCCTTCACCTTGCGCGCGTCGCGGCAGTCGACGAACCGGCGACCGAAATCCACCTTGTAGCGATGTGCGATGCGCCCCGGGGACGGCGTCATCACGATGAGATCCGTCGCGAGGAACAGCGCTTCCTCGACGCTGTGCGTGATGAAGAAGAACATCTTGCGCGTCGCCTGCCACAGGTAGAGGATCAGCTCCTGGATCTGCTCGCGCGTCAGGGCATCGAGCGCGCCGAGCGGCTCGTCCATCAGCATGACTTCAGGGTCGCTTGCGAGCGCTCGCGCGAGGCCCACCCGCTGCTGCATGCCACCGGAAATCTGGTAGACAGGGTAGCGCGCGAATTTCTCGAGGCCGACGAGCTTCAGCTTGTCGATCGCCGCGGCCCGCCGCTGCGAGCGAGGCACGCCGCGCATCCGCAGTCCGAACTCGACGTTCTCGACGACGTTGAGCCAGGGCATCAGCGCATGCTTCTGGAACACGACGCCGCGCTCGGCGCCCGGGCCGATCACGCGCCGCCCGTCGAGGACGATCTCGCCGGCCGACGGCTGCATGAACCCCGCGAGGCAGGACAGCAGGGTCGTCTTGCCGCAACCCGAGGCGCCGAGTGCGACGACGAAATCGCCGGGATCGAGCCCGAGGTTGACGTTCGACAGCGCGAGCGTCGTGCGCCCGGACGTGCCGGCGTACTTGACGCTGACGTTGCGGATTTCGAGCTTGCTCAAGGAGGGCTGCCGGAGAACGAACAGCCCGCAAGATTACGCCGAGTGGCGCGACGGCGCGAGCGATTCGCGCCAAGCGCACTTCGCAAGGCGCCGCGGGGGGGCGCCTCGATCATTCGGCGGGCGGCGCGTTCAGGTCGGGCGACGATGTGGGCGACCGTGCCGAAGTCACCGGCTACGAGTTCCATCCTGAAGGCGTGCGCGGCGGTGCCGAGGGGTTCGCAACAGGCGCCACCGCTTCGCGCCGCGCGACGGTCGCCGCCGCGCTCGTCATCGCGACCGCCGTTTCGCTCGTCCTGGAACGCACCGACCGCGGGGCGAAAAAGGCGCGCGACGAGGCGTCGGTCGCGAATGCCGTCAGCAATTTCATGACGGATCTTTCAGCGCCAATAGCGTCGATCGCAACTTCGACAAGCCGACGCGCGAGCTGTCGGCCGTCGAGTTGCTCGATCGCGGCGCGAGAAACGTCGACGTTGGCCTCGACCAGGCGTGCCGCAAACGATGTCCCGCAGAGCGCGCCGCGCACGCGTCGAGCGCGCGCTCGCGGGATCGGCTGAGACCGCTACTTCATCGCATCCTTGACGTACTGGTCGGTGACGACCATCGAGTAGTCGGGCAGCGTCTTCTCGATCTGCTTTTGCGAAAGCTCGAACTTCGACGTCGCTTCGAGTGCCTTCGCGGCGATGCTGTCCTTGCCGCCGCCCAGCCATTTGCTGTTCTGCTCGGCGAGCGTCGGGAAGTGATAGAGCGCCATGCCCGCCGGGACGTTTTCGGGCTTCGCGCCCGACCACTTGGCCACCGCCTTCACTTCCGGCGAATCGGCCGTCCACTTAGCCTTGTTGTCGCGATAGCGCGCGTCGGCGGCCGCGAGCACCTTGACGAACTTGACCATGAAGTCGTGGTGATCCTTCGCCCAGTTCTTGTTGACCACATAGCCGTCGAACGTCGCCTTGCCGGTCTCGGCCGACAGCTTGCCCGACGTCATGATCACCTTGCCGTCCTTCTTGACTTCGGAGAGGACCGGGTCCCAGATCCACGTCGCCTGGATGTCGCCGCGCTGCCATGCGGCGCGAACTTCCGGCGGACGCATGTTGAGGATCTGCACGTCCTTCGGGTCGATACCCGCCTGCTCGAGCGCGACCATCGTGTGGAAGTGCGTGGTCGAGTTGAACGGCATCGCGATCTTCTTGCCCTTCAGATCCTTGATGCTGTTGATGCCGGAACCATTCTTCGCGACGAGCGCCTCGGCGTCGCCGATGTCGTCGAGAATCCAGAAGAGCTCGAACGGCTCGCCGCGCGAGACCGCCGCGGCGATGCCCGCGGAGCCGACCTCGCCGATCTGCACGGCGCCGGACGCCATGGCCTTGATCACTTCGCCGCCACCGCCGAACTGCTTCCAGTTGATCTTGTAGCCGGTCGCCTTTTCGAGGTCCTTCGCGTCCTGCGACACGCGGTACGGATCGAGCATGTCCTGATAGGCGATCGTCACTTCCTTCTGCTGCGCCATGGCGGCGCTCGCCGCGAACGCGAGTGCAAC
>Ga0134128_10011182_pt1 | contig 10740 bp, 14 predicted proteins | sample KB31754_FD_96462 | JGI IMG/M metagenome (GOLD analysis project Ga0134128, IMG submission 96462) | Terrestrial soil microbial communities with excess Nitrogen fertilizer from Kellogg Biological Station, Michigan, USA - KB3-175-4 | ecosystem: Environmental > Terrestrial > Soil > Unclassified ...
AGCGTCTACGACACTACCGCCGCGCTGCTCAGCAGAGTCGGCGAGCGCGGGCTCGCATGGGTCGCAGCCGACCGGGCCATATCCGCAGCCGAGCAGTCATGCCAGCCCCTGATGATCGCGCTTAGCGCGTACCGGATGGCCTACCTCCTCACCAGCCGGAAACGCCCGGAAGACGCACTCGCGCTCGCCACCACGGCAGCAACAGCAATCGCCCAGCTCAACCCCGCGCCGATGCCCGAACGCCTCAGCATCCACGGCGGCCTGCACCTGGCCGCAGCCAACGCAGCCGCCGCCCAGTACGACACCGCGCTGACAGCCTCCCACCTCTCAAGCGCCGAACGTATCGCGGGACAACTCGGGCACGACGCGAATTTCCTGGGAACCGCGTTCGGGCCGGTCAACGTGGCCATTCACAAGATGTCGACGTCGGCGCGGCTCGGTGACTGGACATCCGTCCTCAGGATCGGCGAATCACTCGACGCCGCGACCATGCCGACGGGCCTCATCGGCAGACGCACCCAAGTAAAACTCGACCTTGCCCGCGCCTACGCCATGCGCCGCCAGGACGCGGCAGCCGTCAACACGCTCCTGTCCGCCGAGCAACTCAGCCCGCAGCTTGTCCGATTTCACAACCACACGCACGACGTAATCAACTGCCTGCTCCGCCGCGAGCACCGCGCATCGACGCCGCAACTCCGCCCGCTAGCCCACCGCGCCGGCCTCAGCTAATTACCCGCACTAAAGTGCGGGTAATTAACCTTCACGCCAGTACGGTATGCAGTCGTCTCGCCAACCCTAAGGTTTTACCGCTACCGCCACTCGTAGCGACCTGAACCGCAATCTCCGCACTATCCCGCAGCTCAGGAAACGACCAAAGGAAGGCAAGCCGATGCCGGTGCTCGATCCCGGAATCTCAACCGCGACCGGATTACCGCCATCGCTAAGCGACGCCATCGATTTTCCGCCTGACCCGGACCACCTCAGCGTCATCCCGCACGGTCCAGTGACCAGCCCAGATCATGTTGCTGCCTTGTGCGCTGACCTCCGGCCCGGCATCTCGCTTCTGACCAAGGCGTACCCGGAATTCACGATCAGCGAGCCCGAACCCGGCCGCAACGGACTCACCTGGACCGTAATCCGCAAAAGGCCCGGGCAGCCCGGCCTGTACGCCGCCGTCACTTCCGACCTCGGCGAACTCCGCGACATCCTCGCCCGCCACACAACCCAGCAACCAAACGGCAACGAATCGGAAACCTGACCCAACGCTCAGGCACGCGCGCCAAGCCCGCCCGACAAGGACCCAGCCATGCCGCAGCCGACAGAAGAAGTACCCATGCCGCCCCCGCAGCTCTCCACGCCAGCGCCGGCATGCCGCCGGAACCCCGACAGCCCCGCTGACCAGGCCTTGTCCACGATCGTCAAGATCCTGGCCAGAGATGGTTACAGCTTCTCCATCCCGTCCTGGGACGGCCACGCCTACCTGCGGATCAGCAACGCCCTCCAGGCCGTCACCGACGTGACAATCACTCCGCACGGCGACATCATCTGGGAATACCGGTCGGCCCGGTATCCCCATGCCAGCGAGCGCAGCCTCATTGCCACCGCGATCGAGTTGCTCGACCCCGACCGCACTGTGCCGCTGCCAGCTCTGGCTCCGGACCATCTCAAGCTGACGCCACTCGGGGCCATCCGCCATGCCCTTGCCCGCTACGGGCTCGCCGCCACCATCGCCCAGGCAGACGCCGACATCGGCCCTCTCCTCACTGCGGCCAACCCCCGCCAGCCGTGTCGCGGCACCGTCCTGATCAACAGCGACAGCGAACTGGCGTGGACCACCCGCGCTCCCCACCACCGTGACGGCGGCATCCCCCTGTCCGGCATCGCCACTTCTATCACCCGCGCGCTGGCCCGAGCCGAGCACCCAGCCATCCACCAACCGAATCAGGTACCGGCATGACCCAGCCGACCCGCACCATCACGGTCACCACCCGCAGGCGAGCCTGGCTGACACGGCTCACCGTCACCCGGCCCGAACACCCGCCGCTGCCACCCCAGCCAGGCACGCCGCACTACAACACCGGCCGCGCCCGCGAACTCTTCGCCCGCACCTCGACCATGCCGGCCACCAAGCGCGACCTCAAAATCGTCCTCACCGAGTACCGCTACGCCCTCCACTCGCTCCTCACCGCCCGCCCCCCGTAGCGAATGACCCGAACCCGAGAGCCACAAATGAACGACGACACGGCGATCAACCGCGTCAGCATCAGGCACGCCTACCAGCAAGTCGCCGACGCCATCATGGCGCGCATCGCATCCGGCTATTACACGATCAAGCTGCCCAGCGAGCGGGCCCTGGCCGAGGAATTCGGCGTCTCCTTCATCACCGTCCGCCACGCCACGGCCATCCTCCGCGAACGCGACCTGATCATCAGCATCCACGGCAGAGGCACCTACGTAGCAGCCGACCTCACCCGAACCCGCCCGCGAGCAGGACCGAGCTGACCCTTCCGCGCTACCGGTACGGATCAGCACCCGCACTGGCTGACGCAGCGGCCTGTCGGCCAGGTCACTCACTCACTGGACGAGCCTGCGAACCGGAAGGCGAGGATGCCGATGATCATCCGGAACGAGTCCGGAGCCCGGTGGCTGCCGGCCCGGATCGGCGATTTCGTGCAATGGCAGGCGAGCCTGCTGGAGGAGTCCGCGAGGCGCCTGGGCGCGGTCCTGCATCCTGGCGCCCGGGTCCACCGCCACGGGTCTGTCGGGTCGCCGGTCACCTTCCGCGGCCAGCGAGCGTGGCTGCGGGTCAGCCCGTTCCTCGCTCATGAGATGAACCCGCAGGCGTGGAAGGGCACGGCGGAAGCCGCAGTGATCCGAGGGGTCAGCAAGCCGGCCTTATTGCACCGGATCGAGTGGCAGGCCGACGGGCCCGAGCCGGTCCCGGTCAGCGCGGAAGTCCTGACCCTGGCGACCGACCCGGTGGCATCCCGTGAGCGCTTCCTGCGGATGGCCCCTGACCTGCCGCCGGACTGGTTCAGCGACCTGGCCGCATCGCTGGCGGCACTGCGCGGGTATCCGACGGGTCGCCGGTTCCCGGTCCACGACGCGCAGGAGTACGGCTACCTGCTCAGCGCGACCTACCGCCGCCCGGTCCCGCCCGGCTGCGTTCCGGCCTTCGGCACCGAGCACCTCGACCTTGCCTGGGCAAACGTCACCGCCCCGCAATTCCGGATCCTCGACATGGAGCACTGGGGCATTGCCGTCACCGGCTACGGCGCCGCCTACCTCTACCTCACCGCACTCGAAGTCCCGGCCGTGGCAGCCCAGGTACACAAAGCGCTGACCGGCGTGCTGGACACCCCGAGCGGCAGGTACGCCCAGCTCGTCGCCGCCGCGCTGATCATCAGGAACCTCACCCGGCTGCCTGATCCCGGCGGCCTAGCCGCCAGGCTCCACGACCACGCCGACACCCTGCTCGACTGAATCTTCCACCCGAACCGGCCACGGAGGCGCTCTCATGACCCATCAGCTCATCGCCAGCCCCTACCCCAACGGGCATCTCGTCGTCCGCCCTGGCTGTGACGGCGGAATCCGGATCGGCGCGGCCCGGTACGCCGAACTCCGCGACGCGGCCCCAGGCACCATCGTCCCGGCTTGGCTCGCCGAACCAGCTCGCACCGGATGGAACATCAACCTGGCAGGCCAGCCGATCCGCGGCACGGTCCTGATCCGGCCGGAAACCGCCTACGGGTACGCCCGCGCCAGCTACGAGCTCAACCTCGGCTGCAACTACGACTGCGAGCACTGCTATCTCGGCGAGAAACTGTTCGCCGGCCTGGACTGGCCCGGCCGCGAACGGCTCCTCCAGGTGATGGCCGACGCCGGGGTGCTCTGGCTCCAGCTCACCGGCGGCGAGCCGCTGATCGACCCCTTATTTCCCGAGACCCACGCCGCCGCGTGGGACCTGGGAATGATGATCCAGATCTCCTCCAACGGATCACGGCTGGACCAGGCCAGGGCCCTCGACCTGCTGACAGCACGCCGGCCGTACCGGCTGACGCTCAGCCTGTACGGGGCAACCGAGGAGTCCTACGACGCGATGACCCGCCGCCGGGGATCGTTCCGCCGGTTCATGCGCGGGCTCGCCGCCGCGCACGAAGCCGGCCTGGCGATGCGGATCAACATCGTCGTGTCCAACCGCAACGCCCACGAGATCCCGCAGATGAAAGCCATCGCCGACCGGTTCGGCATCGACTCGTTCGAGTTCACCAACATCAGCCCCACCATCCACGGCGGCGGGGAAGTGCTGCCCAGCCAGTCCCGGCAGATGCTCCGCCACCGCAGGCCCTACACCGGCTGCGGCGCCGGGATCACCCACTTCCACGCCGACCCCCATGGGAAGGCATCGATCTGCAAGGTCGGCCGCGACCCCCAGGTCGACCTGCTCACCGAGGGCGCGGACGGACTGCGCCGCCTGGCGGCTGCCGCCGACACGCTGCTGACCCGGCACGGCGGCTGCACCGGCTGCACCCTCCAGAAAACCTGCGGGACCTGCATGCCGCTGGCCAACCTCTACCGCCAGGCAAAAGCCCCGCTCCAATCCTTCTGCCAGCACGGAAAGGAGGCGAACCACCCAGCCTGAAGCCCTCGTCCCAGCACGAAGGGAGGTGAACATCTCATGACCGCAGTCGCCCTCGAACTGCTCACCCGCCCGCCCCGCGACCAGCACGCCGACACGCCTGGCGAACTCGCACCGGACGCCGTCGAATTCATCGCCGACACCGATAACCTGACCCTCAGGTGTTCGTGCGCCGCGAGCGACGATCAGCCGTACTGACGCCCAGCGTCAGTACGCCGTCCGCACGGGGACCCGGCATTCACCTGGCGGGTCCCCGTGACACGACAAAGGAGCGCAGCGTGGAACCACGCATCGCGTGGAACGACCTGCCCGGGCCCCTGAAGCAAGCGATCCGGGCCCGTACCGGCCCGATCACCGGCGTGCGCATAGCCTCGGCGGGACAGAACTCGCCGCTGGCTGCAACTATCGACGCTGAAAGCGGCACAGTATTCGTGAAGGGCATGCCCTCCGGGCATCGGCAGGTCGTCACCCAGGCCCGCGAGGCAGCAGTCGCCCCGCTCGTCAAGAGCATCTCCCCGGCGCTGCTGTGGCACTTCGACGAAGCCGGATGGAACGTCCTCGGCTACGAGCACGCGCCCGGACGCCACGCCGACTACACCCCCGGCTCACCGGACCTCGACCAGTTGGTGCACCTCATGGATGCTCTGAGCACTATAAACGCTCCGGACAATCCGGGACCGCTCAAGCGAGCCGAGGACCGCTGGAAGCCCTATGTTCATGACCCGGAAACGGCATCGGTCTTCGCCGGTGCCGCGCTCACCCACTCGGATTGGACACCGGACAACGTGCTGGTCTCGCCGAGTCGCGCCTGGTTGATCGACTGGGCCTGGCCCACCCTCGGGGCCGCCTGGACCGACCCTGCCTGCTGGATACTCCGCCTCATGGCATCCGGCGGCCACACCGCACGCCAAGCTGAACAACAAGCCTCCCGCCTTCCCGCGTTCCAGGCGGCCGACCCCGCCCACATCGACTTGTTCGCCGCAGCCAACGTCCGGCTCTGGGACGAGATCACCCAGACCAGCACGAGCACCTGGACGAATGACATGGCACGAGCCGCCCACGTGTGGCTCGCCTATCGCCAGGCCCGCTTACGACCGGCGAACGACGGAACAACCTGCCCCTGGCGCCCTCAGGTTTTCCAAGGTTTCCCTTACACCTCCATCCTTCCTTTCGATCCCACCTTGCCGAACGCCTTATCACATCAGTTCCGAGTCAGCGCCTCCGCCAGCAACCGCGCCCAACCAGCCCGGTCACACGCCAGCAGCTTGACTTGCCTCTGGATGGTGGACTCGGGCCGCGCAATGCGTTATTGCTGAAAAATGATGTTATTCGGGGAAGTACTTGGCGGCGAGTTTGGGAGGCGCGACGGCTAGCCAGCCGTCGGCCAGGGCTTCGCGTAGCGCCTTGTCGGAGACCTTCTGAAGCTGGATCAGTATGGCCGCGAAGCCGTTGAAGTGCGGGATCGTGAAGAAGGCATCGGGATTCGCCGCGAGTACGGCCTCTTTCTCGTTCAGGTCCTCGACGCTGACGGCCAGGATCGGGTCCGGCGGCGGGGTTTCGTCTCCGAACCGGCGCAGGTCGGCCTTGCTGAACCGGCGCTCCCACGCGAACGCCTTGCCGGCGATGAACCAGGTGCGATGCCCGTGCCGCTCCCCCTCGGTGACTTCGGGAAGCTCAAGCGCGATCGCCGCTACATCGTCGATTGTCGCCACGACAGTACGTTATCGCGCCGGCGGGCGGGCACCTCCACGTCTGGATCACCGCGACGCACTGGCAACGCCATTTGGGGCGCGCACGCGGACCGCGGACCGGCCGAGAGCGTCGGCTCGACGGATCGCGTCGGGGAGGCGGAATCGGCCGGTCATGGTGCGGATCTGTTCGGCGGCGTCAGCCAGGGGCAGGCCGATGGCGGTGACGTAAAGCGGCCGGGCCGAGCGGCCGCGCAGGACCGGGATGGCGTGGGTGGCCGTATGGAAGGCGGTCTTGGCCACGCCGATCACCGGGACGCCGAACTTCAGATGAGCATGGGCGCCCAGACCGGGCCGGCCCTCCGCGTCGAGGTCGACGTAGCCATCGATGATCAGCTGGCCGAGACCGGGGAGGTCAGCCAGGACCTCTCTTAAGGCTGGGAGTTCGCGACGGTAGAACTCTCCGGGCTCGTAGGCGACCACGTCCGGCAGCCACGCCGTTCGCTCGGCCGTGACCTCGGCGAAGGCAGCGTCATCGGCCAGCACGGCGGCGGCACAAGCGCCGCCGCTGGCCGGATAGCAGACGTCGACTGCCGCGAAGATGGTCAGGAATTAGCCCCTGGGGACGTGAGCGCGAACGCGCCCTGGCCGGTGAGGAAGGTCTTGTTGAGGCCGGTGCCGCTGACCGTAGCCCGGCCGACGTGCACCGGGCTCTGGGCGGCGCCGCCCCAGTCCCAGAAGACGTGCGCCCTGTCGGCGGCCACGTTGAACGGACCCTGGCCGGCGGCGTGGATATTGAGCCAGCTGCCGTTGGCGCCATGACCAGTGAGCGTGGCCCGGCCGACGAAGCCGGACAGGTCAGCCCAGTACACGTGGGTGTTGCCGACGCCGAGACCCTGCGGGCAGGCCTTGCGCGGGAGCTTGATGAACGACAGGTCCTTATGGGTGCCGTTCAGGTTGACGCGGCCGATCTCGTGACCCTGGCAACGGCTGAAGAACAGGTGCCCGCCGTCGGTCGCCAGGCCGTCAGCGACGCCGCCGCCGACCTCCTGCGGGAGCTTGATGAACTTCCGGTTGAGCCCGGTGCCGTTCGGGCGGACGCGGCCGATCGCGTTCTCGTCGACCCAGAACAGCCAGCCGTCGGCGGAGACCAGGCCGCGCGGGGTGTTCAGGTTGCGGACGAGTACGTGCGCGGTGCCGCCGTTCTTGGAGGCGAAGCTGAGCGTGTCGTGCAGTCCGGTCACCGTGACCCAGAAGACCTTGCCGCTGGCGATGGTCATTCCCGTCGCGCCGCCGTTGCCGGCCTTCGTGACCTTGCGCGCCGTGCCGCCGCCAACCGGGACGACCATGATGTTCACGCCGCGCACGAAGTACAGTCTGCCGCTGGCGGCTGCGGAAGACTTGCCCGCCGCGCTCGCGGCGGCCGCTCCTGCCAGTACGGTGGCGGCCGCCGCCAGGGCCGCAATTCCGCCGGCCAATACTCGCCTCATAGATGAGCTCCTTCTCAGCACCCCGATCCCAGCTCACCTATGGTCGCATGATCAACTAGTCACAGGTCAATGCTCGCTCCAGGCTTTGTCCAGTACCTGGGTGATCGTATCGGCGGGCTGCGCACCGGAGATTCCGTAGCGGCGGTCGATGACGAAGAACGGGACGCCGGTCACGCCGAGGCTGCGGGCCATGGCCTCCTCGGTGTCGACCTCGGAACCGAATTGGTTGCTGATGAGGACGGCAGTGACTTCGTCCTCGTCGAGGCCGGTCTCGACAGCGAGCTTGCTCAGCGACTCATGGTCGAAGATCGAGATCTGCTCGGTGAAGTAGGCGCTGTGCAGGCGTTCCATCAGCTCGTGCTGGCGGTGCCTGGCCTTGGCCAGTTGCAGCAGTCGGTGGGCGTCCCGGGTGTTGCCGCTTTGCAGGTCCGCCATCCGGAAGACCAGGCCGTCGGCGGCGGCCCGTTGCTCCATCTGCCGCTGTGCCTGCTCGGCTTGCTGCGCGGTCATGCCGTATTTTCCGGCCAGCACCGTGACCGTCGGCGACGTGATGCCCTTGGGGACGGTTGGGTCGAGCTCGAACGAGCGGTACGTGACCTCGACTTCGTCTTTCCGCGCGAACGCATCGAGCGCCTGCTCGAACCGGCGCTTGCCTAGATAGCACCACGGGCATACGACATCGGACCAAATCTCTACTCGCATGTGGGGGCTAACGCCGGGGCGCCGCTGGTGCTTCCCGGGAGCCGCGGAGGCTGGCGGCGGTATCGAACGGCCGCTTCAGCTAGATCGGGAAGTGGCCTCGGCGCCAGTGCCAGTGGCGGCCGGCTTTCAGGTGGTCGGCGACGACGCGCTGGAGCGCGGTGCGGCGCGGAAGCTGGTCGAGCGGGGTGGTCAGGGTGCGGAACACGAACCGCAGCACCTCGACGTCGGCGTCGAGTCCTTCCGGCTCCTCGTAGGGTTCCAGCTCGAACCTGCGCTGGAACCGGACGATGTTCGAGTCCTCGGGCAGGTACTCAAGCAGCTGCGGGTCGAGCAACCACGAACCGCAGGAGAACGCCGTGTAGCGCTCGTCGGGAAAGTGGCGCGGGAAGAACGCGCGGGCTTCGTCGAGCGACGCCGTGACCGCGTCCGGGGTCATCGGCCCCGACTCGGGGATGTGCAGGCCGATGGCGCTGCCGCCGCGCTCGTGCTGCAGCCGGCCCAGTTCGTAGACGCCGCCGCGCACGTGCTTCGTCAGCCAGCTCTGCATGATCGGCCACCCCTCGCCGTGCATCCGCCGGTCGATCGCGAGGTTGCGGCCGAGGTCTGCGAGGGTGACCCACGACACGGCGTCGGCGATGCCGTGATCGCGGTGGTATCCGATGCCGACGTCGACCAGGGCCAGATACGCGTACACGTAGAGATGCCGCCAGGCGGGGCCCCGCTCGCGCGCTAGCTCAGGACCGGGTGACAGCCAGTCGTGGCCGCCGAGGTCGGCGCGGACCAGGGCGATCGTGCGGTCGAGCAGCCAGCGCAGCTCCGGTGTCCATAGCGCAGAGCCGGGGTCGGGCCAGCCCGCCATGATCTCGGCGGCGTCGTCCGGCCGCACCGCCAGCCGGTGCAGGATCGCGGGAGCGTCCGCCCTGGCGGGCAGCGGAGCCGACGGCCGGTCCCCGGCCAGCCGGTGCACGCGATCGACGTCCTCGACTGCGACCCCGAGCCGGGCGGCGGTCTCGCCCAGATCCACGCGGCCGACGCTACCGGAAAGCGACGCCCCCGGACACGACAACAACGGGAAAGAACGTTGTCGTTATAGCAACAACGAACTTCCCCCGTTGTTGTCGGTTCGGGGGGGGTCAGTAGGCCGCGAGGGTCCGGATCGCGGTTACTACCTTGTCGGTGGTGGGGATTACTTCGTCTTCCAGTGCGTCGGCGAATGGGAGGGGGACGCAGGCGGCTGCGACGCGGCGGATCGGGGCGTCCAGGAGCTCGAAGCCCTCGTCGGCGACGATGGAGACCACAGTGCCGCCCCAGCCGCCCTGATAGGGGTTCTCCTCGACGACGACCAGGCGCGAGGTTTTCTGGACTGACCTCAGGATTGTCTGCATGTCCAGCGGGATCAGGCAGCGCAGGTCGAGGACCTCGGCCGAGATTCCCTCGGTCGCCAGTTGATCGGCCGCTGACAACGCCATCGGGACCTTAGCCGCCAGCGCGACCACCGTGACGTCGGCGCCTTCGCGAGCCACTGCGGCCTTGCCGAGTTCGACTACATGGCCCTCGGGAGCCGGGGCGCCCTTGCTGGCGAACAGGCCCTTGTGCTCGAAGAAGACGACCGGGTCGTCGCTGCGGATCGCGGACGCCATCATGCCGACTACATCGGCTGGGGTTGACGGGGCGGCGATCTTGAGGCCAGGGATCGTGAGGGTCCAGTTCTCTACCGCCTGGGAGTGCTGGGCGCCGAAGCCCAGGCCGCCGCCATTGGCCGTCCGGACGACCAGGGGCACGGTGACCTGGCCGCCGGTCATGTAGCGCATCTTCGGGATCTCGTTAGCCAGGTAGTCCCAGCAGCACGCGAAGAAGTCGGAGAACATGATCTCGGCCACCGGGCGGAACCCGGCCATCGCGGCGCCCATCGCGACGCCGAGGATCGCCTGCTCCGAGATCGGCGTATCCCAGATCCGGGTCTTGCCGAATTCCTCGAACAGCCCAGCGGTGGTCTTGAAGACTCCCCCGGCGGCGCCGATGTCCTCACCGAGGCAGACGACCGTCGGATCGCGACGCAATTCGCGGGCGATCCCCTCCGAGACGGCATCTCGATAGGTAGTCAAGTCCGCCATGACGAGCCTCCATCTGCCCAGACGTCGGTGTAGGCGTCCGCCGGGTCGGGCGGCGGAGCCTCTTTCGCATGAGCGACGGCCTCCGCGACCGTGCTCGCGGCGCGATC
>Ga0134128_10011183_pt1 | contig 10739 bp, 6 predicted proteins | sample KB31754_FD_96462 | JGI IMG/M metagenome (GOLD analysis project Ga0134128, IMG submission 96462) | Terrestrial soil microbial communities with excess Nitrogen fertilizer from Kellogg Biological Station, Michigan, USA - KB3-175-4 | ecosystem: Environmental > Terrestrial > Soil > Unclassified ...
ATCCGCTCTCCCTCGCAGGCCAGTCGAAGATAAGCCGTAATGATCGAGAAGGCGCCCTCCTCAGTCAAAAGATCTAACAGCCGCGCCGAGATCACATGAATCCCCGCAAACGCCCGCGCTTCGGACGCCGCACACGGGCGAGCCAATTCCGGCTCCCCATCGTTCCCCGCCTTCCGCCCGCAGAGTTCTCCCTGCTCGTCGAACAGCAGATACCGGGACGTGACGCGGTCCTGCACGGCGAGCGTTGCCAATGCCCCGCGCTCCTGGTGAGCGCGCACCATTTGCTCCAGATCGATCGTGCTCAACACGTCTACGTTGTGCACCAGGAATGGCTCATCGGATCCGCTATCGGTGAAGAACCATGCGGCCTTCTTTAGACCTCCGCCCGTATCGAGCAACTCCTCTTCGAGCGACACCTCGACGTGCATGCCAAACCGATCATGCGAGCGAACGAAGTCGATCAGCATATCGGCGTGGTGATGCGCGTTGACAATCACCTCGCGTACGCCGCACGCGCGCAGACGCTCGAGCGTGATTTCGAGCATCGTCCTTCCCGCCACTTCAACCAGCGCCTTGGGACGGTCATTCGTCAGCGGCCGCAGCCTGGTGCCCAGCCCCGCCGCCAGCACCATCGCCTTCATGCGCCCATCTTCTCCAGTTCCACGTGGCGGACGACCACCTCGATGCCTTCGCCGCCCCGCAGATGTTCCGCCAGTTGCTCGGCAAGGAAGACAGAGCGATGCTGCCCACCTGTGCAGCCGAACGACACCATCAGGCTCTTGAAACCGCGCCGGCGATACGCCGCTACGCTCCCATCCACCAGCGATGCCGCGCTCGAGAAGAAGCGATGCACGCTCTCCTGCTGGTTCAGGTAATCGGCCACAGGCTGGTCTTTCCCGGTGAGAGGCTTGAACCGTTCCTCCCGCCCGGGGTTCGGCAGGCAGCGCGCGTCGAACACGAATCCGCCGCCATTTCCTGTCTCGTCCTTCGGCATCTCGCGGTGAAACGAAAAGCTGTAGATCCGCACCGTGAGTCCCTCCGCCGAGGACGCGATGTTGCGCAGCTTCTCTGAAGCCAGCATGCCCTGGAACGCTTCCATCAGCGCCGGCAGTGCGATGGGCAGTTCCACGTTGTGCGCCAGCCACCGCAAATTCTTCAAAGCATAGGGCACGCTCTGCAGAAAGTGCGCCTTGCGTTCGTAAAACCCGCGAAACCCATACGCGCCCAGCGCCTGCATGATGCGCACGTAGACGAAGGCGTAGTAGTACTCCATGAACCCGGCGCGATCGATGCCATAGGCGCCGAGGCACTCGAGGTAATAGTCCAACAACTCCTGGCGCAGCGCCGGCGGCAAGTCCGCCTTGCCGTCATAGAGCAGCGAGCCAATGTCGTACTGCAGCGCGCCCTTCCGGCCACCCTGGTAATCCAGAAAATAAGGCAGTCCGTCCCGCAGCATCACATTGCGCGATTGATAATCCCGATACAGAAAGTAGTCCCGCGGCGCCGACAGCAGGAGCTTCGTGAGACGCGAGAAGTCGTGTTCCAGCGCCTGCTCGCTGAAAGGGACGCCCGAAAGTCTCAGGAAGTAATACTTGAAATAGTTCAGGTCCCAGGCAATCGACTGGCGGTCGAAGCTGCTCCGCGGATAACACACGCGGTAGTTCAGATCGCGGCCGGCTTCGATCTGGAAGCGCGGCAGCACGGCCACTACTTTGCGATACGCCTCAACCGCTTCCGGAGCGACCTCTTCACCGGAACGGTGGGCCTGCAGAAACCCGAACAGCGTAGTGTCGCCGAGATCCTCGAGCAGGTACGCTCCCTCGCCAAGCGCCTCGCCGTAAACCTCCGGAACCGGCAATCCATGGCGGCGAAAATGCCGGGTGAACTCAAGAAACGCGACATTCTCTTCGCGCACTCCATACTGAATTCCGATCGCCGAATCCTGTCCCGCGGAGAGACGAAGAATCGCCCGACCCGATCCGCCAAGTTGGCCCTGCAGGGGCCGCACCTGTTCGGCAGGCCTGTGGAACCTCTGCTCGAAGAGCCGTGTCAAAACATCCATCAAACATCTTTCCGGAACCGGTTGAAAGCTGCTCTCCAAAGACTATCGGCCGACGCGTTGCAGTGCAACAACGCGCGTCACAAAGCAAAACGGCCGGCCTGCGGGCCGCAGGCCGGCCGGTACGCAATTGCACTGCTAGGGCTGAGGCTTGTTGGCTTTCTCCGCGGTCATGCCGCCCATGGAGTTGCGCTGGCCCGGCTTCGCATAATAGCCGCGGCGCGTCCGCACAACCAGGTGCTTGTAGCCAGGCGCGTTCGCCTCCACGTGAACCGTGCGATAGCCCCCGAGCGATGCCGCGCGTGTGGAGTGATAGCCCACCGTGTACTGATTCCGGATATCGCGCGCGACGTCGGAAGCGATCTCATCCACCTCGGTCAACGAATGCGGAAAATACGCAAGCCCGCCGGTTTCCTCCGACAGGGCTTCCAGGTCATTGCGCGCCTTGTCGGCTTCTTTCGGGTCGGTGTCGTAGAGCAGGCCAATGGTGTACACCACCGGTCCGCCCAGGCTTTGCACGCGGCGGATGGCCTGCTCGAGACCCAGGCGCGATGCGTTGTCGGCCCCGTCCGTGACGATCAGAAGCACCTGCTTGCGCTGTTTCGCATGATGAGATAGCTCGTCGGCGGATGCCGCAACGGCGTCGTAAAGGGCCGTCGCTCCGCGCGCGTCAAAGTGGTCAATGCCGCGGCGCAGCGCCACCCGATCCACCGTGAATCCCTGGTCGAGGAACGCCTTTTCGTTGAAATTAACCACGAACGCGGAATCGCGCGGATTCGATAAACCAAGCAATTTGTTTGCCGCCGCATCCACCGCTTCGCGCTTATCGAGCATGGAGCCGGAACTGTCAATGAGAATGCCCATCGAAACCGGCACGTCCTGGTGGACGAAAGATGTCGTGGCCTGCGGCACTCCGTCTTCCCACACATGGAAGTCGTTGCGGTTCAGGTCCAAGGCCGGACGACCCTTATCGTCGATGACGGTGCAGTCGAGCAGAACTTCATCTACATCTTCGTGCATGGTGTAGATGCCGTTCTTCTGGCGCTGAAGCTGATTGTCCGGACCCGCGTTCTTCGATTCCGGCTTTTCCGGCTCCGCGATATCCGGCGAAAGAATCGGATCGCGATCCTGGTCTAACGGAGGCTGAACTTCAGGCTTGGTCGGGTCGCCCATCCCAGGCGGCAGGGTGGGCTGGGATTGCGCTGCGGGAACGCTCTGCGCGCGCACCGCGGCGGACCCTGGGAATACCGTCGCCAAGGCGGCAAAAGAGACGGAAAGAAGCAAATCTCGCATGAATCTAAAATGCATGGTTGGACTTCGGGAACACTGCGTCATTGGTTTGGATGCAGAGGAGCCGGAAAATGCCGTCAGCTCCCGTCGCCAATCGCGATTTCCGCCAAATTGCGGTTGCGCGTCTCGGGCAGGGCCAAAACCGCACCCGCCATCAAGGCATACGCCGAGGCGGCGAACAGCCCAATCGCCCAGCCAAGACCTAGCCGGGCGCTGAAGTAGCCCACCAGCGTGGGAAAAAGAGCGCCGACGGCCCGGCCGAAGTTGTAGCTGAATCCCTGGCCCGACCCGCGTAGGGCTGTTGGAAACAGTTCGGTGAAGAAGCTCCCCATTGGACTGAAGGCGCCAGAGGGAAAGAATCCCAGGGGAAATCCCATGGCCAATCTGCCAAAGCTGCCGAAGGGCACGAACATGTAGAGCGCGATGGCCGCAAACGATCCCGCCGCAAACAGGACCAGCGCTCCACGCCGGCCGATGCGGTCCGCGAGATGCGCGCTAGTGAGATACCCCGCAAGCGACCCGGCGATCACCACCAGCAAATACCACCCTGTGGACGTGACCGAAAGCCCCCGCAAGTTCAGGTAAAGCGGCAGGAATGTGGTCACCGCGTAATAGCCGCCCTGCGCGCCGAGAGCGACGAGCGAAGCCAGTGCGGTGGTGTGCAGCAGTGGTGGTCGGAAGATGCGTAAGAGATCTTCAGCGCGAAAGCCTTCCCGGCACGTGCGTTGGGACAACTCGGGCTCGTGGACGTGGCGCTGAATCCAGAACACCAGGAACGCGGGCAGAATTCCGATCCAGAACATGGCACGCCACGCATAGTGCGCCGGCACAAACCGGAACAGCAAGGTGTAGAAGACGGCCGCCACTCCCCAGCCAACCGCCCAGCCCGCCTGCGTGGTGCCCACCGCGCGTCCGCGGAACTCGCCGCGCACCCGCTCGCCAATCAGCACGGATCCCACGGCCCATTCCCCGCCGAACCCGAGCCCCTGCAGACCCCGGACTACCGCCAATTGTGTCATCGACGAGGTGAAGCCACTGAGGAAAGTAAAAAACGCAAACCACACGATGGTGATCTGGAGGATGCGCACGCGGCCCCAGCGGTCCGCCGCCAGCCCCGCTCCCCATCCGCCAACTGAAGACAGCAGCAGTGCCGAGGTGCCCAACCAGCCCGCCTGTCCGCGGGATATGTGCCACAGCACAATCAGTTCCGGAAGCACGAAGCTGTAGACCATGACATCCATCCCGTCCAGCATCCAGCCGGAGAAGGACGCTAGCAGCGTGTTGCGCTCTTCTGCATCGAGTTTCCCCAGCCAAATTTCGCGCACACTCATTGCCTTCCGCCCCGCCCGTCAGCCATCGATCATTCGCCACCGGCCGTTGAGGACCCGCTCTGTCCCTTCGTGCCTTTATCCCTCTGTTCCTTTATCCATCTGTCCCTTTGTCCCTCTGTCCCGGACCCTGCCCTGAGCGAAGCCGAAGGGTCTCTGCCTCTCCCCACCCGCCGCCACCCGGCGTCTCCACCCGTATACGATCGCCGGCCTCGGCGTACAGCGTGCATTTGCCCTTGAGCTCGATCTCCTGGCCGTCGGCCTTGATCAGCACAGCTCTTCCTGTAGCGCCGTCGCCTCCTCCGGCGAGCCCGTATGGCGCGAACTTGCGCCGGTCGGCAAGCAGCGTAACCTGCGAGTGCGCGAGCAGTTCCACCTCGCGCACCAATCCGTCGCCGCCGCGGAAATGGCCCTTACCGCCCGACCCCACCCGGTAACCATAAGCCTTCACGCGGAACGGATAGGCGTACTCGAGCGCCTCCACCGGCGTATTCAGTGAATTGGTCATGTGGCAATGCACGCCATCGATACCGTTGCTGCTGGGGCGCGCGCCCATTCCTCCGGCAATCGTTTCGTAGTACGCGAATGCGCCGCCGGTCCGCGGGTCCGTGCCTCCGATTGTCAGGTTGCTCATGGTTCCATAACTCGCGGCTGGAACCCGTTGCGGCGCGGCCGCGGCGAGTGCTCGCAGCAGCACATCGGTGATGCGCTGGCTGCATTCCACGTTTCCGCCCGCCACCGCCGCCGGCGGAGTGGCGTTCACAATGCTCCCCAGAGGCGCCGACAGGCGCACCGGGTTCATCAGGCCGGCAGTCGCGGGCGCGTCGTCCGCCAGCAGGCAACGCAGTACGTAATAACAGGCCGACCAGGTAATCGGATAAACGACATTCACGGCTCCACGCACCTGCGGCGATGACCCCGCAAAGTCGATGTCCACGGTCCCGGCTGCCGGATCGAATGTGATGGAGACCGCAATGCGGATCGCTTCGTCCGTCACACCATCGTCATCGAGGAAATCCTCCGCCTCGAACGTCCCCGCAGGCATGCGCTGCAGTTCCGCGCGCATCAGCCGGTCGGAGTAGGCGATCAGTTCGCCGCCCATTTTCTCCAGGCGATCGATGCCGTACTTCTCCACAATTTCTGCCAGGCGTCGCTCTCCTACACGGCAGGCTCCAATCTGCGCTGCCAGATCACCTTGCCGCTCCTGTGGCGTGCGAACGTTCGCCATCAGGATCGATTGCACGCTCGCATCCATTTCGCCGCCGCGCATGAGAAGCACCGGCGGAATGCGAATGCCCTCCTGATAAATCTCCTGAGCGGGCCCCATCGACCCGGCGTACATGCCGCCCACATCCGCATGATGCGCGCGCGCGGCAACGTAGAAAGCCGGCGCCGATCTGCCGGCAGTAAACACGGGCATGACCAACGTGATATCCGGCAGGTGTGTGCCCCCCGCGTAGGGATCGTTGAGGATTGCCACGTCGCCGGGGCCCATACTTAGCGCCTCCGTCGCCGCCTGAACAGACATCGGCATTGCGCCTAGGTGCACCGGCATGTGATCGCCCATGGCAATTACGCGACGCTCGGCATCGAACACCGCGCAGGAGTAGTCGCGGCGCTCCTTGATATTCGGCGAAATTGCTGTGCGACGCAGCGCAGCGCCCATTTCTTCGGCGATCGAGTGCATGTTGCTCTGGAAGATGGCCAGTTCCACGGGATCGGAAAACTCGCTCATGCATGCACCTCGATTACAAGGTTCCCGAATTCGTCCACGCGCAGCACGTCGCCCGGCGGCAGGATCGTAGCGGAACTATATTCCGAGACGATCGCCGGCCCGGCAAACGTATCGCCGGGCCGAAGCCGGTCGCGCTCGTAGACGCGCGTCTCGATTGCATCGCCGTCGAAAATCACCGGCCGGGTGCTCACGATTGCCTTCCGCCCGTCTCCCTCGCGCAACGCTTCGCGCGGCTGCTCGAACAGCGGAGCCGGCGCTACCATCTTCACCCGTACATTCACAATCTCGATCGCCCGCGCCACATCGGCAAACCCATACCGCCGCCTGTGCAGTTCGTGAAACCCAGCAGCCGAATCCGGTCCGAACGGAACATTCAGTTCGTAGCCCTGCCCGCGATAGCGCAGATCGAGCGAACGATGCCCCACTCCCTCCAGCCCTTCGCGCTCGAACTCCTCTCGAGCCGCCGCTTCCATTTCCGAAAACGCATCTTCCACCGGCGCATCCATTGGCAGCATCACGGTGCGCGAGTGCTCACGCGCCGTGTCGGCCAGCAGAATCCCGACAGCCGACAGCGCGCCCGGAAGCACCGGAATCAGCACCCGCGGCACGCGTAGCGCGTTCGCCAGGCGACAAGCATGCACCGGCCCTCCGCCGCCAAACGCCACAAGCGTAAAATCTCGCGGATCGAAGCCGCGCTCGATCGAGATCACGCGGACTGCTTTCGCCATCGTCGTCTCTATGACCGAAACAATGCCCGCCGCAAATTCCTCCGCCGATGCCAGCGACCCCTTTGCCCCGTCCATCAGGGCCCGCGTGCGCTCCACATCGAGCTTCACTGTCCCGCCCAGGAATCGCTGCGGGTCGAGCCTGCCGAGAATGAGATTTGCGTCCGTGACTGTCGGCTGCTCGCCACGGCCGTAGCAGATCGGACCAGGATCGGATCCCGCTGACTCAGGCCCCACCCGCAGCATTCCGCCCGCATCGAAACGCGCGATGGATCCGCCGCCCGCTCCCGCCGTGTGAATATCGAGCATTGGAACACCAATGGGCACGCCCGAAACTACTGACTCGTTGCTGATGCGCAATCCGCCGGCTCCTGCGTCCACCAGCGAAACGTCCGTCGACGTGCCGCCCATGTCGAAGCCGATGATGCGATCGAACCCCGCGGCGCGCGCCAGCCGGAACGCCCCTACCACGCCGCCTGCAGGACCGGACAGCACTGTCCGCACCGGCTCCGCCGCGGCCACGCGCGCCGAGATGATTCCGCCCGACGACTGCATCACCTCCAGGCGCGATCGCGACTCCGGTGCCTCAAGCGCGGACGCCAGCCGTTTCAGGTAGCTCCCTACCGTTGGCGCCAGGTACGCATTCGCCACCACCGTCGAAGCGCGTTCGTACTCGCGAAACTCCGGCAGGATGCGATGCGAGACGGAGAGCGGCACCCCAAGCGCTTCAAGTGCTTCTGCCACCGCGCGCTCGTTTGCGGGATTCGCAAATGAGAACAGCAGCGAAACCGCCACTGCCTCCGCGCCGGACTTGCGAATGCGTTCCGCGAGACGTTTCAGCTCCTCCGGATCTGCCGCCAGCAGGCGCTCGCCGTCGACCGTCGTGCGTTCCGCCACCCCGAATCGCAAGTCAGCGCCCACCAGGCACTCTGGCGGTTTCTGAAACCAGTCGTAGAGCCGCGGCCTCGCTTGCCTCCCGATGGCGATCGTATCCTCGAATCCCGAGGTGGTGACGAACGCAACCCGTGCGCCTTTGTGCTCGAGCATCGCGTTCGTGCCTACCGTCGTTCCGTGGCGAACTGTTGCTTCCCGCCCGGCTCCCAGAGCGCGAAGCCCCTCCAGCACCGCTCGCGCCGGATCGTCCGGCGTGGAGAATACCTTCACCGCCGTCAGCATCCCCCCGCGCAGCGTCACGCAATCGGTAAACGTGCCACCGGTGTCGATGGCGATACGCTCGCCGCCATTTCGTGCATTCAACGTACAGCCCCCGAACCGGTCTCCCGCACAGCCTCACAATCGTTTCGTGCGTTCCGCCGGTCCTGACGATTATTGCAGAACCGCTCCTCGTCCATGCGCCCGCCCGCCGCTCCCGCAGTGATCAGCACTGCATCAGTGCGGTACACACTTGTAGCGCACCAGGACGAAGCGATTATCCGGTTTCAAGTCCGCTGAACACGATCCGAAAACGCTCTCATGATCGCTCTGCCCATGCCGCAGCGATGCCTCTGCGTCTTTACGCGGCGCTCCGCCGGCGGCGGGATTTACCGGCACGTTCACCAGCTCCGGCGTGGTCACCCTCACCATCGACTAATGTGGCACGAGCGCGATCATGCGCAAACATTTCGGCCAGTTCGTGCGGCGGCACGGTCTCAAGCTGCGCGAACGTGCACGACTCCGGCCGCCGATCCGTGCGCCAGCGTCGAAAGTGCGCCATGTGGCGGAATCGCCCCGACTGCATGTGCTCGTATGCCACTTCGACCACCAGCTCCGGCCGTAACGGCTCCCACGAAAGATCTTTGCCATGACTCCAGCGGCTTTGTCCGCCGGGCATTCGCTGATCCGCGCTTGAAGATGGCCCATTCCCCTCCCAATTTTTCCAGGGATGGTTCGCCAGGGCCTTCCGGCGGAAGGGTGCAAGAAACTCCACGAGTTCGCGCCGCTTCTGCGCGGTGAAGCTGGCGCACACTCCCACATGCTGCAGGGCGCCCGCCGCGTCATACAGCCCCAGCAGCAGCGAACCAATTTGGCTTCCCTCGCTCTCCTTGTACCAGCGGAATCCAGCCACCACGCAATCGCAGTCGCGCTCGTGCTTGATCTTCAGCATCACGCGCTTGTCCGGTTGGTATCCATCTTGCGTGGGCTTCGCCACCACTCCGTCGAACCCGGCGCCCTCGAATCGGCGAAACCAGTCCTGCGCCATGCCACGGTCGCGCGTTGCGGGCGTCAGGTGCAGCGGCGCGCGCGCATCGTGCAAGAGTTCTTCCAATTCCGCACGCCTTTCCGCAAACGGCGCATTGCGCAGGTCGCGCCGGCCAACATAGAGCACATCGAAAAAAACGATGGAAGCCGGCGTCTGCTGCGCCAGCAACTTCACGCGCGAAGCCGCGGGATGGATGCGCAACTGCAACGCGTCGAAATCCAGCCGCCGCTCGCGCGCGATCACGATTTCACCGTCGAGCACACAGCGCTCCGGAAGCTGCGCGCGAATCGGCTCAATCAATTCCGGGAAATACCGGTTGAGCGATTTCTCATCCCGGCTCTGCAGCATCACTTCCCCGCCGTCGCGAAACACAACCACGCGGAACCCATCCCACTTCGGCTCGAAGATCCACTCGCCCGCCTCTGGAATGCTCTCCACACGCTTCGCCAGCATGGGCAGGATAGGCGGATTGACAGGCAGATTCACGCAGCTTCGACCTTTCGAAAGAGGTCCAAGCTCGTGGGATGCCGCCCCCCGCGTGCTCCGTTGTCCGCCTGACACCCGTGCGGCAGTACAGTAAAATCCGCTCAGACATGGAATCCGTTCCCCATATTGTAGGTTTGAACCGGCGATTCGGCATCGCGGACACAGCCCAGGTCGTCGCCGGAAAAGGCGGCCTGCCCATCGTGCGAATTGACAGCCCGGCGGCCCACGCCGAGGTTTCGCTCTATGGCGCGCAGGTGCTCAGTTGGCGGCCCGCCGGCGCCGAAGAAGTCATCTTCCTCAGCGATCGTTCGCACTGGGAGCCAGGCGTTCCCATCCGCGGCGGAATTCCGGTCTGTTTCCCCTGGTTTGGCAACAAGGCCGATGATCCGAAGGCGCCCAAACACGGCTTCGTCCGCACTCGCGAGTGGCGTCTGGATTCACTACGCGCCGATGACGACGGCTCCGTCACCCTGGTGTGCCTCACATCCAACGACGACTCAACGCGCCCATGGTGGCCGCACGACTTTCTATTGGCTTACCTCATCCGCATAGCCCAAACGCTTCGCCTTGAACTCAGCGTGGTAAATCGCGGCGCCGGCCCCTTCCGCTTCGAGGAGGCGCTGCACACCTACTTCCGCCTCGGCCGAGTGCAACAGGCATGCGTGCGCGGCCTCGACGGGGTCGCTTACCTCGACAAAACAGACGGGTTCCGCGAAAAACGGAAATCCGGCGACCTGCTGGTCGCCGGCCAGACCGACAATGCTTATATGGACACGGAAGGACCCATCGAGATCGTCGACAACTCGCTCCAGCGCAGGCTGCGTACGGATAAACTGCACTCTTGCAGCACGGTAGTCTGGAACCCCTGGCACGACGACGCCGCAACCCTCTCCGACTTCGGCGAAAACGAATGGCA